>Ga0371490_1000616_pt1 | contig 22750 bp, 15 predicted proteins | sample MB2SIPfraction_FD_207959 | JGI IMG/M metagenome (GOLD analysis project Ga0371490, IMG submission 207959) | Lab enriched peat soil microbial communities from McLean, Ithaca, NY, United States - MB28FN SIP fraction | ecosystem: Environmental > Terrestrial > Soil > Wetlands > Peat | place: USA... | reverse complement strand
GACGCACGCCTGTCGCGCGAGGGGGATCTGAAGCAGACTCCCGCATCGGTGCGGTTGGAGACGAGGTCAGCCAGCGGCCAGACAATCCTTTTGGGCACGGCGCCGGTCGAGGCGGACGGTTCATTCTTTGTGAAAACTCCGGCAGACAAGCCCATCCGCTTTGCGCTGTTGGATGAAAAGGGCGCGGTGATGCGCCAGGAGCACGGCTGGTTCTGGATTCGCAGTGGCGAGCAGCGCATCTGCGTCGGCTGTCACACGGGACCGGAGCGCGCATCGGAGAATCGAGTGGCGGCGGTGCTGCTGCGCTCGACCACGCCGGCCGATCTGACCGGCGCAAAGGATGCAAGCGCGGCGCAGCAAGGCAAGCCGGGGTCCCCACGGACAGGTCTTCGTCCGGGGGGTGGTAAGCCGGGGTCCCCACGGACAGATCTTCATCCGGTGGGTGGTAAGCCGGGAGGAAATTAGTATGATCATTCGCTCTCTTCTTTTTTTCGGAGTTGCTACCCTGGCTGCGGCGCAAACTGCTTCACTGCTGCCCTCGACTTCTGCGCCGCAGGCGCCCTTGGCCCCACCGCAGGTGGCGCAGGCGCAGGTGGTTCGCTTTGAAGACGCCAGCGACAAGGCGGGCATCCACTTTACGCACAGCTTTGGCTCGCGGCAACTGGGCTCGCTGCTCGAAGGCACCGGAGCGGGCTGCATCTGGTTCGACTACAACAACTCCGGCCTGGAGTCTCTCTACGTGGTCAACGGGCGGCCGCTGGACGACTCCATGCATCCCTATCCGCTCAAGGAAAAGCCCGCAACGCCGCCGCACAATCATCTTTATCGCAACAACGGCAACGGCACTTTTACCGATGTGACGGAAAAATCCGGCCTCAATCCCGACATGTACGGGATGGCCGTGACGGCGGCCGACTATGACAACGACGGATATGTCGATTTGCTGGTCACCGGCTACGGCAAGACGATTCTTTATCACAACGACGGCAACGGCCACTTTACCGACGTGACCGCGAAGGCCGGCATCAAGGTGGACGGCTGGGCCATCAGTTCCACGTGGCTGGACTACGACAAGGACGGTTGCGTCGATCTGTTCGTGGGCCGTTACGTCAAGTTCGATCCCAAATACCGCGCGTTTTATGCCGCCGACAACTATCCGGGGCCGCTGGACTACGAGGGCGAAACCAACAAACTCTATCACAACAACTGCGACGGAACCTTTACGGATGTTACCGATAAGTCGGGCATCGGCGCCTATGTGGGACGCACCATGGGCGTGACCGCGGCGGACTTCGACAACGACGGCTGGGATGACATTTACGTTGCCAACGACCGCACGGAAAATTTTCTCTTCCATAACAAGCACGATGGAACCTTTGAAGAGATTGCCAACGATACGGGCACGGCCTACGGGCAAAATGGCGAATCGACTTCGTCGATGGGCCCGGTCTTTGCCGATTTCGAAGGCCGTGGAGTGCTCGACCTGTGGGTGAGCGACGGCCACTACAACCGCTTTTTGCAGAATACCGGCAAGTCGAGCTTCGAAGATCTGGGCGCGTCCAACGGCGTCTCGCAAACTAACGCGCAGTATGTAAGCTGGGGCACGGGCGTCTACGACTTCGACAATGACGGGTTGCTCGACATTCTCATCTTCCACGGCGGGCTTATTCATTTAATTCCGCAGGAACACACATTGTTTCGCGGCCTGGGCAACGGGAAATTCGCCGATATCTCGCGCGACGCCGGACCGGTGTTGAGCGAACGCACCACGGCGCGCGGCGCTTGCTTCGCCGATTACATGAACGACGGCAAAATCGATGCGTTTGTGGTCAACCTCGGCGGCAGAGGAACGTTGCTGCACAACGTCTCCACCAATACCGGGCACTGGATCACCATTAAACTCGTAGGCACGAAGAGCAACCGCGACGGCATCGGAGCGCGAGTTGAAGTCTTCGCCGCTGGCAAGCGGCAAACTGCGGAGCGCGTGGCCGGCTCCGGTTATCTCTCGCAGAACGATGAGCGCGTGCACTTCGGCCTGGGCGCTGCAACCACCATCGACAAGCTGATTATTCACTGGCCCAGCGGGATCGAGCAGACGCTGGAGAAACTGAGCGTGGACCGTGTGCTCACCGTGGAGGAGCCGAAGTGAGCCGGCGCAATCAAAGCCGAAATGGGACAGCGGCAGTTGCCGCGTTCATCGCGCTGGCAGCGGCGTTCGCCGTGGTTGAGCTATGGACCGGCAAGCCAGTTCACGCGGACGCGCGTGATGCCGCGAGCGATGTGCTGGACTACGCTTCGCCGCTTGAGGTGCTGCTCTCGCCCGACGGCGCGAGGCTTTATGTACTCTGTCAGCAGAGCGAAGAGGTGCGAGTGCTGGATGCGGAGAGCTATGCCGTAATCAAGAACATCGCGGTGGGCCGCATGCCGCGCGGTTTCTCGCTCTCGCCGGACGGCCAGCGGCTGTTTGTGACTAACTCCTGGGACGATACGCTCTCGGTGATCGACACGCGCACGCTGGCCGTGACGGCAACCTGGCCGGTGGGCGCGGAGCCTTCAGGTGTGGTGGAAGATCGCGCCGGCAAACACCTGTTCGTCGCCAATCGCATCTCCAACGATGTGGCTGTGCTGGATGCTCAGACTGGCGAGGAAGAAAAGCGCCTACTGGCCGGCCGCGGCTCAAGCTATCTTACGCTCTCGCCAGACGGCAGCCGGATTTATGCTACCCACGTCTATCCAAACGCATCTCCGCATCGCACCGCGCCCGAATCCGAGATCACAGTAATCGATACAGCGCGCGCGGTGGTTGTGAATCGCATACCCTTGCATGCTGTCGCCGGCGTCTTTCATTTGGCGTTTTCATCCGACGGGCGGCTGGGCGTGGTGGCCGAATATCACCCCAAGAATCTTGTGCCGCTGGCGCACCTGGAGCACGGCGGCTACTTCGTCGATACGCTCACGCTCTTCGGCGCGGATGTGGGCCAGCCGGTCGAGATTCCGCTGGACGAGCTGGAACGCTACGCATCGCGGCCCTTCGGGGTAGCGATTGCGCCGGACAAATCGCGCATCTACGTCACCTGCGAAGGCTCCGAGATTGTCACCGTAATCGATGTGCCGCGGCTCTTGCATTTCATCCACGCGCGGCCACGCCCCGCATCCGGCTCCTTAGCCTATGACCTTGCCGCCAGCGCCAACTACGTGATTGCCAGCATCCCCGTGGGGCACGATCCGCGCGGGCTGACGCTGAACCGCAACGGCAGCAAGCTGTTCGTGGCCAATCGCCTGGAAGACACCATCAGCGTGATCGATACGCACACCAATCGCGTCGCTTCTACCATCGTGCTCTCCGGGCCCAAAACCTTCAACGCGATTCGCCACGGCGAGCAGACTTTCTACACCTCCCGTTACTCGTTTCAAGGGCAGATCGGCTGCGCCAACTGTCACATCGATTCCACCTTCGACGGCATCACCTGGAACCTGGAACCCGACGGCTTTGGCCGCAACATTGTGGACAACAAGATGCTCGAAGGCCTCAAGGGCACAGAGCCATACAAGTGGAACGGCGGCAATCCCGACATACCGACGGAGTGCGGCCCGCGCACGGAAAAGTATTTCTGGCGCTCGGAACAGTATGACGACCTTACACTTGCCGACCTATCGATCTACATTCGCAATCTGCCTACCAGGCCCAATCGCTGGAGGCCGCAGGGCAGCGTGATGACGCCGGCCCAGGAGCGCGGCAAGGCGATCTTCGTGCGCGAGGTGGACAAGTTCGGCAAGCCGATTCCGGAATACAACCGCTGCTCCTATTGCCACAGCGGCCTCAAGGGCACCAACCAGAAGTTGTTCGACGTGGGAACGCATAAGCCCAACGACAATGGCACCCTGCTGAAGTCGGCGCCGTTGACCGAAATTGCGCTCACTGCGCCCTACCTGCACGACGGCTCGGCGCACACGCTGGAAGAGATCTGGACGGTCTACAACCCCGATGACAAGCACGGCCGCACCAACGACCTTACCAAGGATGAACTCAACGATTTGATTGAGTATTTGAGGACGCGATGAAAAGGTTAATGTTCAAAATGCGCTGGATCATCACGGTGCTGATTGCGTCCGGTTCGATGGCGTCTGTCCTTCTATGCGAAGCCGCACCGCAGCCGCTTGCATCCGGTGTGCAAAAAACTCATGCCGCGCAAGCGGCGTCTGCCGCACCGCAGGTGCCGGCGTCTGTCGCACCGCAGGTGCTGCGTTTCCGCTTTGAGAACTTCACCACCGCCAACGGCCTGCCCGACAATCATATTTTTTCCGTGCTGGTGGACGGGAGTCGCATCTGGGCAGGCACGGAAAACGGCCTGGCAGTTTACGAGAACCATGCGTGGAAGACCTACACCACCAAAGACGGCCTGGCGCATCGCGCCGTGCTCTCGTTGGCTCTCGACAAGCGCACCGGCGACGTGTGGGCCGGGACCATGGGCGGATTGAGCCGCATCTCCGGCGGACGCATCGACAGCTACACGCAGTTGAACTCCGGCCTCTCGAACGACGTGGTCTACGGCGTCAGCGTGGAAGGCGAAAACGTGTGGGTGGCCACGGCCGCCGGCGGCTGCAGCTTGAATACCCGCACCGGCCAATGGACGCTCTACAACGAGCGCAACACGCCCATGGTCGAGATTTGGGTTTATGGCGTCTCCGCCGCGCCGGACAAGGTTTATTACGCGGTGTGGGGCAGCGGGCTTCTCGAATACACGCAGAAGACCGGGCGCTGGGACAAGTACGAGGACCCCGACGGCGAAAATGAGATTGTGCTCTTTAAGGACCAGGGTCTGATCCACGAGATTGTCACTTCTGTCAGCTATGTGGATAACATCGTATGGGCGGCGACTTACTTCGGCGCCAGCCGCTACGACGGCCGTTACTGGCACAACTTTCTCACCAAAGACAGCGGACTTCCCTCGAACTTCATCAACTTCATCAAGGGCGTGGACGCCAATCGCGCCTGGTTCTGCACCGACAAGGGGCTGGCTTACTACGACGGCGTCAACTGGGCCATCTATCGCCCATCGCTCAAAGACGGCAAGCCGGAGATGACGGTGCGCAACGCTCAAGGCAAGGTAACGCCGGTCGCCGTCACCACCGCGCCGGCCCACAACTATGTTCTCGGCATCGACTTTCAAGGCGACGATATCTGGCTCGCCACCGCCAAGGGTTTAAGTCACGGAATTCGACAACAACGATAAGAACACAAGGAGACCCACCATCATGAATGCATTTGCGGATATTCTGGAAGCCATCGCGCACGCGCCCATCCAAAAGCGCGCCATGACCAATCACGGCGTACTCAACGAAGCCTTCCACTACGCCAAGCCGAGTTCATTCTCGCGCGGCATGAGAATCGACATTGGCGGAGTTTGCATCCTGCTGATCTCCGGCACCGCTTCCATCGACGAGCACGGCGTGAGCGTCCACATCGGCGACTTTCCGGCTCAGTTGCGGCGCACCTTTGACAACATTACCGGATTGCTCGAAAGCGAAGGCTGCACCTGGCACGACATCGTGCGCACCAGTTGCTACCTGCGCGACATCGATCGTGATTACGACGTCTTCAACGCGGGGCGCACGGCCTTCTTCAAGGAACAAGGGCTGGATCCGCTGCCCGCATCCACCGGCATTCAGGCGCATCTCTGCCGGCCGGAACTGCTGGTTGAGATCGAGGCCATCGCCATGTTCCGCACGGATAAGGGCGCGGACAACAAGGAGTAGTTCTCATGCGCAAGGGATGGATGTTGGCTGCGGCCCTCGTTGGGGCCGTAGGCTCAGGAACAAATGGGATTGCGCAGTATGCGAGCCAGGACGCAAGCCAGGCTGCAAGCCCGGTTACCGTCACGGGCAAGGGAACGTGCGAGTGCGGCGCGCATCCTCCGGGACCGCCGCGGGATCGCGTTGTTACGCCTTATGCCGGCGAACCGGCGGACCTGAGCCCGTACTCCAAATTCGCAGCGCCATACGACCTCAACTACGTTCATCCCAACATTTATTCCGGCGCGGCTCGGGATATTCCTGAACCGAAAGATATCACCGAGGTGCGCATCGGCTTCTTCGGCCCCGTCGAGCCCAATCCGGAGTCGATCTTCGGCCTGCGCATGTTGCACGGCGCGCAACTTGCCGTGGAAGAGGCCAACGCCCGCGGCGGATACGGCGGCAAGCCCTTCCGCCTGATGCTGCACAACGATTACGACAACTGGCAGGCCAAGGCAGTTTATGGCGAAGACCGCCCCACCGATCCCGCCATCTGGGGCTCTGCCTCCAATGAAGTCGTCAAGATGGTCTACGACGACCGCGACTGGGCGATCTTCGGATCCATCAGTTCCGAATCCACACATATCGCTCTGCGCGTCGCCTTGCGCGCTGAGATTCCCATCGTCAACTCCGCCTCCACCGATCCCACTATTCCCGAAACGTACATTCCGTGGTACTTCACCGACCTGCAGGATGACCGGGTGCAGTGCCTCACGCTGGCCCGCCACATCTACACTGAGCTGGGACTGAAGCGCGTAGCGCTGCTCCGGGTGAACTCGCGCTACGGACGCTTCGGCGTCCTCAAATTTCGCGATGCCTCGCGGCGGCTTGGCCATCCGCTGGTCATCGAACAGAAATATCTTCCCGGCGATACCGATTTCAGCAAGCAACTGAATGTCATCCGCTCCTCGCGCGCGGACGCCATCGTGCTGTGGGCCGACGAAACGCAGGCGGCGACGATTCTGAAAGAGATGCGCGCCGCGGGGATGAAACAGCGTGTCTTTGGCGCGTATCGAACCCTGGGCGACACTCTGCTGAAAGAGGCCGGCGCCGCCGCCGAGGGCTTCGAGGCAGTTTTTCCCTACGATCCCACGCGCAACGACCCGCGCTGGCTCGACTTCAATCGCCGCTTCGAGGATCGCTTTCACGAGAAGCCGGAGCAGTTTGCCTCGCTGGCCTATGACGCGATGAACGCGCTGCTGGATTCAATCTGCAAGGCGGGACTGAATCGCGCGCGGATTCACGATGCGCTGGCCAACATTGAAGAATACGACGGCGTAACCGGGCACATGGTCTTCGATCCTAATCAGAAGAATGTCGCTCCCATGTACCTGGGCACGGTGCATAACGGGGCGATCACGTATAGGGTCGCCACCATGGAGAAGCAGCAAGCCGGCGAGCCGCCTGTATGTCAAACAAGCGAGGAGCGATCCCTAGTCCCTATTCCCTATTCCCTAGTCCCTGTGCCTTATGCACGCGTGGGCGAGGATGGCGTGGACTATGCCGGCCCGCATCGTCCTGACTTGTCAGGTCCGGTGCGTGTGGTGTTCTTCGGTCCGAAGGCAAATGATGTCTCGCAATCGCCGGAGGTGCAGGCGGAGCTTGCATCGGGCGCGGCCAAAGGACAGGCGTGGACGCTGTTGCCCGTAACCAGCGATCAGAACTGGGGCGTCGCTTCAACTCAACTGGTTCATGCGCTGATGGACGAGCATGCTCTCGCCATCGTAGCGCTGGATCGCGACGCTGCACACTTGGCCGAGCAACTGGCGCTCAAGGCCTTTGTGCCGGTGGTTGCATTGAGTAGCGACAAGAAGCTGACCTCGACGAACATCCCGTGGATATTCCGTTTGCCGGCGGAAGCCACCCCAGCATCGGCGCTTGGCCTTCTTGAAGCAGCCGCTGCCAACAGCGGCTCCAATCCCGAGCGGCTCAGAAACGTACTGGCTTCGGGCGAGTTGCTCTCCGGAGTTGCCTTTCTGCCCACCGGCGAGCCGCGCGGACACAATTGACTTCTACGGCTCGCCTAACTCGTAAGGAATGCCAAACCGTCCAATTTGTATCATTGATTTGTCGGCAGGAGGCCAGATGTGCAGGCTCTCCACGCGGCTTGTCCCGGCGATGCGATGCGCCTCCGTAGTACCCATGAGCGCGCCCGTTGCAGCCCCATAGAAGTGCACCCGCAGCGCATCCCCTGCCGGCGACCGCGTCCAGCCAAAAACATATTCCCCCGGCTTCAGAGCAATCCCGCCGATGCGGACCGGTGTTTGCACAATCAGATAGTGCGAATACTTTCCTTCCGCGGAGTATCCGGCCGTCAACAGCACCACTCCGGCGATGAAGCGGCCCCGGCCATTCACAATCCCTGATGCAGTGCGCATTTCGGTCTCAATGTGTTCCTTCTCCACCTGCGCCCGCGCCGGCAGAAGCGACGCAAGCTCCGCATCCGATGCTTGCCGCCAAGCCGTCTTCTGCGCCCTTGAAAGCGGACAAATCGACAGGAAAACAACTGTGAAAAGAATGATTTTCTTCATGGCTTCGGCTTTCTCAAGGATTCGAGCGGAACAATGCCGCGTTGGATGGCGGCCGTCGCAGCCTGCGTCCGGTCAGTTACGCCCAGCTTGCTGAGCAGGTTGTTGATGTGGGTCTTCACCGTGGCCTCTGAAATCTCCAACTCGGTCGCGATCTCCTTGTTGCTCTTGCCGTGCACAATCTGCTCCAGCACGTCGAACTCGCGAGGCGTCAGCTCCTCGGTGCCCATGCGCTCGGCCAGCCTCTGCGCAATCGCCGGCGGAATGTGCGATTTTCCCTCGTGAACCGCGCGGATGGTCGCGATCAGCTCTTCTGAGGTCATGCCCTTGAGCAGGTAGGCGCGCGCGCCGGCCTGCAAGGCGCGATAGATGTCCTCGTCGCCATCGTAGGTGGTCAGCACGATGAAGCGCGCCTGCGGCGTCTCCATGCGGATGCGCTCGATGACCTCGACGCCGCTCAGCCGCGGTAGCCGCAGATCGACCAGCGTGATATCCGGCTGGTGCTTGCGAAACTCCGCGATGGCCTCCACGCCGTCCGCGGCCTCGCCCACCACTTCCAAGCCTTCCGCCACGTTCAACAGCGCAACCAGCCCCTGGCGCACCACGTGATGATCTTCCACAACCAGCACGCGAATCGATTTCTTGGTCACCGTCACTCCTCTTATAGCTTGTCAGACTTGGTCTTCCCATCGGCTGGGTGCCCCATCCATCCGCGTATTTTGCGGATGGGTGGGAAACCACAAACCTCAACTGCTTCTCGTCTCTCTCGCCGCCGCCGCGCGCAGCCGGACCGTCGTTCCCACCCCCGGTTCGCTGTGAATCTCCAGTGTCCCGCCAATGGCCGCCGCTCGCTCTTTCATTCCCGTCAGCCCATAGTGGCCTGAGGTAGATTCTTGGTTCCCATCGATCACGAAGCCCTGCCCGTCATCCCGCACGTCCAGCGCAATCTCCTCCGGCCCATACTCCAACTGAACAAACAAATGCCGCGCCCCGGCGTGCTTCTTCACATTATGAATGGCTTCCTGGGCCACGCGCAGGAATTCGCGCTCCGTTTCTTGAGACAAAGGCCGGTAAGCGCCGAAGATGCTGAAGCTGGACTCCATCCCGTGGCCGCCTTCGGCCTCCACCATGCGGCGCAGGCGGACCGGCAGCGTGGTCTCGCCGGCGTCTTGCGAGCGCAGCGCCCAGATCGACTGTCGCGCGTCGTCCAGTCCCTCGCGCACGTAGCCTCGGATCAGGTCCAGATGCTTGGCCGCGGCCTGTGCCTCGTTCCTGCGCAGTAACGCGGTGAGCACTTCCAACTGCACCGAGATGCCCACGTAGCCCTGGGCCAGCGTGTCGTGAATCTCGCGCGCGATGCGGTTGCGCTCGCCCAGCACGGCGCGAAACTCGCCCTCAGCCCGGCGCAGCCGCAACCGCAGCAGCAGAACCGCCAAGCCGGCCGCCGCCACCAGCAGCAGCGCATAAAACCAGGCGGTCTGATAATAGTGCGGCCGCAGTTCAAAGGTAAGAGCAGCGCCCCCGGTATTCCAAAGCCCGTCGTTATTGGCCGCCTGCACACGGAAGGTATAGCGCCCCGGCTTGATGTTCGTGTAGTATGCGGAGCGCCGCGTGCCGGCCTCGGTCCAGCCGCGGTCGAAACCCTCCAGCATAAAACGGTAGCGTACCTTCTGTGGCGCAATAAAGCTCAGCCCCGCGTAATCGAATTGGAAGTGCACGTGTCCTGCCTCAACACGCAGCGAAGAGCCTGCCGCATGGAGAGCTTGGGGTACATCGTCCACGGCAAATCGCTCCAGCTCAACAGGCGGCGGAACCGTGTTCACCGAAAAGTGTGCCGGGTCAATCTCCACCAGGCCTTTGGGCGTGGCAAACCAAAGGCGCCCATCGTGGGAGCGCCAGGCGGAAGGATGGCTGTTGGTGGCCGTCTCCCGGCTGCGCAACCCATCAGCCGCGCCGAACTCGATCCATCGTGAGCAGGACGCCATTCCGTCGCTATCGCAGCGCGCAATTCCGTTGCCCGTGGCAAACCACAAGTGGCCCGACCCATCTTCCAGAATCGCGCGGATCGATGTCACATCCGGACTGAAAGACTCCTTCTCAATAAAAGATTTTCCATCCCACGCCGTCCATCCGCGGTCTTGGGTTCCAACCAGAAGCGTCCCATTCTTCCTCGCCAGCATTGCTGTAATCACGTTGCTCGAAAGACCGTTCGCGGTGGTGTAATTGACAATCTTTCCACCGCGCAGCCGCGAGAGCCCAGCCAGTGTGGCAACCCACAGGTCGCCGTTGGAGTCCCGTGCCATTGCGCCCACCAGATCGCTGCCCAGGCCGTTCGCCTGTGTGAAAGTCTCCATCCGCGCGCTGGAAGGCGCTCCGGTCTTCAATCCCATCCAATGCGTCAGCCCGCGCCGCGTGCCAATCCACAGAGAGCCATCGGCATCGGCCAGCAGCGAACGGATAAAGTCGTCCGGCAGCCCGTCCGCCGAGGTAAATGCGTCGATCTTGCCGCCGCGAATCCGGTTCAACCCGTCCGGCGTGCCCACCCACAGATCGCCGTTGGGGGCGGCGGCCAAAGACAGAATCACATCGCTCAGCAGGCCATCGCGCACTGAATAGCTGTGCATCTTCGATAACGAATCGGACAACTCCGGGTGCCCCACCCTCGCCACGTTTTTGTCTTTGTGGCTAGGGTGGGTTTCCACTGTTACATCGCCGTGGGGCCGAATCGCGTTCAGCCCGCCGCCGTTCGTCCCCACCCAAAGCGTGCCCGCGTTGTCTTCGACCACGGCGGTCGTCGCATCGGAACTCAGTCCCTCCCGAGCGCCGATGGTGCGGAAACGCTGATCGCGCAGAATGTGCAGCCCGCCGGTCTCGGTCCCCACCCACAGATTGCCTTCGTGGTCTTCCATCAGCGTCAGCACTGACGCCGTCGCCAGCGGATCGGTGACCGGCAGCCGTTGCACCTTGCCTTCAGCCCACCGAGCCAGCCCGCCATTCGTGCCAATCCACAGGCTGCTCTCGCGGTCAGCTAACAAAACCTGAATGCGACTTCCGGGAAGCTCTTTGCCAGATGTAAGCCGCTTCGTTATTCCACTACCGCTTCCCAGCAACAACGTACTCTTACTGCCAACAGCCATCGACTCGCTGTTCATCCCGGCATAAAACTCTATCCCATCCTTCGACAACCCAGCCTGCACTGCTAGTTGCCTCCAGTCATTGCCGGAATCGGGTGTCACATCGATCCAGATACTGACACCTCCGCGACTCGTCACCGCTGTGATCACAGTCCCTGGCCGCCACTCCCCCGCCGGCGCAAAACGCTCCCCATTCTGCCGTACCAATCCCGCGTCTGTATAAACCCACAGCAAACCCCAATGGTCTTGACCCAGCGCTCGAATTCCATTTCCCGGCAGCCCATCTTTAGTGGTGAAAGCCGTCACCACCCCGTCCTTCCACCGCCCCAGCCCCTCGCTGGTGCCAATCCACAACGCCCCGTCCTTCGTCTCCAGCAGGCAACGCACATCGTTCCCCGGCAGCGCCGGCGTCGAATTCTTGTCGAAGACCGCAAAGCTGTTGCCGTCAAAGCGGACCAGTCCCACCTCGGTCCCCAGCCAGACAAAGCCATTGCGGGTTTGGACCAGCGCCTGCACGGTATTCTGCGGCAAGCCGTTCTCCATCCCCCACGTCTGGCGGCCGTAGTTGGCCAGCGGCGTGGAAGGCTCCAGCGCCAGGCTGGGCAGTCCGCAGCCCAGCAGCAATGCGGTTGCCAGAACGCCGCGGAGCGCAGCCGCGCGGTGATCTCCGCTAGCCATAGGCAAGCACCCGGCGCACTCTACCGCCGCATTCTTCGAATTGGCATGATTTTGGGTCACGGGATCAGGCGTAACTCCCTCAAACAGACTTCAACCTGCGCAAAAAAATCGCGCACCTCTACAGTAATAGGAAAGATGCGGGATTGCACAGGAACATCAGTAGGCTATCGCAAGAATAGCCGCGTCCGTCTCCACCTATCGATGGACTCCAGGCTCACTCGAATGGCTCAAGACAAGGCTCAAAGTTGCCAGTAACCTGTGAATGTCTCCTGAATCTCGCTTCAAAGATTAACTTTCCGGTGGCTGCCTTCTCATGGGTAGCTGCCGGATTCTTTTATAGGGGCCAATTCAGGGTTTGCCCGCCTTTGCCGCCGGAGCCTCCGCCGCGCACGGCTTGCCGCCACACAGCGAGCCGGTGATGCCCTGGCCCTCGGTGACGGTATAAATCCGGTCCACCGCGGGCAGCTTCAACTTCTCTTTCGCTCCGGAAGGCCAGTGAATCTCGGCGCTCCCGGCATCGGTCCCATCGCCCAAACCAAAATGAACGCGCATATCGTTGGAGGAGAGATAGCTGCCGCCGCTTAACACGTCCCCGCGTTGACGTATCCCGCCCGCCTGCAGATAGACTGTCGCTCCAACCGCGTCGCGAGGACTTTTGGCCCCGCCAATCAGCTTGAGTTCAACCCAGTGATGGTGGTCCGCATTCACGTTGCGAAGCAGCACCGGAACGCCATCCATATTATTGATGACCACGCCGATCTTGCCGTCGTTGAAGATGTCCCCAAATGCGGCTCCGCGGCCCACGCTGACCACCGCAAGCCCGGTTCCCTCGACTGCTGGAACCAGTTCAAACTTGCCATTCTTCAGGTTGTGGTAGAGCAGCGGGCGCTGGGCATAGCTGGTTCCCCATTCCGGATGCTTGTCCACTTCCGGATAGACGTGGCCATTGATGATAAGCAGATCCTTCCATCCGTCATTGTCGTAATCGAGAAATCCATCGGCAAAACTGACAAATGGGATGGAGGACTCTGCTATGCCGGCCTGATAGCTGACATCCGTAAAAAAACCTTTTCCGTCATTCTGGAAAAGGATATTGTAGTCGTCGGCAAAGGTGGTGCTCACGATGGAAAGATGGCCGTTGTTCTCGTAGTCTCCGGCCGCAATGCCCATATTGGCGGCCTCGCGGCCATCGCTGTTGAGCGCGTATCCGCTTTCGTAACTCTGATCCTCAAAGGTTCCATCTCCCTTGTTCATATACAAGTAATTTGGAGTGGAATCGTTGGCCACCAGAAGGTCCGGCTTGCCATCCCCGTTCACGTCCACAAACAGCGCCCCCAGGCCGTAGTATCCGCCGGGGTCGTCTACCCCCAGCTTCTTGCTGACATCCGTAAAGGTTCCGTCGCCATTGTTATGAAAAAGGTGGTCGTGTTCGCCCTTCAGGCCGCGCGGGCCGCACATCACCTGCACGCCGCGGTACTGGCAGAACGCAAAGTTGACCGCCTTCGACCCGGAGTACGGTGGATTGGACAAATCGATTTGAGCGTAGCCGGCCACGAAAAGGTCCAGCCGTCCGTCGCCATCGTAGTCGCCGAAGGTGGCGCCTGTAGACCATGTGCCGACAGTCACTCCGGCCTTCTCACTCACATCCGTAAAAGTTCCATCGTGGTTATTGTGGTAAAGGCGGTTCTTCCCGTAATTGGTTACATACAGGTCCGGCCAGCCGTCGTTGTCGTAGTCACCCACCGCGCATCCGTATCCCCACCGCTCGTTGGCAACGCCGGCCTTCTCCGTCACGTCGGTAAAGGTTCCATCGTGATTGTTGTGAAACAGAGCCGCGTGCGGCGGAGTGGTTTTGCCCGCAAGCGCATCGTAGTTCGAGCCGTTCACGAGATAAATATCCAGCCAACCGTCATTGTCATAGTCCAGAAGACAAACGCCCGGACCTTTGGCCTCCAGAATGAGGCGCTTCTCCGGTGTGCCCGCCGTGTGATGCCAGCGCGTTAGCCCGGCGGCCTCGGCAACATCCTGGAAGATAACCGGGCCGGTTTTTACAAAGCCGCCGGCAGTGATGGGACGGTGTTGGCTGTCGAACTCCGCCTTCTGCGGACCGGCATTGGCCATTCCACCTTGGGATTTTTGCATCCCCTCCTGCTGCCCAGGCTGTGCAGCCAAGGCAACCCAGGCCGTGCCGTGCGTCAAAAGAGTGGTAACTAAGGCGCCAATAAACAATCTGCGAACAGGCAGCAACGAGAGTCCTCCAGAGTTTGAAATGTATCGCAACCGGCGATTTCCCCCGGCGTTCATCCCTATCTTACGTTGTATCCCTGCTGCAACGCGGTGACGCGGCGACGCTGTAGTTCCTCCCGGAACTCCTGACTCCGGGTGCCCCACCCTCGCCGCGTTTTTGTTTTTGCGGCTAGGGTGGGAAACCTGCAAGCTAGTTCTAGGGAACCACTGATTAAGTCGATGTTTTGAAAGGGCACGACTTTAGTCGTGCCGCAAAGGCCGCAAAATCAACGTGGGCTTTAGCCCCTGAGGGAATGCTGACTCGCAATAAAGACTTAATCAGAGCTTCCCTAGCCTTTCAACACCTGGTCGATGGTCTGGATGTCCACGAGTCCGCGGCATCCGTAAATCACCGGAAGCACCCGGCCCGCGGGATAACTCCGCCGCAGTTCAGCGACCTTTTCCGTGCCGCAGCGGTACGCGGGCAGATACATGCGGCCCAGCAGCGGATGCCGTCCCCAGGCGCCGGAGAGCTTATCGGCGCGCTCTTCGGTGACCAGGAAATCACGCCGCAGGGTAGCAGCCACCTCCGCCTGCGGCTTGCCCTCGCCCCACGTCAGATACGACGACTGGTTCTTGGCGTCGTCCTGCAACAGGGCCAGCAGCACGCCGATCTGAGTCTCTTCGTCGGGCAACTGCTCGATCTCCGTGACCCCGTGAGCAATCAGAATCGCGTTGTTGGCGATGCCCTCGAACAGCGTTGCCGCGCGCGTGTTCATGGTGAGGATGGTCGCCTCGAAGCCCGCCAATCCGCGCGCATACAAGTCCTGCAGGTAGGCGAAGGTGGTCACGTGCCCCGGCACCACCTCGTGGCTGATGAGCTGCTCAAACTCCGGATACGAAATCTGCAGCGAAGCATTGATCTCGTAGCTGGCCTCGTATTGCGGCGAGTCATCGGGGTTGCGCGCCCGCCCAATATAATTCATCGACCCGGAGAACCAGGCGTCCTTGATGGGTTGGAAGTCGATGTTGGCCCGCGGCACCCGCGCCAGTTCCGCGGGAAGATGCGGCAGCAGATGCTTGGCGCTGAGGTTGTCGTAATGGGCAATCACCGCCGCGCTCAGTGCGCGCACCGAGGCCATGGGAACCACGCGCTCCCGCCGCCACGCATCGACGGCCCCCAGCAAACTGCCCCCCTTGGCCGAATCGTACCCGGCGCGGCCTAGCAACTCGGCCACCCGCTCGCGCTTCTTCACCGGCTGCGAAGGCTCCGGCTTCCCCGCCGTCGCCGCATAGACGCAGCGCGCGTAGGGTACCGCATCGCCCTTGCCGGCGACCTCCATGGCCAGTTCCCACATCACGTCGAGGCAATCCGCCATTCCGACGAGATAGGCCTGACGCAGAGCGTCCATCTTTGCGGTTTCCTCACGCACTCCCGCGATGGCCTGCGGCACATCCACCGCGCGCAGGTACTCCTCCACGGACTCGCGATTTTTCTCGGACACGCCGCCCGCCTCGCGCAGTTTCGCCGCCGCAGGATGCGTGTACGCCTCGGGCAGCGGAAAATCGGAAAACCACGAATCGGCGATGAAGCGCCCCGTGCCCGAGGGGCACATCACGTCCCCGCCCCAAAGCGTGTCAATGCCTAAAACAGCGTCGGCAACATACTTGCTTGCTTGATCCATCGCTTACACCTTTTCCTTCTTCACGGAATAGAACCACACATACAAACAAAGTCCCACAAACAGCAGCGCGGAAACCGTTTGCGAGACGGGATCGTTCCCGTAGAACGGGGTGGTGATCCTCTCCGCGCTATACCACGGGAACAAATGCAGGGAAGCGCCGAAGACGCCTCCCAGCGCGCCGCCCGCCATCAGCCCCGAGGCCAGAATCACCCCGCGCTCGCGAATCCTGCTCCCCGTCTCGCCGCCAACCTTCTCCGAACGCTTGTTAATCAAGTGAGACAGGATTCCGCCAGCCAGCACCGGCGAGGTCAGCTCCAGCGGCAGGTAGATTCCCAGCGCAAAGACCATGGAAGACTTGCCCAGCATCTCCATGACCAGCGTGATGATGGCGCCGATGCCGAACAGCATGTAGGCGACCGGCTGGTTGTTCATGAATCCCACCACCAGGGCCTTCATGATGGAAGCCTGCGGCGCGGCCAAAATCTGCCGCGCGTCTCCCGGCGCTGCCTCGCCGAACTGATAAACGTGGGCCAGCAGAATGATGGTCAACCCGGCGGTGATGGCGGCGGCGATCACGCCGATAAACTTGACCTTCTCCTGGGCCGCGGGCGTCGAGCCGAGCCAGTAGCCGGCCTTCAGATCGGTGATGAACTGCCCCGAGACACACAGGGCGGTGCACACCATGCCCGCAATGGCCATCACAAAAAACATTCCCGTGGTCCCGGAGAGGCCAAAGCTCAGCAGCACCACCGCGGAGATAATGATGGTGAGCATGGTCATGCCCGAGGCGGGATTGTTGGCCGTGGTGGCAATAGCGTTGGCAGCCACCGAGGTAAAGAAAAACGAAAACAGCAACGTCAACGCCAGTCCCAAAGCCAGTACCGTCCAGGAAACCTGCAAGCGTCCGAAGAAAATCGCCACCGCCAGCGAGCTGACCACTACGCCGAGAAGAATGGAGACAATGGAAATATCGCGGTCGGTGCGCTCCGGGGCGGCGGCCTCGCCGTGGCGGAAGGTGCGCAGCGCGATGCCAAACGATCCCGCCACCACGCGCAGCGATTTCAGAATGCCGATGATGCCTGCCGTGGCGATGGCCCCCACACCGATAAATCTCACATAATTGCGCACGATCTGCGCCGCACTCATCTGGGTAATGGGAATGGTAGCAGGATAGACGGCCGCGTCGATGTGGCTGCCGAAGTACCAGATCAGCGGGACCAGCACAAAGCTGGTCATCACGCTCCCGGCGCAGAAGACCAGCGAGCTGCGTATTCCCATCACGTAGCCCAGGCCCATCACGAAGCTGATGGCGTCGAATTTGAAGACCATGCGCCCGCGCTCGGCGAGGGAACGGATCACCGGCACGAACTGAAAGTCGAGATACTCCTTCCAGACGTGAAAGGTGGAGACAAAAAAGTCATAAACCGCGGCGATGGCCGTTGCCTGTAGCAGAAGTTTGGCCTGCGCCCCGCCCTTCTCGCCGGTCACCAGCACTTCCGTGATGGCCGTCGCCTCGGGAAATGGAAGCTGGCCGTGCATCTCGCGCGCAAAGTAGCGCCGCAGCGGAATCAGAAACAGCACGCCCAGGCAGCCCCCGGCAAGGCAGATGAAGATGGTCTGCACCGGGTGCGGGTCGAGGTGCAGCGTGTACAGCGCGGGAATGGTGAAGATCGCGCCCGCCACTACGCTCCCCGACGCGGCTCCAATGCCGGTGATGATCACATTTTCCAGCAGCGATGTGCGGCGCTTGTACACGCGCGCCAGTCCGATGGCCAGAATCGAGATGGGAATGGCGGCTTCCATCCCTTGCCCGACCTTCAGCCCGGAGTACGCCGAGGCGACGGAGAAGATCACGCAAAGCAAAACGCCCCAAACGACCGCGCGCAGCGTGAGTTCCGGCTCTTTGGCCTGCGCGGGAATGATGGGCTGGTAAGATTCGCCGGGTTTCAGCGGCAGGTAGGCGTTTTCTGGAAGTGAGTTAATTTCGTTCTCAATCATCGGTCAGTAATCCCATGCCAGCGGCGCTTTCGGGCCCGGTTCTTCAGGCGCCTCGGCGGATGCCCATTTCAAACCGGTCTCCGGGCTCATTTCGACCCGGAATACACCATACACTCTACCGATGCACAGGAGTCAAATCAGGCAGGAACAGGGGATTGGCCGAATGCTGCCGTCTTCAGAATGCGCGGGCTTATGGCTTGCGGCTGTTGGCGGGAGATTTGGCCACGGCGGCCGGCCTGCGTAGCGGCACAATGGCTCCTGCGCCGGGCGCGGCCTGAGTGAAGCGCGCCAGCATCTCGGTGCGCACGTACTCCACAAAGCTCTGCATCTGCCGGTTCATCTCTTCCATGCGCTCGCGCATCTGCAGCACGATGGCGATGCCGGCGATGTTGACGCCCAGGTCGCGCGCCAGGCTAAGGATGAACTCCAGCCGCTCCAGGTCTTCGTCGGTATAGAGCCGTGTGTTGCCCTCGGTGCGCGAAGGCAGCAGCAGGCCCTCGCGCTCATAGAGGCGCAGCGTCTGCGGATGAATCTCGTACATCTCGGCCACCGCCGAGATCATGTACGCGCCCTTCGATTTGCGTTTCGCCGCCATGAGGATACCCGAATCAGCTTACCTTAATTCGCTTGCACAGCGCACCATCAGCGCTTCTTAAAAAAACGTCAGCCCCACCGCAGGTGGCTCACTTGGTCCAGCATGAATCCTCAGCGAGTGAATAGCGAGCAGTTGGTCCCACCGCAGGTGGTCACAGCTTTTCAAACAGCGCCGCGCGCGGGTCCTGGTTGTTCAGCTTGGCCAGCTCGCGCATGATCTCGCGGCTGCGCTCGTCGGCCAGTGTGGGCACCATCACCTCGACGGTCACAATCTGGTCGCCGCGCTGGTCGGGGCGCTGCGCATTCTCCACGCCGCGCTCCCGCAGGCGCAGCTTTTGCCCGCTCTGCGTTCCGGGAGGAATCTTCAGCTGCGCGCGGCCGTCGATGGTAGGTACGTCCACCTTGGCGCCCAGCGAGGCCTCGGGCACGGTCACCGGAACGGTCAGATGAATGTCGTCGCCCACGCGGGTGAAAACCGGGTGCGTGCCGGTGCGGACAATGAGGTAGAGGTCGCCGGGCGCGCCGCCGTTCACCCCGGCGTTGCCCTTGCCCTGCAGGCGGATGCGCTGCCCGTCGCGCGTGCCGGCCTTGATGCGAAACTCCACGGCCTCGGAGCGGCTGACCACGCCCTCGCCGTGGCATGTTGAACAGCGGTTGGAGATGCGCCCGGTGCCGTTGCATTTGGGGCAGGGAATGTTGAACTTCATACGCCCGCCCATCTGCGTCACCTGGCCGGTGCCGTTGCACTCCGGGCACTGCGTGGGCCCGCCGGCCGAAGACTGGCCGTGGCAGGTGGGACAAACCTCCTGGCGATGCACCTCGAGCCGCGCCTGTCCGCCGCGGATGGCCGTCCAGAAGTCCACCGTAGCCTGATATTCCAGATCCGTCCCCGGCTGCGGACCGCGCGGTTGGTGCGGCTGCTGCGCTCCGCTGAAGATGCCGGAAAAGATGTCCTTGAAGCTGCCCCACGAAGCCGCATCTGCCGCCGAACCAGCCCCTGCATACTGGCCCCGGTGCTGCCCCGGTCCGCCCTGGAAGCCGGTGAAGTCGAAGCCGCCGAAATCCACCGGGCCGCCGTGGCCCGCGCTCTGCCGCGCATAGGCCTCGGCGGTCGCCGGGTCGATCTGGTCGGAGTAGAAGCCCACCTGGTCGTAGACCTTGCGCTTCTTCTCGTCGCTCAGCACGTCGTTGGCCTCGGAGATCTCTTTGAACTTCTCCTCGGCCCGCTTGTCGTTGGGGTTCACGTCCGGGTGATACCGCCGCGCAGCCTTGCGGAAGGCCTTCCTGATCTCCTCCGCTGTCGCCGTCTTCTTCACGCCCAGCGTGCCGTAATAATCTTTGTTCGTGGTCGTGGCCATGGTCTGTTTGGACTCTTTCCTCGTTATGCGCTAATCCTGGATACTCCTCAACATTGTCATCTTGAGCGAAGCGCAGCGGAGTCGAAGGACCTGCTTCTGCTTTTCGCTCTTCGCCGCATTCGTTCATCCCATCCCGGTCATGCGACCTGTCTGGCCTTCAATTCACCGGTCTCTGTCCGGGGCGCGGGAAAAATCTCCACCTCAATCCGAGCCGTCACCTCACGGCTGGCCAGCGCCAAGTCGTAAGACATCTGCATTTTCATCCAGAAATCCGGCGTGGTGCCGAAGTACCGCGCCAAACGTAGCGCCGTATCCGCAGTAATCCCCCTCCGCTCCCGCACAATCTCCGAGATGCGTGTGACGGGTACTCGCAAGGCAAGGGCCAAAGCATTGGACGAAAGTCCTAGTGGTACAAGAAAATCCTCACGCAAAAACTCGCCGGGATGAATGGGTACACCCCTTTGCTGGTGCTTCCGCGGTATACTCATGCGCAATCTCCCTTAGTGGTAATCAACAATTTCCACATCCCAGGCGTCTTTACCGTCCCAGCGGAAGCATACCCGGAACTGATTGTTGATGCGAATGCTCCACCAACCCTCCCGCGCGCCTTTCATCTTTTCCAGTCGGTTGCCGGGAGGCTTCAACAAATCCTCAATCGCCGACGCAAAGTCCACTGCTTGCAATCGCCGTGCGGCAACCCGCGCAATAGCCGCCCATCGCCGGCTCGTCCCAGTCAGGAAGACCGCTTCCGTTTCTTCATCGGCGAAGGATTGAATCATGCTTAACGCTTATCGTAACACGGAAAGCGGTCAATTGTCGCGGCGCTTTTCCGCTTCCCAAATAGCCCAATTTCGAGCAAAAAACCTACACTTATACGTGGAGTCTTCCTGCGCGTGGCCTCCACTTCCAGCGCGAATAAAGTGAGAACATCGCTTTCCCCTGCAAGACTCTTGCCGAAAGTTGCCAAGGATTCCTCGGCAAAGGCTCAGGCGCAATCCCTTGCGTTGAAAAGCGTTTAGAATCCGGCAAATCTTAGGAATTCTATGTAGTGGTGCCTTCGGCCTTCTTGGCTGCGGCCTTGGCCGGCGGCTTGACTGCGCCGGGTTTAGGGATGGCGTCCAGCTCCACCTTGCCTTCGGCTAACTGCATGAGGAACTCCTGGGCAGAGAAGGGTTTCAACTCCTTGAGCAGTTTGCTGGCGCGCACATAGCTGCCGTCGGGCTGCTGCAGTCGGGCCTTGAGGGTATCGGCCAGGTAGGCGGGCAGAATCTCGTCGTGGATGCGGGCCAGAGCCACCGGGTCGCGCACCGGAAAGACCACCTCGCAGCGCTCGAAGAGGTTGCGCGGCATCCAGTCGGCTGAGCCGATATAGATTTCGTCATTGCCGCCGTTGGCGAAGTGGAAGATGCGCGAGTGCTCCAGGAAGCGGCCCACGATGGAACGGACGCGGATTCTGTCCGACAAACCCTTCACTCCAGGGCGCAGGATACTGAGTCCGCGGACGATCAGGTCGATTTCGACGCCGGCCTGCGAGGCCACATAAAGCGCCTCGATCACCGAGGGCTCCAGCAGGGCGTTCATCTTGGCCACTATGTGCGCGGGCCGCCCGGCCTGGGCGTGCTCCTGCTCGCGGCGGATGAGGCCCAGGAAGCTTTCGGCCATGGTCAGCGGCGCCACTAGCAGCGGGCGGTAGTCGTCGATCTCGGCGTGGGCGGTCAGGTAGTTGAAGACCATGTGCACCCGCTCGGTCATCTGCGGATCGCTGGTCAGCAGGCTCAGATCGGTGTAGTAGCGGGCGGTATCGGGGTTGTAGTTGCCGGTGCCCAGGTGGCAGTAGCGGCGGGTTTGCCCGTCCTCGTCGCGGCGGACGAGCATGGCCAGCTTGCAATGGGTTTTGAGGCCGACCACGCCGTGGAAGACCTGCACTCCGGCATCCTCCATGCTGCGCGCCCAGCGGATATTCGAGGCCTCGTCGAAACGGGCCATCAGCTCGACGACCAGGGTGGTCTCCTTATTGGCGGAGGCCTCGGTGAGCGCCTGGAACATGGGCGAATCGTCGCTGGTGCGATAGAGGGTCTGCTTCATGCTGACCACGGCCGGATCCTCGGCGCCCTGCTGAATGAAATCCACCACCGGGTCGTAGGAGTCGTAGGGATGGTGGAGCAGAACGTCGCGCTGCCTCAGTTCATCGAAGATGTTTGCCGATTTGCGGCTTAGTTTGAAGGGTTTGGGGGTGAAGTGAGGAAACTTGAGGCCGGGACGCTGCACGTCGGAATAGAAGAACATCAGGCGGGAGAGGTTCACCGGGCCGTCCGCGGGGAAGACCTGATCTTCGTCCAGCTCGAAGTTGACTCTCAGGCGTTCGACGATCTCCGCGTCGGCGCCGGTTTCGATCTCCAGGCGCACGGCGTCGCCCTTGCGGCGGTTGTGGAGCTCGACGCGGATGGTCTCCAGCAGGGAGCGGGCTTCTTCCTCCTCGAAGTACAAGTTTGAGTTGCGGGTGACGCGGAAGGCGGCGCGGGCCTGGACCTCGTAGCCGCGGTACATTCCGGCCAGGTTCTGGGCGATCAGGTCTTGCAGGAGGAGGTAATCGTATGCGCCTTCGGCCGAGGGCAGGCGGACGAAGCGGGGCAGGGCACGGGGCACGGTGACTACGCCCAGGACTTGAGGGCCGGAGCTGCGGCGCTTGAGCCGGAGCAGCAACGCCAGGCAGAGAGCCTTGTTGAGCACACGGGGAAAGGGGTGGGCGGGGTCGA
>Ga0371490_1000615_pt1 | contig 22813 bp, 15 predicted proteins | sample MB2SIPfraction_FD_207959 | JGI IMG/M metagenome (GOLD analysis project Ga0371490, IMG submission 207959) | Lab enriched peat soil microbial communities from McLean, Ithaca, NY, United States - MB28FN SIP fraction | ecosystem: Environmental > Terrestrial > Soil > Wetlands > Peat | place: USA... | reverse complement strand
GCGCTTCGGCTTTAGCTACTGGAACAGCGATGAAAAGTTTCCCCTCGAAGGTGCGGCGGTACTCAACGGTGTTGGCATCACGGGTCTGGACCTTTCGCAACATCCGACCGACGGAGGCTTCCCTTGGCTTGACTTCAGCAATGGGGATAACTTCACGGCCTTCGGACATGCAGTGGCGGGTGCAACTCAGTCGTCTACCCTGCAGTTTTCCGATAATTTCTCTTGGATCTTTTATCACCACACGATCAAATTTGGCGGTGATGCACACCTTCTCGGTTATCACGAGGTTGAACACTTTTCCAATGGCGACGACTTCGGTCAGTTTACCTTTCAGCAGGCGGGATTTACCGGCAATGCCTACGGTGACTTCTTGCTTGGCTTACCCTACAACACTTACAACGCCACCACTGGGCCGAATTTGAAGGCCCACTCTACTCACCTGGGATTTTTCGTGCAGGATGAATATCAGGCGACCAACCGCCTCACCGTCAGCTTTGGCCTGCGCTGGGAATTGCATCCGCCGTTCTGGGAAGAGAATGGCAACATTACGAACTTCGATTTTGCAAGGGATGGCGTAATAATACCCGATCATACGCTGGCGCCTTCGGTTGGCTTTCTGAATTCCATCAATCTTTGCTCCACAAGCAAGTACTACTCCAGTTCGATTTATACGGATAGTTCTTATCCTTGCAGCAGCTTTGAGACTGCTAGCCAGCTTGGTTTAGGTCAGGGGCTAGGAACCAATTACTATGCCAACTTTAATCCTCGTGTGGGCGCAGCCTACCGACCGTTTGCCGATTCCAAGACAGTAATTCGCGCAGGTGTTGGCCTGTTCACGGCAGGCGGATTCGGCACTCGTGCTCAGTTGCTCTCCGGTGTGCATACGGCTAATACTGAGTCGTATAACAACTTTACTGGTTCGGGAGTTACTCCTGGAACTTCACCTTTATTTGACTTTCCAAATGCCTACTCCGGCAGCGGCTACAGTTCGATCGGTATGGCCATGTTCATGTGCGGTGTCAATCCGCACCTGCGCGATCCTATCAATGCGCAGTGGAACCTGACTATCGAGCGTGAACTTCGCTCCAGCACGGTGGCCAGGCTGAGCTATATAGGCATGAACTCCTATCGCCTGGAGAATATGGAAGACATCAACCAAGTCAAGCCAGGTCTGGCCCCCTTCAGTTCAGCCAACCGTCCCTGGACCAACTGGGATATGGTGCACATGCTGGGTAACAATGCCGGTGCCAACTATCAGGCAGCGCAAGCTGAAATCAATCATCGCTCGCATGACGGCCTGACCTTTCAGGCTGGCTACACCTTCGCCAAAAACCTTACCAATGCCGAAGGAACTGCGCAGTTGATTCCCGGCTTCCCTTATGAGGCAGGGGCAACCTATACCAACAAATACGACCACCGCGGTGATCGTGGCGATGACTTTGCTACCCGCCGCCATCGCCTGCTTGTCACTGGACTCTACGAATTGCCTGTCGGCCGTGGAAAACTGCTGCTGAAAAACTCCAACCCTATCGTCGACGGTCTGCTCGGTGGTTGGCAATTGAGCACGATCAGCCTCTTCCAAACTGGTCCCTTTCAGACTCCGATTGAGGCCATTACAGACGATCCGGCCAACATTGGAGTTGAGGCTCCTGTCGCCGGGTGCCATGAGACTGCAACTCGTCCAGACCGCGTAGGCAACGCGAATATGTCCAAGCACACACCGTCCAAGTGGTATGACATTAATGCGCTGAAGCGCGTTTACGGCTACTACCTCCCCGATGGATCCGTTAACCCCAATGACACAGGACGCGACGGCAATGCCGGCGTGGGAAGTCTTGTCGGTCCCGGAACCATTGCGGTGGCCGGTGGTCTATCCAAGGAACACTCCTTGGGTGAGGGAAAGAAACTGCACTTCGAAGCAACTTTCAGTAATCTGCCCAACCACATCAACTGGGCGCCACCGGCTATCGATGTCTCCAACCCCAGCACCTTTGGTCAAACTACGAGTACGCAAGCTGCTGAAAATGCTGGCAACCGTACTGGTCAGGTCGCACTGCGTTTTGAGTTCTAAGCCACACTTAAACAGCAGATATGTGAAGCTCTGGTGTTTCAGAGCGCTGGAGCTTCATACAGGAGAATCCAAATGACAGTCTCCCAGGTAGATTCAGTGCATCTCGGTTTGAGTAGCAGTATTCTCGAAACAATTGGCAACACACCCCTCGTTCGATTGCAGCGTTCAGCGGCCAATCTCGCGCCAGCCGTCTATGCTAAAGTCGAATCCTTTAACCCTGGCGGTAGCGCTAAGGATCGTGTCGCTTTGCGCATGATCGAACAGGCCGAGCGCGACGGGTTGTTACAACCAGGAGGCACAGTGATCGAAGCCACTGCCGGCAACACCGGCCTGGGCTTGGCGCTAGTCAGTGCCGTGCGTGGCTATCGCTGCATTTTTGTGTTACCTGACAAGATGAGCAACGACAAAGTACGCCTACTGCGTGCCTATGGTGCCGAAGTTGTTATTACGCCGACCAATGTTGCGCCTGACTCTCCGGAAAGCTATAACGGCGTGGCGCAGCGACTGGCGCGCGAGATTAAGGGTGCCTGGCGTGCTGGCCAGTTCACAAATCTTGCCAATCCGCAAGCTCACTACGAAACCACCGGCCCAGAGATTTGGGAGCAGACGGAAGGCCACGTCACGGTCTTTGTCGCCTCGGCCGGAACGGGTGGCACGCTTAGCGGTACCGGTCGATACCTCAAGGAGCGCAATCCGAAGATTCGCGTGATCGGTGCCGATATCGAAGGCTCGATTCTCAGCGGTGGCGCGCCGGGCCCTTGGAAAGTCGAGGGCATTGGCGAGGACTTTGTCCCCAACACACTCAACGCGCAGGTGATCGATGAATGGATTCGCGTTGGCGATGCCGAGTCGTTTTACACTGCCCGCCAGGTTGCACACGAAGACGGTATCCTGCTCGGCGGCTCCAGCGGAACCGCGCTCAGCGCTGCTTTCCGCTACGCACTGCGCTGCTCGCCCGAGGATGTCATCGTGACTCTTTGCCCCGACACGGGACGCAACTACTTGAGCAAAATGTACGACGACATGTGGATGGCGCAGAACGGTTTTCTCGATCTGCCGCCTGAGTTCACTACCGCTGGCGATGTACTGACCACGCTCAACCGCGAGGGCAAGCTGATCTATTTGCTACCAGACGACAATCTTCAGCGCGCCGCCGACATTTTCAGAGAGCACGGCATTTCGCAGTTGCCAGTGCTGGACAATGGCGTAATGGTCGGAGCCGTACAGGAGATCACCATTGTTCACGCGCAGCATCGCGGTGTTGATACTGGCAAGATCGCACTGCGCGACGTAATGGCTCGTCCATTGGAACGCGTCGATGCGGGAGTGCTGCTGGAAGAGGTCTATCGTCTTCTGTTGTCTGGCAACACCGCTGTTGCCGTGATGCGCGACGGCTTGCTGATCGGCTTGATCACGCGCGCCGACCTGATGGAGTTCTACGAACGCGTTGGCCGCGCCAAACCGAACTACGGAGAGTCACGATGAAATTTGAAACACGAGCAATTCATGTGGGTCAGGAGCCGGACCCTTCGACCGGCGCGACAATTCCGCCGCTCTATCTGAGTTCGACCTACACCCAGGACGCTCCGGGGCGCCATCGCGGCTACGACTACTCGCGTAGCGGCAATCCCACGCGCTCAAATCTGGAGGCAAGCCTAGCATCGCTCGAGGGCGGCGAAGCCAGCGCTGCATTTGCCTCTGGCCTAGCCGCCTGCTCAGCTGTTCTCGACACACTGCGTCCTGGTGATGGCGTCGTCGCCTCGCACGATCTTTACGGGGGCACCTTTCGCCTGCTCGATAAAATCTTTCGCCCGCTTGGAATCAATGTTGTATTTTCCGAGACCGCTGATATCGGTGCATTTGAAGTGGCCATTCGTTCGTTGAAGCGGCCACGATTGCTCTGGCTGGAAAGCCCGACCAATCCGCTACTCGACATTCTCGACATCGCGAGTTTAAGCCGGCTTGCCACTGGAAACGGCCTTCTGACCGTAGTTGACAACACCTTCGCCACGCCGTATCTGCAAACCCCGATCGCACTCGGAGCCGACTATGTAGTGCACAGCACCACAAAGTATCTTGGCGGCCATTCGGATGTGATCGGCGGCGCGGTTATCGCACGTTCCGGATCGCTGCTGGAGCGCATACGCTTCCTGCAAAATGCTCGCGGTGCCGTCCCTGGTCCCTTTGATATCTATCTGGTTCAGCGCGGCATCAAAACACTTCCTGTCCGCATGCAGCGACACTGCGAGAATGCGCACTTTCTTGCTCGCTATCTCGAATCGAACCCGGCAGTGCGCCGCGTCATCTATCCCGGCCTTCCATCGCATCCGGGGTACACGCTTGCCAGCCGACAAATGCACGCGTACGGCGGTATGCTCAGCCTGGAGTTGGAAGGAGGGCTCGAAGCTGCTGTAGCATTCAGTTCTCATTTGCGCGTCTTTTCTTTGGCCGAAAGCCTGGGCGGTGTCGAATCGTTATGCTGCCATCCAGCGACCATGACACATGCCAGCATTCCCAAGGAACTGCGCGAACCCCGCGGCGTCACCGACGGACTCATTCGCCTCAGTGTCGGACTGGAACACATCGATGATCTGGCTGCCGACGCTCAACAGGCTCTCGAAAGCATTGCGTTGCTATCAATAGGGGTTCGCTGAGTGCCACAGGGTCAAAAATGCAGTTCGCCTGTTATGGCAAGAGAAGAATGCAACAGAGTTCTAGCTTTCAATCGAATCTCAATACAGGTTTTCTAATGCGCATGAAACGGCTTTGCACACATCCTAGTTCGCGTTGTTGTTGCCTCAACAACAACGCGGCAGGGGTGTGTTCGATTCATGCAACACTTTAAAGCCGATATCGCATAAAGATATTGACTATCCCTTCCGCTTTCGAACCTCATAAATGGCGCAGTTGTGGCGCTGAGCCAGGAACACTTGGCAAATTCAACAAGAGGTTCTCGATATGAATTATTTGTCTATTCGCCGGAATGTATTGCACCCACACAGCGCCAAGCTGGCTGGGGCGCTTGCCTGTTGATACCAAGATCGATCTCATCTTCACTCCAAGCTTTATCTCCCTCATTCACTAGTAGCAACCGACTAAACAGGAGCAAGCATATGTCCTCATCTTGGCGTATTGCCGCCTTAGCGGCTGCAATTCATCTCTGCCTCCCACTCGCGTTCGCGCAGTCCACCTTCGGCAGTATTTTGGGCAGCGTGCAAGATCAATCTGGAGCCGTTATCGGCTCGGCCCATGTGACTCTGCGCAACGTTGACGAAAACACTTCGTTAAGCAAAGCTTCCAGTTCCTCTGGCGAGATTCTTTTTGTGAATCTTAAGCCGGGTCACTATGAAATCGTTGCCGAAAAAAACGGATTTGGGCGTGCACTGGTCTCCGGCCTACTCCTTCAGGCACGCCAGGAGTTGCGCGTCAATTTGCAATTGCGCGTCCAGGCCAGCAACGAAACCGTTGAAGTCAGCGCTGCGGATCCGGAAATCGATACCGAAAATGCCACCATCGCCGACACCAAGGATGGCGAACTGGTGGCAGAATTACCTGTAAACTACCGCGGAGCAACGACTAGCCCACTGGCGGCCGTTGTCACGATTCCCGGCGTGCAGCAGGACAGCAGCGGAAACATCTCCGTCAATGGCGGATTTCCCACTGCTGTCTCCTACTCGCTAGATGGCATCTCTACCAGCAACGTGCTCAACGGCGGGCCCAACGGGAATATGTTCACTTCCTCGGAGCTGATTAGTGAGTTCAAGGTCTCCGGCGTCAGCAACAATGCCGAATTCGCACAATCCGCCGACATCACCGTCACCACCAAAAGCGGCAGCAACAACTATCACGGCAGCGCCTTTGAATACCTGCAAAACGCGGCCTTGGACGCGACCACCTACGGCGCTCCCATCAAGCAAACCAAGGTTGGCAACACTTTCGGCGGCAGCCTTGGCGGCCCCATGGCCCTTGGACATTTTTACGACGGCCATGACCGAGCATTCTTCTTTGCCGATATTGAAGCCAACCGTCTTCCCCATTCAACTCTGGCTCAATTCTTATTGCCAACCGCCGCGTTGCGAGGCGGCGACCTCAGCAGCCTGGGACAAACAATCTACAATCCTGTCACCGGAAATCCCTTTCCGAACGCGCAGATAACCTCTATCAACTCCGTGGCCAAGACGCTGCTGGACGACTATTACCCCGTTCCCGTCGGCAACTCTCTGAACTATCCCAACTACAGCACCAACAAAAACACGCCCATCTTTACCACCGGGTACGACACCCGAGTGGATTATGTTATCAGCCCGCGCCAGCAGGTCTATGTCCGCTGGAGTTGGAAGTCGATCAACAACACCACCTGGCCGGGCCTGGGTACAAGCTATAGCGTTAGCCAGGGAATGCTGGTTCCGCCCAGCGATGTTTCGGAACACAACCGCAACTTGGTGCTTTCGCACAACTCCACCATCCACTCCTCGATTCAGAATGAATTCCGTTTCGGACTGAGTCTGTTCGATAGCGTGGACAAGTTCCCTCTCGAAGGCAGGGAAGTGGTCGATAATCTGGGACTGACCGGTCTCAACTTGAGTAACCACCCGACCTCTGGCGGCTTCCCTGTCTTTGACTTCAGCACTGGCACAGGTTTTCAGGCCATAGGCCGGCAAAAGGACGGACCCACCTCCGACAGTACCTACGAATTCAGCGACAATCTCACCTGGGTGCGCGGCCACCACTCCTTTAAGTTTGGAATCGATGCCCAGTTCGTGGACTGGAAATCGGTCGAACACTTTGCCCCCGGCGACGACTTCGGCGACTTCTATTTCACCGGTGAATTCACTGGTAATTCCTTCGCTGATTTTCTACTGGGCCTGCCGAACTACAACTTTGTGGCCGTTACCGGCCCTAACCTGAACAGCCCCTCCCAGCACTTCGGCTTCTATGGCCAGGATGAGTACCGGCTTTCGCAAAAACTGACACTCAGTTACGGTTTGCGTTGGGAGTTGCATCCACCCTTCACCGAGAAGAGTGGCAACATCGCCAATTTCGATTCCAAGACCGGCAGCGTGATTGTGCCCGATCATACGCTGGCGTTGTCTCAGGACTTTTTGACCTCGATCAATGCTTGCCCCGGCACAGACTCTGCTGTAGCCTGCATTCCTGTGGTCAAGGCTTCAACGCTTGGATTGGGGCCTGGATTGCGCGCAACCTATTACAGCAACTGGGATCCGCGTATCGGAATTGCCTTCCGGCCATTCTCCGACACCAAGACCGTCTTTCGCGCGGGCTTCGGCATCTTTACACCGTCCAGCAACGGCGCTGCTTCATATCTGCTCTCCGGCATCTCGACCAACTATTTTGCCACCTTTGCAAACAGTGGAAGCTGGCCGCCGACCTTCCAACTTCCGCAGGCCGAGCCGGTGGGTCAGTCTTCGGATGTGCAGTTCTACCCGGGCAGTTCCGAGTTCGAGTGCGCAGCCGATCCGCACCTTCGCGATGAAGCCATCGAACAGTGGAATCTGACCATCGAGCACGATCTAGGTGCCAACTTTGTCCTACACACCAGCTACATAGCCTCGAATGCCTACCGGCTCGAAAATCTGGTCGACTTGAACCAGCAGAAGCCGAGCAAGACAGCATTCAACCCGCTGAACAGCCCATTCCCGGCCTTCGACAAGATTCTCAGCAGCGAGAATGTTGCCGGGGCAAACTTTCAGTCATGGCAGACGCAGATCGACCATCACTACAAGAGCGGCGGATACCTGCAGGGCACCTATACATGGTCAAAGAATCTGACCAACGCCGAAGGCACTGGTCCGACTAGCTTCCCAAATCAGTGGGGCGGTACATCCACTGATCGCTTCAATCTGCGAAACGATCGCGGGAATGACTATGGAACGCGCCGTCATCGTGTTTTACTCAATGGTATCTGGGAACTGCCGGTGGGCAAGGGCCACTGGTTGCTGGCAGACGGAAACAGACTTACACAGGGGCTGTTCGGCGGCTGGAAGCTCAGCTCAATCACGCTCATTCAGACCGGCCCATTCCAGACCCCGACCATCAGTTGCGCTTACGACCAGAGCAACACCAATCCTGAAGCCAGCATGGGCGAGTCCTGCCGTCCGGATCGCGTTGGCAACCCCAACATCTCGAATCCCAAGCACAACCACTGGTACAACTACAACGCATTTACGAGTCCACCCACGAACGCGGGACGGGACGGCAATGCCGGCGTCGGCATCCTGAACGGACCAGGCACGGTTGCGGTTGCCGGCGGTCTGGCCAAAGAATTGGCGCTTTCGGAACACACGAAGCTGCGCTTTGAATCCAGCTTTACCAACCTGCTGAACCACTCCAACTACGCACCGCCCAATGTCAATTTCTCCAGCGGCGAGCTTAACTTCGGTACAACCGATTCAGTGCAAACCGCCGAAAATGCCAGCAATCGCGTCGGCCAGTTTGCGCTGCGTCTCGAGTTCTGAGGTATTTTGCCAACCCCGACACTCCGGTCCCGACGCCGAACTTGGCCGCAAGACCGGAGCAACTCAATCGATACCTTCACTCAAACCACGGAGATGGATATGAGCGCCTTTACGACGGAGCTCGAAGCTGAATCGATCGAAGCTCACAACCGAGTAGTCACGCTGCGCCGCGGCGCTCTTGGCTTCACTGGCTTGCTGGCACAATCGATTGCGGGAGTGGCGCCGTCCACCTCCATTGCCGTCCCTGTCGCTGTCGTGGCCATCGTCAGCGGTAACGGTGCCTGGTTAACCTGGGTAATTAGCACTGTGGTTATGCTTGCCGTCTCGCTCAGCTTGGCAATGCTAAGCCGACGCTTTGCCTGCGCAGGCGGACTCTACAGCCTGAACTCCTGTGGACATCCTGTTTACGGCGCGGTGACCGCCTGGGTTGGCTTGCTCGGTTGCGTCACAGGCGGGGCCACAACGCCGCTGTTGTTTGGCATCTTTCTGCAATCCTTACTCGACGATCTCGGCCTGCATGGCAGCCAGGGCGTTCTGCTTGCATCGATGATTCTTTGCACGGCCTTTGCGGGAGTGTTGGCATGGCGGGATGCATCGGTTTCCGCTCGTTTTGTCATTGCCATTGAGGGCTTTTCGCTTCTCGCCATCCTTTCTCTAGTTGTGCTGGTCCTGTGGCGTCATGCGGGCCAGCTGCTGGATGCGGATCAGATTCGCTTGCATAACGTCACGGCGCACCAGATTGCCGAGGGCATTGTGCTGGGGCTAGGCGCGTACGGCGGTTTCGAAGCGAGCTGTTCCTTTGGCCTGGAAGCGAAGAAACCGCGCAAGCAAATTGCTCACGCGCTGGTTGGCAGTGTGGCGGGAGCCGGACTCATTTTTGTTTTGTGCTCTTATGTGCTCACGCTTGGCTTTCATGGCATGGACATCGCGGCGACGCACAACAGCAATCCGTGGTCCGATCTGGCCTTGGCCAATGGAAGCAACATGCTTCGCTATCTGGTTCAACTGGGCGTGTTGATCTCTGTCTTTTCCATGTTCGTCACCAACTTCAACGTATGGTCGCGCATGCTGCTCACGCTTGGCAGTGAAGGTCTGCTGCCCCGCTCGCTCAGCCGTGTCGATCCGCGCACGCGCACTCCGGGTTTCGCCATTCTAACCAGTGTTGTGCTGTACATCGGCATCCAACTCTTCCTGGTATTTACCGGGTATGCGACGCGCAACATCTATACGCTGATTTGCGCGCTGACCGGGTACTGGGTCACGGTCTCCTATGTGCTGATATGCGCGGCCATGCTGACCTATCAAGCGCGCAGCAAGCGGCTCCTGTGGTGGCACCCGCTGGTTGCCGCGTCTGGAGCCTTGCCCTTGACGGTTTCACTGTTTGATAGCTTCCTGCCATTGCCGTCTTTTCCCGACAGCATGGCGGTCATACTGTTTGCTCTTTCCTCCATCGCGGTGCTTGCGCAACTTGCGTACCTTGCGTGCAAGAAGCCCGGTTTGCTGGCTCGCGTCGGCATGAGCACAGTGCACGATTGAAAAAATCCTTGAGAGGACACATGATGAAGACTTTCTTTGCACGGCCAATATTGGCTGCATTCCTCGGCCTCGGAATTCTTGCCCTGGCCCAGACGGCATCCGTGCAAACAGCGGCTGGCGAGCCCGACAACCGTATTCCCGGATGGAAGCAGTTCACCGCAGAGCTAGGAGAACTCGATGCAAAGTTCGTATCTCGGCTTCCGGAGCGTTTACGCGAGGATCCGCAGGTGCGCGCCGAAGCGGGAAGACTTTTGCTGGAAGCGCTGGCCTCGAAAACCATTTGGGCTCTTGGCAGCGACCCGGATCATCCGGCCTTTCTGCCGGCTTCTCATTTTTATTTGAATGTTGGCCAGCCCAACGCGGATACCACGTATCGCAGTGCGGCCATTGATGCCGAGGGAAGTTACCGGATACGCGGCGAACTCGGCTCACTGCGCATATTCCGCCTCGGGCTCTTTGCTCCGCCGACCGCGGGTCCGGCGTTCAGTTTGCCAATTCCCACTTACTACGATTTCAAATCTCTGCGTCTGGATGCGCAGGGGCGCTTCGATGTGCTGGTCAGCCCCCGGCGTCCAAGCGGCTATACCGGAGATTGGTGGCAGCTCAAGCCAAACACCGAGCAATTCCTGTTGCGTCAGGTGGCCTTTGACTGGGCCCGCGAGCGCGATCCCCGCGTTTCCATCGAGCGCGTGGACCGGCCAGTCCGCAGGCCGCGTCCCGCCGCCGCCGATCTGCAAAAGCGTCTGGACAAGCTGGCCAGCGACGTAAGTAATTCCGCATTGCTGCTGATTGATCACCTCGAGAATCTGCGCAAGGAAGGTTACATCAACAAACTCAAGCTCTATGACTACTCTCATCAGGGCGGCCTTGTTGGCCAAACCTATTTTGAGGGTGCCTATGAACTGAAGCCGGAGGAAGCCCTGATTGTGGAGAGCAAGGTTCCTGCCGGATGCACCTATTGGTCTATCTTGCTGGCCAACGATATTTATGAAACCGTCGATTGGTACAACAACCAGAGCAGCCTGAATGGCTCGCAGGCACGAGTAGACGCCGATGGCGTGGTGCGCTATGTGATCGCCACCCAAGATCCCGGCGTGCCCAACTGGCTGGACACGGCGGGTTACTTGAGCGGAGCGATCCAGGGGCGCTGGCTGGAGTGCTCGGAAAATCCAGTTCCCACGCTACGCAAGGTAAATCTGGCGGACGTTCGCGCGCTGCTGCCCCCAGATACACCCGTGGTAACTTCGCGGCAGCGGGAAGAGCAAGTGCGCGAGCGGCGCTCGCAGGTGCAGCAGAGACCGTTGTGGTAATGCGACGGCCGCGTTTTGCGCAGCAATCCGAACCGATCAGCAGGACGCGGCAATGGCCTGTTCAAAATCCGCGATAAGATCGTGGGGATCTTCCAGACCGACCGAAATGCGAATCAGGCCATCTGTGATCCCGAGGGCCTGACGCACTTGAGCGTCCACATCGGCGTGCGTGGTTGTGGAAGGATGCGTCACCAGCGTTTCAAGCCCGCCCAGGCTTTCCGCGCGCGAGCATAGTTGCAGGTGATTCAGCATTTGTCTGGCCGCATCGCCGCCGCCTTTGAGTTCGAAGGCTACGATGCCACCCGAGCCTCGCTGCTGCTTGAGAGCAAGCGCCTTCTGCGGGAAAGAATCCAGACCAGGATAGTTCACATACTTGACCGCCGGATGCTGTTCGAGCCATTGTGCGACGCGCAGTGCTCCTTCACCATGCAGTTTGAGGCGGGCGGGCAGCGTCTTCATGCCTTGCAGCGTGAGCCACGCCTCAAAGGGAGCTTGTATCGTGCCCAGGGTTTTGCGAATCAGGCGCAGACGCTCCAGCAATGTTTCATCCCGCGTGGCGATGGAGCCGCCGACGGTGGCATTGTGGCCGTCGATGTATTTTGTGGTGGACAGAATGGAAATGTCCGCGCCGAGTTCGAAAGGACGCTGCAAAACCGGCGTGAGGAATGTATTATCGACGGCCAGCAGAATGGAGTGGTGTTTGGCGATCCGCGCGATGGCCGGGATGTCGGTGAGTTTAAGCGTAGGATTGCCGGGGCTTTCAATAAGTATGATGCGCGTGGCGGGGGTGATGGCCGCCTCCACATTGGACGGGTCGGAGGTATCCACAAACGAAGCGGTAACGCCAAAATGATCGAGGACTTCGCGAAAGAGGCGAATGGTTCCGCCATAGACCACATCGGAAAGAATGGCGTGATCTCCGGCCTTCAGGATAGAGAAGAACAGAGTGGTGATGGCGGCCATTCCTGTGCGAAAGCAGACTGCGGAAGGCGTCTTTTCCAGCGCGGCAATGGCATTTTCCAGCGCGTCGACGGTGGGATTGGAGACCCGTGAATAACTGAAACCTTTGTCGACCCCGACTGCGTCGTGGACAAAATTTCCGGTTTGATAGAGAGGGAATAAGATCGAGTTGGCGTGGGTATCAAGCGAACGACCGCCGCGAATGGCAATGGTGGACTCACTAAGATTCTGGATGCTCACCGCAATCTCCTTCTGGTATGGACACTTCTTTGGATACAACAAAGCCGCCGGGAGTACCCCAGGCGGCTGCCAGAAAAGAGGATGATGAGCGAAACTCACACACTCGGCACCGGCACGGACCCGCCTGGGGATCGCATGGCCATAGGCATTCGGTATGTGTGCTCGAAGTTCAACTTGCGTTTCCTCGTTTTTCGCATCGTATCACGGGGCCTGTTCGTTTTCAATCACGAGAGGGCGAGAAGCGCCGCCTTGACCGCCAGAAACGGCGCGAAGTAAGATACAGACATGCGCAAGCGCCTTTCATGCTGTTGTTGCTGCTCCCTGCGGGATTGTTTCTGCGGGTTGAGCGCCGCGCATATTTGTACCTGCCGCTAAGCCCCATCCTCGCACACCCCGCATCGAGAATCGTTCTCACGCATTCTCTACCTAGGATCATCGCTGTTGAATTGCCAGAAACATACAGGTCAACCTGATGAGTTCCTCTACCCTGAGCAGACAAATCGGTGTTTCCATGGCGGAACGTATCGGCCGCACGCCACTGCTGCGCTTGCATAGCCCGGTAAGAGATTTTGAGAATGTTACCCTGCTGGCCAAGGCCGAATGGCTGAATCCGGGCGGCAGCGTTAAAGACCGCGCGGCCTGGAACATGGTGCGAGAAGCGGAGGCAAGCGGGCGGCTCAAGGCGGGCAAAACCATTCTAGATGCAACGAGCGGAAATACAGGAATCGCGTTGGCGATGATTGGTGCCGCGCGCGGCATTCCGGTTCGTCTGGCGATGCCTTCCAATGTTTCTCCGGAACGGAAAAATATTCTGCGCGCCTACGGCGCAGTAATTGAGTGGACATCTCCGGACGAAAGCTCCGACGGCGCAATCCGGCGCGCGCGCGAACTGGCGTTCAACGACCCGGAGCGCTTCTGTTATATCGATCAGTACTCGAATCCGGCGAATTGGCGGGCTCATTACGAGACAACAGGTGTGGAGATCTGGCAGCAGACCCAAGGCGCGGTGACGCATTTTGTAGCCGGACTGGGAACCAGCGGTACATTCATGGGGACCACGCGCCGGCTTAAAGATTTCAATTCTCGCATCCAGTCGGTAAGCATGCAGCCTGACTCTCCTTTTCATGGCCTGGAAGGCTTGAAGTATATGGCGACCTCGATTGTGCCGCCAATTTATGATGCATCGCTGGCTGACCGGGCGGTTGAAGTCGAGACCGAGGCGGCGCACGAGATGGTGCGAAGACTGGCGCGCGAAGAAGGCCTGTTGGTAGGCATATCGGCGGCCGCAGCTGTGGTGGCCGCGGCGCGGATAGCGCGCGAAGAATACGAGGCCGGGCGGCAAGCCACCATTGTGACCGTGCTGCCCGACTCGGCGGACAAATATTTGAGCGAACGTTTTTGGGAGGAAGTATGAGCACGCTGCGGATGCCTGGCGCGGTGTATGACACGATACGCGCGCATGGCGAGCGCACGTATCCGCACGAGTGCTGCGGAGCGTTGCTGGGATTGAAAGGCGAGGATGGATGGGTGGTCACGGCATCGATAGAAGCCGGCAATACGCGCACCGACTCGGCGCATAACCGCTATCAGATTTCTCCTTTCGAATTGATGAAGCTGGAGCGCGCGGCGCGGGAGCAAGGCGTGGCCATCGCCGGTTTTTATCACTCGCATCCCGATCATCCGGCGCAATGGTCGGAGACGGATTTCAACGAGGCGCACTGGCTCGGCTGCTCGTATGTGATTACGGCAATCGAAAAAGGAGTTGCCGCAATCACCAATGCATTCGTCCTCAACGGCACAAGCGAGGAGACAAAAACGTTTGCGCCGGAAAGCATTATTGTCGGGGATTGAAGCAATCGTTCCCACACATGGATCCCAATCACTCGCGAAAGGAAATCGAATGAAGATTTTTATTCCCACACCGCTGCGGCAATACGCCGGCGGAAACGATACGGTGGATGTGACGGCCTCAACTGTCGCTTCCGCGCTTGACGAACTCACCGGTGCTCACGCGGATTTGCGCAAGCACCTATTCACGCCGGAAGGCAAGGTACGCTCCTTCGTCAATTTGTATTTGAATGACGAGGATGTGCGCTATTTGCCGGAGAAGGACAAGACGGCGGTGAAGGAATCGGATACTCTGTCCATTATTCCGTCTATCGCAGGCGGCGGCAAACTTTAACAGGCGAGGCAACGATGGCGATTGGATCGGATTTGGCGGCATTGCCGGAACTTACGACGAACGAGCTGGCCCGGTACTCGCGCCACTTGATTCTGCCGGAAGTGGGCACCGAAGGGCAGCAGCGATTGAAGGCTGCCAAAGTGCTTTGCGTAGGCACGGGAGGACTGGGCGCGCCGCTGGCTTTCTATCTGGCGGCGGCTGGAATTGGAACCCTGGGATTGGTGGATTTCGACGTGGTGGATGAAAGCAACTTGCAGCGGCAGATCATTCACGCGACGCCCGACGTGGGACGCAAGAAGATCGATTCCGCGGCGGACAAATTGCTGGCGCTCAACCCCGCGCTCAACGTCGTCAAACACGAGACACTGCTGACCAGCGCCAATGCGCTCGACATTATCAAAGACTACGACATTGTCGCCGATGGCACGGATAATTTTCCCACGCGCTATCTGGTTAACGATGCCTGCGTCTTGCTGAACAAGCCGAATGCTTATGGATCGATCTTCCGCTTCGAGGGCCAGGCCAGCGTTTTTGCGACGGAAGAAGGACCATGCTATCGCTGCCTCTATCCCGAGCCGCCACCGCCGGGACTGGTGCCGAGCTGCGCGGAAGGTGGTGTGCTGGGAATTCTGCCCGGGCTGGTCGGCGTGATTCAGGCCACGGAAGTCATCAAACTGATTCTCGGAAAAGGCGAAACGCTGGCGGGCCGCTTGCTGCTTGTCGATTCGTTGAAGATGCGTTTTCGCGAACTCAAACTGCGCAAGAATCCCGAGTGCCCCATCTGCGGGACAAACCGGACTATCCATGCGCTGATTGATTATCAGCAATTCTGCGGCATCACGCCGGAGCGCAAAGAGGATCAAACGGAGAAGAACGGCATTCCGCAGATCAGCGTGAAGGAGTTGAAAAGCCGCATCGACAGCGGCGAAGAGATATATCTGATCGATGTGCGCGAACCCTTTGAATACGCGATTGCCAATCTCGGCGGAAAGCTGATTCCACAAAACGATGTGGCGCAGCGGCTAGGTGAAATTGATCGCGACCGCGAAGTGATTGTGCATTGCAAAGGCGGCGTGCGCAGTCAGAAGATCGCGGAATACCTGAAGCAGCAAGGCTACCAGCGCGTCATTAATGTGGCGGGTGGAATTCTTGCCTGGGCCGATCAGGTGGATCCGACCATGAAGAAGTATTAGTGGATTCGCAATGATAACGCGAGAACCCCGATGAATACATTGTCCGGGGTTCTCGCGGTTTTATGTAGGCATATTTTATGCATGGATGCGCAGCGAACTATCCAGACTGTCGTATAGATCTTTCACCGCGTCGGCGAGAGCGAGAATATCCGCCTGACCTTGATCCGCATCTCCGAACTCGCGCAGTCTGGCGGCGTCGACCACGGAATAGTAACGGCTATCGATAAGCCCGCCGCCAATGAAGTGCCGCTGAAAGCTGGAGAAAACGGACTCCTCGTCCGCCGCGTCGATGCCGCGCGTTACCAGCAGCGCGCGCGATGCGCTGAATGCGATTTGATATAGCAATTCATAGCGTTCATCACTGGCCGGCGCGGCGGCAAGCCGTTTGCGCAAATCCGCGATGCGCTTCAAATCGATTCCTATCTGATCAAATAGACCAGCCGAGCATTCCCCTTGTCCGCGGCCGACGAGCGAGAACGGCTTGTCCGCTCCCCAATCGGTATAGTAAGAGGGTTCTTCGGCAAACGCGGGCACATTGAGAAATCGCTCGCAGATCAGTTTGATTTCATCCCTGCCCTCGGCCTTGACATACTCGGAGAACGCAGCGAAACGATGTTTGTTGCTGAGCCAAAGAGATAGTACCTGGCGCGTAAACTCAGGAAGATCGCGCGCGGCGACCGTGCCGATTGGTCCCGCGAGGCGCGCCTGGCCATCGGCATGAACGCCGCCCGCGACAACGCCGTATGCCGGATAAATATCTTTGTCCCGATGCCGCGCCTGACCATAAAAACCGAGGTCGGCATAGGTGTGCTGTCCGCAGGAGTTCGGGCAACCGGAAAGGTTGAGTTGAAACGACGGAATGCTGTCAAGATCGAGCCCGGCACCGGCCAATTTCTCGCTCGCCGCAATCAAGGCCGGCTTGGGCAAGCAGATGCCCAACTGGCAAGTATCGGCGCCTGTGCAGGAGACGGCATTGGCCAGCGCGAGTGGCGCATCGGCGAGATTGGTAATGTCGCGCACGACCTGATATGTGGCGGCCAGAGCGGCCTCGGGGATATTCCGCAGGCGCAGGTTTTGTCCGAAGGCGGCGCGAATCGAGTGTGGTCCAAAGGCGCGCAGATATTGCGCGAGAGCGGCAACATGCTGGTTCGCGATATTGCCTAGCGAGGCCGGGACGACAATGGAATACAATCCCGGTTGGCGTTGAGGAAAGACGTAGCGCTTGCGCCAGCGCGCATACTCGGCACTCTCTACGCCCGTGGCGGGAATCGCGGGAGCCGCAGCCTGGTCCAGCGGCTGGTCAATAACGAGCGGATGGAGTTTTGTCAGCGGCAATTGCGCAAGCTGGCGAACTTCGTCCTGATATATCTGGCGGAAGCGATCTTCGCCAAGCTTCGACCATAGAAAGCGCAAACGCGCGGCATTGCGATTCTTGCGGTTGCCATGCTTGTCAAAGAGATGTTTCAACGCAGCCGACACAATGTACGCATCTTCGGCGGGAATGAACTCTTCGAGCAAGTGGCCCACGGACGAACTGGCACCGAGACCGCCGGCGACATAGACTTTAAAACCCTGCCGTCCGTCTTTGATTGTGGCAAGAAAACCCACATCGTTGAATTGCGCATATGCCGAATCGGCCGGAGAGTTTGAAAAAGCGATCTTGAATTTGCGGGGCAAATTCCATGAGTCGGCTTCAGCGATGAGCCGCGTGGTAAGGGCAAAGGCCCATGGGCTTGGATCAAAGATTTCGTCCACGCCGACGCCGGCGTCGGGCGATACAAGAATGTTGCGCACAGTGTTTCCACCGCCGCCGCGCGTAGTGAGTCCAAGCGGCAACAGAGCGCGCAAAGCGGGAATGACATTTTCAATCGACACATCGTGGATCTGAAATTCCTGGCGCGTGGTGATATGCAGGTGTTCCGCTCCCACCTTGGCGGAGATGCGTGCCAAGCCGAGCAATTGCTCCGGAGTAATGGCACCGCCAGTAGCGCGCACGCGCAGCATATACGTTCCCAGTTTGCGCTGTTCATAGCAGCCAAATGGAACACGGCGAACTTTCAAAGACGTAGCATCCGCTTCGCCACGGAGATGCTTCGCGATCAACGACTCGAGTTCCTCGATTTCGTTCGACAAGTTGCCAGGCAATTCGTAAAACATTGTTTGTCACTCCAGTGTGGCCGCAAATGGAAATCATTGGAAAGTCTGGAGCACCGGGCTGGGTTCGAAGCCGCGTATACGGTTTTGCGGACCCGCGCGTGTTAGCCGCTTTGCCAACGATGCTCAATCAAAATCGGAGGAAAATAAAAGCCCGCCGAATGTGGCGGGCTTTGAAGGATAAGAACGTTCGAGAGAACCGCTCAGAGCCTGTAACATGCCCGCACAAATGCGCGCCGACAACAAACGGGAAGCGCGCGTGGATGCAAGGACATGGTCATGCGGATTCTCTCAGGCAATCGAAGTGTGACCCAGGCGAAGATTGCGCAAGGCCGTTGCCAGTGCGTCGATATCCGCGTGAGTGTTATAGAGCGCCAAGGTCGCGCGCACCGTGCTTTCCAGACCGAATCTGCGCAAGATTGGCTGCGCGCAGTGGTGTCCGGAGCGCACCGCGATACCATTGCGATTGAGATAGTCGCCTATCTCTTCTGTGCGGAAGCCTTCCATGACAAAAGACAGCACAGCGGCCTTTTCCCTGGCCGTGCCGATGATGCAAAGCCCGGGAATCTCCAAAAGAAGCCGCGTCGCGTAAAGCAGCAATTCGTGTTCGTGCCGGGAGATGTTCTCCATTCCGACACGATCAAGATAGTCAATGGCCGCGCCGAGTCCGACGGCATCCGCGATATTGCCGGTGCCCGCTTCAAATCGTTGCGGCGCGGGCTGATAGACCGTGCGCTCGAAGGTCACATCCTGAATCATGTTGCCGCCGCCCTGCCAAGGCCGCGTGTGCTCCAGAATTTCACTTTTGCCGTAGACAACGCCGATGCCCGTGGGAGCGAAGACCTTGTGCCCCGAAAAGACAAAGAAATCGCAATCGAGCGCTTGCACGTCGACGCGCATGTGCGAGACCGACTGCGCGCCGTCGAGCAGAACCTTGGCGCCGTGGCGATGCGCAGCCTCAATCATCGCAGCGGCTGGGGTGATGGTGCCCAGCGCGTTCGAAACCTGGGTGATGGAAACCAGACGGGTTCTGGGTCCAAGAAGCTTTTCATACTCATCGAGCAAAATCTGCCCGGAGTCATCTACGGGAGCAACCCGCAAGCGGGCTCCTGTTTCCGCGCATAGCATTTGCCAAGGCACGATGTTGGCATGATGCTCCAGCCAGGTGACGACAATCTCATCGTCCTTTTGGATGTTCTGCCGCCCCCAACTTTGCGCAACGAGGTTGATGCCTTCCGTGGCTCCGCGCACGAAGATAATCTCGCGGGTGGAGCCAGCGTTGAGGAAGCGGCGTGTTTTTTCGCGCGCTGATTCATAGGCGTCCGTCGAGCGCGCGGCCAACTCATGGGCGGCGCGATGCACGTTGGAGTTCTCGTGCTCGTAGTAATACTTGATGCGCTCAATCACGCTCAGCGGCTTCTGCGTGGTGGCACCATTGTCGAGCCAGACCAGAGGCCGGCCATGGACGCGCTCCTTCAAAATTGGAAAATCTCGGCGCACCGTTTCCACATCGAAGGAGTACGACGAGAGACCCAGATCCCGCAACGAATCCGAGTGCTCCTCCGCCGGAGCCACGACAGGCACACCGCTGAAGGCTTCGAGTGCGCGCGGTTGGCTTTGCGGATCGTGCGGCGCAGCAACTGGAACAGCACCGGCCTCTGGCTGCGATGTCTTCGTCTCCGGCAGAGCTGGAACTGGGCCGGGAATCGAGAGAGGGCTCGAGAAGATAGGCCGCGCTTCCTCAAGAAACGAGAAGACCGGAACCGCCGAGGAATCAACCGCGTCCAACGATCCAGGGATTGCGGGAGCGGGAATCTGCGTCTGCGGCGCGAGGGAAAGATCCGGAAGTAGTGCGGCAGGAATCGTGGCATAGCCATTGTCCATTGCCCATGGAGTTTCCGCCACGCGCGCCGGTGAATCCACCGCAGGGGGATGTGCATCCGGCGCAGAAAAGATTGGCCGCGCATCCTGCAGAAAGCCATATGCGGGCACCGCGCCGCCAGGCGCTGCGGATGTGACTGGAACCTCGGGCGCGACGGCCGCAGTGCGCACGTCAGGCAAGATGTTACGGTCCGGAACGGAGACAATGCCGACGGGCCGCAACTCTCTTTCCGCATCGACAAACACGCCCAACTGGCCAGGAATCGCCGGTGCCGTGGGACTGGGAACGGCCGCGTAGGGATTGCCTGTTTGCGCCGAACTGGACGGCAGAACTGCGGTTGCGACGGTAGCAGCGGGCGGTTGCGCCTCATCCGGCAGCGCATTGAAGATCGCGTTGGCCATGCGCGCCAACTCCGCTGGCGAGGGAATACCGGGAGCAATGATCTCACTCCCGGGCAATCCTCGATTCCAGCTTGCAACCTCAGAAGGCACGGGCAGATTCTGGCTACTTGTACTCATGGTATTGACCCACGTCTACCCCGTCGAGCAGGGCAATGGCGTCGTTGGTAAGAACGGCCGCCGAGCAATACAGCGACACCAGATAAGAGGCCAGCGAGCGTTGATCGATGCCCATGAAGCGAACCGACAGGCCGGGGCTCTGCTCACCGGGAAGTCCCGGCTGGAAGAGGCCAATCACGCCCTGTTTCTTCTCGCCCACACGCAGCAGAAGAATCTTCGAAGTCTGGTCCTTGCTGCGAATGGCGATCTTGTCCGAGGGAATCAGCGGCACGCCGCGCCAGGTCAGGAACGGAGTTCCAAACAGTGTGACCGTCGGAGGAGGAACGCCGCGCCGCGTGCACTCGCGACCAAAGGCGGCAATGGCCCGTGGATGCGCCAGGAACAGGGAAGGCTCTTTCCAAACCTTGGTCAGCAGTTCATCCAGATCGTCGGGGGTAGGCGGTCCTTTGCGCGTCTTGAGGATCTGCGATTCCGGAACGTTGTGCAACAGGCCGTAATCAGCATTGTTGAGCAACTCGCTCTCCTGCTTCTCCTTGACGCTCTCAATCAAAATGCGCAACTGCTCGCGTACCTGGTCATAAGGATTGCTCAATAGATCGGAGACGCGGGTGTGAACATTGAGGACGGCATTGATGCTTCCCAAGCGGTATTCGCGAGGCGATTCTTCGTATTGCACGTAGGTTGCCGGCAGCTGCGACTCATCCTCGTGCGCGCAAAGCGACTCGATGACTTTGCTTTCGTCCACCTTGTTCAGGCGAAGCGTGCCCGCTTCCAGCGGCTTCCAATCGAGGAAGCGAACCAGCCAGCGTGGCGTAATGGCGCCAAACTGCGGGGCCGTTTTGGTCACATTTGCAAGTTGAAATGCGGATTCCTCGCGCAACGACACGCGACTTACTTCTTCTGCCACAGGTTGCCTCCTTCTGGATCAAATACATGGTGATTGTAACGGTTGACAGCGACAGCGGCAAATGAAATGTACGCCTCCGGATGTAACTTCCGAGCCGAGGCTGGAATCGGCTCCGCAAACCTCCGGTACGCCGCATTCGGACCACAAGCATCTCCAAATAAGCAACCATATACCAACACATCTGCCGGCAATGGTCCCGCCGTGGAGACAGCTTGTAATGTCTTTGATTCAGTCAAATTCACGCCAGAATCCATCTATCCGCATCGCAGTCAAACATTGGACCGGCGCCTACCAGGAATTCGCTTTCGTGCCAGAAGCGACACGCAGCAAGACCCTGGCGGCGCTGGCCGCAAGGATCGGTTAGAAACCGTAGGAGATACCGAACGCGGCACGGGCACGGGCCTTAAGGTTGACGCCAGGGGAAATATTTCCGGCGGCTTGCAGAATGCCGAAATCCACATTGAGCTTGTGCTTGGGCGAAGGAAGCACGCGCACAGCATAATCAACCGAAGTGGGAATATCGAAGACGCCGCTGCTGACGCCGGCCGTCGAAGTGGACTTGATCTTCTGCGGCTGCTGCGCTGCTTCAGAAGCCAGAATGATCGTGCTCTTTCCCGGACCAGTGAAGACAAAGGCCACCGCGCCAAAGGCCCGCGCGGAAAAGTCCGGCGCATTGCCACCCAATCCCCACAGGGAAGAGTTGGTTCCGCGAACACCGGCATTGAGCAGAATGGGAACCTTCTTTTCGATTTGCGTGACGACCTTGGTGGCTACCAGATAGAGATCGCCATTGGTTTTAGATTGACCGTTTGTGCCGTTAAAGACGTTGCTGTCGTTGGTGCGCGCGATACCACCTACGGAGACCGCTGGAACCCACTTGGTTTTGCCCGCATTCTCGGGAATCAGGTTGACCTTTCCGTGGAAGATGTTCAGACCGTCGGTCCAAAGCGGGCTCAGGCCTGCGGTGTTGCCAGCCGCGTGATCCTCGCGCGTATAACCGATTTCGATGCGTTTGGCGAAGCCTTCGGTAATGGAAACGGTATTCCATGTACCGATCACTGGCCCACCGGCCAGAACGTGATAGGCAATCACAGGATGCCCCGCTCCATTGGCTGGCGAAGCCGCGGTGGAGGCCAGCGGGGTAACAAAGACTCCCGTCGGGCCTTCGTATCCCAGACTCTGCGCCGGCAAGTTGTGAGCCGTGAAAGAAAGCGCAAAGAGCAGGAAGAGAACCGTCTTCCGGTTAGAAGCTATCCATGAAGAAAAGGAATATACAAAAGGCGTACGCATGACACTTTCTCCTTGTTTGTCGTGGTTCGATTCAAATCATGCGGCGGAAGATTGTCGCTTTCGAGGCAACATGCGGGAATGAGCCGGCGTCCCT
>Ga0371490_1000608_pt1 | contig 22926 bp, 17 predicted proteins | sample MB2SIPfraction_FD_207959 | JGI IMG/M metagenome (GOLD analysis project Ga0371490, IMG submission 207959) | Lab enriched peat soil microbial communities from McLean, Ithaca, NY, United States - MB28FN SIP fraction | ecosystem: Environmental > Terrestrial > Soil > Wetlands > Peat | place: USA... | reverse complement strand
AGGCGCAGTCCGCCTTGATGGCCCAGAGCGGGTTGAAATCCTTCGACGGGTCTACCGGCATATACTTTGCCGTCTTGAAGTGGTCCGCATACTCCTTGATGCGGCCGCGGCGCACATTCTTCAGTTCCAGAACCCACGCCAGCTTCTCGCGGTTGATCCCCTCGGGATCATGAATCACGCCATTGGAATCGGATATGGCGATGACCTTGGCTCCGAAGTCCAGCAGCTTTTCGATCGTGTATTGCGACACGTTGCCGCTTCCCGAGACCAGGCAGAGCTTGCCGTCCAGCTTTTCCTTGCGCGTCTTCAGCATTTCCGACGCAAAGTACACGCAGCCGTAGCCCGTCGCTTCCGGACGAATCAGCGAGCCGCCCCAGTTCAGCCCCTTGCCCGTCAGCACGCCGGTGAACTCGTTCTTCAGCCGCTTGTACTGCCCAAACAGGAAGCCGATTTCGCGCCCGCCGACTCCGATATCGCCGGCCGGCACGTCTGTGTCGGGGCCGATATGGCGGCACAGCTCGGTCATGAAGCTTTGGCAGAACCGCATCACCTCGTTGTCGCTCTTGCCCTTGGGATCAAAGTCTGAGCCTCCCTTGCCGCCGCCCATTGGCAGCGTCGTCAGGGAATTTTTCAGCACCTGCTCGAAGGCCAGGAATTTCAAGATGCCCAGGTTCACCGAAGGATGGAAGCGGAGTCCGCCCTTATACGGGCCGATGGCGCTGCTCATCTCAATGCGGAATCCGCGATTGACCTGGACGTTGCCCTGATCATCGACCCAGGGGACGCGAAACATGATCACGCGTTCCGGCTCGACCAGGCGCTCAAGGATGCGCGCTTTTTGGTATTCAGGGTGTTTCGAGAGGGCGGGACCTAAGGATTCGAGTACTTCCTGCACTGCCTGATGAAATTCGGGTTCGGCGGGATTCTTGGCTTTTACGCTAGTTAAAACGTTATTTACATAGTCCGCTGTTCCTTTGGTAGTCGCAGCGGATAGGGTAATGCCCATGAGTGTGTCCTCCTCATTGAATTTTGGTGCTCGGATGTCATGAGATAAGCGGTTCAAGGGCCGGCAATCGAGGCTGGCCGGAGAGCACTACTATTAAACTTGCTTATGAGCAGTAAAAGCTGTGATATATATCACACGCCTCGGTGTGTCCCGTACTGGCCCCTTTCCATCCTTGGCGCGACTGTCCCTATAGCGGAGGTGTGACCTATGTCCAGCAAAGCAGCGGATTTGGCCGGACCCGGTATTGGCAACTATGAGGATTTGGAGAAGATTCTTCCCCTGGACTATTCCAGTGCGCTTACCCGCAAGGAAACCCAGAAGGCGATCTTCGCCGTCAAACGCTTTATCGAGGACAACCTCTGTAAGGAGCTGAATCTGTTGATGGTAACGGTACCCCTGATCGTGGACATCAAAAGCGGTGTCAACGATATGCTGGACCGCGACGGCTCCCGTACCCCCATCCAGTTCCATATCCGCAACGATTACGACAAGCACCCCGTGGATGCCCAGATTGTTCAGGCTGCCACCAAGTGGAAGAGAGTGGCACTCAAGGAATTCGGCATGCGTCCGGGCGAAGGCCTGTGCACGGACATGCGCGCCGTCCGCAAGGACTATTTCCTCGACCACGACCATAGCGTCTACGTGGACCAGTGGGATTGGGAGCGCGCCATCACCTCCGAGCAGCGCAACCTCGATTTCCTGAAAGAGATCGTCGGCAAAATCTGGAAAGTGCTCGTCGAAGCCGAACTCTACGTCCAGGAACTCTTTCCCGAGCTCAAAGACGAAAAGTACCCCAACCTGCCGGAGAAGCTCACCTTCCTCCATGCCGAGGAACTCCTCCGAATATTCCCCAATCTCCCCAGGAAGAAGCGCGAAACCGCCATTCTCCAGCAGTACCCCGCGCTCTTTATCGTTGGCATCGGCTATCCCCTCGAGGACGGCTATCCGCACGAAATGCGTGCCGCCGATTACGACGACTGGGTCACCGAAACCAAAACCGTTGATGGCCGGCCCCTGCATGGCTTGAACGGCGACATCCTGGTCTGGAACCACGTTACACGGCGCCGCCACGAACTCAGCTCCATGGGCATTCGCGTGAATGCGGAAAGCTTGAAGAAGCAACTGGAGATGTCCCACCAGTTGGACTTCCTCAAATTCCCCTATCACCAGGCCATTCTGAAGAATGAAATCCCCCTGAGCATCGGCGGCGGCATCGGCCAGTCCCGCACCCTCATGCTCCTGCTCAGGAAAGCGCATCTCGGCGAAGTCACCGTAAGCGTGTGGCCCCAGATCCTCAAGGAGATCTGCGCCAAAAAGAACATCCACGTCCTCGAATAAGCGCGGCGTGGTCGATCGGGTTGCGTCACCGCCAGCGATTTGCAAGTGATTGCGCTGCCATGGCTCCGAAAAATAGCCGCGTGTCAGTTGGGGAGCTTGCCTGCCGTGAAGACGTAGATCAGGGGATCGCCCGAGTCGGGAATGGCGAAGATCACCGCTCCATTGGTCACAAGCGGAAAGTTTCCTCCATTTAGTCTGCCCGATCCGTCCGAACTGATGGCGATCCATCCAAGACTCGGCAGATTGGGAACCGCGCCGGTAGTTTTCTGCGTGGCGACAGATTGACCTGTGCCCGTGAACGAAAACGCGACGAGGGATGCTCCGTTGAGCCCGTCCACATCTTCTTGCGTGCTCGCGGCGTAATTACCGGTAATATTGGAGAGCACATAAGCAGGCGCGCTGGTGGATTGACGAACGACAACTCCGGAACTCGCCGCGCTGTCCGACCCAACCAGGAAACCAGCAATCTCATCGCTGGTCGGGCTGGCAGCGGTGAGATAGACCACCGGCGGCGTGGCTGTGAGCCCGTTAACGGAGACGCGTCCCGAAGCGGCCTCTACCGTGTAGCTGCCATTCGAGTACGGTGTGTTGGAGTAGGTTCCCGCATCGTTTATGTAAAGGATCGCCGTGGGAATCGCTCCAGCGCCGGTCGCGTTCAACGTGCCGATTTCCGCAAGATTTCCAATGTTGCCTCCGCTCACCTCGATCCCTTGTGACGTCAGCAAGTAGTAGCCGTTCAGTGCACCTGCCGCATGAGTCGCGCTTGAAGCCAGAGCACGCCCGGAAAGCAACGAGGCAGAGCCTGCCGTGATAGGCGAATCGGTCGAGAGTAGAATGAAATCCGATTCGTTCAGGATGTAGAACGCAAAGTCAAACGTGAGATTGCCGCCGCTAGTCGGAATGGTATAGGTGCCCGTCCCGCGGCCCGTGGTTGCGTCGATCGCGGAGTTCAGCGTTCCATTCCCTCCGGTCAGCTCGCCCGATGGCGTTCCCCCTGCATTCAGGTCTGCAGATCCCGCGGAAAGCGCGCCGGAAGAATTCGTAAAGGTTCCCGCAATGGCGGTGCGGAAATAACCGGTAGATTCTGCGGTCCATCCATCCACACCAAACGCAAAGTTGGGCTGCAGGGAAGTGAGAGAAAAGGCGCTCGGAACCTGCACGTGAATGAAACCCGAGGCGTTTGTACCGCCGCCTGTGTTGTCGGATTCAATGATTCTTCCCGTGTGATACAGCGTTCCATCAAATCCGCTCAGACTGAACGTGAACTGCACGCTGGAAACCGCGGAGGCCGCAGCGGCGCGTGCTATGCCGTTCTTCGCTCGAACAGCAGCGCCATGCGCAAAGTGGGGCGTCACTCCCGAGCGCTTTGCGCTGACTGCGCCCGCAACGGGACCGGAAAAGGCCAGCGACAAACAGCCCAGCGTGGACGACCCGAACGAATACGAACTCGCGCCCAGATCTACCTGCAACTGTTCGGGGCCGTTGCTCATTCCGTTGTAGTCCACGGTGGCATTCGTGATGCCGCCGCTGCCATTCGGCGTGAAGCTGCCGGCAATGTCGATGGGGTTGCCGCTTCCGTCGGTGCCCGTAACCAGGAACGCGTAAGGGGTCGTGGGCGTCAATGCGGCCTCGTTCCCGAGCGGTGTGCACGATGCGACTACCGGCGAGCTGATCGTCAAGGTCAGGCTTGCAGGGGCGGCCGTTGCGTGGGTGGAGTCGGTGACGGTGAAGACGTAGGGGCCGTAGGTGCCAGCCGTCGACGGCGTTCCCGCAATTAGTCCGGCGCTGGTGATGTTCGCGATGCCCGGCGGCAACACGGCACCGGAAGTTTCCGTCCAAGTATAAGGAGGAGTGCCGCCGCTGGCCGCGAGTGTGACCGAGTAGGGCGAGTTGACCATTCCTTGCGGCAACACGCTGGTGGCGATGGCAGGCGCGCTGTCCGTAACCGTAATACTCAGGCTTCCTGATGATGCGGTCGCACTCGGACTCGCCGAATCCGTCACCTCGAAAACGTAAGGGCCAAACGTGCCTGCGGTCTTCGGCGTTCCGTTAAAAATGCCGGAGCTTCCCAGTGACACGCCAGGCGGCATGGTGCCGCCCGAAGTTTGCGACCAGGTGTAGCCAGGGGTTCCTCCCGTGGCCGTGAGTGAGGCTACATAGGGCGTTCCGACGACGCCGTTCGGCAGAGAAGTGGTCGTGACCGCAAGGGCAGTGGAGGCGGCGTGGTGGCAGCCCGTCGTTTGGATGCAGGCGCACAGCACAGCAAGAATGAAGGCACAACGGTAGCCACCGCGCATGGAGTCTCCCCCGAATCTGAATTGGTCCGTGCCATTCTTCCGCTACTGCGGCGACTCGCGTTCCGGTTTTTCGCAATCGACAGCGCGATACGCGAAGCACTTCCCGCGTGCGGCACCCCTATAGAATACCGCCGTTCGGCCCAATAGGTATTACCAATGGACGGCGGAAAAGTTCCCCGCTCGTCCAGGCCGCCTGAAGCCTCCGATAACGCGCTTACCTGAGAGGTGAAGCACGGGGTAAGCAAGCTCTCAGGCAGCCGGGCTTATCGGGAATTACCCCATGCCTCTCGCATACACTTTCCGCCGGACACCCCGAGTGAGGTAAAGTGGTGTCATCGTGATCATCAACTTCGCGCGGCGCGCACATGACCATAACTGGGAAGTGGACCCCATTACGCGGTCTCTGCTCGACACCGATATTTATAAACTGCTGATGCTGCAGTTCATCTGGAAGCGCTTCCCCAAGACAACCGCTTCTTTTTCGCTCATCAATCGCTCCGTCAACGTGCGCCTTGGCGATTTGATTGACGCCGATCAGCTTCGGGAACAACTCGAGCAAACCAGGAAGCTGCGCTTTCAAAAGTCCGAATTGATCTGGCTCGCGGGCAACACCTTTTATGGACGCCGCGGTATCTTTCAACCGGCTTTCCTGGAGTGGCTCGATCGCGACTTCCGGCTCTCGGATTACGAGCTGTCGGTTCAGGACGGGCAGTTCTCCCTCTCCTTTCACGGCCTCTGGACAGCGACGACCATGTGGGAGATTTATGCGCTTTCGGCCATCAGCGAGTTGAAGACGCGCGCCAGCCTCAAGCGTCTGAGCGAACTCGAGCTGGATATTCTCTATGCCCGGGCCAAAACGAAACTCTGGGAAAAAATGGAGCGCTTGCGCGGCGTCCCCGGATTGAAAGTGAGCGACTTTGGCACGCGCCGCCGCCACAGCTTCTTATGGCAGGAGTATGTTGTGAAAGCCATAAGCGACGTCCTCGGCAGCAGCTTTACCGGGACCTCGAATACCTATCTGGCCTATAAGCACGACTTGGAAGCGATCGGCACGAATGCGCACGAATTGCCCATGGCATTGGCAGCGATGGCCAGGGATGACGAAGAGCTGAAGACAGCGCAATACCGCTTGCTGGAGCTCTGGCAGCAGACCTATCACGGCGAGTTGCGCATTCTGCTTCCAGACACCTTTGGCACCACGCAGTTTCTCAACAACGCTCCGGATTGGGTGGCGGACTGGACGGGGCAGCGCGCCGACAGTAAAGATCCTTTCCTGGCAGGCGACGAATATATCGCGTGGCTTCAACAGAGAGGGCGCGATCCGCGGCAAAAACTTTTCATTGCCTCTGACGCCCTGGATGTGGATGCGATTTTGGGTTTGCATGCCTATTTTTCCGGGACGCTTCGCAATGGCGCTTCTCCCGCGGATTTTCGGCAAGCGAGCGACTTTCTTAACGAACGAAAATGGATTCCCGAACGCCGCATCCGCTTCAGCGCGGGATGGGGCACGTTGCTTACCAATGATTTTCGCAACTGCAATGCGCAAGGCAATGGCGACTTCGATCCCGTAAGCCTGGTGTGCAAGCTCAACGATGCCAATGGCAGGCCGGCAGTGAAACTTTCCGACAACTTTGAAAAAGCGCTGGGCCCCCGCGAAGAGGTGCAGCGCTATCAACGTATTTTTGGCCTGGCTGGCGTCGCCTACGCACCGCTTGTGACGTAGTCGCGAAGAGGTCACCTGTAGATTTTCTTTGCGGCCGCAATAGCGTCTGTCATATATCCGAAGAGTTGCTGCACGGGATCTAACCGAATGACCGCAAAGAGCATCCTTTCTTCTTGACGCTTGCCGCACAACTCCGTTGAGAGAGGATGTCAAGTGATCATCGAAATGCGTACCTATAAGACCAAGCCCGGCATGCGCTCCCGGTTTCTTGAGATATTCCGCTCCAAGTCCGTTCCCGCACACGCGGGAATCGGGATGAAAATCTTGGGTCCATTTCTTTCCGTCGAAGATCCTGACACTTTCTTTTTCATGCGCGGCTTCCCGGATCTCTCTTCGCGCGAGCCGATGAAGGCAAAGTTTTATGAAGGGGAACTTTGGAAGCGGGAGCTGGAAGACATCCTGATGCCGATGTTGGAAAAGTATGAGGTCGTGGTAGTGGAAGATCCTGAATGCTTGGTTCACTGGTAGCGGGGTATTGGCCCCGTCGATGCTTCCTTTGCTTTGAATATTGGAATAGCCTAGTGACGCACACTTGTCATCAAAGCGAAATGCCGCTCTGTCCCTCGTTGTGCGTAGGAAAAGTTCATGAACATTGATCAAGATCTCGAAAAAATTGCGCTGCAGGAAAAGCGGCTGCAATTCAAACACTTTGATTCAGAAGTGGCCTGGGCTGTGGGAACCGCCCTCAAAGCGGCTGCTGAGAAGCGCCAGGTTGCCGTGGCCATCGATATTCAGCTCAACGGCAATACTCTTTTTTCGTACGCCATGCCGGGAACTACGCCGGACAATTGGGATTGGATTCGCCGCAAGCGTAACGTCGTTCTGCGCTATCACCGCAGTTCCTACGCCATCGGTTTGAAGAATGAGCGCGCTCATACCACGCTGCAGGAGAAGTCGGGCCTTGGTTTAAAGGACTATGCGGCCCACGGCGGCTGTTTCCCGATTCTCCTTGCGGGAACAGGGTGCGTTGGCACAATCACCGTTTCCGGTTTGCCGCAGCGCGAGGACCACGCGCTTGTCGTTTCCGTGCTTCAGGATTACCTGCATTTGGCGGGCGAAGATCTGGCCCTCGACGCCCCTGCGGCATCTTGACCGCGATAAACGCGTCAACCTGACAACTGACCTGTTCGCTCTACCCGGCCTGGACACTTGCACTCTTCAAAGCGCTGTTTCCAGATTCCGAACCGACAGGCGGCGTGCCCCAGCCATCCCGCCCATGCCAACTTGGCACACGCCTCCAGCTCATTTCCACGTGAAGTGGTGGAGATGATGCATCAGCGCGCAGCTCAGATGACCAAGCACGAACCAGAATAACGCTTGCAGGACCTTCTTGAGTGTTGGTGACATGACGCATAATCAGCATGGATGGCTATTACGTCAACAACGATTTCAATCGCCTGCAGCAGGTACACGATCACCGTTCGCTACAACGGCAAGCCTCTTAAATCCCTCGGAATCCACGAGCCGCACCTCCTAATTAAGTAGGCGTTGCATCGCGGAAGCTTTCATTGACATCCGCGCCCGCGGACCAGTAATATGCCTCCCTCTGCTCCGCGGCCATTGGCTTTTTGGGGAACAGCATGCCCAGTGTGAAGTTCATCATGAAGCAGCTTCCGTGGTCACGGCAGGTTGCGCCTGCTTGCCTTGTATTCCCGTCACAAGAAGATGAATGCCCGGTTATGGCCCTCTCACACTCGGCGGCAACGCGCTGGCGGTCGGCGCTAAGCTCCGTCGGAGACAATGTCCCGAGCGGAGCGCGTTCTTGATTTTGCAGTAGGGGGATTTTCTGAGGAGGATCGAAGATGAATTGGAGCGAAGGAAGCAGAAGCCTGGTTCGTGGGTTGTTGTTTTGTGTTGTGCTCTTATTTGCGGCCTCGGAATTCGCGACGGCCCAGGAGAAGAAGGCTTCCACGCCGGCACCCAGTAAACCAGCGGCCTCAGCGCCCAAGCCTGCGGCAAAGCCTGCAGCTAAGCCGGCGACCTCCGGTGCGAAGCCGGGTGGGACGACGCACGGGCCCACGACCGGTGGCGCTACGACACACGGCCCCACGACTGGCGGTGCTACGACGCACGGCCCCACGACCGGCGGCGCGACGCACGGGCCCACGACTGGCGGCGCTACGACGCACGGGCCCACGACCGGTGGCGCTACGACACACGGCCCCACGACCGGTGGCGCTACGACGCACGGGCCCACGACCGGTGGCGCTACGACACACGGCCCCACGACTGGCGGTGCGACGCACGGCCCCACGACTGGCGGGGCGACGCACGGGCCCACGACTGGCGGGGCGACGCACGGGCCCACGACTGGCGGGGCGACGCACGGCCCCACGACTGGCGGCGCGACGCACGGGCCCACGACTGGCGGCGCGACGCACGGGCCCACGACTACCGCTCACGGGGGCACATCCAAGCCCGGCGCGAACGGCAGCACCCACAATTTCAACTCCAGCGGCAAACGGACCAGCGTTGAAACCAAGAGTGGTACAAGAGCGAATTTCGATCGAGGCGGCCATGTCAGCACCATCCATACCCGCAGCGGAATGACCATCAACCACGGCGCTCACGGCGAGCGCCGCTTCGATTCCCATCCCCGGCCCGGTGTCAGAGTGGTCGGCTATGGCCACGGCCGTGGTTATGCTGAGCACGGATACTACCGCGGCGGGCGGCCTTATATGCGGCGGTCCTATTACTATGGTGGCCGCAGTTACGCATACGCCTATCGCGGGTATTACTGGCACGGACATCCCTACTTCGGCTTTGTTGCACCTTACTACTACGCCCCTGCTTTCTATGGCTGGGCCTACAATCCCTGGGCCGCACCGATAGCGTTCGGCTGGGGCTGGGGCGCGGCTCCTTGGTATGGGTATTATGGCTACTACTTTGCCCCTGCTCCGGTTTACGCCTCCCCAGCATTTTGGATCACCGACTATTTGCTGGCTGCTAATCTGCAGGCAGCATACGAAGCGCGAGCGGCGGCGCAGGCCGATGCCAATGCCAATGCCGAGGCGGCAGCCGAGGAGCAACCTGCCTCCGGTGGCGGCGCCGTCGGTCTTACGCCCGAGGTGAAGCAGCAGATTGCCGATGAAGTGCGAGCCCAAATCGCAGCGCAACAACAAGCGGCTGCGAATCCCGAACCCGCCGCCCCAGTGAGTAGCACGGCCCCTGCGGGTGGAGGCCAGACCGGCCCCGATGAAGTTCCGGCCGCGCTCGATCCTGCGCACCGCACCTTTATCGTGTCCGCGGTTCTCAGTGAAGCCACACCCGACGGGACCGAATGCTCCTTGAGCCCCGGTGATGTGCTGACGCGCATCCAGGACACTCCAGACGCAGACCAGAACGTCAAAGTGCTCGTGGCCAGCAGCCAGAGGAATGATTGCACCTCGGGTTCGCAGGTTGCCGTGGCCGTTCAGGAACTGCAGGACATGCACAACGACTTCCAGGCCAAGATCAGCGAAGGCCTCGGGAAGCTCGCGGAAAACCAGGGGAAGAACGGCATACCCAGCGGTCCGGCGGCTGGTTCCAAACCCAATCCCAACGGCCAGGCGCAGCCGGATCTGACGGTTGAGGCCGACCTGAAGGCGCAACAGGACGAGGCCAACCAAGCCGAGAAGGAAGTCCAGGACGCCTCCGCAAGCAGCAGCAGCGACGACTAGTGGAGGACGACCGGGAACGACATCCGGTGGCATAAGCGGGAGCGTCAGCCGTGTTCGGCTGATGCTCCCCCTGCCCGGCCGGGAAAGTGAGTTTTGGGGCAACGGTTCCTTGGGCCTGGGAGTTCTGGCGGTCGAGAGGAGGAGTTTTCGATGAACGGGAAAGCGGCGCGGACAATCCGGATGGTTGCTGTGGTTTTCGCGGGGATGTTTCCCTGGATACTAGCTGGAGCGCAAGATAGCGGGGCTGATTCCTTGGAGAGTCAACTTGCCGCGAAATACAAGCTGGTGAAACTGGGGACGGATTCCACTGGGCTTGCGGTGCTCGAAACCGGCACGGTGCTGGTGATCAAGAAAGGTGGAATCATCAGCGTCCCCTCCGGAAACGCGATGATCCTGCCCAGCACCGTAAAAGATGGCCAAGTTCATGCGGCCAGCAACACGGCCGCGCAGGGAGTTAGTAAATTCCTGAAATGGAAGGGCGTGTCAGACCCGACGGGCGCGGCGTCGACGGACACGAAGTTCCTGGCCGTTGGGGAAAAGGTCTATGTGTCAAAGATCGACATCAATCGCAAAGACTCCAAGGTTTCCCTGACGATTGTCGAGTGCGACACCTGTAATTCGGTGCAGGATCCCTCCCAGCGAAGAGCCCAGGTTGTCTTTCAGTTCCCGAAAGACTATTTGAGCGGCGCCGATGGCGGCCAAATCTCCGACGTAATCAATCAGACCCTCGAAATCCAGACGGATGATAGCGGGCAGCAGCAACAGCAAGGGCAAGACGCGCAGGGCCAGCAGAGCGCGCAGGCAGAACAGCAGGCCCCGGCGCAGCCGCCTCAGCCCCCTCCGACGATTCAGTTGGGGCAAACCCCCGATGAAGTTACCGCCGCCCTGGGTCAGCCGGAGAAAATTGTCAATCTCGGCGCCAAGCAGATTTACTATTACAAGGACATGAAAATCACGTTCGTGAAGGGCAAAGTCTCGGACGTGCAGTGAAGTTGCAAGTCTTGCCTCGTTCAGCCGGCGCGCTCCCTGAAGTGCAGCGTAGCAGTGTCTAGCGGCATGCTTTTGCCGGACGGCATGCGCCGCTATTCTCTCAAGTTCAACATCAGCCTGGATGTTCTCGATCCTCATCCCCGCCCGCGGGCGGAATTACGTTCTTTCGCCCACGTACCACGGCGCACTCACCGCGAAGATCCGCTCATTCCCTTGCACCAGCAGCAGCCATTCCAGCAGCCGGCCTCGCTGATTGTGAAGGAAGTATTCATACCATCTGCCTTCCACAAGTTCGGGTATGACCACGATGATGTTGCGATCCCGATGCTTCTTTGAAAGATCGAGAATGAACTGAATGATGGGAATGATGATGAAGCGGTAAGGCGAAGGCAATATTTGAAGTCTCGGCGCCTCCTTGCCGGCGATGCGGAAAGGTTCCTCAACGTAGCGCGCCCAGTCGTCGAGAAGCAATTCGGAGTTCTCCGCAATTTCGACGTGCAGCGCGATCACTTCCGTTGAAAGCCGGGCGGCAAATTCAATGCCTTGCCGGGTAATGATGCTCCAGCGGTCCACGGGCACAACGGCGATGGGCGCTTGGCTGAGACTTGCCGGGTTGACGGGAACCATGCAGGTCGTGAGGACCTTCACTGCGTGGTAGTGGCGGCGGACAATGGTGAAGAAAACAATCGTCAACGGAATGAAAAGAAGGGTAATCCAGGCGCCTTCAACGAACTTCGCGACCAGCACCACGATCACCGTGATTCCGGTGACCACCGCGCCCAACCCATTCACGAACGCGCTCCTCATCCAGTGCGGCCCGCGCTCTCTGCGCCAGTGCATCACCATGCCGGTCTGCGAAAGCGTGAAGGCCAGAAATGCGCCCACGGCAAATAGCGGGATGAGCCGGTCGGTAACGCCGCCAAAAAGAATCAGCAGGCCGCCACAGAGTACCGCCAGGACAACGATGCCGTAGGTATACACGAGCCGCCGCCCGCGGTACCCGAAAGCGTGCGGAAGGTAATTGTTCTGCGCGATGGCGCGGCAAAGGCGCGGAAAATCGGCGAAGGCGGTGTTGGCGGAGAGCGAAAGAACCAAAAGAATGGAGGCTAAGGTCAGATAGTAGAAATAGCCTTTGCCGAAAACCGCGGCAATGAGCATGGAGAGCAGGCTCTGGTAACCGGGCTGCCCCGGATCAGTTGCCGTGATGCCGTAAACCTTCACCAGATAGGAAATTCCAGCCAGCAGCACCGCCAGGAGAAAAATGATCACGGTGAGGCTGCGCTGCGCGTTTTTCACGGCAGGCTCGCGGAACGCCTTTACGCCGTTGCTTACAGCCTCCACACCGGTCAATGCCGTGCAACCACTGGCAAAGACTTTCAGCAGCAGCCAGTAGGTGACGGCTTGGGTCATCGGCGGTGGGGGCGGAAGGGGAGCTGCCGGCACTGGGTGTCCGCCGCTGAGGATAACCCGGAGAACGCCTCCGACGATGGTAATCAGAAGCGTGCCGACAAAAAGATACGTGGGAAGCGCGAAGGCCAGGCCCGCATCGCGCACGCCGCGGAGATTGACAATCGTGACGACCATCAGAATGCCCACGCAAATAGACACCATGTGCGGTAGCAACGATGGAACGGCCGAGACCAGCGCGCCCACTCCCGCGGAAATCCCCACGGCCGCGGTGAGGATGTAATCGGCCATTAGCGCCGCCGCGGCCAGCAGCGCCGCCGGCGTGCCCAGGTTGAAGCGCGCCACGGTATACGAGCCGCCGCCGGAGGGATAAGCAGCGATGGTCTGGCGATAGGAGAAGTACACGATTACCAGTAAGGCGATGATCGCGGCGCTGATCGGAACGATATAGCGCACGCCGAGGAGGCCGAGGGGAATCAAAAGACTGAGCGCCGCTTCCGGGCCGTACGCTGCCGAGCTTAGCCCATCGAGTCCGAAGATGGGGATGCCTTGCGCCGGACCGATCTTTTCGGCGCGTTCGTCGCTGGTCTTGATGGGCTTGCCGACAACCAGGTCAAGTATGTTCATGAAGGGCCGCCGTCTATTGGGTCGCCTCGCCCTGCGGCAGCAATAACCCGCCGGCAAGAAAGAGCAAAGTGGCAACGGCAAGGGCGATCATGCCGATGAACACTCCAACAAAATGGAATAGAAGAGTGGTGTCGCAAGCTGGGATTAGCGTGCACAGGAGAACAAGGCGCCTCCCCTTCGGAGTCGAGCCCGCAACGATGAATATTGCGCTCAGTACCAGAAGATGGATCGAAAACATAAGCCACAGCGCCTTGAACCCGCCGGTCAGAAACGGCTTCATATCGCTCGTTTGCAATACACGGCTGACTTGCACGTACCCAAATCCGTGCAGCAAAGCGGTCAGGAACAGTACGACGCTGCCCGCCACGATCAGCCATCGCGCCATTTTCACGATTCCTCCCATCTGTTCGTCTCAACGAGACGCTTCCTCAACTTCGCTCGGCAATTTAACACGGATCGTTCAGCATGTAACTGTTGCATTCTGCCAGCGGCGCGCGAACTCTTGCTAAATCAGGCAATCAGATATGTCAAAAACCTTTTCTCCAGTAAATGCGGTGGTCTCAATGGGTCGACGCAACACTCAGGTCGAACCCGACTTGCATTGAAAACAAAGGCTAAATCGCTCGCTAGGGTTAGATCAGCCGGAACACTGCCCTGGCTAGGTTTTGACCAGGTACTGCCAAACAGATCGCTTCTCCCGGGGAAGCATTGTCGAATCAACGCATTGGACGGTGTTGCATCGACCGGTTGAGCTGGCAGCATTATTCGGGAGCTACGCAATCCTCACCGGAGGTCATTTGTAATTCGAGTAGCACAATTCTAATATCAGGCTATGTTCCGGTGGCTTCCCGGATTGTTCTTCGTTGCCGCGATAGCTCTCGACGGCAATCCACCACGTCCGCGAGCGCGCTCGTGACACTCGGCGCCTGGAACGCCGGGATCCGGCAGGCCTCCAATGCCAGTTGCACGGTAGAAAAGCGCGAGCGTTGGATCCGCGAGGCCACCGGCCGCTGGGTTCTGGATACGCACAAATATAAACGGCGCGAAAGGGCGCTTCGATGAGGAAAATGAGTTCGTTGGAGAGGTGTATGGCCGTGTTAAACGGCCAAGTTCCCGACTGTGTCCCTGTGATTCCGCAGACGTTTATGTTCGCCATCGAGAACGCGGGGATGAAAATGGCGGATGTCGTTCGCAACCCTGCCAGGATGGCCGATGCGTTGATCCGCAGCATGGACCAATTCGGATACGACGGATGCGTGATTGACTTTGACGTTGTGACCCTTGCCGAGGCTTGTGGCGCGAAAGTAATTTTCCGCGAAAACGATCCGGCGGTGCTCGACGAATCCAATCTCGCGGTCAAAGACTGGAGCGCGGTGGATTCCCTACGTGTGCCGGACCCTTGGAACGACGGTAGGCTGCCCATATGGCTGGAAACCACCCGGATCGTCGCGCAGCGCGTCGGTGACCGCGCTTTCATCATGGGGCGGGCTGACCAGGGACCGTTCACTTTAGCCTGTATGTTGCGCGGCCCACAGCAATTCATGATGGACCTGATCACTGAAGAAGATCCCACACCTATCTATGCGTTGATTGACTATTGCCGCGAGGCTTGCGCGGCTTTCGCCAAAGCTCAGAAAGTGGCCGGTGCGCACGCGACATCCATCGGAGATGCGTTCGCCGGCCCCAGCCTTATCTCGCCTGTACTCTATCGAAAATTTGCTCTGCAACCTGAAACTGCTTTGGCGAAGGAGGTACAGGATTTTGGCATCCCTCTTTCCATTCACATCTGCGGAAGCACTGCATCCATAATCTCGGACATGGGTAAAACAGGTGCTCGCATACTTGAGGTGGACTGGCAGCTTGACATGGAACTTGCTCGACGTTCTGTTCCAAAGAACACCGTTCTAATGGGCAACGTGAATCCGAGTGACCCGCTTGTTTTGGGCACCCCGGAGAGTACTTCCGCGGCTGTAAGGGAGATCATCAAGAAGACTGCCGGACGCGGGTTGTTTCTGAGCTCAGGGTGCGCCTTGGGCCGTAACACTCCGCCTGAAAATTTACAGGCAATGGTTAAGGCGGTTCGAGCGTACGGAATCGTCAGCGAATGATGCTTATTTCAAAAATCATCAGTGCTAACGCGTGTGAAGGGCACGCTCATCGGACTGTCCGAGATGCAAGAATCCCGTGCAGGGTTGGGCTGACCTCTCATTCAGCTTCTGCGGAATAGTGGACAGAGGAAAGGGCTGCGTCGCGTCATCGGAAACTGATCTTCTGCCGCGCCGAAAGCGCAAATCAGATTTCTTGACAGTATGCTTCTAGAAGTGCACCATATTGAAAATCAGGTCATCCCCGGCCTTTGCGACGGAGGTAAGGCATGTCCGATCCCGAAGTTCTGGACCGCATCCTGGAAACATGTAGCTACCGGTTCCGCAGCGTCGTTTGCCCGAACAAGGACAGGGTGGCGGAAATTACGGCGGCGAAACTTCATGTTGAGGATCAGGATTGGTCGGTGGTGGAATGCTCCTTGTTGCCTAGCGGGGAAGTGAATTGCGCAATGAGTTGCCTGCTGCGCGATTTTGACAAGAGCAACTGACGAAATTTACGGTATGTTTTTTGGAAAGGCCGCTTTCGAGCGGCCTTTTTTATTTGTGGGCATGGGGCGCGAATGTCACAAAGCTTATAACCGGGAAATGGTTGTGGCGTGAACACCCGCCGTGCCGTGAAACTTTCCCCTTGGAAGGCGCAGGCGCATGGTTGCCTGCAAACCTTCGATTGTGCGGACATGGGGTCCCCGCCTCCGGCGGGCTGGACTCCTACTTTGCGAGCTTGCCCAGAATGAGTTCGAGAGCCATGTCGGGGCCGAATTGCTGGAACGAGCGGAGGCGCAGAGTGTGAATCGAGGACGATAAGGCGCTGACGAACGGGACAAATGTGTGGCCGGCGAGTTTGGGGGCGTAGAAGAGAACGAGTTTGTGGACGAGGCCGGCGGAGAGGGCTGCGCCGTTCAGGTGGGGGCCGGCCTCGAGGAGAACGCTGAGAATTTCGCGGTGGCCCAGTTCCTTCAGGACAGCGCTGAGATCGATCTTGCCTGCGCGAGTTTTTGATTGCACCAATTCGACGCCAGCGTTTTGCAATTTGCGGGCTTTTGGACATTTTAGAGAGACAGCGGTGAAGACGAAAAGATCGTTGTCGGCGGTTTGCACGATGCGCGACTTGAGCGGGAGGCGCAGCTTGGTGTCGAGGACGACGCGAAGGAGACGGCAGCGGCGCTCGAGGCCGCTGCGGTCGGTAAGAAGCGGATCGTCCGCGAGGATGGTTCCTATACCGGTGAGAAGCGCATCGGAAGCGTGGCGCATGCGCTGCACTTCGGCCCGGGATTCCTCGCTGCTGATCCACACGCGCTTCTTGCCCTTACGCGCTCCAGGAAAGGCGAGCTGGCCGTCGAGGGTCAGCGCGGATTTCAGCGTAACGAAGGGCTTCTTCGTGGTGATCCAACAGGCGAAGGCTTCATTGAGTTTTTCGGCTTCGGGTTCGAGGAGGCCCGTATCCACTTCGATTCCCGCGGCTCGCAGGCGAGCGAGGCCGCCGCCATGCGTCTTGGGATTGGGATCCTGCATCGCGGCAACGACGCGGGAGATTCCGGCGGCGATGATCGCCTCGGTGCAAGGGCCGGTGCGGCCGGTGTGATTGCAAGGCTCGAGTGTGACGTAGAGGGTGGCGCCGCGCGCGCGGTCTCCGGCCTGTTTGAGGGCGACGATTTCCGCGTGGTCGCGCCAGTGGTATTGGTGAAAGCCCTCGCCGAGGATCGCGCCATCCTTGACGATGACGCAGCCGACGGTGGGGTTGGGGCTGGCGAGGCCGACGCCCTTGCGCGCGAGGTCCAGCGCGTGTTGCATGAAGTGAATGTCGTGAGCGTTAGGCATAGGCGCGACGCAGAAGCCAATCTTCGCAAGCACATTTGAGCGAAGAGGGATTCCTCGACTGCGGGTCGCGAAAGGCGCGCGACCCTTCGCTCGGAATGACAATAAAGGGAGTGGAAAAGAGATCCCTCCACTCCGAGCCAGCATACAACGCTGGCTCTCCGGTCCACTCGAGGCTCGGGGCAGGCAGGATGACAGGTCTTGGAAGAATCCACATGGCTAGTCGAAGAGCGAGTCGGTGTAGGTTTGTGCGTCGAAGGGAACGAGGTCGTTGAGCTGTTCGCCGGTACCGACGAAACGGATGGGCAGGCCCAATTCGCGCGAAATGGCGACGACGATGCCGCCTTTGGCCGTGCCATCGAGCTTGGTCAGGATGATGCCGGTGACGCCAACGCTGTTGGTGAATTCGCGGGCCTGGGCGAGGCCATTCTGGCCGGTGGTGGCGTCCAGCACCAGCAAAATGTCATGGGGCGCGCCGGGAATCACCTTGGTGGCGGTGCGCTTCATTTTCTCGAGTTCCTGCATGAGGTTCGATTTGGTGTGCAGGCGGCCGGCCGTGTCCACGATGACCGCGTCGGCGTTACGCGCTTTGGCGGCGGCCATCGCGTCGTAAACGACGGCGGCGGGATCGGCGCCGGGTTTCTGCTTGATGACTTCCACGCCGTTGCGCTGAGCCCAGATTTCGAGTTGTTCGACCGCGGCGGCGCGGAAGGTATCCGCCGCGCAGAGGACCACGCTGCGGCCCTCCTGGCGCAGGCGATTGGCGAGCTTGCCAATGCTGGTGGTTTTGCCCGCGCCGTTCACGCCGACCACAAAAATGACGCGCGGGTCCGAACCGTTGGCGGCGTCGGCAAGTTTGGGCGAAGCGCCGTACACGTTCAGCGCGCGAAAAACGTGCGCCTTGATTTCACGCTTGAGCTGTTCGCCGTTATTCAAGGCGTTGCGAGACATCTGCTCGCGCACGGAATCGAGAATTTCGCGCGTGGTTTTGACGCCCAAGTCAGCGGAAAGAAGCGCGGTCTCGACCTCCTTAAGGACGGAGGGATCGATCTGCCGGCCACCCTGCGTGATGGTATCCAGAGTATCGGCGAGGGCATCCTTGGTTTTGCCGACGGATTCCTTCAACCGCTCGAGGAGGGTGGGTTCGGGTTTGCCGAAGAGGGTAATCATACCGTTGCGCGCAACTCAGCAGGCGCGCATGAAAATTGTAACAGATGGAACTGCACGAGCATAAAAGCCAGCGCCACAGGAGCCCGAGCGGTTAAAGAACCAAAGGAACTGAGGCCTTTCGCTTCATTCAGGATGACAATTCGTGTTTGTGGCGGCAGGGAAAGTAGGCTAGTGCCGTTCCAACTATTTCTGCCAAATGACGGTCCAAGCATCTGACGCGAACACGGAGAGAGTATTCTCGAAGGGATTTGCTGGAACAAGTTGGAACGGCACTAGACGTGCACTTCGACGGCGGAGAGGCGAATCTTTCCGGATTTCACGGCGGATTCGAGGGCGTTGACGATGGTCTGGTCGAACTTGGAACCCGCGAGGGCCTTGATGCGCCCCAAGGCGTAGTCGAGGTCCAAGGCGCTCTGATAAGGGCGATTGGTGGTCATGGCGTCGAGGGTATCGGCCACGGCGATGATGCGCGCCATGAGGGGAATCTGAGGACCAGAGAGGCCGTAGGGATAACCGCGGCCGTCCATGTGCTCGTGGTGGAGCTCGATGCCGGGGAGCATGTCCTTGAGCTGCGACACCGGACGCATGATGTTGGCGCCCCGGGTCGTGTGCGTTTTCATGATGTCAAACTCTTCGGGCGTGAGCGAGCCGGGCTTCTTCAGGACGCGGTCATCCACGCCAATCTTGCCGACGTCATGGAGCAGGGCGGAGATGCGCAGCTTGTCCAGATCCTCGGGGGAAAGCTTCAGCTCCTGCGCAATCATCATGGAATACTTGGCCACACGGCCGGAGTGGCCTCGCGTATAGGGATCCTTTTCGTCGATGGCGGCTGCGAGCATGCGGATGGAGCCGATGAAGAGCTCGCGGTTTTCCTCCGCGGCTTCCTTGAGGCGCTCGATGTACTCCTCGATGTCGCTGGCCATGAGGTTGAAGGTTTCGGCCAGTTCGCTGATCTCGGCGGCGCCGCGTACGGGCGTGCGCTGGTGGAATTCGCCGCGGCTGATGGCGCGTGTGGAAGCAGCCAATCCGCGAATAGGCTCGCTGATGCCGACGGCAAAGAAATAGCCAAAGAGAACGGCGAGCAAGACGACGATGGAAACGAAGGCCAGCGCCTGGCGGTTCAATTCCGTAACACCGGCGTCGGCGCGCGCCTCGTTGACGCTGCGCTGCGCGATGATGGCCCAATTGACTTCGGGAAAGGTGCTGTAGGTGCCGACCATTTCCACGGAATGGTTGTTTTCCTTTTCAGAGAAGCGCACGGTTTCGGTGTTGCGCAGCTCCTTGGGCAGGGCCTTGATTTGCGCAACGAGATGCGATTTTTCGCTAAGATCCTCGCCGGGCACAAAGGTCTTTGTCTGCGGGTGCGCCACGATGTGGCCGTAGTGATCCACGATGAAAACGCTGCGGCCGCGCACGCTGGCGTCCTGCAAGCGGCGGAGAATCGTGTCCAGCGAAACCACCGCCGCGAGCATGCCGGTGAAGTTGTCGTCGGAATCCTTCAGCGGCAGGGCAATGACGAACGCGGGGCGATTGTCTGGCGCGAGCGCCAGGGGATCGCTGCGGAATTTCACGGACTGCACACAACTCACAAACGCGCGCTGCAGCGCCTTGGCCACGAAGGGATCCTGTTCCGCGCGAAAATTGCCCTGCGAGGCGCTGGTGCCCTTGCCGGAGCGGCCCACGGCCGTCAAGTAGATGAACGTGTTGCGATTCGAATCCACGAAATTTTCGAGCAAACGCGTGACTTTGGGCTCGGCGGCAGGGTCTTCGACGTTTTCGATGAGGCCGGTAAGAGCGAGAATCTGGCGCTGGCTGATGAGCTGCTGCGTGAGGTTGGACTCAAAGAATTGCACTTCTTGCGCGAGCGAGCGGGTGAGTTCGGTTTGCTGCACGCGCTCGGTATCCACCAGTTTTTCCTGGCTGAGCGCCAGCACCTGGCGATGATACAGACCAATAGGAAGTGCGCTGACAAGGAGGAGCGCGCCGAGCACGAGCCACAGGATGCGCACGCGGCCGGCTCGCAGGCGCGTCACCAGGGATGGGAGAGAGACCGCCATCGCAACACACTGATTTTAGAAGCGTATGGAGGAAAAGACGGCTGGCCGGAAGTACAGGGGGCGCGCAAGTGCCACTGGGCCGGAAGTACTAGAGAGAAGAGAAGTTATCGGTTTTCAGTCATCAGTTTGCAGTTTCCGAGGGAGCTCGTCCTCTTGGCTGGTTGGAGCGATATGGGCGGTGCCGCTTGCTGTATAGACGAAAGAAAAATCCTAAGAAAAGAGCCTAAGAGCTTGCTGAAAAACCCCGAATTCGTCATTCCGAACGAAGTCCGCGAAGTGAGGAATCTCTCTTTTCTTGGCATTCTGATCGAAGAGGGATTCATCGTACAAAAGACGTGCGATGCAAAATCGTACCTCGCTTCGCTCGGAATGGCGGCGATAGGTATTCTTCAGCAATCTGCTAAGCCAGAAAACAGCTTGCAGAACCCAAAATTCGGGACATTACTCCAGATTCCTCAGAACTGAAGACTGAAAACTGATGACTGATTACTTCGGTTTGCGGGGGACGAAACGCGGCTCCGTGCCTTCGACGAGCCGCCGCAGGTTTGCATGGTGCTTGTAGATGATCAATGCGGTCGCGAACAACGTGCCAAAGCTGACCACCAGCGGCGGCGCATGATGCGGCGCCCAGAGAAAATAGACGAGCAGGGGCATTGCGGCTGCGGCGGATATCGAAGCCAGAGAGGCGAAGCGCCAAAACAGAAGGACCAGCACGAAGAGAATCGTTGCAGCGAGGGCAGCCAGAGGACACAAGGCCGCGAAAACGCCGAAGCCGGTGGCCACGCCTTTTCCTCCCTTGAAGCGCAACCACACGGGGAAGCAGTGCCCGAGGGGAGCGGTCAGGCCGGCAAGCATCATGGCTGTGGCGCTGTTAGCGGTGAAATGTGCCGCGAGCAGAACGGCAAAGGCGCCTTTGGCCGCGTCAAAGACCAGCGTGAGAATGCCGGGAAGCGGGCCAGCCACCCGGGCGACATTGGTTGCGCCGATATTGCCGCTGCCGGATTGCCGGACGTCGCCACCACCAAAGAGCCGCGCGAATAGCAGCCCAAAGGGTATCGAGCCGAGCAAATAGGTGACCAGGAGAAGCAACACAATTCTTAACGAAATTCCGGCCATGAAAACTCAAACCTCCGCGACGAACGGGAAGGATTGCAAAGTAGTGTACTCGGCCCCGGTGGGTTTAAGTTTGCTTTCGATGAGATGGAACTCGCGGGCAATGAGCGAACCGAACTCGCGCGAGGCATATTCCTGGGCGGCGGCGGCGAGCTTGTGGGGAAGGCCGGGAGGCTGAAAGCGCGCCAGGGTGAGGTGCGGGGTGAAGGGGCGGTCTTCCAGTGGGAAACCAAATCTGTGCATGGCCTGGTCGATCTCCGCCGCGAGCGCTGGCAGGTTTGGTGAAGATTCCATGCCGATCCAGAACACCTTGGCGCGTTTTGCGTTGGGGAAGAAGCCGAGGCCGCGGGAATGGAGGGTTACGGATTGGCTGGAACGAAGCGCGGACAATGCGGCTTGCATGGCCGTGAGTTTCGAGCTATCGGTCTCGCCAAGAAATTTCAGCGTGAGGTGCATGTTTTCCGGGCGGGCCCATTTGACATGCGGCGCGATGGCGCGGAATTCCTCGAGCAGGGCCGCGAGAGCAGCGCGAACATCCGGGGAAATCTCGATGGCGATAAAGAGGCGCATGGCGCTCGGTAGAATGATAACGCGAGCGCTAGTGCCGTCCCAACTTGTTCCAACAAATCCCTTCGAGAACACTCTCTCCGTATTCGCGCCGGATGCTTGGACCGTCATTTGGCCCAAATAGTTGGAACGGCACTAGACGGACGCTCGGGGTTTCGAGTTGAACAAAAAATGCATGCGCACCATGTCCAGAGCGACTTGCGTCGCGAAGAGGCGGATCATCTCGCGATCGCCGGGCAAATGAACGACGCGCTCTTTCACTCCTTCAGACGATGCAAGGGCGATGTGCACGGTGCCGACGGGTTTTTCTTCGCTGCCGCCGCCGGGACCTGCAATGCCGGTAATGCCGACGCCCAGTGTGCTGCCAACGCGGCGGCGGATGCCATCAGCAAGAGCGATGGCCACCTCGCTGCTGACCGCGCCTTTGGCCTGAATCAGTTCGGCAGGCACGTCGGCCCACGCAGTCTTCAGTTCATTGCTGTAGCAAACGGCCCCGCCCAGAAAATAATTGGAGCTGCCGGGAACGCGCGTAAGGCGTTCAGCGAGCAAGCCGCCGGTGCAACTTTCCGCCGCCGCAACGGTGGCGCGATTGGCGGTGAGAATTTCGGCGATGACCTCTTCGAGAGAGACAGCGGAGTGCGCGAAGATGCGGTCGCCGAGGGCCAGCTCGAAGCTGCGAATCATCTCATCGAGCGCCGTGTTCGTCTGCGCCGCGTTGTCGGACCAGGCGCGCAGATGAATTTGCACCTCGCCCGGAGCGGCAAGGATCGTGGTGTTCACCTCGGAATAGCGGGTGTAGATGGAGCGGAGGCGCTCTTCGACATGCGATTCACCGAGGCCGGTGACGCGTAGCTCGCGGTGAAACATGCGCACGCCAGAGACGCGCCGCTGCAGCCGGGGAAATACCTGCTCCAGAAAAAGAGGTTTCAGTTCGCGTGGCGGGCCGGGGAGGAGAGCGATCATCCGGCCGCTGTCTTCGAGCCAGAGCCCGGGAGCGGTGCCGCGCGGATTTTGGAGAACTTCCGCGCCTTCGGGCACCATGGCTTGGCGGA
>Ga0371490_1000606_pt1 | contig 22966 bp, 17 predicted proteins | sample MB2SIPfraction_FD_207959 | JGI IMG/M metagenome (GOLD analysis project Ga0371490, IMG submission 207959) | Lab enriched peat soil microbial communities from McLean, Ithaca, NY, United States - MB28FN SIP fraction | ecosystem: Environmental > Terrestrial > Soil > Wetlands > Peat | place: USA... | reverse complement strand
CTTGAAAGGCGCATAGATTTCCTTGAGGGCGGGCACGGGCCGCTGCGAGCGGACACCTACGACAACCCGGTCAGGCCGCATCAAGTCCTCCACCGCAAAGCCCTCGCGCAGGAACTCCGGGTTGCTGACCACGTCGAAATCCACCCGCGCTTTGCTGTAGCGCTTGATCGTCTCGGCCACCTTGTCCCCCGTTTGGACCGGCACCGTGCTCTTATCCACGACGATCTTGTAGCTCGTCATCGCCCCGGCAATCTCGCGGGCGACCTTCTCCAGAAAGCTCATGTCCACCGACCCGTCCGGCAGCGGCGGCGTGGGCACTGCGATGAAAATCACGTCCGACTTCTGCACCCCCTCGGCAGTACTGGTGGTAAAACTGAGCCGGTCCGATGCTGCGTTCTTCTGCACCAACTCTTCCAAGCCTGGCTCGTAAATGGGGATGCCCCCTGCCTGCAGCACTTTGACCTTGGCTACATCGTTATCCACGCAGGTCACCTGGTGGCCAACCTCGGCAAAGCACGTGCCGGTGACCAGGCCCACGTAGCCAGTCCCGATGATGGTCAACCTCATCAGCGCTTCTCGACCTTGAGCGGCGCCGCGTTGGTCGGCGCCACGACCTTAAACGGCGCTGCGTTAGTCGGTGCGGGCATGACGGGCGCAAACAGGGCCGGGTACTTCACCTTCAATTCCTCTAGCCGTATGCCCGCTTCGGAACCCAGCGAGCCGTAAGGGTTGTTGCGTTCGACCTCCTCGAGCAGGTTGCGCGCCAGTTCCGGCTTGTTCTGCGCCTCATACAAGCGGGCCAGCGCAAACCGTGCCTGCGGCAGCACGTAATCGGTCGGACGGCGGTCAATCAAATCTTTGTAGGCCGTAGCCGCCTCGTTGGTCTTGCTCTGGGCATCCAGACAAGCGGCGATGCCCAGTAGCGCCTCGCCCCTGAACGGGCTGTCGCTGTATTCCCGGGTGAACCGTTCGAACTGGGTCCTCGCCTCGTCATATTTCCCTTCCACGAAAAGGCCGCTGGCCGCAACCAGCAAGGCGCGGGCACCGGCGCGCGAACCGGCATAGGTCGCAGCGACCCTCAAGTAAGCTTCGGCCGGAATGCCGCGGCTGGCGCCCGTCATTTGCGGGAGGGCGACGTTGGACAACGCTTCGCTCGCGGCCACATCCGCTTCGTCTTGGCGGTAGAGAACAAAGGCAACAATCAGGCCGACCACCACCAGGCCCCCGGCGCCCCAGAGAGTCTGCTTCTTATTGGCTTCGAACCACGCCCAGGCCTGCTGCCAGAGTGGCAGATGTGTAGCATCAGATTCCATATAAGGGGTCGAATGTCCCGGTCAGACTGCGAAAACGCAAGCTTGAAATGGGACCTGCTAATGATGGTGCGGGTGGTGGCCGCGGCGCTTGAACTTCAATTGGGCCAGCGAGTGGGTGAGCGAGGCCTGCACCAGGGCAACCTCTTCAGGTGTGATCTTCTCCTTTAAGCGCGCCTCGGCGCGGGCACGGGCTTCATCGGCCTTCTGCTCGTCAATCGCCGCGGAATCCGTAGCGAAAACGGTAAGGATGGCCACGCGCTCGGCCGTGATCTCGGCGCAGCCGCCCGTCACGAGCACGCGATCCTCCTCGTTGCCGCGCCGGGCAACGATTTCCCCGTCACCGAGCAGGGTGATCAACGGCACGTGCATCGGCAGGATGCCCAACTCACCTTCCTGGCCGGGCAGCGTGACCATGTCCACCTCTTTCGAATAAACCCGACCGGTGGGGGTCGTGATCTCAAGTTTCAAATCGGCAGCCATACGAGCGCTCTTAGTTAGGATTACTGGGCGCCGCGGCCAGGCGCGGCGCCGGGTCTATTTCTCTTCCTGGGTGATCTCTTCAATCGGGCCCTTCATGAAAAAGTTGCCTTCGTTGACCTCGTCGTGTTTGCCTTCGAGGATCTCTTTGAAGCCTTTCACGGTCTCGGCTACGGGCACCTGCTTGCCCGCGCGCCCCGTGAAAACCTCAGCCACCGAGAACGGCTGACTCAGGAACCGTTGAATCTTGCGGGCGCGGAACACGGTAAGCTTGTCCTCGGGCGACAGTTCGTCCATGCCAAGAATCGCGATGATGTCTTGGAGGTCCTTGTAGCGCTGGAGGACTTTCTGGACCCCGCGGGCCACTTCATAGTGCTCCTGACCCACGATGTCCGGGGTTAGCGCCCGCGAGGTTGAAGCCAGCGGGTCCACGGCTGGATAGATGCCCAGCTCGGAGATCGCCCGGTCCAACACGATAGTGGCATCGAGGTGCGCGAAGGTGGTCGCCGGCGCCGGATCGGTCAAGTCGTCCGCTGGCACATAAACCGCCTGGAAACTCGTGATGGAACCCTTCTTGGTGGAGGTAATCCGTTCCTGCAAATCGCCCATTTCGGAGGCGAGGGTCGGTTGGTAACCGACCGCGCTCGGCGTGCGCCCGAGCAGCGCTGACACCTCGGACCCGGCCTGGGAGAAGCGGAAAATGTTGTCAATGAAGAGCAGCACGTCCTGGTTCTTGTCGTCGCGGAAATATTCGGTAATGGCCAGCCCCGAGAGCCCAACGCGCAACCGGGCGCCGGGCGGCTCGTTCATTTGGCCATAGACCAGGGCGATCTTGGACTTGCTTAGGTCTTTCTGGTTGATCACCCCGGCTTCGGACATCTCGGTGTAAAGGTCGTTGCCCTCGCGAGTGCGCTCGCCGACACCAGCGAACACCGAGACGCCGCCGTGCAGCTTGGCGATGTTGTTGATCAACTCCATGATCACAACAGTCTTGCCGACACCCGCCCCGCCGAACGCGCCTACTTTGCCGCCCTTCAGGAACGGGCAGATGAGGTCAATAACCTTGATGCCCGTGGTCAGGATTTGCGGGGTGGTGGACTGGTCCATCAAGGACGGGGCCGGGCGGTGGATCGGGCAGTATTTCTCGGCAACGACCGGCCCGCGCTCGTCCACTGGATTGCCGGTGACGTCAAACACGCGACCCATGACGCAATCGCCGACAGGCATGGAAATGGGCTTGCCGGAATCGAGCACCTCCATGCCGCGCTTCAGGCCATCGGTCGTGGACATAGCGACGGTGCGGACCCAGTGGTCGCCCAAGTGCTGTTGAACTTCGAGCGTCAGTCGGGTCTTCCCCTGGAGCGGGAGCTCGTATTCGATGGTCAGGGCGCTGTAGATGGCAGGGAGTTGATCGGGGAACTCGACGTCCACCACCGGACCGATGACTTGAACGATTTTGCCTTTATTCATCCTGTATCTGTGGTTGCATTGATTTGTTGCCGCTTAACCAAGGGCCATGGCCGCGCTGGCGATTTCCAGCAACTCCTTCGTGATGCTGGCCTGGCGCATCTTGTTGTATTCCAGAGTAAGGTGGTCAATGAGGTGACGGGCATTATCGGTGGCGTTCTTCATGGCTACCATGCGGGCGCTGTGCTCGCTGGCCTTCGCCTCCAGGAGCAACTGCGCCACCCGAAAATCCAGGAAGTAAAGCACCAGCCGATCCATCACCGTCACCGGATCCGGCTCGAAGAGGAAATCAATGCGCCGATGCTCCGCCGGCATCTCCGCCGCTTGGCTGCTCGCCTCAGCCATCAGACTCTGCGCCGACCCCAGCGGCAGGAACGGGCGCAGGTCGGGCCGTTGCGACAGCGTGTTAATGAAGCGCGTATAAAGCACGTCCACGGTGTCGGCGTCCCCCTTCAGGAACATTTGCTGGGCGAACTTCGAGATCGCCTGGCACTCGGCGTAGGTCGGCGCGTCATGGTAGGTGAACTCCGCCACGAGCTTGCGCCGGGTCCGGGCAACGAACTGTGCCGCTTTCTTGCCGACGGCAATGAACTGCGTGCTCGCGGTCTCGTACTTGGAAACTTCGCGAAAGAGGTTCGAGTTAAGCGCGCCGCAAAGACCCCTGTCCGTGCTGACGATGATCACCGCTCGTTTGCGCACGTCGCGTTTCTCCATTAGCGGATGCTGGTAATCGCCGGTATCCCCTGCCAGGTGACTCATCAGTTCGCTTGCCATGGCGGCAAAAGGCCGAAAATTGAGGGCGCCCTGCTGCGCCTTCTGCATTTTCGACGAAGCCACCATCTGCATGGCCTTGGTAATCTGGGCCGTGCTCTTGACCGACTTGATCCGGCGGCGAATGTCGCGCGTGCTGGGCATGATCAGCAGTCCAGGTTCACTTGTACGTCTGTTTGAACTCCGTGGCGGCAGCCTTTAGTTCGGCCGTCAGCGCATCGCTGAGTGCCTTCTCCTGAAGAATCTTGGCCAGTAGGGGTGCCCGCCGTGTGGTCAGGAACTCCGTCAGCTTGCCCTGGAAGTCCTTAACCTGCTCGACCGCCACGTCGTCAATGAATCCGTTCTGGGCCACCCAGAGGACCGCCACTTGGATCTCGACCGGGATGGGGCTGTACGGAGGCTGCTTGAAAACCTCCATGATGCGCTTGCCGCGTTCAATCTGGGCTTTGGTCTTGTCGTCCAGGTCGGAGCCGAATTGCGCAAACGCCGCCAGCTCACGAAACTGAGCCAGCTCGCCTTTGAGGCGCCCCGCAACCTGCTTCATCGCCTTCACTTGCGCGGCGGAACCGACCCGGGACACAGAGATGCCGACCGACACAGCGGGTCGCACGCCCTGGTAAAACAGGTCAGTCTCCAGAAAGATCTGGCCGTCGGTGATCGAAATGACGTTCGTGGGAATGTAAGCCGAAACGTCGCCCGCCTGCGTTTCGATAATCGGCAGCGCCGTCAGCGACCCGTTGCCGAATTTCTCCGAGACCCGCGCCGCCCGCTCCAGCAAACGGCTGTGGAGATAGAACACGTCGCCCGGATACGCCTCGCGGCCCGACGGGCGCTTGAGCACCAGCGAGACCTGGCGGTAGGCGACCGCGTGCTTGGACAAGTCGTCGTAGATGATCAGCGCATCCATGCCCTGATCCATGAACCACTCGCCCATCGCACACCCCGCGAACGGCGCGAGGTATTGGTTCGTGGCCGAGTCAGAGGCGGACGCCATGACCACGATCGTGTAGGGCAGTGCGCCCGCTTCTTCGAGGATGCGGATGACGTTGGCCACGTTCGATTGCTTTTGGCCGATGGCGACGTAGATGGAGTAAAGGGGGCGGTAAGCTTTGTCACCAGCCTCCTGCGCCGCCTTATTCAGGCGGGCATTGCTGATGATGGTGTCAATGCCCAGGGTCGTCTTGCCAGTGGAACGGTCCCCGATGATCAATTCGCGCTGGCCGCGGCCGATCGGGATCATCGCGTCAATGGCCATGATGCCGGTCTGGACGGGCTGGCTGACAGATTTCCGGCGGATAATGCCGGGTGCGATCTTCTCCACTGGGTAGGTCTGGTCCGTCTGGATCGGCCCTTTGTCATCCACCGGCTGGCCGAGGGTGTTGACCACCCGGCCTAGTAGTCCCTTGCCGACGGGGACCTGCAGCACCTTGCTCGTGGTGCGCACCTCCTGGCCCTCTTTGATGCCCGTATAGTCGCCCAGAATGATGGCCCCCACTTCGGTCTCTTCCAAATTCAACACCAGACCGGTCACACCGCCGCCAAAATCCAGCATCTCGTTGTACATCGCGTCGGCGAGGCCTTCCACCTTGGCCACGCCGTCCCCGATTTCGCGGACGATGCCGACGTTCTGCTTCATCACCGTGGTCTTCACCCCGGCGATCTGGCTTTCGATTTCCTGCAAGATTGAACTCATAGCTTTCTATCGAACTGCAAAAGGGCTTAGAAACTGGTTTCCAGAGCGGCCAACCGCGCCGCGACGCTACCGTCAAAGACATCGCTGCCGACCTGCACCCGTAGGCCGCCGATCAGACCGGGATTCCGGGTGAAGGCAAAGATCAGTCCCTCGCCGTAGCGGCGGGTGAGGTTTGCCCGGAGCGAAGCCTCCTGCGGTGCGCCGAGCGGCACCGGGCTTTCGATGCGCGCGGTACGCCGGTCGAGGTCCAGCTTCACCAGGCGCTGGAAATGGGCTAGGATGGCAAAGTAACCCCGCGGCTTGGCGGCGATCACCTGCTGCACGAGTTGGCGGACTTTGGCGTCCTCCAGCACCCCGTTGACGCGGCAGGACTGGAATAGCTCCTTCGCGTCGCGGCGGGCCTGTTTGGAGGTTTTCACGGGGCGAGGTTCCTGGGGTATTGCGGGGCGCTCAGGCAGCCAGTTCGCGGTTGGTTTCCTCGATCAGGCGCTGCTGGTCATCGAGCGTCAGCACCTTGCCCGTTACCTTCACGGTCGTGTTGACGACCAGCCGGCCCACCTCACGACGCAGCTCCGCGAGCATTCGGGCGTGTTCCGCCTGGCTAGCCTGGCGTGCTTTGTCCAAGATGGCCTGGGCGGCAGTGATGGCTTTCTGTGTCTCCTGCTCCTGCACCCGGGCGGCAGCCGCGCGGGCTTCCTCGATCATCTTGGTGGCCTCCTGGCCGGCCTGCACCATGATTTCGTGCACCTTCGACTGGGTGCTGGCCAGCTCTTTCTTGATCTTCTCGGCGTTATCCAGGCTTTCTTTGATGCGTTGCTTGCGCTCGGCCAGCACCGTCAGGATCGGCTTGTAGGCATACCGGTGCAGCAGGAAAGCGACGATGGCAAAGCTGATGCACTGGGCAATGAAGTGCGACCAATCCACACCAAACCGCGCCGCGGTATCGTGGGCCATTTGACTGAGGTCGCTGCCGATGCTAGCGAAGAAAAAAGGCGATTGCATATTCTTGAGCAGCTAGGGCCAGGCGCGGAGCCCCTTAGGCCCCGCGCCCTGGCATTACTTCACGAGGAAGATGGCGTAGAACACGATGGCTTCCGCGAAGGCAATCGCCAGGATAGCCTGCACTAGGATCTTCGTCGAAGCGCCGGGATTGCGTCCCACCGCCTCGGAGGCCTTCATGCCGATGAATCCGACGCCGATGGCCGCGCCGAGCGCCGCCAGGCCGACCGTGAGATTCCCCGCCAGTCCTTCTGCCAACATAGGCATTAGCATAATTATGTTTACCTTTCTCTTGCTCAACGGCTCCCGCGATTGAACACGGTCAAGCCGCTGAAATTGTCAACCTCAGTGTGCCGCCCCTCCCGGCTCTTCCTCGTGCACGCAGATCAGCATCGTGAACACGGCGGTGAGCAGCATAAAGACCAGCGCCTGCACAATCCCGACCAGCAGCTCCATAAAATAAAACGGCACCGGCAGCAGCCAGCCAAACCCGGGGACGAGCTTTGCCATCGCGTCCAGCATGTTCTCGCCGGCAAAAATGTTCCCGTAAAGGCGGAAGCTGAGGGAGATCGGCCGAAACAGAATGGACAGCACCTCCAGAAACCCGACCAGGAAGAACACGACAATCATTAGTACCCGCAACAGGCCGGTGGTGTCGCCCTTGGGGCCAAAAAGATCAAAGAACATCCCTTTGACGCCAACGCACTGAATGGCCCAAACGATCCAGCAAACGAAGAAAATCATGGCCATCGCAAACGTCATGTTCAGGTCGGCGTTGCCGCCCCGAAGCAGCGGCCGGAGGATCTCGAATCCATGCGTCGTCGGAACTCCCCAGCCGATGGTTCCAACTCCAGGGATGAGGCCAAACCAATTTGTTGACAGGATGAAGATGAAGACAGTGGCAAAAAACCAGAACGTCCTTTTCACCAGGCTGGAGCCGATAACGCCTTCCAGAAACTCGTAGAGCGTCTCTACCAGCCATTCTAGGAAGTTCTGGGCGCCCGCCGGCGTGAGCTGCATTTTGCGAGTGGCATAACGGGCGAAGAAAATGAGGCCGAGCCCAACCGTCCAGGTCACGACCATGGAACTGGTAACAAAGGACGACCCAGTGCTTCCGATCCTGGGGGCGTCGGGGGTCAACCCTTCCCCTTCCGACTTGCCGGCTTCAGCCCGGACGACAGCTCCGACCGCCGGACTCGCGGCCCCGGGTTGGGCGCCCAATCCCGGCAGCGGCATGCCCACCGCCCAACACAGAATTAGAATTAGTCTGATTAATCGCATTTGCACTAAACATCCGGGCCCGGAGACACCCCGTGGCCTCGGTCCAAAACCGACTCTCAGCCGGAAGCCCGCAAAGAGTGCCCCATTGCCCCCCGGGTTTCAAGGAGTTTTTCCTCCACGGGGCGAGACCGATCCAACGACCCGTGGATCAGCTCGGTGGAGAAGTCGGTCTCCAAGAGCCAGGCCAATATCGGCCGGGAGCACGATCCGGTGGTGGTCAACGGCACCATGCAGCCCCGCAATGCGCGGCCCCGTTCTTCAGGAGAACTTGAGCCGGTAGAATTGCCGGCCGGTTAGCGGGGGCACCATCACCTGGTTTAGCCCATTCGTGACGACCGGTGTATTGGTGACGTTGACCCAGTTCGCTGGGTTCAAAATGCTGCTCTGCTGCAAGGAAAAGCCGATTGATGACGCGGGCCAGGAGATCACAACCGCGTTGGTGGAAGTAAGCTGAATGCTCAGGAGAGGCGAGGCTGGCACATTCACGTTGAATACCGCCTGCAAGCTCACACCGTTGGTGACATCGCCTCCGGCCCAATTCAGAGTGATCACGCCCCCGCTCAATGAACCGGTCATACCGCCATTGGGGAAACTGTCAGAAACGGTCCCCAGGTTGCTAAATGCCGAATCCGTGAAAACCATTTGCAGCGGGTTATAAGAGGCGGTGGACTGTGGAGTATCGGTAATCGTCAACTGCATACCCGTAAAGTCAGCAGTGATCGTGGCGGTTCCATCAAAGTATCCGTATTCCACGGCATTAGACGAGATGGTGACGGTTGTTCCCGCGACGTTGAGATATCCAGCCGGGACCCAGCCATTTACCGGATCGAAGTCGTTCTGCGAAGACCCTGCGAAGTAAAGCGCTCCCGTGACCTCAGTACCGATAAGCGTAGCCCGGGCCGGCTGGCTCATTACGAGGACAATCCCCACTGCGGCCATGAATGCACTTCTAACTGTAATCATAAAGATTCTGTTCCAGTCGGATTATACTCGGCTTTCCTGCCGCCCGCCAGCCGCGATGCTTTAATCCGGCCGCGTTGATTGGGGCAGAAGACGGGAGATTATGATCAAGAGCACCGCCACGACTACCGCCAGCATGCCCCAGAACACGACCCCGCCTGTGCCCGGGCGGCGGCCTTCGCCCCATGACGTCTTGAGCTTCTCTTCGGCAGCCAGCGTGGCCTCGGAGTGATCGGCAGCCAGCAGTTGGCCGGCGACGAGGCTCAGGTCGTAGCGCGGCGCGGCAGCGCGCGGGTTGCCGTAGTAGAGAAGCAATTCGTCGGCGGGTTGGGCTTTGAAGGGGATGCGCGTGGCGGGGTAGAATGCCTGGAACTTCTCTAGCTCAATCGGCGGGTTATCGCCGTTGTGCGTCTCCAGGACCAGGGTGTCGGCGCTCGGCGGCGATTCGAGCCTCAGCATGAATTGCTTGCTGATCCGGTCGGGTGTCTGAACCCACGAAACCGTGCCCAAGGGGCGGCGGTATTTCTCGCCACGGTCGTCCCTGAGTTCCTCGTAGAGGCTCACGTCCCGTTGGAATAAAGGGGTTCGCGCCGTGCAACTCAGCCGGGTGAGAGGCAACGCGGGGCGGGGGAGCTTGATGATCCAACGGCTGAGCTCCGGGTCCTTCTTGTCGCTGGCAGTGGTGACGGCCGGCGTCAACGAGCGGCTGATGGATGTGCGCTCCAGGATGTAGGGCAACTGCTTGCCAGCAGACACCAGGCGCAAGTCACCGAAGCCAGGCTGCGCGTGCGAGAGCACGTCGAGGTCAAGCTCGAGGCGCTGCGCTCCGGGACGGGTCAGCTTGATCGGTTTGCGGTGTTTCCACTCCGACACGTCAAGGGCGGTGCCGCCTTCCTGGATACCCGCCAGCACTTCTGGCAGATGATAGTCCGGGTTGTCAGTCAGCGGCGCAAATCCAAGCGGTGACACAGCGACCGTCTTGAGGTTGGCGCCCAGCGCCGCCAAATCGTAGCGCGGCGCGGCGCAGCGGCTGTTGCCGGAGAGCAAATGGTACGGACCGGCCGAGCGCGCCAGGAAGACTAGGTAAACCGGACGCCGCTCAGCTCTTGCCGTCGTGATCGGCAGCGGCGGGCTGTCCTTGTTTTCGATGAGCAGAAGCAGTTCCCGCGAGCGGACGAGGCCCTCAAGCGGCACCGTCAGCAGACTGGACTCAGGCTGGCCTTCGACCGCCACGCGATAAATCACTCCGTGCGCCAGGGGCTGTTCACGAATTGTGCCTTCCTCGACCTGCGGCGCCGCCAGCGTCACCTGCCGCATGAACAGCGGTTCGCTGGTCTCAACCTCGACCGACGCCACGTCCAAGTTCGCCGCGCTCAGGCTGATGGTAAGCCGGGTTTCGCCCGGATTCTCGTCGCGCGCGACGATGGTGACCGGCACGGTCTCCGCGGGAACAGGTTCAGCCTCTGCCGCATGGACGTGCGCCCAGGTGAACGGGATCGGCTGCGAGCGCTGGTCATCCACCGTGAGCCGCAGCCAGGGCCATGTGCCAGCAGGAATGGCCAGGCGCAATTGACTCACGCCGCCGGGTTGGCGGAAGATCGGCTGCCCCCGGACGAGGGTTTGCCAGCGTTGGCCGTCAATGGACCCCTCGATGCCCACCGCCTTGAGAAACGCGGCGGCTGGGCTGTCCAGCGTGACGCCGTCGAGCGGCTGCACCAAGCCGGTCTCAAGGGTAAGCACAGTCGTGGAAGCGTTCACCGACACTCGAAATGACTTTGCATCCTGGATGACTTTGCCGATCGGCCTCGGGCGCTCGATAAGGTAGGGCACCTCACGTCCGGCATCATCGTAAAGGCGCAAGTCTTCAAGGCCCGGGCGCGCGGCATCGAGCGTTGCCGTGGGCAGACTCAGCTTCAGCAGGCCGGGTGCGGGGACATCGAAGTGCTGCTCGTGCTGCCACTCTGCCGGGAGCGGCGCCGCCTGCCCGCTAGCGACGGACGCTGCCATAAGCGCGCCGAGGCCGGCCGTCCAGGCGATCTGACGATAACTGCAGTTCATTCGTCTCTCAAGGTTGCGGTTGTTTCTCCGCTTCAGGCGATTCTTTGACACTCGCCGCGTAAAAGCGCTGGTAAGCGAACGAAGCCAGCATAGCAATGGCCGCTACCGCGACGAAGGCGCCGATGCGGTAAAGCTGGTCCAGCGACGCGAGGTCGTGGAAGAAGAGCTTGAGGATGGTCACGCTCAACAGCCCGAGGCCGGCATACCGCGGTGGGCGGATTCGCCTGGCGATGCCGCTTACGAGCAACACCAGCGCGAACACAGACCACCCGATCGAATAAGTCATGTCGCGTGCGAAGTTGCCGCTGAACTGGAATGTGAGCGTGCTGCCCGGCTCGCTGAAATAGTCCGCTATTTCGATATTCACCAGCAGGAACGCCAGCACGGTGCCGAGGCCGATCAGGATGGGCGGCACGTTCACCTTCAGAATCTCGTGCCGTGGCCGAGCCAGTAGCCGGGCGCCGACAAACAGGCAGACGGTGACTATGCCATAGGCGTACAGGTACCAGTTGAAGATCGCAGCGGCGTTGCGCGGGTGGTAATCCAAAACGGCAGGATTAAGCGCGAGCCGCACAAACGCGGCGGCCAGCAGGCCCGCCCCTGCCAATCGTAGCCCTGGATGGGGCACACGATGGAAAAGCCACAGCAGCGCGACGCCTTCCAAGCCCCACCCTATGGTGATCCATTGGCGCTCGAATTGAATCGGGAAGATCAGGGTCACGAAGAACAGCGTCACGCCGCCGAACCAGGCCAGTTGCGTCATGCGGGCCTTGGTCGCGGCGGGGACATTCTTCAGCACCGCCAAGAGGCCCACCAGCGGCGGCAGGGCAAAGGCCGCCGGCAGCAGCCCCATCACGTCGCTGAAATGATAGGCCTCCTTGACAAGACGATGCACTAGAAAGAACTGAAGCGGTCCAGCCATCGCCGCTGCGGCCCACGGGACCACCCGGTTGCTGAACTTGCGCAGGAAAAGGAACGGATAAAGAGAGAAGACCGCCAGAAAGACCAGGTACCAGATTAGCGGCCGGACCGGGTTGGCCGGATCAAAGCGGGTGAAATGCCACGTCGTTTCCAGCGCCGCCACGCAACCCAGGCCCACCGCCGGCATCCAGTCGAGCGAAAAGAGCTTCGTCACCCCAAGCATCAGCACCACCAGCAGCAGAGCCAAACCGAATACCGGCGATGGATTCCTCAACGGCAGCCGCAGCGTGGCCATGATTAGCAGCAGGAACGGCAGCACGGCCGAGAGGATGGGCAGTTGCGCCGCGATGTTGCCTGGCACCAGAAAGTCCTCGTTCAGCTTGAGATTGCCTTTCAGGGCCTCCGGCGAAAACTTGCGTGTCAGCCAGACCCCCGCCATCGCAAAGAACACCGCAAAGGCGCCGATGAGAAAGAGCGGCGTCGGCAAGCCGGTCAGCGTCTCCGGAATCTTGAAGATCAGCGCGCCCGTGGCGGCGAGCGTCAGGAGAAGCACCGCCAGCACCGAGAGCAGCGACGCCGTCAGCACCGCCAGCCCAATCGCCAGCAGGTCCACCAGCAGCACGATCGGCCAGACGACGAATGAGATTTCCGTCAGTCGGAAGATCGGTATAAGCACCAGCACCAGCGCCAGCGGGGGGAAAAGCTGGCTTTCCCAGGACGGTGCGCTCACGCCGCGCCGGCGTTGCAGCCATATCGGGAACACCGAGTGAAGAGCGGCGAGGATGAGATAGAACGCGAGCCCCGCATTGAGCAGGTCGTCCGAGAGCGATTCCCCGGTCCACAACGCGAGCAAGCCGAACACCGCCAAACCGGCGAGCGGTTGGGCCAGGGAAGCCTTCTCGTCAAGTATCACGAGCGTGGCGACGAATAGGTCAATCAGGAACACGAAACTGAACATCAGCCAGGGCCGCTCGGCGAGCGGCGCAAAGCTCAGGAACCAAACGGTGAAGAGCAATGCGGTCGCCGCGAGCGCCAGCTTTGCTCCGGTCAGCCACCAATCCAGTTGGCTGCGCTGCTTCGCCCACCACGCCGCTGCCAGGTAAAGCGCGTTGAACGCGAGCAGGACGCCCAGCGCAGTCAATATCTTGTTGCCTTCAAAGTACTTTCCTTTGGTGAAGAACTCGCCTGCCCAGCCAATCTGCATGAAAATGGTCCCCGCCGCCGCCAGCGCCACGAGGAACGGCCAGCGGCGATAGACGGCGACCAGGATCAGTCCGATATCCAGCAAGGCAATGTAGCCGAACAGGCCGAAGGGGTTGTCCACTCCGGTGGAAAGCAGGATCGGGGTGAGAAAACCGCCCAACATACCCAGGATCGCGACCACCATGGCGTTGAAGCGCACGGCCAGGAAGAAAGCAGTGGTCGTAATCAACATCATCAGCAGGAAAGTGGGAATCGGCCCGAAGAACTCGAACTGGTAAACCGCGTGGCAGGCATAGGCGACGGCGTAAAGGATCACCACGCCGGTGCCGCACAACGTATGCGCAAGCACGGCGTAATCCTTGCGCGACATCACCACGCCGCCGACAAGTGCGCCCAGGCCGGCGGCAAAACCCAGTGCCATCCGCACTTCGGGCGAGATCAAGTTCCGGTCGAACGAGTATTTGACCAGGAACGCGACGGCGAGGAAGGCGGCCAACCCGCCAATCCAAGCCAGCAGCTTCACGCCCATGAACTGCTCCCAGTTGATGGCGGGGACAAACGGGCGCGCGGGTTCGGGCGCCAGTCGCGGTCTCGGCTGGATGCTAGGCAACGGAGGCGGCGCGGCAATCTCCTCGGCGGCTACCGGTATCGGCGGCGGGGCAGGGGAGACGGTGATTCTTTCGGGTGGGATTGCGTGAGGCACGGGCTGTGCCGGAGTTGGTGCTGGCTGCCTCTGAGCGGCTTCGACTGCTGCGACGGCCGCAACGCTTGGCAACTCCGGGAGGACGGGCGCCGCCGCCGTGGCACGTGCCGTTTCTCCCTTCAGCCGGCCCACTTCCATCTCCACTGAGCCGAGTCGGCGCTGGAGGTCGTCAATGCTTTGCCTCGCGCCGATGGCCCGCGCGACAAGCCACACAACCAGGGCGACGGCGCCTCCGATGAGCAACAGGACGAGAAGTATAATTCCTTCCATAAAATGTGCTCTTTCATGAGCCTATGCTGGTCGAATCATACCCGCCCCGGCTTGATGCCGCCAAATTGAAAAAAGTTAGGGGAATATTGAGCCAATCAATGCGGGGCGGCACCTCCCCATCCGGCGATCTCAGCAGGACCTCCCAAACGGGCGTAGCCGCGGGAATTGGTCAATGCGCGGGAAGCAAATGCCGCTCGAAAAACTCGACCAGGCGCCGTTTGCCGTAGGGAGACCCCAGAATGCCATGCCCGGCTCCCGGGACGACCAGCAGCTCGAAATCCTTGTCAGCCTTGATGAGCGCGTTGACCACCTGCATGGTGCTGGACGGGTCCACGTTCCGGTCCAGCTCGCCCACCATCAACAGAAGGTTCCCCTGGAGCTTGTGCGCCTGCGTGACATTTGACTGCTCCCCGTAGTGCGGGCCGACCGGCCAGCCCATCCATTGCTCGTTCCACCAAATCTTGTCCATGCGGTTGTCATGGCAACCGGAATCGGCCACCGCAGCCTTGTAAAAGTCTCCGTGGGCCAGCAACGCGCGCAGCGCGCTCTGTCCGCCGGCGGAAGTGCCGTAGATGCCCACGCGCGTCAGGTCGAGACAAGGATGTTTGGCAGCGGCTGCCTGGAGCCAGAGAATCCGGTCGGGGAACCCCGCATCGCCAAGGTTCTGCCAACAGACATCATGGAATTTTTTCGACCGGTTGGACGTGCCCATCCCGTCAATCTGCACGACGACAAAACCACGCGAGGTCAACTGGCCAGAGCCATAGGACGCGTGAAATGATGTCGGCACAAACGAATCTTGCGGTCCGGCATAGATGTCCTCGACCACCGGATACTTCTTGTCCGCATTGAAGTCCTTCGGCCAGTGGATGACACCGTAAATGTCGGTGTCGCCATCGCGCCCCTTGGCAACAAACCGCTCAGGCGGCCTCCACCCCGACGCGTGGAGTTCCCGGCAATCGCCTTCTTCGAGCCTGCAGACCAGCTTGCCGTCCGCCGAGCGCCGCAGCTCGTTGACCGGCGCCAAGTCAACCCTCGACCACGAGTCAATAAAGAAGCTTCGATCCGGAGAGTATTGCACCGTGTGTGTGCCATCGCCCTCGGTCAGGATCACCAAGCCGGTGCCGTCGAAATTGACCCGGCAGTAGTGCACGTAATAAGGGTCCTGCCCGGGGCGAATCCCGCCCGCCCGAAACCAGACCTGTCGTTTCTCCCTGTCCACACGGTCCACGCCACGCACCACCCACTGCCCACTGGTAATCTGGTTCTTCACCGTCCCGTTGCTAGCATCATAGAGGTAAAGATGATTCCACCCATCGCGCTCGGACATCCAAATAATCTCCGGGCTCAGCCCGTCCAGGTACTCGGCAAACATTTTGCCCGAGTAATCAATAAAGGTTCGGCTCTGCTCATCCACGATGGGAATGGCCTTGCCGGTTGCCGCGTCCACCCCAATGATCCGCAGCACCTGATGCCCACGCTGGTTATACAGGAAAGTGAACCGGGAAGAATCCGGCACCCAGCGCACGTCCTCGATGGACCACGGATTGGGAAATAGGGAATCGTCAATGGGGATTTCGCGTTTCGCGGCGACATCGAACAAGTGCGGCTTTGAATCCGCAATCCGGTCTCCCGGCTTAAGGTATTCGTAGGATTGGAGCTTCGGCTGGATCTGGTCTTTGGGCGAGGACTCGATCAGATAAACTTTGCGGTCGTCACCTTTCTTTGTGCGCAGGACTACAAGCTTCTTCGAGTCGGGCGCCCAATAGACGCGCCCAGAGTAACCGTCCTCCTCGGTGCCACCCGAGCTAAGACGGGTTTCCTGCCCGGTCTCGATATTCGTCACCGTCACGTTATGGTCCCGAATGAAGACGCGCCAGTGGCCGTCCGGCGAGGTGCCGGAGGGTGGCAGGCGCGCCCCCTCTTTCTTCTCCACCTTCGCGCCTTTCGGGCGTTCACCGGTAATGCAGGCTTCGCCCCCATCCTCCTGAGCCTCAAACACGGCCAGCGCTTTGCCTTCCCCATCCGTCACCAGCCAAACATGGCCGGCAAACGTATGCTGGTCACGAGTCTCTCCCGGACCGAGCGCGCCATAGCCTTGACGCTGGCCCTCTGCATCGAGCCAGAAGAGCTTCACTTCCCCTGCTGTCCGGTTGATGAAGGTCAAGGTCGTCTCCTCTCCGGTCCGGCGGCTTGCCCGCGGACCGTCTTCAGACGCAGTGCCTGACGGTGACCCTTCCGGCAGTGTCTGCTCCTTCAGCGCGCAAGTCTTCAGGTCGTAGCGCCATGCTCTTCGCCCCGCGCGAAACAGAATGGCTCCCCCGCCGGCCTCAAACTCAAGGTTATCCAGGGGCAGTTTTTGCGGCAGCGCTTCCTGGATGCCGGCCTCGTTCAGCGCCTTCGCTAAACGCGCGTGGTCGAAAGCAGGCTCGCGCACACCCTTCTCGGCATCCACCAGGATGAACTCGTACCAGTCCTTGCTGACACTTACTCGATACCAGAACTTCGTACCATCCCCCCACCAGTGGGGCCGGACGCTGTCGCGATACACTCTGTCTGGCGGCTCCGTGGCGTTGATCCGCAACAAAAACACGCCAACCAGCAGCAGCACAGAAAACGGGTATCTTAGCATAGGCGCGAGAGTGCGGAAAAACGAACGCGGGCTCCAGAGGAAACTGAGCTGGCACGCTCTTTCAGCGCTCACGGCGGCAGCGACTGCCGTCGGCGGCTGCTCGGGCAGCGGTAAACGGGTCAACCCCAGACGCCGGCGATCTTCGTCCCGCAGGAACGGCACTTGCCGTTGACCAGGTTAAGCGCGGTGACCGCGAAGATGTCGCGCTCGACCACAGCCTTCTTACAGTTCGGGCACCACGTCGTCTCTGCGCCTTCCAGTCCCGGGACGTTGCCGATATAAACGTAGCGCAGCCCCTCCCCGCGGGCGGCGTCTCGCGCCTTCACGAGCGTTTCGACGGGTGTGGGCGTCAGGTACTCCAGCTTGTGCTGCGGATGGAACCGCGAGAAGTGCAGCGGCTGGTCCGGCCCCAGTTCCTTGGCAATCCAGGCACACATGCGTCTGATCGTCCCGAGGTCGTCCGTATAGGTCGGCACGACCAGGTTGATGATCTCGAACCAGACCCCCAGTTCCCTGAGCGTCTTGAGTATGTTGAGGATAGGCTGGAGCTTGCCGGAGTTGAGTTTGGTGTAGATGTCCTGGTCGAAGCCTTTGAGATCAACGTGGGCGGCGTCAACAAGCTGATAAAGGTCACGCGACGGGCGGTCCTCGATCGAGCCGCAACTGACGACGATGTTCTTCAGCTTGCGTTCGTGGGCCGCCTTGCAAGAGTCGTAGGTGTATTCGTAAAAGGCGGTCGGCTCGGAGTAAGTATAGGACAGCGACGGGCAGCCCAGCGCCTCGGCGACGGCGACGGCGTCAGCCGGGAAGAGGCTTAAGCGCGCCATCTGGTCGGGCGTGAAGCCGGCCGGGACCGGCGGGCGGACGCGCAGTTCCTCTCCCCGCGGGTCTTTGGTCTCCTCCGGTTTCTTCTGGGAAATCTCCCAATTCTGGCAATTGAGGCAGCGGAACACGCAGCCCGAGGTCGCGAGTGAAAACGTGCGGCTGCCCGGCAGAAAATGAAACAGCGGTTTCTTTTCGACCGGATCAACGTGAAACGTGCAAGGATTGGCATAGACCAGCGTATAGAGGACACCGTCGTAGTTCACCTTGTTCCGGCAATGGCTGCGGTCGCCCGGCGCGAGCAGGCAATTGTTCGGGCACACCTTGCATTGGACGTTGAGGCCGAGCTTGAGATAGTGCGAGGCTTCCTTAACCCACCCACGCTTGCGCCAAAGCTCCCACACCTCCGCCTTTGGCGCGTCACCCTTGAAAATGTCTGCCGGGGCCTCGGCCGCCCGCCAACGCGAGAAGAAATCCCACAGCGAGGCCGCTCCGGCAACGCCGGCCACGCCTGCCGCCCCGAGCCCGATGGCCGCGCGACGTGACAAGCCCCTGCCTGCCCACTTTCGGATTTCGGCCTTCGGCCTTCGGATTTCGGATTTCTTGCTCACAACTCTTCGCGGCGCCTGATCCAGCCCCATCGCAGCATCGCAAGATACCCCGCCGGCAGGCTATGCGCCAGTACGAGAACGATCAGCGGCACATGGAGCATCCGATGGAAGGTGAGGGCCGACTTCTCGTCCAGCAGCCGGCTGAGCCCATAACGGCCATCCATGATGTAGCCAGTCAGCAGGAACAAGAAGAGCAGGGGCAGCATCGGCCAGCCGCTCCACCGAACCATCTTGAGCATGATGAAATTGAGCTTGTTCATGTCATGAGTCTGCAAACGGAATTCTCTCACCCTGGGCTTATGCCGCGTCAATGGAATTTCAGGGCTGCCGGCCTGCGGCGCACCGCCAACGCCCCGGCGACGTTCAGCGCCGCGGTCACCAGGCACACGCCAACCACCCCGATCAACGGGATCAATAGCGTGCAGGCCAGCAGCGCCCCTAGGAATGCGCCGACGAAATCCGCCGTGTAAAGCCGGGAGGCGCCGGCGGCGGTGCCGTCGAACTCCAGCCGGTTGGCCAGCGGGAACTGCATCCCGACCAGCGCCGCCAGCGCCACCGTCAGCAGGGCAATAATCACTTTGACCAGCGCTAGCGACGCCCCCGAACCGCCCAGCCCATTGAGCGGTGGCAACACAAGCGGGAGAAGCACGGCGTAGCCAGCGACGGCCAGCGCGAGCAAAGACAGGCTGCCAGCGCCGAAGTTCGGGAGCCGGTTCATCATCGAGGCCCCTAGCGCGAGGCCAGCCATGAAAACCGTTACGATCACGCCTACTTGGTGATACACCGAACCGCAAAGCACCTGGAAGGCCAGCAGCAAGACCACTTCCAAAGCGGAAGCTGCAAAACCCGAAGCGAACAGGACCAATGCGCTGCCGCGCAGGCGGACGAGGTAGAACCCAAGCAACACCAGCAGCCCCGCCTGCAGCAGGCCGAACCGGACGTTGAACTGACTCATCCAGTGCCGGAGGTGGTAATAGTAAAGGATGGGGCTGAAATCCTTATTCATCGAGGCTGGCTGGACCGTCGCGCTGGCCAGGTCGGCCATCCGATCGGTGGTCAGCATTCCCTCGAGATAATGGCGGTTCACCAGCCTGGTCTTGATGTGGCGTTGCTCGATGCGCGCAGCGATGTCCGCAGAGAGCGGAGCGTCCGAGCCCAGGAAGAACACCCGGCTGCCGGGGATTACCAGCACGTTATGGAACGAGTGCTTCAGGGTCAGGCAGGCGGACGACAACATGCGCGCGAGTTCCGGGCTGACGTAATTCTCATATTGGCCCAGCGCGAAGCACACCACCCCGTCCCTGGCCAGTACACGCTTGACCTCCTCCAGAAACTCCGCGGTGTAGAACCGGTTGAGCTGCGCCGTAGCCGGGGCAGGAACATCAATGATGGCCACATCGTATTTCTCGGAGGTCTGCTTCACGAACAGGCGGCCATCGGTGTTGATGACCCGGATTCGCCCGTCCGCCAGGTTCCCCGGCAAGTAGCGTTTGCCCAGCGCCAGGATCAGCGGGTCGAGTTCGACGTAATCAACTGCGCGCACGTCGTATTTGAGAATTTCCTTGGCTGTGCCGGAGATGCCGCCGGAGACCAGCAGAACCCGCCGAGCCTCGGGCCGCTGCACCATCGCATAATGCACGGTCTCTTCCACGTGCTGGTCGTCGCGCGTCGAGGTAATCGGGATGCCGTTCTCAAGGAAATCAAACTGGCCCTCGGACTCCGTCACAATCAGTTTGCCGTAAGGCGAGTTGGCGCGGGCGACAATGTGCTGACGGGGATATTGCAGGCCGGTGGAAAGGCCGTCGAGGTCGGTCAGAAGGGCCGTGGCGATCAGGCCAATACCCAAGGCGAGGGCCAGGGCAGGGAGCAAGAACAGGGCGAACCTCGCCCTTCGCCCCTCGTCCCTCGTCCCTCGTCCTTGCCAGCCCAGCAGGACGGCTACCAACAGGTTCAGCAGCGCCGGACAGACAAGGATGGCGATATGGTCGAGGGAGCGGACGAGCACGAAGCTGAACAGGACGCCGCCAATAATGCTGCCGACGCTGTCGGCGATGTAAGCGCGACCAATCCCGGCCGGACCCTGTTCCCGCCCGAGGATCGAGCACGCCAACGTCAAGGCGTACCCCGCCACCAGGCAGTACGGCAGCAACAAGACCAACACCGCGCCTGCCGTCTCGGTCACCCCCACTGCCGCGCCGCGGATGAACACCACGTTGCGCAACGCGCGCAGCAGGAACACCTGCGAGAGCGGCAGCATCGCGACCAGCATCTGGATCACCGCCAGCGCGGTGACCTGGTCGCGCAACCTCTCGGAAGTGCGCCCCAGCCAGGCGCCGATGCCCATCAACAAGAGCCACAGGCCCAGCACCACGCCCAGGACCATCTCGTTGCCCGCGAACGCCCCCAGCAACTCGCGCATCAGCGCTAGTTGCGTCATCACGCACGAGACGCCCAGCGCGCCAACCGCTGCCAGAACCAGCCGCTGCACGTTAGCCTTATTTATGCAGAGCAAAACCACACATGAACTCAGCGCAGCGGAGCCGCAACCAAGAGCGGAAACCCCCTTAAACCGCAGAGACGCGATGAACGCAGAGAAGACGAACAAGGCAGAATCCCTGCATTCATTGCGTCTCTGCGGTTAAGGTTTCTTATCTGTGTTCATCTGCGTCCATCTGTGGTTGTGCTCAATTGCCACAGTTCACGGCCGCGCGTGCTCTTCTTCAAAGCACTCGACGTGGTAGATGGAAACCGAGACACCCTTGCCCCGCCAGTCGGAGGCTTCACAACCCGCCTTCTGCGACAGATGTTCCAGGAAGCTGACCTTGTCCGGAATCTGCGCCCAGACCTGCGGCAGGAACGTCGCCGTGCGCGGGCCGATGTGCAGCAGCACGCCGTCCTCGTTGGGGTGCAGTTTGTTCAGCAAATCCTCGGGCGAGCTGAACGCGAGCGGCTGCGGCTCCGTCAGCACGCTGACCTCGATCTTGATCTTGTCCACCTCGTCCGGCTTCACCGGCAGAAAACGCGGGTCGCGCAAGGCCGCGTTGCGGGCGTTTTCCGCCACGGCCTGGTGCAGCGGTTCCATGGCCGTCAGGTGGCCAATGCAGCCGCGTAGCGTTCCGTCTTTGGTCAGCGTGACGAAGCAGGCCTGCTTCTCCGCCAGCTTCGGCGACACGTCTTTCTCGGCCATTTCCGGCACGCTCCCGCCTGCGGTGACGCTCACCAGGGTCTTTCGGGCCAGGTCGAGCAGAAACTTCCGCTCCGCCGCACTCAATTTCTCCGGCACGGGCTCGTAAAACGCCACCGCCGTGTAGCCCACCACGCGGTCCTTCTCACCAGTCACATCACCACTGTTGCGATAATCCAGCATTTGCGCCTTCCAGCCTTTCTGCCGTGCCAGGTGCAGCAGAGCCAGGATCGGCAGCTTGCCACACGCTTCCTGCGTCGCCATGGCGTCAATATCTATGTCGCAGATGGCCTTGACGCATCGGTCATCCAGGTCTTTTGCGGCCTGGTACGTATGGTAATGGCTCAGGTCGGAACTGGCGACAACAATCGTCTTGTCGTCAATCCGCTCGGCCAGCACCTTCGCCACCTGGGCGGGGTCGGCCTCGCCAATCACCACCGGCACGATTTGGAAGTTCTTTAGCACCTTCTGCAAAAAGGGCACGTGCACCTCGACTGAGTGCTCCCATGTCTCCGGCGTGTCCTGCCCCGGGTCGGGCGCAGGCTTCGGCGCCTGCCGCCACCACCCTGGCCGCTGGACCATGCACTGCGGCTCCAGCACAAACGGCGCGACCGAAGCCAGCCCCTTTGCCTTCCCCGAGATCGGCACCAGCCCCAGCGGCGTCTTGTAAGCGTCCGCATTGGGGATGCACGCGCCCTGGAAAAGCGCATAGTGGCTCGGCCCCATGACCACGACGGTTTGCACGTCCCTCCCCGCCAGCAACTTGTAGCCGATGGCAGCCGTCTGCCCGGAATACTCATAGCCGGCATGGGGGCAAACCAGTGCCTTCAGCCGGGGAATGTAGTGCTCGGGCGCCGCCGCCAGCAGCCTATCCACCGCCTTTGAAAGCGCCGCCGCGTCACCCGGGTAAAACAGCCCGGCCACCGCTGGGGCTCGAACGCGCTGGGTGCCCCCGGCTGACGCCGCCGGCCCGGCCGCGTTGGTGAGTTGCCCGTCACGCGACGCCTCAGGCCGCGCCCCGCACCCGAAGCCGGCCAGCAGCAACGCCAGCACTATCAGGCCGCCTCTAACGTTGGGGCCGTGCCCTGTAGCGCAGGTTTCCCAACCTGCCGTGTCGCTGCTTTCCAAACCCACAACTGCCCGCCTGCGTCGTAGCGTTGGTCTGATTCGTGTGCCTGCCGACTTGGAAGTCGGCGTTCCCGCAGGTCTGGAAACCTGCGCCACGCCCTGCATCGGTCGCTCAGCGAGTGACATATTATCGTTCTTTCTTTCGGCGTCTGCGCGGACCGAGCGCCCGGTCCGCGCCAACACTGTGCCGCAATGACATGCCATACTCCTTTGCCGGGGGAAGGCAAGGCGCAATTAATCGAAAGCACGTCCTGCGTGGACCCTGCCAGCGCAGCGCTTGTTCATGGCTAGCAGCGGTAGAGTATGTCCAATACATCTAAATCACATCTAAATGACATCTAACCTGATCTTTTCATGAACCAGCCATGGACTTCTCGACGTGATGGATTGAAGGCGTTAGCCGTCGGCTCAAAGCGTCTGCTTTTCAGAATTGCGATAGTGCCCAAGCCGTTAGGTGGTTTTGTGGTCTCAAA
>Ga0371490_1000605_pt1 | contig 22976 bp, 18 predicted proteins | sample MB2SIPfraction_FD_207959 | JGI IMG/M metagenome (GOLD analysis project Ga0371490, IMG submission 207959) | Lab enriched peat soil microbial communities from McLean, Ithaca, NY, United States - MB28FN SIP fraction | ecosystem: Environmental > Terrestrial > Soil > Wetlands > Peat | place: USA... | reverse complement strand
GAAGGGAAGCTGCGCGCTCTTGCCGTAAACCTCGCTGCTGCTGGCCACCACCGTGCGGACGCCGCGTGCGGCGGCCTGGCGCAACACGCAGTTGGTGCCGAACACGTTCGTCTCCAGGGTCTGCACCGGCTGCTGCAGGATGCGTTTGACTCCGACGGCCGCTGCCAGGTGATAGACGGCATCGCAACTGGCCAACAGGGCACTCACCAGCTCAGCGTCAAAGATGCTGCCGCGATGGAAGGCAAAGCCCGGGGCTGCGCTCAGCCGCTCCACGTTCGCCAGGGAGCCCGATGACAGGTCGTCGAGGACCATGACCTCATACCCGGCGCGCAGCAGATGTTCCGCCAAGTGCGAGCCGATAAAGCCCGCGCCGCCCGTGATGAGAATCCGCATTGCCGCTCCCGAGGTGGTTGTTGGATTGTTCAAAGCCGTTGCTCGTAACTTGTTGTGATGGCTCGATTATAGGATACGGCGAGAAGTCTATGTCTATACGCACGAAAATCCCCGCAGCGAATACAATGTCAGCATGATTCTTGAAGGCGGCGAAGTCAGTCTCTACTACGAGGTGCGCGGCACGGGGCCGACGGTCGTGCTGCTGCATCCCTACCCATCGGACCACAGTTTCTGGCTGCCTATCGTGCCTATGCTGGAGGAGCGCTTCCGGCTGGTGCTGCCCGATCTGCGCGGCCTCGGCCGTTCCGGCGTGGGCGAGGGACCCAGTACGATGCAACAGATCGCGCAGGACGTACTGCGCCTTTGTGAAGCGCTCAACATCGGTCGCGCGGCCTTCGTTGGATGCTCGGTGGGCGGTTACGCTCTCTTTGAGCTTTGGCGCCAGTCGCGCGAGCGCATCAAAGCCCTGGCGCTGTTTGATACCCGCGCCGGTATGGATAATGATGAGGGCCGCATTGCCCGCCTGAAGAACGCCGAGGAGATACTGGAGCGTGGCACCGAGTGGGCGGTGGAGCAGATGCTGCCGCGCCTGCTCTCGCCACGCACGCTGCAATCGCGCTCAGATATTGTGGAGCAGGTAAAGGCCACCATGCGCCACGCCGGCGCCGCGGGACTGGCAGCCTTGCAGCGCGGCATGGCTCAGCGCCCGGACAGCCTGCCGACACTGGCTTCCATCACGGTGCCAACGCTCGTGTTAGGCGGGGAAGACGACCTGCCTACACCTCCTAGCGAGCTGGAGATTCTGGCGCGCGGCATTCCGGGGGCGGAGTTGAAGATCATCGCGCGGGCCGGTCACCTGGCCGCCATGGAGCAGCCCGAGGAAGTCGGCCGTCTGCTGCGCGACTTCCTTGAACACAGCGCACGTTGATAGTGCGCCTCGGAATGGCTGCGCGGCATGTTTGCCGCTTCCGGCTGCCATGTGGGAGCATTTATAGTGCTAAGAACGTGCTGCACCGGGCACACTTACTGAGCAGTGCAATCATGCCGGGGACGATGTGATGGATGTAAAGGTCAAGGCCGCAAAGAATGTTCGTGGCAGCGTGCGTACCGCTGGAGACAAGTCGGTCTCGCACCGCTATGCCATGCTGGCTGGACTCGCCGAGGGCATCTCGGAGTTCGAGAATTTTTCCAGCTCCGCCGACTGCGCCAGCACCCTGGCCTGCATGGCCGCCATGGGCGCGCGCGTGGAGCGCGATGGCAATCACGTGCTCGTCACCGGCACGGGCGGCCAACTGCAAAAGCCTGCCACTCCGCTCGACTGCGGCAACAGCGGCTCCACGATGCGCATGCTTGGCGGTGTGGTGGCCGCGCAGAACTTTGACAGCGTGATGATCGGCGATGCCTCACTCAGCCGCCGTCCCATGCGCCGCGTCATCGAACCGCTCAGCCAGATGGGAGCGCACATTGACTCGCACGATGGCTGTGCTCCGCTCACCATCCACGGAGCGCGGCTCAAAGGCATCACCTATCAGCCGCCGGTAGCCAGCGCACAGGTTAAAAGCTGCGTGCTGCTGGCAGGACTCTTCGCCGAGGGAGAGACTACCGTGCTGGAGCCGGTACGCACCCGCGATCATACCGAGCTTGCACTGCGCGCCTTTGGCGGCCAGGTGGAGAGCGTAGGCGAGCGCATCAGCCTGCGCGGCGGACAAAAACTGAAGGCCATCAAGGCCTACGTCCCCGGCGACCTCTCCTCGGTGACGTTCTTCCTCTGTGCCACCGCGCTTTTCCCCCACTCCAGCATCGTGGTGGATGGCGTGCTGTTGAATCCGACGCGCTCAGTTGTGCTGGACGTGATGGCCTCGATGGGTGTTACCGTCAACTTCCTCAAGGTGGAAGAACAGTTTGGCGAACTGATCGGAACCCTGCAGGCCGAAGGTGGCATCTTTCAGGGCGGAGTCATCGCCGGTGCGCAGTCGGCTGCGCTGATTGATGAACTGCCGGCGATTGCAGCCATCGCTCCGTACAGCGTCAAGGGGGTGGAGATCCGCGACGCCGCCGAGTTGCGCGTCAAGGAGTGCGACCGCATCTCCGCCTGCGTGCAGAACCTGCGCGCCATGGGAGCCGAAGTCGAAGAGCGTCCCGATGGCATGGTGATTCCCGGTAATCAGAAGTTGCACGGCGCGGTCATTGAGAGCTTTGACGATCACCGCATCGCCATGGCCTTTGCCATCGCAGCCCTGCGCGCCGAAGGCGACAGCACCATCCGCCACGCCGAGGCCGTCGCCGTCTCCTTTCCTGAATTCTTTGAGGCACTAGCCAAGGTCGTTGAGTAGCCGCCGCCGCGCGCAGAAATGTTTTGCAAAAGAAATCGGCGCGGACCAAGTGGTCTGCGCCGATTCTTTTCTACCGAAGAACTTGCCGGATGCTGTTAGCGGAGATTGGCCTCATTGCGTTCGCCAGCCAGCTTCGCCGTCTGAGGATTGACCAAGGCGGCCGGGCCGTCCAGCTCAAAGATCAGCTCGGTACCGGCCGGCAGCGTCAGTTCATTGTGCTTGACCATAATGTGTCCGGTGGCCAGCATGGCGCCGCTGACTGTGCCCCACAACAACCCCTCCGGCCCGGCGATGACCGTTCCGGCGATGGCGCCAACACCGGTCAGGGTGGCCAGCTCAACGTTGTTCATTGGGTTGTGGTTGGAGCCGCGCACGCGACCTTCCGGGTCCACGTCAAGACGTCTCGGGTTACCGGTGTCCACCAGGTTGGCGTTAAAGCTCATCGTAGTTCCGTCAGGTGTGCGCAGGCTGCGCGCCCGAATTGTCATCAGCGGCTTGCCGTGGAAGCGACGCGCGCCGTGAGCGTTCTTCAACTCGCACTGCACCACAGCTCCGGCGGGAATTACGATATTGCCATCCACCATTACGGGCGCGCTGAGCGTGGCCCACAGCTGTTCGCCGGGGCGCGCCTTGGCCGTTGAGATAGGATGCGTCAACTTGACACGCAACACGGTGGCCGTCGGCAGCATGCCAGCGCCTTCGGGGATGCGAACTTGTAGATCGTGCACGGGCTCGGCCGGCATGGCAGCGGGCAACACATGCACTTCGGCACTCTTGGGCGCTGGAGCAATGGGCGCGGACGGTTGCGGAGTAGCCGCCGAGGGCTTGGCGATTGGCGCGGAAGCCGTTGTATGGGCGGGCATCTCCCCGGCCAGCGAAGGATCACGCGTGACAAAGCTCGGTGACGAGGACTGGGCATAAGCCACGGTCGCAAGCGCCACCACGCAAAGGAGCTGGCAGAGTCGGTTCATAAGGCACTCCTGGGCGTCGGCCAAAGCCCACGCAAGTTGAGCGTAGAGCACCCCGGTCTGTGGCGCAACATATCTGTACCAAGCCAGTTAAGGCGTTCCGGCTGGAGTTCCGCAATCCTGGCAAAGCTGCCGGTGACCCTGCCCCTGCCAGCCTGTCGCAAGTAGCTTATAATTCTGTTGGCTTGGTGAACTGCATCCATATCGCCGCCTGGTCTTCCTTGCCGGATTGCCGAGCGCGCGGCACGCATTCATTCGCCATTTTAGCAATTACAGAACAGCTAACCGACGTCCTTTTTGGGGTAATGGGTAGGCGCCAGGCCATGCACACATATCATCGAACTTTGCGAGGGCTTTATGACCGAGATTGATTTAGTACACGCGCGCGAGGTGCTGGATTCGCGCGGCAACCCCACGGTGGAAGCGGAAGTCACACTCAGCAGCGGCGCCATTGGGCGCGCCATCGTCCCCAGCGGCGCCAGCACGGGCGAGCATGAGGCGGTTGAACTGCGCGATGGCGACAAGTCGCGCTACCTGGGCAAGGGTGTGCTCAAAGCGGTGGAGAACGTCAACAACGTCATCGGTCCCCACGTGGAAGGCCTGGACGCCAGCAAGCAGAGCGATCTTGACGCCGAGATGATCGAGCTGGATGGCACGGAAAACAAGGAAAAGCTGGGTGCCAACGCCATCCTCGCCGTCAGCATGGCCGCCGCTCGCGCCGCCGCCAATCACTACGAGTTACCGCTCTACCGCTATCTAGGCGGTATCAATGCCAGCATCCTGCCCGTGCCCATGATGAACATCATCAACGGCGGTGCCCATGCTGACTCCAATGTGGACTTTCAGGAGTTCATGGCCATGCCGGTCGGCGCGCCCAGCTTCAGCGAGGCTCTGCGCTGGGGAGCCGAGACCTTCCATGCCCTGAAGGGCGTGCTCAAAAAGCGTGGCCATAATACTGGGGTTGGCGATGAAGGCGGCTTCGCGCCCTCGCTCAAGAGCAACGAGGAGGCCATCGAGGTCATTCTGGAGGCCATCACCCTGGCCGGCTACCGGCCTGGACACGATATCGCCATCGCACTGGACCCCGCCTCCAGCGAGTTCTACGACGGCAGCAAGTACGTCTTCAAGAAGAGCGACGGCAGCGTCAAGACCAGCGAGCAGCTCGTAAAATTCTGGGCTGAGTGGGTGCGCCAGTATCCCATCGTCTCGCTTGAGGACGGTCTGGCCGAGGACGATTGGGATGGCTGGAAGCTGTTGACCGATGAGCTCGGCGGCAAGATCCAACTCGTCGGCGACGATATCTTCGTCACCAACACCTCGCGTCTGGCACGCGGCATTGACACGGGCGTCGCCAACTCGATCCTCATCAAGGTCAACCAGATCGGCACGATTACAGAGACGCTGGAGGCCATTGAGATGGCGCGCCGCAACGGCTACACGGCCGTCATGAGCCACCGCTCCGGCGAGACCGAAGACACCTTCATCGCCGATCTCGCCGTGGCTACCGGCACCGGACAGATCAAGACCGGCTCGGCCAGCCGCACCGACCGCATCGCCAAGTACAACCAGTTGCTGCGCATTGAAGAAGAGCTCGGAGCAGGCGCCAACTTCCTTGGCCTGGGCGCGCTCAACTATCACGGCGAGTTGCTGGACACTGCCGGCGACGAATAAACCTTCAAGGCAGCGCCGTAGGCTTTGCCGCCTGCGGCGCCGCTCTGGTTCCTTGCAGCTCAGGGCTGCAGTGATTTCTGGGAGAACTCATACATGCTTCGCCGCCTGGCCGCTTTCGTTCTTGTTTTTGTTTTGTGCTCTGGTGCGCTTGCCGCGCAAACCCTGCAAATGGATCCCACGCCGCCATCGCGCGCGCAGGTGCTCAGCCTGCTTACCGCCATGGGCATCCGGGAGACCGTGGAGAACTCACTGAAGAATGCGCAGCAGCGCATTAAGGCCAGCGCCCACGCCGCCTATCTCAAACGCAATCCCAAGGCAGACGCGGCCACGCTCAAAAAGCTCGACGATGTTTTTGACAGTACGCCGATCTTCGGCTTTGATGACATCTCGGAGGCACTCGTAAGCGTCTATCAGAAGAATCTGGACGCCTCCGATGTCCAGGCCGGCATCGACTTCTACACCTCAGCCACCGGACAGCGGCTTATCCACAAGGTGAACGCCATCATCCGCGAGGCCAACGAGGCCAGCCAGGAGCTGGTACAGGAGAAGTTGCAGAACTATGCCGACACGCTGACGCGCAAGTTGCAGGCCTTTGATCAGGAAAATCGCCCGCAGCCGTCAACGGGAGATCCGTCTGCGCCTGCCGGTAGCGGCAAGCCCGCCAGCGGCGATGCCAAGCCCGCGCCCAAAAATTAGCGCGGCACAATTTTTTCCGGGGAGCGCAAGGCAATCATGGCCCGTCCAAAACCGCTTGTTCTCATCATCCTCGATGGCTGGGGCTACGCGCCGCCCTCGAAGTCCAATGCCATTTCGCTGGCGCGCAAGCCCACCTACGACCGGCTTCTGCGTGAGTTTCCCAACACGCTCATTCACACCAGCGGACGCTATGTCGGCCTGCCCACAGGGCAGATGGGCAACAGCGAGGTCGGCCATCTCAACATCGGCGCCGGTCGCGTGGTTTACATGGATATCACCAGGCTCGACCTGATGATCGAAAATGGTGAACTCTTCAAGCATCCGCTGCTGCTGGAGGCGATGCGCGAGGCGCAGAAGAATCAGCGCCGTCTGCACTTCATCGGACTGCTCAGCGATGGCGGCGTGCACAGCCATCAGAACCATCTTTACGCGCTGCTGCGCATGGCCAAACAGAATGGCGTCGAGCGCGCTTTTGTGCATGCATTCCTCGACGGACGCGACACGGCTCCAGATTCCGCCGCCGGCTACATCGAACAGCTCCAGCAGAAGATGCGCGAGTACGGCATCGGCAAGATCGCAACGGTCAGCGGCCGCTACTATGCCATGGATCGCGACAAGAAGTGGGAGCGCGAGCGCAAGGCCTTTGACGCCATGGTGCGCGGCAAGGCCGAGGGCGGCACCAGCACCGATCCCGTCATGACCGTCAAGGAGAGCTACAACCGCGGCGTCAACGATGAGTTCATCATCCCCTTCGTCTGCGTGGATGAGCGCGGCGAGCCAGTGGGCAGCATTCGCGATGAAGACGTGGTCATTAACTTTAACTTCCGCGCCGACCGCGCCCGGCAGATCACCCAGGTGCTCACCCGTGAGAGCGGCATCACCGCCGAGCATGGCCGCGACCTGCCCGAGGCCGACAAGCTCGAAGCGGAGATTCCCGCCGTCGAGTTGCCGAAGAACCTGCACTATCTCTGCATGACCGAGTACGACCAGCGCTTTAAGCTGCCCACGGTCATTCCACCGGAGCGCCTCAACAACATTTTGGCCAACGTGATGGCCGCGCAGAACATGCGCAACCTGCGCGTGGCGGAGACTGAAAAGTACGCACACGTCACGTTCTTCTTCAACGGCGGCGTGGAAAAGCCATTTCCCGGCGAGGATCGCGTTCTGGTGCAGTCACCCAAGGTAGCCACCTACGACCTCAAGCCGGAGATGAGTGCTGCCGGCATTGCCGAGCAGGTGGTCAAGCATATTGAGGACAACACCTTTGATGTGCTGGTGGTGAACTTCGCCAACGCCGACATGGTCGGCCACTCGGGCAAGATCGCACCCACCGTCAAGGCCGTGGAGACGGTGGATGCCTGTCTTGGAGAAATCTACGCGGCGGTCAAGCGCCACGGCGGCGTGCTGCTCATCACCGCCGACCACGGCAACGCCGAGGAGATGATTGATCCGGTCACCGGCGGTCCGTTCACGGCGCACACCACCAACCCGGTGCCGCTTATCTATATTGCTGAGCAGGCCAACCAGTTCAACCTGCGTCCCGATGGCGCCTTGCAGGATATCTCACCCACCGTGCTCGGCATCCTCGGTGTGCCGCAACCGGCGGAGATGACCGGCCACGACCTGAGGGTCAAGAAGTCTTAAAGGTTTTAAGCCAATCAAAAAGCCACGGTGCGAGCCGTGGCTTTTTTCTTACGTCGGAACCCCGCGAAAATTACCTGCGTATCTTTTGCCACCCATCGGCCTGCGCGTTAGAATCCTTGGGCCGTCTCATCTCGACGTGCATCAGGAGAGCGAATGTTGAACAATATTTCCCGTCTGGCGCTGGTGGTTGTTCTGTCTGCCTCGGCATCTGTGGCGCAGAGCGCCGCACCCGCAGCTTCCACCTCGGCTCCCAAGCTCGACCGCTTTGACGCCTCGCTGCTGGATAAGAGCAAGGACCCTTGCGAGGACCTTTATGCATACGCCTGCACCAAGTGGCAGGCGGCGCATCCCATTCCCGCCGACCTCGCCAGCGTCGGCACCTGGGAGCCGCTCTACCTGTGGAACCAGACCATTCTGCGCGAGACCATGGAGAAGGCCGCTTCGAATCCCAAGGCCGCCGGTACCGAGCAGCAGGTAGGTGCTTACTGGCAAAGCTGTATGGATACGGCAGGCCGCGCCGCACACGGCAAAGAGTGGTTGGCCTCTGCCCTGAAGCCCGTTAACGATCTGCACAGCAAGAAGCAACTTCCTCGCCTGCTGGCCCGTCTGCACTCCGGAGCGATTCCCGCCTGGGAGGGTAATGACAACCAGACCTTCACGGCCTTTTTTGGCTTCGGTCCATCGCAGGATCTTGAGGACAGCTCGAAGATGGTGGCCGGCTTTGACCAGGGCGGCATGACCCTGACCTCGCGCGACTATTATCTGGGCACGGAAGAGAGCCAGAAGAAGATTCGCGAAGCCTACAAGAAGCATCTCGTCCGCATGTTTACTCTTGCCGGAGACACGCCCGAGGAGGCCGCTCGCGAGGCCGCTGCGGTTTATGCCATTGAAGAGTCGCTGGCCAAGGCGCAGATGCCGGCCGTGGATCGCCGCGACCCGGTGAAGATTTATCACAAGCAGTCGCTCGAACAGATTCAAGCCGCTCTGCCGGACTTTAACGTCGCAGCTTATCTCAAGGACGTTAAGGCTCCGGTGCCACCCTTCTACCTGGTCAGCACCCTGGAGTTCCTGCCCGCGCTCAACGAACAGATCAAGTCGCGCTCGCTGGCGGAAATCAAGAGCTACCTGCGCTGGTGGGTCATTCTCAGCTCGGCCACCAAGACCACTCCGGAGCTGGAGCAGGCCAACTTCGACTTCTTCGGCACCACCGTCAATGGCACGCCGCAGATGCTGCCGCAGTGGCGACGCTGCGTCAGTTCGGCCGATGCCCGTCTTGGTGAGGCCCTCGGTCAGGAGTACGTCAAGATCGCCTTCCCGCCGGAGAGCAAGGCCAAGGCCGTCGAACTGATGACCGGCATTCGCACGGCCCTCAAGCAGGATATTTCCTCGCTGGACTGGATGGCCGACGTCACAAAGCAGCAGGCCATCGCCAAGCTCGATGCCATGATCCAGAAGATCGGCTACCCGGACACCTGGCGCGACTACTCCTCGGTCAGGGTTGTGCCAGACGACTTTCTGGCCAATACAGTGGCCGCCAATGCCTTCGAGGTGCGCCGCCAGCTCAATAAAATCAATCGGCCTGTGGACAAGATGGAGTGGGGCATGACCCCTCCTACCATCGACGCCTACAACGATCCGCAGAATAACACCATCAATTTCCCGGCCGGCATACTGCAGTTCCCGTTTTTCAACGCCGCGCAGGGTGACGCGGAAAACTACGGCGGCATAGGCATGGTCATCGGCCATGAGATCATCCACGGCTTTGACGACCAGGGCCGCAAGTTCGACGCCAAGGGTAACCTGCGTGACTGGTGGACCCCGGCCGACGCCAAGGCCTACGACGAGCGCGGCAACTGCCTCAGCGCGCAATACACTCACGATGTGCCCGAACTCGGCGTCGGCGTGAAGACCAATGGCAAGCTCACCCAGGGCGAGGACACGGCTGATAACGGCGGCCTGCACCTGGCCGTCATGGCGCTCGAGAACCTCTACAAGGCCCGCGGCAAGAGCCTTGACGATGTGGGCGACGACGGTCTCACTCCCCGGCAGCGCTTCTTCGCCGCTTACGCCTTCGGCTGGTGCGAGCAGACGCGTCCAGACGCCGAGCGCCGTCAGATCACCACCAACCCGCACTCGCTGGCCCGCTACCGCGTCAACATCCCCGCCGGCAACGAGCCCAGCTTTGACCGCGCCTTTGGCTGCAAGCCCGGGCAGAAGATGCTGCCCAAGCCCGCCTGTCGCGTCTGGTAGGGAAAAGTCGCGTGTGCTTTGCCTGGGATAGAGTTACGCCACAGACAAAGCCGCAGATAAACTCATTCTGTTCCAGCAAAAACTTGGGGAGCCCGCAATGGGCTCCCGAACTTTTGTTTTGAATGGGAACTACGCCGCCGGATTGATCAGGTACATCAGGTAGTAGATGCCAGCGGCTACGGCGGCACTGAAGGGAATCGTCAGCACCCACGCCCACACAATACGTGTGGCCACGCCCCAGCGCACGGCGCTCAGGCGATTGGTGGTGCCCACGCCAACAATGGCTCCGGTGATGGTGTGCGTGGTGGAGACTGGAATGCCGGCCAGCGCAGTGCCGAAGAGCGTGATGGCTCCGGCGGCCTCCGCGCAAAAGCCGCCCACCGGCTTCAGCTTGGTGATCTTGCTGCCCATCGTCTGCACAATCTTCCATCCGCCAAAGTAGGTGCCGGCGGCAATGGCGGCGTGGGCGCACAGGATGATGGGCCAGTGGTAGTGTCCCCAGTCGTGCTTCAGGTCGTATTCCGTGATGATGTGCCCGGTGTAGAGCGCGCCGGCGATGATGCCCATGGTCTTCTGTGCGTCGTTGCCGCCGTGTCCCAGCGAGTAGGCCGCCGCCGAGAGCAGTTGCAGTTTGCGGAACAATTTGTCCACCTGCCGTGGCGACTTCCGCTGGAAGATCCAGTAGGCCAGCACCATAAAGAAAAATCCCAGTACGAAGCCCATCACCGGTGCCACAAAGATGAAGATGATGGTCTTCGTCCAGCCGCCGGGGATGATGACGGCCAGGCTGTTGCGCCAGCCGCGCAGAATGGCGGCGCGCATCACGGCCGCTCCGGCGTAGCCGCCAATCAGGGCGTGCGAGCTTGAAGTGGGCAGTCCCCACCACCAGGTCATCAGGTCCCACACAATGGCGCCCAGCAGGCCGGCCAGCACCACATACTGGGTCACGATGCTTAACTCGATCATGCCCTTGCCGATGGTTTTGGCCACGGCGGTGCCCAGTAAAAATGCGGCGATGAAATTGAAGAAAGCGGCCCACACCACAGCCAGTCGCGGCGAAAGAACCCGGGTGGATACCACCGTGGCAATGCTGTTGGCGGCATCGTGGAAGCCGTTGATGAAGTCAAAGGCCAGCGCCACCACGCAGGTGAAGATGACCAGCAACATTCCAGTAGTCAAAACAAACCTCTTGCGGAGGCAGTTTGGCCCCCGCGGTCAGCAGGGGAGCTAGGCGCTCTTCAGAACGACGGTTTCCAGCACATTGGCGGCGTCTTCGGCCTTGTCCGTGGCCATCTCCATCACCTCCAGCAACTCCTTGTGCTTGATGAGCTGGATGGGATTGGTCTCGGTCTCAAACAGGCGGCCAATGGCGGCGCGGCTGATTCCATCAGCCTCATTCTCAAGCCGGTTCACTTCCACGCAGTGCTCAATCAGCAGGTCGCCTTTTTCCAGCAGCCCGACGGCTTTGGCCAGTTCCTCAGCCTGCCGCAGGATGATCGTGGACAGCTCTGCAGCGGCAGCCGGGGGTTCGTTGATTTTATAGGTGGTCAGGCGGTCGGCGGCGGCGTTGATGTAGTCCAGCACGTCGTCCAGCGAACTGGCCAGCATGTGGATGTCCTCGCGGTCGAAGGGTGTGATAAACGAGGAATTCAATTTGATGAAGAGCTGGTGGGCAAGCTCGTCGCCCTTGTGCTCGGTGCCCTTGATGCGTTGCACTCCGGCAGAAACGTCGGTGTAGTTATGCAGCAAATCGCTGAGCTGCTGCGCGCCAAGAGTCAGGTTGCGTGCCATGTCGGCAAACAGATCAAAGAACTTGGTTTCACGTGGTATGAAGCGAACCATGATGGAGGGGGAGTCTCCTGGGAACATGCCGGAAGCTTTCAAATGGCCGGCGTTGTAACCATATATTCAACAAACTGTAACAATTGACTATCGCATCCGCCATACGTGCCAGTCAATGAGAGACAGCACAGGCAGTCGGTCCATCGGGCACAAACTAGCGGTAAAATCGCAGCTTTGCTGTTTGGGTGCAATGCAAAGGCCGCCCCTCGGGCGGCCTTACATGCTGCAAAGATACAGCGATTTACAGAGTGGACTCGATCTCAAAGCCCCAGGCTTCCAGTAGAGTCTCCGGAATGTACTTCGAATTCTTGTTGCGTCGCGCCCACTCACGCAGGCGGGTCGAGCGCAGGTACTGGTCGGGGGTCAGCTTAAATTCGCGTACCACCTGCTCGAACTCAGTGATAGTCGGAGTAACGGGGCCGATCGGTTCCGGCTTGCCCCAGTTGGGATTACCGCGTCGCTTTGCCATGAAAGATCCTACCTCTGCGAGAAGTTTAAGCTCATCCGGTGAAGGTACGCGAAGGCCGTTTCTGCGGATTGCGCAGCGCCTGAAAATTGACTGTCAGGCGAAAGGCTTTGCTACCGGAGGAGCGAGTTCCTGGCTCTGCCCGCTTTCCGCTAAACCCACCCGGCTTAGCGAGTCAGACGAGTCACCAGAGCAACTCATATTACCATGATTCCGTAGAAAAATACTATAAAACAGAGGTTTGTGGGCTCGAGCCTGTCGCGCTATTGATGGCTAATTCGTTATAAATCAATTGCCTGCATGAATAACATCAAGTAGAAAATTGTCCCATCAGACAGCTTTTCCCATTTCTGGATACGATCTACCCAACGCTGCCTTCCAGCGACTCCGGCTGACAAGCAGCGCGCAGACACTTCCACATCTCGTTTTGCCCCGCACCGCTCTTACTGGAGTAGGCCAGGATGTGTTCTTCACCATGCGCTTTGCGCAGCGCGCTGAGCGAGGCATGCAGCTTGGTACCCACGCGATCCGCCTTGGTGGCCACCACAAGCAACGGCCTGCCCGCTTTGCGCAGGAATTTGATCAGTTGCGTATCGCTTTCCTGCGGAGGGATGTTGGCATCCACAAGACACAGGCACAGGGACAGCGTGGGGCGCCCCACCAGGTAGGGCTCAATAAACTGTGGCCAGGTCTGGCTGATCTCTCGCGGCACGCGCGCGTAGCCGTAGCCCGGCAGGTCAGCAAACACCAGCTCGGCCTTGGGTCGGCCCTGCCAGCGAATCTCAAAGAAATTGATGGACTGGGTGCGGCCCGGCGTGTTGCTCGTTTTGGCCACCTTGGCGGAAACCAGCGAGTTGATCAGGCTGGACTTGCCCACGTTCGAGCGTCCCAGGAAGGCGACCTCCGGCAACTCCGGCGCGGGGAAGTGCTCCGGGGCGAACGCCGACAGCAGGAATCGTGTGTGCACCTTCATACAGCTATCTTAGCCTATCCCTCTCAACTCTCCGCGCTTTGCTCCGTGTGAATTTCTTTCCATTCCCGACTTCCACTCGCCTCGTGTACATTGGAGTTGTGGCGCACGAGGATCATTCTGGCATTGACTGTGGCGACTACACGCTCAGCCACAAGTACGGTTTGCGCATGGTGGGCACCCTGGAGGCCTTGAAAGGGCTGGCCGTGCTGGTGCTTTGCATCGCTCTGCTTAGCCTGCTGCATCAGGATCTGAACAGCATGGTGGATCGCCTGATGGAGTTGCTGCGCATCAATCCCGATTCGCACATCGCCGACATCTTCTACGAAATGGCCGACCGTACAACTGGCCGCGGCATCTGGACCGCCTTTACCGTCGGCCTGCTGTACTCCGCCTGCCGCTTTGTGGAGGGCTACGGCCTGTGGCACCAGCGCCTGTGGGCGGAGTGGTTTGCCGTCATCAGTGGGGCCATCTACTTGCCGCTGGAGATATACACCCTCATCGCCCATCCCCACTGGACCAAGCTCGTCGTGCTCGTCATCAACATCGGTGTTGTGCTCTACATCCTGCGCATCATGCTGGAGCACCGCAAGTCGCGCTGCACGCCAGACGCTCCAACGGCCTCCAAGTCGTAATTGCGGGCAGACCACAGAGCCATCGTTTAAACAAGTAAAAAGGCCCCGCCCGTAGCCCTTGCGGCTCGTTGCGAGGCCCATTGAATAACTTTTCTGCGGGTTACTGGATGCGCTTCCAACCCTCGGTGCGGCCCAGCAGGCTGATGCCGATATAGCCGCGCATGTAAAGCTTGTCCCTGCCAGCACTCCAGACTTTTCCGTGGTACTGCTTGCCATTCTCGGGATCCACCGCAAAGCCGCCCACCCAGTCATCGCCATCCGGGTGGAAGCCCTTCAAAATGACCATGCCGAGGATTAGCTGACCCTTCAGCTCTCCGCTGCATTTTTCGCACACGTCAGTGGTCTTGCGCCCCGGACGGACCTGGATCACCTTGCCGAACAGTTGCCCGTCCACCAGGTAGGTCTCCACCTGGCCGCCAAGGCCGCCGTCACTGTTGATGACCTGCCACTTGCCGATGGCATACTGGAGCTTCTCGTTAAGTTGCTGTGCCTGCGCCGCAGGCGTGGCAAATAGGACAAACGTGAACAGGGCCAGCATGGCCAGGCCCAGGTGATTCTTCTTCACTGAATTGTTCCCCTTAATGCAAGATGCGCGGTTTGGAGCGGACCCGTTCTTGCCGGGGCCAAAACGCGATGCAAGAAAGATAGTGGGGAAGCCGGCAGGAGTCAAAGCAAAAGATCTAACATTCAGGCACAAAGCAAAAAGCCCCTCCACCGGGAGGGGCCTATCTATTGCCAGGTGCAAGCAGGTTTAGGAGTCTGAGGACGACGGCTCCGTGCCCTTGCGTGGACGTCGGTTGGCCTGCAGGATCTTCTTGCGCAGGCGCAGGCTCTTCGGAGTGATCTCCACCAGCTCATCGTCGGCAATGAACTCCAGGCTCTGCTCCAGGTTCAGCGTGCGGAAGGGAATCAGGCGGATTCCTTCGTCGGAGGTGGAGGCGCGCATGTTGGTGAGCTTCTTTTCGCGCACGGCGTTCACGTCGAGATCGTTCTCGCGCGAATGCTGGCCCACGATCATGCCCTCGTACACATCCACGCCGGGACCGACGAAAAGCTCGCCGCGCTCCTGCAATCCATTTAGCGCATAGGTCGTGGTCATGCCGTTGCGATCGGAGGTCAGCACACCGGCGGCACGTTGCGGAATCGCTCCCAGCCACTCGGTGTAGCCGTCAAAGAGCGAGTTCATCACGATGGTGCCGCGCGTCTCGGTCAGCATCTCGCTGCGCAGGCCGATCAGCCCGCGGCTGGGCACGCGGAACTCGATGCGCACGCGGCCATAGCCGTGGTTGTGCATCTTCAGCATCTCGGCCTTGCGCGCGCCGAGCTTTTCGATGACGACACCGATGAACTCCTCGGGGATGTCCACGCTCAGCAGTTCGACCGGCTCCATCAGACGTCCATCCACTGTCTTCGTCACAATTTCCGGTTTGCCCACCGCCAGCTCAAAACCCTCACGACGCATCATCTCAATCAGGATGGCCAACTGCAGTTCGCCGCGGCCCATCACGGTGAAGGCGTCCGGTGCCGTCTGGTCCACGCGAATGCTGACGTTGGTGAGCAGCTCTTTTTCCAGCCGCTCAGCCAGGTTGCGGCTGGTCACCCACTGCCCCTCACGTCCGCAGAAGGGAGAGGTATTGACGATGAACTGCATGGCGATGGTCGGCTCGTCAATCAGAATGGCCGGCAGCGGGTCTGGCGTCTCAAAGCTGGTGATGGTCTCGCCGATGGTGATTCCCGTAACTCCGGCCACGGCGACGATGTCGCCCAGTTCGGTCTCGGTGATGTCTGTGCGCTTCAACCCGTTGAAGCTGAAGAGCTTGGTAATCTTGATCTTCTCGATATTGCCATTCAGCTTGGCGATGGCGACTTCCTCGCCTGTGCGCAGCGTGCCGTTGAAGACGCGCGCAATCGCCAGCCGTCCCAGGTAGTCGCTGTAGTCCAGGTTCGCCACCAGGATCTGCAGGGGTGCCGTGGCATCACCAGCAGGCGGCGGGATGGTCTTCACAATGGCTTCGAACAGGGGCTGCAGGTCGGTTCCCGGAACAGCCGGGTCCGTGGTGGCCGTGCCCAGCTTGCCGTTGGTGTACAGCACGGGGAACTCGAGCTGCGACTCCTCGGCGTCGAGGTCGATGAACAGGTCGTAAATCTCGTTCAGCACCTCCTGCGAGCGGGCGTCGGGGCGGTCAATCTTGTTGATCACCACGATGGGCTGCAGGCGGGCTTCCAGGGCCTTGCTCAGAACATAGCGCGTCTGCGGCAGCGGTCCCTCGCTGGCGTCCACCAGCAGCATGACGCCGTCCACCATCTTCAGGGCGCGTTCCACCTCGCCGCCAAAGTCGCTGTGGCCGGGCGTGTCCACGATATTGATCTTGAGGTCGTGGTAGAAGACGGCCGTGTTCTTGGCGAGAATGGTGATGCCGCGCTCGCGCTCCAGGTCGTTGGAGTCCATCACGCGGTCCACCATCTCCTGGTTGGCGCGGAATACACCGCTCTGGCGCAGCATGGAATCCACCAGCGTGGTCTTGCCGTGATCCACGTGGGCGATGATGGCGATATTGCGAATCTGTGTGCTCAAAAGTCCTGTCCTTGGGGTTGCTGGTGAATAGACGCACGCCCGGGCTGTGGCGGCAGTGAATTCTGCCGTACCATCCTCCACACCTGTCTGTACGGAAGCGGGGGGAAACTGGGCTCGGACAACCTGTATTCATTATAGCCTGAGGCCTGCCGCGGCACCCAACTCGTCAGCCTTTTACGTCGCATCTTGTTGCTACAATGGGGCGTGCAACCCACCATGCCAGCCGATAAATTCACGTTCAGCAACGCTAAGCCCTCGCCGTGGCAGCGCCTTGCCCGTGCCGCCATGGGCGAGAACTGGCTGCTGCGGCTGGCCTTTGTCGGCATGATGATCGTTTACGCGCGCACGGTCTTTTTCGACTTCGTGTACGACGATGTTTCGCTCATCCTGCTCAATCCATGGATGCGCGGCTGGGACCAGATTCATGCAATTTTTACAAACACCTTCTGGGGCTTCATGAATTATCAGGCAGCCGGCGGTGCAAATTTCTACCGTCCGCTGACCATGTTCTGGCTCTTCCTGGTCAATCAGATTGGGCATGGTGCTCCGGGATTCTTCCACATCGGCGTGGTGCTGGTGCACCTGGTCGTGATGTTGGAAATTTATTTTCTCGGACGCCGTCTGACGAAAGATGCCGTGGTGGGAGCCGTGGCCGCGCTGCTCTTTGGCATTCACCCCACGCACATCGAGTCCGTCGCCTGGATCAGCGGCATCAGCGATGTGCTGTGCGCTGCCTTCTTTCTGGCCGCGCTGCTGGCGTACTTGCGCTGGGCGGATGACGGTCAATGGTACTGGCTGGCCGTGTCGCTGGTGTGCCTGGAGGCGGCGCTGCTCTCCAAGGAGGCGGCGGCGCTGTTGCTGGTGCTCATCGTGCTGGACCGCTTCCGCCAATTCCGCGGCATGGACTGGTTTTCGCGAGCAGTCCACGCGTTGTACGTATCGCTGCCATTCATCGTGCTGACGACGCTGCACTTCTCCTGGCAGTCACACATCCTGGCGCAGCGCAGCGCGCGCATGGAAGTCAGTACTCTCGAACCGTCTGTGGCGCTCGCGCCCTACGCGCTGTGGTGGTATCTCAAAAAGCAGGTCGTGCCATTCCCGGTGAGCGCGCACTACACAACCATTGTTGAGGGAAGCCTGACCCGCGTCCAGATGGCAGGCAGCTTCCTGTTTTTGCTTGCCATGCTGGTACTGGCGGTGTGGCTGGTGCGGCGCTCGCGCGCGGGACAGCTGCTGGTCGTGCTCTTTGCCGCCACGCTGCTTCCCGTGGTCGTGGGAGTACAGTCATTGCAACTGCATGACCGCTACCTGTATTTGCCGGGGATTGCCACGGCAATTGGCGCGGCCGTGCTTTTGCGCCGGGCTCCGCTGCTGCGCGAACACCCGGAGCGACAGTTTGCGCTGCTGCTGGCGACGGTCGTCATTCTCGTCCCGCTGGCTTCGCGCGAGACCGCGTACTGGGCCACGGACGTCAGTCTCTTCCAGCGCTCCATCGAGGTGCAGCCGCACACAATACTCAACCTGGAGGTGCTCTACGACGCCTACATTGCGGGCGGCGATGACGCGCACGCCGAGCAGGTGCTGCGCCGCACGGTGGCCGAGTTCCCCGAGCGCTCGCGGCAGTGGACGCGCCTGGCGTCCTTCTGCCTGCATCATGACAAGCCGGATGAGGCCGAGGCCTGCGCCCGTCGAGCCATCTCGCTGAGGCCGCTCAGCAAGAGCCTGCCGGCATCCTTCGACGTAATAGCGCAGGTGGAATTGCAGCGGGGCAATCTGCCGGAGGCCGAACTCTGGGCGCACCGCGCCGTCACCGCCGATGGATCGAGTTCGGCGCACCGCACCCTGGCGAAGGTCTACGCGGCTGAGGGAAATTCGGCCCAGTCCGCCGCGGAGAACAACGCGGCGCTGGCAAATGATGCACTCTACCGGACGAAATAGCTTCCGTGCGACGCCCGTGAGAGAATGAGAAGACAAATGATTGCGCGGTTTCTTCTTACATGATTCAGCTCACGGGCGCCGGCAAGCGCTATGGCCACAAGCTCCTCTTCGAAAACCTCAACTGGCTGATTACGCCGCAGGACCGCATCGGCCTGGTGGGCGCCAACGGCACAGGCAAATCCACGCTGCTCAAAATCCTCTCCGGCATTGAGACGCTGGACTATGGTGAGATCTCGCGCGGCAAGTCTGTCAGCGCCGGCTATCTGCCGCAGGATGGCCTCAGCCTCAGTGGCCGCACCGTCTTCAACGAGTGCCTCAGCGTCTTTGACGACGTGTATGCCATGGAGAGCGAGCTGGAATCGCTGACTCGCCGCATGAGTGAGCTCGACCCCGCTGGTGACGAATATCTGCAGGTCGCAGAGCGATTCCACCGCGTGCAGAGCGAATTTCTCACTCGCGATGGCTACAACCTGGAGTCGCAGGTCGGCACCGTGCTCACCGGCCTTGGCTTTGGCCGTGAGGATTGGCTGCGCCAGACTGAGGAGTTCAGCGGCGGCTGGCAGATGCGCATCTCCTTGGCCAAGCTGCTGCTGGCCAAGCCCAACATGCTGCTGCTGGACGAGCCGACGAACCACCTTGACCTGGAGACGCGCAACTGGCTGGAGGGTTATCTCAACACATACCCCTACGCCTACGTGCTCATCTCGCATGACCGTTACTTCCTCGATGTGACGGTGAAGAAGATCGTTGAAATCTGGAATAAGGGCGTGCACTTTTATCACGGCAACTACGATAAGTATCTGCGCGAGAAAGAGCAGCGCCGCGATACTCTCGTAGCCGCCTATCGCAATCAGCGCGAGCGCATCGAGCAGCTCGAGGCCTTCATCAGCCGCTTCCGCTACCAGGCCACCAAGGCCAAGCAGGTGCAAAGCCGCATCAAAGAGCTGGAAAAGATCGAGCGCATTGAGCTGCCCGAGGAAGAGAAGACCATCCACTTCACCTTCCCGCAGCCCAAGCCCAGCGGCCGCGTCGTCGCGGAATTCATCAATGTGGACAAGAGCTACGGACCCAAGCAGGTGCTCAACAACATCAGCTTCAGCATCGAGCGCGGCGAGCGTGTAGCCCTGGTTGGCATCAACGGGGCGGGCAAATCCACGCTCATCAAGCTGCTGGCACAAACCGAGCCGGCAACCGCGGGGCGCTACAAGCTGGGCCACAACGTCGATGTGGATTACTTTGCGCAGGACCAGTACAAGGAGCTCGATACCGAATCGCGCATGATTGACGATCTTGACCGGGTCACGCGGCGTCCACAGAGCGAGCTGCGCAATCTCCTCGGCAGCTTTCTCTTCAGCGAGGATGACGTTTTCAAAAAGATTGGTGTGCTCAGCGGTGGCGAGCGCAACCGCTACGCGCTGGCCCGCATGCTGCTGCACCCCTCGAACTTTCTGCTGCTCGACGAGCCCACCAACCACCTCGACCTGCGCGCCAAGGATGTGCTGCTCGACGCGCTGCAAAAATTCAGTGGAACCTGCGTATTCGTCTCGCATGACCGCTACTTTATTGATCGCCTCGCCACGCGCGTCTTTGAGGTCGCCGATGGCGCGGTTAACATCTATCCCGGCAACTACGAGGACTATCTGTGGCGCAAGCAGAACGGCGCCGAGCAGCTTGAGGAGAATCTTCGCGCCTCGCTCAGCCCGCGCACAGCGTTGGCGAATTCAGCGGCTGCCAGTCTATCCACGGCTGCATCCGATGCGACGAACCAAAGCGATCCTGCGGCCGTTGCTCCCCGCCGCCGCGTGAATCCCATGAAGCGCAAGCAGATGGAGGAGCGCCTGGCTGTGGTGGAAGAAGAGGTCGGCAAGACCGAGACCATCATCGCCGATTGCGAACAGCAACTCGGCAGCTTCGAAAGCGTCGAAGAGACGCAGCGCCTTACAGTCCTGATGGCGGAGAAGCGCACGGTGCTAGAGAAATTGGAAGCCGAGTGGGCTACTCTCAGCGAAGAACTGGAGCAGACAGAGTAGCGCTTTACTTCCAGATGTGGCAGTGGCAGACTTTCAGCGTCGTCCAATTCATCCCAGCTTCATCCGCGGAGCTCGCAATGAAACGCGCATCGATCATCACCGCCGTCCTTCTTCTGTCTGCCATGGTTTTTGCTCAGCCTGCCGAAAAGGCGACGGCTCCAAATTCCAGTCCCGATCCGCTGCAATCTCTTAGTAGCCTTCTGTCCGCCGGTGGAAACATGGGCGGCAATCGTTCCAATGGAACAGGCTCGCTGGCCGATTCATTTTTCGAGCCCTTCTGGAACAATCCTAAGATGGTTACAGAGCTGCAACTCTCTGAGGCGCAAGTCAAAAAGCTTCGCGAAGCATCTTTGAATATGCAGTTGGCGCTCATCGACGGCGGCGCCGACGCCCTGAAGGCCTTCGTACACATCTCTGCCATTCTGCAGGTGGAGCAACTGGATGACGCGGCCTACCAGAAGCAGCTGGACGAGCTTTCCAGCGCCTTCGGCAAACTTATCCACGACATCGGCGACATGGCTATCGCACCGCGCCACATTCTTACCCATGAGCAATATCAGAAGCTGAAGAGCATCGAGCGCAAGAAGCGCGAGGAGAGGCTCGCTACATTCACCAGGCCAGTCAAAAAGCCTGTGAAGAGCGCGGAATCCGATTCGGCGGAAAAGAAAGAGAGCGGCAAGTAGCGTCCTGCCGGACGGCCCTATTTGGATGGAAGCCCGGCGCTACTTGTACGGATAAAACACAAAAAATAATAGTGACAATCCGGCCAGCGCCCACATCCCCCAGCGCACACTGTGCCATTCACCCTGCACCAGCTTGCAGAAGGGCCACAGCACAAAGCCAGCCGTGATGCCCACTGCAATGTTGAAGGTGAAGCACATCAATGTGACCACTGCGAATGCTGGGATGCTCTCGGTGTAATCGGCGAAGTCAATCTTGGTGATTGGCGCCAGCATGAACAGTCCCACGATCATCAGTGCCGGCCCGTAGGCCTGCGGCGGAATGGCTCCGATGAACGGCGCGGCAAAGGCTGCCATGGCGAATCCCATGGCCACCACCACGGCGGTCAGCCCGGTGCGTCCGCCGGCCTCGATACCCGTAGCGGATTCGACAAACGCTCCGGAGGTGGTTGTACCCAGCAGCGGAGCCAGCGTAGTGGCCACGGCGTCGGCCAGCATGGGACGCTCAATCTGCGGCAGGTTGCCGCGCTCATCCAAAAAGCCCGCTCGCGCCGAAAGCCCAATCAACGTTCCCATCGTGTCCACAAATGCCATGATGAAGATGGTCAGAGCCACTGGCAGCGCTTTGAGACTGAGCGCGCCGCGCAGGTCCATCTGCGCAAAGATCGGCCCCACGCTCTCCGGGCGCCCCAGGAAATGTTGCGGCCACGGAGCCACCTTCGTCGCGTAGGCCACCAGCGCGGTCACCACAATGCCAATCAGGATCGCTCCAGGCACCTTGCGTATCACCAGCGCGCCGATCAGCAGAAACCCGAAGATGGCCACCAGCACCGGAGCGGTCGTCAGCGCGCCAGCCTTCACGGGAGCGCCTGTCACGCCAAGCTCCACCATCCCCGTCTGGTTCAGACCGATGAATGTCAGGAACAATCCGATGCCTACGGCAAAGCTGTAGCGCAGGCTGGTGGGGATGGCCTCCACCAGTTGCTGGCGGACGCGCAACAAGGTGAGCAGCAGGAACGTCAAGCCCGCCCAGAAGATGGCGCCCAATGCAACCTGCCATTGGATTCCAAGTCCCAGACACACCGTGTAGGCGATGAATGCGTTCTCGCCCATATACGGAGCAATGGCAAAGGGACGGTTGGCGTACAGCCCCATCAGCAGGCATCCCACCACGGCCACCAGCACGGTTGCCGTCAGCGAAGGTCCGGCGGGGATTCCCGCGGCCTTCAATATCGCCGGGTTCACCACGATGATGTAGGACATGGTGGTGAAGGTCGTCAGGCCGGCTACCAGCTCGCGCCGCACGCTAGTGCCGCACTCATCAATCTGGAAATAGTTTCGCAAGGCCGAGGTAAAAGTGCTCACGGAATGGGGTCGCCCTCTTCGTGGGTTGCCACGCATGCCCAGCGTAACGCCTATGGAAGGGCCGGTCAACGCGTGCAGGCAGAAGGGAAGCACAAGACTTTCATCGCGCTGAGCGTGCTTTTCATCTGCTTGCGGCCGCCACTCTTTCTGCGCCGCCGCGCGTCCAGCTTGCGGCAATCCTGCTGGAGCGATAACGTGAAGGAGCATGTTTGCCCGCCGCACACAGTGGAACTTGGCCACCAATCGCCACGCCCAGGCCGTGGAGCGCGCCCGCCTTGCCGGTTGTCCGCTGTTCGACCTCACCGCCGGCAACCCAACTACCGTTGGTATCACCTACGAGGACGCACGCATCCTCGCCGCGTTGCAGCATCCCCAGGCGCTCACCTACGAGCCCGCGCCGCTGGGCCTATTGCATGCACGACAGGCCGTGGCTGAATACTATGCGGGGCACAGCATCACCCTCCCGCCGGAGCGCATCGTCCTCACGGTCAGTACCAGCGAGGCCTACACCTACTGCTTC
>Ga0371490_1000602_pt1 | contig 23035 bp, 26 predicted proteins | sample MB2SIPfraction_FD_207959 | JGI IMG/M metagenome (GOLD analysis project Ga0371490, IMG submission 207959) | Lab enriched peat soil microbial communities from McLean, Ithaca, NY, United States - MB28FN SIP fraction | ecosystem: Environmental > Terrestrial > Soil > Wetlands > Peat | place: USA... | reverse complement strand
CCCCTGCCGGATCGACTCGCGACTGCCCCGCTATTGCTGTCATTCAGGATCAACCTCAAAAAAACCGTCAAATATCCATTTGACTCTGGATCGAATTGTACTGTATGCTCTAAATTAATTCAATAATGTTCATTTTCGTCCATTTATGAAATGCCTGATTCCAAATATCGGTAGCACTTCCTTCAAGTACCGGGTTCTGGATATGCCCGGGGAGTCGGTATTGGCGGAAGGCCGTGTGGAACGGATTGGCCAGCCAGGCGGAGAGTGTCCCGACTACACATCGGCGATCCGCAAATGCCTGGCGGCGATAGCGGGCGAAGGCAAGGCGCTCAAGAATCTCTCCGAGATCGGCGCGGTCGGCTTCAAGGTGGTCCATACCGGGCCTCTGAATCAGTCGCAAGTGATCGGCGACGATCTGCTCCGGGCGATTGAGGAGTTCACCTTCTTCGCTCCCGCGCACAACCCTCCTTATAGAACAGCCATTCATGCGTTTCGACAGGAGCTTCCGGGCGTTCCTCTGGTTGCGGTGATCGAGACCAGCCCCTATCGCTTCATGGATGAAGCGGCCACCACCTACGCCGTGCCCTGCGAGTGGCGCGAGAAGTACGGAATTCGCCGCTACGGATTTCACGGCGCCAGCCATCGCGCTGCCAACGAGCACACATCAGCGCTGCTGGGCTGTAAGAATCTGCGCCACATCTCCTGCCATCTGGGAGGCAGTTCGAGCATCGCGGCCTTCCGCGACGGCGTAGCCATCGACACCAGCTTCGGAACCTCGCCGCAATCTGGATTGCCGCAGAACAACCGCGTGGGCGACATCGATTCTTTTGCCGTGCTGCAGATGATGAAGAAGCTGAACGTGGGGCCGGATGAGATGGCGCGCATACTCGGCAACCAGTCGGGACTGGCGGGCATCAGCGGCACCAGCGGCGACATGCGCGATCTGAATCAGGCCGCCGCCGCGGGCAGCAAGCATGCGCGGCTGGCGCTCGACGTTTTTGTTCGCGCAATTCGCCACTATGTGGGCGCGTTTCTGCTGGAGTTGGGCGGAGTGGACGCCATCACCTTCTCCGGCGGCATCGGCGAAAACAGTTGGGAGACGCGCGCCGCCGTTTTGAAGGGCCTCACCGCATTCGGCATAGAACTGGATGAGAAGAAGAACCGCTCGGTATCGGGACTGGGCGCAATCTCTACCGAAATATCGCCGGTCAAGATTTTGATTGTTCCGGCGAACGAAGAACTCATTGTCGCTCGCGAAACGGTGAAGGTGGTCGGCGAAGCGCGGAGATAGTTTGAAGTATCCCACCCATTTCGCAAAGACCGCGAAATGGATGGGGCACGGAGCTTGAATCGGTTCGGGAATTCTTATGAGAAGTGGAATCGAAACAATGGCCGCAGGTTCCATCGATAGATCGATGGTGGAGCAGATCGTCCGCCAGGTGGCTCTTGAATATCTGGAGCGCGGGAAGAAAGCGCCAGCGCCGCAGCTTACAGTGCAGACCTCCTCGCGGCACATGCACGTCTGCCGCGAGGACATGGACGTGCTCTTCGGGCCGGGATCGGAACTCACCTTCGACCGGCCGCTGTTTCAAGAAGGCAACTTCGCGGCCAAGGAGACGGTGACCATCGTGGGGCCGCGGAGCCGTTTGATCTCCAACCTCCGCATCCTGGGGCCGATGCGCAAGCAGTCGCAGATTGAGCTGGCCTTCACCGACGCCATCATGCTGGGCTTTACGGATATTCCCGTGCGGCTCTCCGGAGACATCGCAGGCACTCCCGGAGCCGTCATCATCGGGCCCAAGGGCGTGGTCGAACTGAAAGAAGGCGTCATTCGCGCCGCGATCCATGTGCATATGAACCCCACCGAGGCCGCGTACTTTGGAGTTTCGAAGGGCGACAGCATGAAGCTCCGCTTCGGCGGCCCGGCGGGCGTGACCTTCAACAACGTACACGTGCGCATCGAGCCAACAGCCAAGCTCAACGTGCACATGGACACCGATGAGGCGAATGCGTGCGGCGCGCATTTGACCAAAGAGATTGAACTTTTCAAGTAACACCACAAAGAAGAGAGGGAGCGATGAAGCAAGCGCTTGGAATGATTGAGACGAAGGGCCTGGTGGCGTTGTTTGAAGCAACCGACGCCATGCTCAAGTCAGCAAACGTTACGTTCGCCGGTTGGCAGTCCGTAGGTGCGGGACTGGTAACCGCCTTTGTCGAAGGGGACGTGGCCGCTGTCAAGGCAGCCACCGACGCGGGCGCGGAGGCAGCATCCAGAATCGGCGAGGTGGTCAGCGTGCAAGTCATCTCTCGCCCCCACGACGAGCTGCCGTCCTTTGTCCAACAGGGGAAAAAGGCCGCAGCCGGAAAACCCGCGGCCGCGAAGTAGGCGCAAGGAGAGCCAGATGAGTGAAGCAATCGGATTGATCGAAACCAAGGGCCTCGTCGGACTCGTCGAGGCATGTGACGCGATGGTGAAGGCGGCCAGCGTTGAGCTGGTGAAAACCGTACAGATCGGCGGCGGATACGTGACGGCCATCGTGAGCGGCGATGTGGGCAGCGTGCGCGCCGCGGTGGACGCCGGCGCGGAGGCCGCCAAGACGGTGGGCGAGCTGGTCTCGTCGCACGTGATTGCGCGTCCCCACGATGCGCTGGTTGACAGTTTTTTGAAGTAACGCGAAGTCAGGAGAATAGAAATGGCCAATGAAGCGATTGGAATGATCGAGACCAAGGGCCTGGTGGCGCTGGTCCAGGCAACAGACGCAATGCTGAAGGCTGCCAGCGTGGAGTTCGTCGGCTGGAACAAGATCGGCAGCGGTCTGTGCTCGGTCTTTGTTCAGGGTGATGTGGGCTCGGTGCGCGCCGCGGTGGATGCGGGCGCCAGCGCCGCCCGCGCTGTTGGCGAGGTGCAGAGCGTGCACGTGATCGCGCGTCCGCACGGCACTCTCGGCGCCGTATTGCCGAAATAGCTGCAAGCGGCAGACTCGCGTCTGCCGCGAAGCGCGAGGTGAGACGTTATGTTCATAGCCAAAGTTATCGGCAATGTTGTCGCCACTCAGAAGAACGAAAAGTTTCTGGGGATGAAGCTGCTTCTGATTCAGCCGTACATCAGCAAGGACGGCAAGCTGCAAATTTCGGGCAGCTCCGTGGTTGCGGTGGACAGCGTGGGAGCCGGCGTGGGCGAGTGCGTCTTGTTCACCCAGGGCAGTTCGGCGCGTCTCACGCCAACCACCAAGGATGCGCCGGTGGACGCCGTGATCGTGGGCATCCTCGATGCCGTCGAGGTTGAAGGCAAAGTATTGGAGAAGCCCTAATGCAGATACAGGAGCAAGTGATCGCGGAGATCGCTAAGGAAGTGGTGGCGCGGCTTCGTGTCCAGATGCAACTGCCGGAGAGGCCCGCCGCGCCCGCGCATATTGTTGCCGCGCGCGACGGCGTTTTCTCCACCGTGGACGAGGCCGTCAACGCCGCCTATGAGGCACAGAAGCGGGTCGCGGCCATGAGCCTCGATGAGCGCGGCAAGATGGTCGATATCATCGTCCGCATCTGCAACGAGCGCCGTGAGGAACTGGGCCGCATGGAGATGGAGGAGACCAAGGTCGGCCGCCTCGATCACAAGATTCTGAAGCTGACGAACATGCGCTTTGTGCTGGGCGTTGAAGCCCTGCGCAGCGAGGCGCGCAGCGACCGCACCGGGCTGTGCATCATCGAGCACGCGCCTTGGGGCGTCATCGGCATGATGCTTCCGGTCACACACTCCGTTCCCACCATGGCCTCCAACGCCATCAATATTCTGGCCGCAGGCAACACCGCGATCTTCGGGCCGCATCCGTCGGGAATGAAGGTGGCGCAATACGCGCTGCAAATCTTCAATCGCGAGATCGAGCGGGAACTTGGCGTGGACAATGTGCTCACCACCGTGCGCGAAGCCAGCATCGAAGCTGCCGAGCAGGTCTTCCATCATCCCAAGGTCGCGCTGTTGTGCGTCACCGGCGGCACGGCGGTCGCACAGGCCGCCGCTAAATCCGGCAAGCGCGTGATTGCAGGCGGTCCCGGAAATCCCCCGGTCGTCGTCGACGAGACTGCCGATCTGGATCGCGCCGCACGATGCATTATCGACGGTGCGGCCTTCGACAACAATCTGCTCTGCATCGGCGAAAAGGAGGTCTTCGTAGTCGCCTCCGTCGCCGATGCCTTTATCGCCGCCATGCGCCGCGCCGGCGCATTTCAGTTGGATTCCGCAGCCATCGAGCGGCTCACACGCGCGGCCTTCACCTTCGAAGGCAGCGGCGGGGGCTGTGCCAGGGCGCATGTCAAGAAGGATCTGGTGGGCAAGGATGCCGCGGTTCTGGCTGCGGCGGCGGGCGTGCGTGTTCCCGCCGACACACAACTCCTGGTTGGAGAGACCGACGAGAACCATGCATTTGTCGTCGAAGAACAGATGATGCCCTTTATTCCGGTGGTGCGCGTGCGCGACGTGGATGCGGCCATTGCGGCGTCGGTGAAGGCGGAACACGGCTACCGGCACACCGCAATCATCCACACGCAAAATGTGGAGACGGCAACACGCATGGCTCGCGCGATGAACACCACCCTTTTCATCCAAAACGCGGCGTCACCGGCTTCGATAGGCGTAGGCGGCGCGGGATACTTCAGCCACACCATTGCCACCCCGACGGGCGAGGGCGTCACCACGCCGCTCACCTTCACGCGGGAGCGGCAGATGGCCATTGGCGATGCTTTGCGGATCATTTAGCTATGTTTTTAGCGCGCATAGGCGGAACGGTCGTAGCGGCAGCGAAGCACTCCACGCTGGAGGGTTGCAGGTTTCTGCTTGCGCAACGTCTTGAAGCCGACCAAAGCATGGGAGTGGAGCCGATTGTGGTGGTGGACTGGCTGGGCGCGGGAAGCGGCTCCATCGTGTTGGTCTCCACGGACGGCGATATTGCGCGGGCCAAGCTGGGCAACACAACGCCGGCGCGCATGGTGGTTGTGGGAATTTTGGATTCTGTGCAGTCGCAAGAAAGTGCGAGGCAGGAGTAGCTCATGAGGCTGGGCATCGTTCGCGGCCACGTCACACTCCATCCGGCCGTCACGGCGTATCGCGGCAGGACTCTCGCGGTTCTGGAGCCGGTGACGATGGAGAATCTGCGCGCCGGCAATGGATTGGGCGGAGGCAAGTCTCTGGTCGCAGTGGATGAACTTGGCGCTGCCGATGGCCAGATGGTGGCATTCACCGAGGGCAGGGAGGCTGCGAATCCGTTCTGGCCCGGCGCGGTGCCGGTGGACGCATACTGCGCCCTGATCGTCGATTGCATCAACATTCATGCGGAGACAGTTTCTTGAGAATCTGAGGTGGGGAGTTGAAGAGCGAAATGAAGAGCATTGATCTTACAAGCCTGAAGCTGTTGGCGATGCGCGATGCACGGAGCGCACTGGCGGAAGGCGCAAGCCAGTTGCTTGTCTGCAAGAACTGTGTGATAACTCCTTCGGCTCGCGACTTCCTCGCCCAACACAATATCTCCCTGGTGACGAGCGGAGCAGCAAAGGCCGCTGTGTCTGCCGCATATGGGCAATCTCCCGCAGTTCCAGCTACAGGCCAACTTTCCGGCAATAGCGGTGCGGCACAGAATCGTCCCGCTCCGAATCCGCGTTTATTTTTCTCTCCGGAAGCAGAAGCCATCAAGAAGGAGATCTGCGCCGTGGGGCGCAAGCTCTGGATGCGCCAGTTTGTTGACGGCAACGGCGGAAACATCTCTTATCGCATCGGCCCCAACGAGGTCATCTGCACGCCCACTCTGGTGAGCAAGTTCGACTTGACGCCCGAAGACCTGAGCATGGTGGACCTTGAAGGAAATCAGATCGCGGGGAGCAAGGCGCGCACCAGCGAAATCTTACTGCACCTTGAAGTCTATAAAGCGGTGCCGGAAGCGAAGTCATGTGTTCACTGTCATCCGCCACATGCCACAGCGTACGCCATTACCGGCCGAGTGCCGCCGAACCTGGTCATTCCCGAGTTTGAAGTCTTTATCGGCAAGGTGGCAATCTCGCCCTACGAAACGCCAGGCACGGCTGCGTTTGCCCAGACCGTCCTACCCTTCGTCAAGACACACAACACGGTGCTGCTCGCCAATCACGGAATCATCTGCTGGGCAGACACGGTCACCCACGCCGAGTGGTACGCCGAAGTGCTGGAGACTTACTGCTGGACCTTGATGCTGGCCTCGCAACTGGGCGTTCCGATCTCCTATATCTCAGAGCAGAAAGGCTCCGACCTGCTGGCCATCAAGAAGAAGCTCGGTCTGCCTGACATTCGCTTCGACACGTCAAGGATGAAAGAGTGCCAGCTCTCCGATCTTGAGGTGCCGGGCTCCATCGCGCTCACTCCGAGCCCCTGCGATGGCAACACTGTCAGACCCGCGGAAACCGATCTGGAGATGCTGGTGAGGTCAGTCACAGATGCGGTGATGGAAACCATTGGCGCAAAGTGAACGGAGCATTCCTAAGCCAGCATGTAACTGACCCCGTGTTCGTCCAATAATTGACGCTGCTCCGGGGCAAGGCTCTGGTCGGAGATAATCTGATCGAGTTCAGCGAGATCAGCTACGTGGATCATCGCGCTTCTGCCGAACTTCGTATGGTCGGCAACGATGATCACGCGCTGCGCGCACTCGATCATGGCGCGAATCGTAGCCACCACAAGAGGGCTGCTGTCGCTCAGGCCGTCTTCGGTGATGCCGCGGATTCCCAGGATGGCAACGTCCGCCTTGATGCTGTGCAGCATTCGTTCGCAGATCGGGCCAAACTGAATGCCGAGGCGAGGATAGAGAAATCCGCCGGTCAATGTAACCTCGGTTTGCCGGCACTCCCAAAACACCTGGGCAACCAGAATCGAATTGGTGATGACCTGAATCGGGCGGTCGCAGAGGTATCTTGCCACTTCGACTACTGTGGACCCGCCCCCCAGAATGATGGTTTGCCCATCTTCGACCAGCTCCGCCGCAGCTTTCCCGATGCGCATTTTTTCTTCGTGGCAGCTCACGGAGAGTTGCCTGAAGTCGAGCGCCTCCTCGCGCGTGTTGGTGGACATCGCCCCGCCACGCACTCTGCGGATATTGCGGCTGTCTTCCAGGTCAATCAGATCCCGGCGAACCGTAGCTCTGGACGCCTTGAGCAGTTTGCACAAAGCCTCCAGCTCGACGAAATCCTGCCTCGATAAAACTTCCAGAATGTTACGGTGGCGCTCGACTTGATTCATATTGGAGAAAATACCATCAAACATCAACAAATAACCAGCGCGGTTTCAACAACCATATCGATTATGCGCCAATTGTTCAAAATGCTGCAATAGCTTTCATGGAATTCCAGCCTGCCGATTCGAAGTCGCCGAATACACCCTCCCTTCGCCGGAAATCAGCGCTAAACTGCCTCCAAACTAACAATATGAGTTTTCATCGCGTCCGCATGGAATTTTGGCGAAGCACAGCAGATCGGATATTGGTAAACTGCTCAAGAGCGGTATAATTCGGGTACTTTAGAGCCGAAATGAAATTCCACTTTATGAGCATGTTGGATGTTTTCGGCATGACATCCAGGTGAAGCCATATGGCGCAGTCGAATGACCTTTACGATGCGATTCTTAACGGCGATGCAAAGAAGGCGCACGCCGCCACGCAGGCCGCGTTGGCGGCTGGCGCCGCGCCGTTGCAGTTGATCTCCGAGTCCATGGTGCCGGCCATGGACGAAGTCGGCCGGCTGTTTGAGGCAGAAGAGTACTACGTCCCCGAGCTCCTGCTGGCGGGACGCGCCATGAGGAGCGCTCTGGAACTGCTTCGCCCGCAGATGATAGCCTCCGGCGAGAAGCTGTCCACGCGAGTGGTGATCGGCACAGTGAAGGGCGACTTGCACGATATCGGCAAAAATATTGTGGGCTCCATGCTCGAAGGCGGTGGATTCGAGGTGATCGATCTGGGCACCGATGTTTCACCGGAGAAGTTTGTGGCCGCGGTGGAGGAAAGGAGGCCTCAGATTGTCTGTTTGTCGGCGTTACTGACGGTGACCATGCCGGCCATGAAGACAACCATCGACGCATTGAAGACCGCGGGGCTGCGCACGCAGGTGAAGGTGCTTATTGGCGGCGCTCCCGTCACTATGCAGTATGCCAATGAGATCGGCGCGGACGGCTACAGCGAAAACGCCAGCGGCGCTGTAGGCCTCGTCAAAACCCTGCTGGGGGTCTAGCACCTGGCTTCTTCTTATCGGTCTTTCTTTCTTCCAGTTTGGGCCCGATCTTGCCCGCGCGGAACGCACGGTTGTACTGCGCGCAATAGAGATCGAGTCCAAGCACCGCATGGGTTGCATACAAGGTTTCCATCAATCCGCGATCGGTCGGGTCCATGATCGCGGAGTCGAGGCCGGCTTCTATCGCTAAAGTAAGGAACGCGCGGTTGAGAAGCGTGCGCGCGGGTAACCCGAAGGAGACGTTGCTCAGGCCGGCGGTAAGGTGGGCCTGGGGATATTCGGCCCGAATCGCGCGCATAGTCGCCAGAGTAGTCAGACATGCGTCGCTCTCCGTACCCACCGACATGACCAGCGCGTCCACGAACACGTCCTCGTCCTTTACGCCGGCTTTTCTGGTCTCTTCGAAAAGATGGCGAACGACTGCCATGCGGCCCTCGCAGCTCTGCGAAATGGCGCTTCCATCCAGCGCCAGAGCCAAAACGCGGCACCCATGCTTAGCGACGATCGGCAGAACCTCGCGTATGCGTTGCTCTTCCATGCTGATGGAATTGATGATGGGCACTTGCCTGGTGGCGGAGATACCCGCAAGCAGCGCCTCAGAGTTAGGGCTGTCGAGGCAAAGCGGCTTGTCCACGACCTCCTGCACCGTATTGATCAGCCAAACGATGTCATCCGGCTCGCGGTCGGGCAAGGTGCCGGCGTTGATGTCCAGCGCGTCTGCGCCTGCTTCAACCTGCGAAACGGCAAGATGGCGAATATGGCCGGCGTCGCGCTCCAGCACGGCCTTATTGACCAGTTTGCGTGTACCGTTGATCTTTTCCCCGATAATCAGCATCGGTGGGTCCTTTCGTGCTTCGCGCCACTACTTAGAGTTCATTTTTCGGGCAACCGTTTCGATCTTGAGCTTCGGCGCTGAATGATCGCGTCCGAGATAAAAGTTGATCCACGAAGAGCTCTCGTTCAGATCGTAGTTTACCGGCGGGACCAGATCCTCCCCAAGCGATTGATCTGCGCCGTGCGCCTTGAGTCTCTCGTATGCGAGTACGTAGATGCATTTGCGCTGGTTGGGATATGCTTCGCACCAGCCTTCGTAGCTTCCGCCGCACGGACCATTGCGCTGATTTTTGGGGCACTGGCTCATGGGGCACAGATAGGCCAGATCCAGCATGGCGCAATCGCCGCAGTGCCGGCAATCGTTTGTCAGACCTTTGATGATCTGTTCGCATTTCGTATATGCGCTCTCGAGCGCGGATCCGTCCACCATCTCGGCTAACGCGCGCATCGGCCTGAAAAGCGCGCCTTCCTTGGTGAAAGCGAGATGATGAAGCATTCGCATTGCGGAATAACCCATACCGGCGGAAGAACGCGCTTCTCGCGAGACCGGCGACCTGGTGTTCAATCCGGATTTTTCGTCGCGCTCGAAGAAATACCAGCCGTTCTCCTGGGGATCGTCGAATTCATGCACGAAATCCGGCCAGCGCCGCGACAGCTCTTCGCCATGCTCGATCACTTCCAGCAGGTCAGGAACAGTCATGCCGATTCCGCTGATATGCGCACCGGCATATCCCATTCCCTTGAGCAGGGCGTACAGCTTTGCGGCGCGCTCCAGACGTTTCGCTCTTCCCTTGTCTGGGCCTGCCGCTTCCGCCTGCACCTTCGTCAGCAGTTTGTCAGAAACCACACAGCCAGGCAAGCCGTTGCTATTCATCAGCCTTGCCGCGCCCAGAGGAAGCAGGTAGACATTGCCAACAACGGGTATATTCCCAAAACCAAGCAGCTTCACTACCTGGAGCAGTTCGTGAATCTTGCGCGCGTCAAAGCCCACCTGAGAAACTACGAACCTCGCGCCCGCCGTAAGCTTCTTCCTCAGTTTGTAGTATTGCCCCATCTGCTCTGCTTCGAGCGCTTTGAAGGGGCTTGCCGCCACTCCGGCAAAGAATCTCGCCGTCTTCAGTGTTGTCTTGCTTCCCGGCTTCGGAACCTCTCTTCCCTTATTGAGTTCGGAGATAAGACCAAGCAGAGTGATCGGGTCCAGGTCGAAGACCGGCTTGGGTGCGCCGCCATACCCGGCCTTGGGGTAATCGCCGCTCATTACCAGTAGATTGCGAACGTCCGCCCGCTCCAATCCATAGAGCAAACTTTCCAACTGGTTGCGATTTTTGTCTTTACAGGTCAGATGAACAAGCGGCTCAATGCCGAGGCGGCGGATCTCGACGCCAAGCATCTCGGCCGAGATCGCGGGGCTGCCTCCGGGATTGTCTGTGATGGTTAGCGCGTGAATCCGGCCGCTGGCGGCAGCTTGAGTTGCGGCGTCGATCATCTCCAGCTGCGCCTTCTCGAAGGCTCCTCGACCGGGAACGAGTTCCCAGGTGACGCTGAACGTGTTTGTGTCGTAGAGCGAAAACTCGTACCCGCCGACTTGCGCAACTTCCGTCGGTTCGACCTTCGACTCATCCATCCTGAGACCGGCTTTAGGAAAGAGATTCATGCGCTCAGCGCGATTTTCTGTTTATAGTATATAGTATCTAGAAAATCATTTTAGGCTTCTTTCATTCGCAAAAGAGCAGCGGTGGCTTACGCGCATTGACGATGCGCTGGATGCTATTCCAATGGACGAAATGGTGCTGATACGCGATCTGGAGACCCAATATGGAAGCCTCTGTGATAAAGCGAGCTATGGCCTATAGTTGATTCATGCTGTTCCGCCGCACGCGGCATGGGAGATTTCCCCGGGGTGAACCATGCGCTTGAAAGCGATCTGTTGCCAGGTTCTCACGCGGGAGATGAACAGTGCGATCTCCCGGTCTCCCCACGCGATTGAGTTCGAGATTTTGCCGATGGGCTTGCACGATCTGGGCGCGTCGATGCGCCCGCACTTGCAGGAGCGGATCGATGCGGCAGACCAGGACGGGTTTGACGCCATCCTGTTGGGATATGCGCTCTGTGGCAGAGGAAGCGAAGGCCTGCGCGCGGGAAGGACGCCGCTCGTTCTGCCGCGCGCGCACGACTGCATCGGCCTGTTGATGGGCGACCGCCATCGTTATCAAACATATTTCGACGCTCATCCAGGCGTCTATTTCCGCTCGCCCGGCTGGATCGAGTTTTCCACGCCGGAGCAGACTCTGCAACCGGCCTATGCCTCCGCAAAGAACAAGATTGGCGAGCGGAGCAGCCGCGAGGAACTAATCGCCCAATATGGAGAGGAGAACGGAAGCCATCTCTTTGAGCAATTCCAGGCGTTTCGCCGCAACTACTCCAAGCTCACCTATATCTCCACCGGGGTTGAATCCGAGGATTCTTTCCGCATCCAAGCTCGCGCCGAAGCGGAGAAGGAGGGTTGGAGCTTTGAAGAAGTTTCCGGCTCGCTCGCGCTGCTGGAGCGCCTCGTCAATGGAGAGTGGGATGCGGCGGAGTTTCTGGTTGTGCCTCCCGGCGCGACCGTGCAAGGCTCGCTGGGCGAATCCATTGTGGAAGCGATATGAGCGGCGATAAGGTACGGGTCCAACTGGAGCCATTGTCGGCAGTGGTGGAAGTTCCGCGCGGCGCCGCGCTCGCATCGGCGCTGCCGGAGCTCGGCGTTGAGTTTCCATGCGGAGGAACAGGCCTCTGCGGCGCTTGCCGCGTCCGCGTGCTCGAAGGATCGCTCCCGATTACCGGCCCCGACCGTTCGGTCTTCTCCGCGAACGAACTCGCCGGTGGATGGCGTCTCGCCTGCCAGGCGCATGCGGAGATGCCGCTGGTTCTCGAGTGCGGCCAATGGCGCATGGATGTGCTGACGGATAACGCCAGCCTCGCCGGCGAGGGCAAGCCCGGCCTGGGAATTGCCATCGATTTGGGCACGACCACCATCGCCGCGCAGATGATCGATTTGGCAACGGGCAACGTTATTGGTGTCGAGACCTCTCTCAATCCCCAGGCATCGTTCGGGTCGGATGTGATGAGCAGAATCCACTCGGCTTTGCAGGGAGCCGATCTGACCTCGGTGGTGCGCCTTGCTCTGCGGCAGATGATCGCCAAGCTGGCCGGCAGTCGCGAAGAGGAGATTGTCGAGGTAGTCCTGGTCGGCAACACGGTCATGCATCACCTGTTTTGCTCGCTCGATGTTGAGCCGCTATCCCGCGCGCCGTTTCATTCCCCCCATCGGAGCGCGCAGTCGTTCCGTCCGCGCGAGTTGGGCTGGCCGCTGCCACCGGCCTGTAACATTCGCTTTGAGCGTTGCCTGGGCGGCTTTGTGGGATCGGACATTCTTGCCGGAATTCTTGCAACCGGCATCTCGCGCGGCGAGGATCTGCAAGCGTTGGTGGACTTGGGAACCAACGGCGAGATTGCCATCGGCAACCGCGACGGAATTGTCTGCGCCTCCACGGCGGCGGGACCGGCCTTTGAAGCCGGTTCGATCCGCATGGGAATGCGAGCGGCAACAGGCGCCATCTCGCGCGTCTGGCTCGATCAGGCCGAGATGCGCGCCTCCGTGATAGGAGACGTGGAAGCCCGGGGCATCTGCGGCAGCGGTCTCGTGGATGCCGTGGCCGCGGGCCTGGAAGCCGGGGCGATTCTGCCATCCGGGCGCATCGCCAATCGCACAAAGCAGTTTCCGGTAAAGGCTCCGGTCGTTCTTTACCAGGCCGATATTCGCGAACTGCAGTTGGCGAAGGCCGCCATCGCCTCCGGATTCAGGCTGCTGCTGAAGCGCCTGGGTGCGTGCGCCGGCAGCCCCAAGAATATTTATCTTGCCGGCGCATTCGGCAACTATGTGCAGGCAGAAAGCGCCATCGGCATCGGTTTGCTTGAGGCGCCCATCGAATGCATCCACGCCAGCGGCAACACCGCGCTGCACGGAGCCAAGATTCTGCTTCTATCCACGGGCGAACCCGCCCTGCCCAGGATCGAACACGTGAGTCTTGCCGCCGACCCAGACTTCCAGGATGAGTTCGCCAACTGCATCGCCTTTCCGCAAGCAACTCTGCGCTCATCATCATGGTGATGTCGTAAACTTGTTTGTAATATCAACGGAGATTCGCATGCTTGATCTGCGCAAAATAGATGAACCCGCGATCGAAGAACGCGGAAATGCCGCGCGATCGCTCGCGCATAAATGGGGGATGGCATGAGTCGCCTGAGCGAGTGGCTGGCCAACGGCCTTCTGATCACCGATGGCGCCTGGGGAACGGAGTTACAGGCGCGCGGCCTGTCCCCCGGCACGATGCCGGACACCTGGAACCTGACCTATCCCGAACGCGTGGAAGCGGTGGCGCGCGCCTATGTGGAAGCGGGCAGCCAGGTCATCCTCACCAATACCTTTCGCGCCAACGCCATTGCCATGCACGACTGCACTGAGGATGATCTTGACGCAATCAATCGCGCCGGTGTCGCGATCTCACGCCGGGCGTCAGGCGAGGCGCTGGTCTTTGCCTCCATCGGTCCCACGGGCAAGATGCTGCTGTCGGGTGAGATCGGCAGCGAGCAGGTTGTTGCGGCCTTTGCCGCGCAGGCTCGATCGCTCGCCGCGGCTGGTGCGGATGCGCTTCTGGTGGAGACGATGAGCGACCTCGATGAAGCGCGCCTGGCAGTGGACGCGGCCCGGCGCACCGGGTTGCCGGTCATCGTTTCCTTCGCATTCGACACCGGTAAAAACAAGGACCGCACCATGATGGGCGCGACGCCCGAGGCCGTGGCCGCGGCGATGGTAGAAGCGGGCGCAGACGCGGTCGGCGCAAACTGCGGCGTTGGCGTGGAGCAGGTCGTGCCCATCTGCCGGCGGTTGCGCGCGGCCTGCGATCTGCCCCTCTGGATCAAGCCGAACGCGGGCCTGCCCACGATGGAGGGGACAGCGATTCGCTACGGCACGTCGGCGGAGTTCTTCGCTTCGCACTACGCCGCCCTGCGTGATGCGGGCGCCGCGTTCCTGGGCGGCTGCTGCGGCTCCACGCCGGAGTTCATTCGCGCCCTGGCGGATGCACGGCGCGCAGCATTGTGATTCGTTGAGGCTGCTACCTCGCATCAATGTTTGGCGATTCGATGTCGCGTCTGCCGGCAAGCAGGCAGTAGGGCGCGCGCTCCCTCGACCTGAATTCCGAGGCGCTCACTTCATCGGTGCTGAATCAGTACCTGACGGTAAAGGAGCGGGCGATGGTGTAGGAAGACCTCAACTTGGCTAATTTAGCCAAGTTGGCATAGAGTTGAACTATGAGAACTGTGAATATAGGTGTTCTGAAGAACCAACTCTCCGCCTACCTGCAACTTGTGCGGAAGGGCGAAGAGATCGTGGTGCGCGACCGGAACAAACCAATCGCACGCATTCTACCCTTTCCTGCGGCAGAGGCTGCTGAAGCCGATTTCGATCTGGAAGCTCATGCGGCGCATCTGATTGCTACCGGGCAGATGAAGGAGGCCAAGAAAAAGATGGACTGGGAGGCCTTCTGGGCGCTGCCCCGGCCAACTGTATCCGATGAAGCCGTAAAAGAAGCCATCGAATGGGTAAAGGGCGATTGATCCATGGACTATGCCTTTTGGGATGCGAGCGCGCTGGTTCCGCTGTGCGTCATGCAACGGACCACTCCTGCGGCTCAGGCGTTGAGTGAACAGTACCGCATGGCCGTTTGGTGGTCGACCCCCGTCGAAGTGCGAGGAGCCTTTGCGCGTCTGGTAAGAATGGGCCAATTGACATCCAACGGACAGGTGCAGTCTCAAGTTACATTGGAGGAATTGCGTTCCATCTGGCGGGAAGTGGATCCGAGCGAGAACTTGCGCGAGCAGGCGGAGCGGCTTGTCGATCGCTTTCCCCTGAAGGCCGCAGATGCTCAGCAGCTTGCCGCTGCAATGACATGGTGTGGTGGCCGGACCAAAGGCCGGGTCTTCATCTCCGGAGCCGGCCAACTGCTGGAAGCTGCCCGGCAACTGGGGTTTCATGCGGTTGAGGCATGAGAGCGACTAGGTTTGGCTGATTCAGGAAGGCCGCGAGACTGCGCAAGGGGAGACACGCACCGCCCCTCGGCGAACCGAGAGGCGGGGTGTGCGTGGGCTGATAGGAGCTACTCGGCGGCAGCTGCTTCCGCGGCGGGTTCGGCGGGCTTAGCTTCTTCTTCCGTGGCTTCGGCCAGGACCTTGACCTTCACGTGTGCGGTGACTTCGCGGTAGAGCCGGATGGCCACGTTGAACTCGCCGATGCTCTTGAGCGGCTCGTCCAGGTGGATCTTGCGGCGATCAATCTCGAAGCCCTTGGCGTCCAGGGCGGCGGCGATGTCGCCCGAGGTGACGGAGCCGAAGAGATGGCCGGCCTCGCTTGACTTGCGGGTGAATTCGAGCTCGACGGGCGCGAGCTTGGCGGCCAGTTCCTCCGCCAGCGCCTTCTCCGAGGCGAAGCGGCGGGCGGCGGAGGCTTTCATCTGCTCGATGACGGCCTTGTTCGCGAGAGTGGCCTGCATCGCCAGCTTGCGGGGCAGCAGAAAGTTGCGGGCGTAGCCGTCGGCCACTTTGACCAGATCGCCGCGGTTGCCCAGGTGTAATACGTCTTCCTTCAGAATGACTTCCATGGCTAATTCTCCTGTGTGCGGGCAACCACGACGGGCGGTCTTGTCCTTTTGGATGAAGACCTGACCCAAAGCGGGCCGCACTCGGTTCTACATCGGCATCCACAATATTGCCTCCCGCCAAACAGCGTTTGATTCCCACCCTTCGCATTTTTTCCTCGAAAAACCGCGAAGGATGGGCCACCTGCGATAGCGGAACGGCAGCCGAAGGTTAGTGCCGCGTGGCAAAGGGCAGCAGGGCGATGTTCCGAGCCTGCTTGATGGCGCGGGTGAGGCGGCGCTGGTGCGTGGTGCAGACGCCGGTAAGCCGGCGGGGCACGATCTTGCCGCGCTCGGCCACAAAGCCCTGCAGAAGCCGGACATCGCGGTAAGGGATCGCATCGATCTTCTCGGTGCAGAACTTGCAGACCTTTTTGCGGCGGAAGAACTTGCCGCGGCCGCCGGGTCCGCCGCTGGAGGGCCGTCCGCCGGGCCGTCCGCCGGAGCGGGCCGGAGCTGAACCCGGAACCGGACCGGACGCGGCTTGCGGAGCTTCAGGTGCGCTCGTCTCGGGCGCCTTTGCTTGAATCTCATCAGACATGCTGTTTCCTCTTTACTCTCTTGTTTACAGTGAACAGTGGTTAAACCGCGGTCGGCTCTGCGGCTTCTGCCGCATCCAGAGCCGGTTCCGCCACAGAGGCGGCAATTGGGGCAGGCGCCGCGGCCGGAAGCGAAGCGGCCGGGGTTGCGCTCCGGCGGACGCCACGCAGAGCCTTGACCTTGGCCAGGCGCTTCTCTTCTTCGTCAATGCGCACGGTGATGAACTTGATCACCGGCTCGGTGACGCGCAGGCGGCGCTCCAGCTCCAGCACCACCGCGCCATTGGCCTCGATGGTCAGCAGAACGTAGTTGCCGTCGTTGAACTTGCGCACCATGTAGGCGAGCTTTCGCTTGCCCATCTTCTCAACCGTCTTGACCACCCCGCCACCCTTGGCGACGTTGTCGGAGAAGCCGGCGATCAGCTTGTCGACATCTTCTTCGGCCGCATCGGGCCGAACAATGAACATAACCTCATACACACGGGACATCCGGTTTCCTTTTCCGCTGAAGTCGTTTGACTTCAGCCGCTGCCGCCGGTAAAAAACCATAGCGGCAATTTCTCAGTGCACAGTGGACAGTGAAAAGCGCGAATTCGCTAGCTCCTGACCCCTGATCTCTGACCCCTGTCTTTCACTCCTCCGCCGGGCCGTTTCGCTCGCGGCGGTTGAACTCGTTCATGGCGGCTGCCAGCCCCACTTCGAGGATGCGCCGCGTAGCGGTTGCCACCCGGTCCAGCACCTCGTCGAGCACCGTCAAATCCGCCTTGCGCATGGGCGAGAGCAGGTAATCCCTGCCTGGCCGTTGGCCGCCACCAGCCGCAATCGCTTCTGGAGGCAGGTCGAGCCCCACGCCAATGCGCAAGCGCAACCACTCCTGAGTGCCCAGTGCGCCGGTCACGCTGCGGGCTCCGTTGTGCCCAGCCGGCGAACCGCGCTCCCTGATCTTGAAGCTGCCCAGCGGCAGGTCCAACTCGTCTTGGATGACGAGCAGGTCCCTGGCCGGGTCGGCCTCAAACTCCCGAACCAGCGCGGCCACCGCTAGCCCGCTCAGGTTCATAAAGGTCTCCGGCTTGGCCAGAACCACCTCGCGCCCCGCCATGCGGCAGGTTGCGGTAGCGGCCTTGCAGCGCCGGTTCCCAACCACAACCCCTTCTTGCTGGGCGATGCGGTCGATGGCCATGAACCCCGCGTTGTGCGGGGTCCACAGATACTCGAGGCCGGGATTGCCCAGCCCCACCACCAAAAAGGGGCCCCGGCGTTCGACGAACTCGCTTGCCTCGGCCAAGGATTACTTCTTCGCCTCGGGCTTCTTGGCTGCAGCCGCATCGGGCTTCTTTGCCGCTCCGGCTTCGGGTTTCTTGGCCGCATCTTCCGGCTTGCCGCCCTTCTTGGCAACCTCCGGCTCGGCGGTTGTAACAGCGGCGGCGGCTTCTGCCGCGGCGGCTGCCTCAACCTCGGCAGCAGTCGGCGCTTCTTCGCGAATGGTGGCAACGTGGGCTACGGTCGCATCCTCTGAGTTGAGGTACTTGATCTTCTCCGAGTGAGGCAGTTCGCTGACGCGCAACACGCCGTGCAACTCCAGATGGCTGACGTCCACATCGAAACGGCTGGGAATGTCGGCCGGCAGGCACTCGATATCCACTTCGCGCAAGACCTGGTCGAGGATGCCGCCGGTCTTTACGCCCTCCGGAATCCCCAGCAGCTTTACGCGCACCTTGATGCGCAGAGCCTTGTCCATGGCAATGCGCTTGAGGTCGATGTGGATCAACTCGTCCTTGAGCGGCTCGCGCTGCCAGTCAACGATCATGGCCTTGGCCGCCTTTTGGCCGGCGACTTCGACATCGAAGATGGTGTTGTGGCCGGTCTCGGAGAAAAGAATCCGGGAAATTTGCTTGGGGTCCACCTCGATGGCCACCGGATCGTGCCCCGGACCATACAGCACGGCGGGAATCTTGCCCGCGGCACGCACCCGGCGCGCGGCATTCTTGTTGAACTTGCCCTCACGGGGCTTGGCTACGACTACTTCGGACATTCGCTCTCTCGTTTCCTGGTTTCGGGCACGAACGGTTGAGGTCCGCTCCCTTTGTGAATGCAGGGGTCAGAGATCAGAGATCAGAGATCAGTAAAACTGCTTGCCGATTCCCTTACACCGTCTTCCGACGACTGGCGATTAGTGATTGATCCGGGTCACTGGTCTCTGACCCCTGATCTCTTACGAGAACAGCGTACTCACGCTGGTCTCCATGTGAATGCTCTCGATGGCCGCTCCGAGCAAGCCGGCAATGGAGAGCACTTTGATCTTGGGCAACTTCTGAGCCGCCTCGCGCAGGGGAATGGTGTTGGTGACCACCACTTGTTCCAGGCGCGAGTTGGCGATGCGGTCGATGGCCGGCCCGGAGAGCACGGCGTGGCTGGCGGCGGCATAGACGGCGGCCGCTCCGGCCTCGTAGAGCGCGTCGGCAGTTTTTACCAGCGTGCCGGCGGTGTCGATGATGTCGTCGAGGATGAGGCAGTGCTTGCCATTCACATCGCCGACTACGTTCATGATCTCAGCGACATTGAGGTCGGTGCGGCGCTTGTCGACGATGGCCAGCGGCACTCCCATCTTCTGCGCGAAGAAGCGGGCGCGCTCCACGCCGCCGGCGTCAGGCGAAACCACTATCAGGTTGGGAAGGTTCAACTCGCGGAAGTAGCTCACCAGCACTGGGCTGGCGAAGAGATGATCGACGGGAATGTTGAAGAAACCCTGAATCTGCGCGGCGTGCAGGTCAACGAAGAGGGCGCGGTTGGCGCCGGCGGTGGTGAGCAGGTCGGCGATGAGCTTGGCGCTGATGGCCACGCGGGGACGGTCCTTGCGATCCTGGCGGGCGTAGCCGTAATACGGCACCACCACCGTGATCCTGGCCGCCGAGGCCCGCTTCAGCGCGTCGATCATCACCAGCAACTCCACCAGGTGCTGGTCCACCGGGTAGCAGGTGGGCTGAACAACAAACACGTCCACGCCGCGCACGTTCTCCAGCAACTGGAAGTAGACTTCGCCGTCGGCAAATCGCTGCATCTTGGCTTCGCCGACGGGCACACCGATGTGGCGGGCAATTTCTTCGGTCAGCGGACGGTTGGCTGTGCCGCTGAAGAGCTTGAAGCGCTTGTCCTCGCTCAGGTTGCGGCTCCGCTTGCGCTCGGCGGCCGGTTTGGCTTCCTTGGCGCGAGCGGCCGAATCCGGGGGCGCGGATAGAGCGAATCCCAAGGCAGGCTCTTTACCGGTGCCGTCACCTGGCATTACCGGCTTACTCTCCTGCTGTGTCTCTTCGGTCGTTCCCGTCACTGCTTTCGCTTCCATCTCCGCATTGCCTCCAAGCTGGTTGGCTTTGGGCTACTGTTCACTGACCACTGTTCAATGAAACTTGGCTGGGCGACCAGGATTCGAACCTGGACAAGTGCCTCCAAAGGGCACTGTCCTACCATTAGACGATCGCCCAACTCGGCAGCCGTTTGCCAGTCTCTCTTGCGCAACGGCTGACTGTCAACTTGCTCAGGGCAGAAGCATTTCGCTCCAGTACTTTGAGCGCGGCAGGGTGCGGGTCAATTGACTCGCTACTCCAGCCTGCCGCAAACGCTCCCGCGCTGCTTCCGCATCTCCGCGGATCCGGTACAACCCGAAGAGCGCCGAACCGGACCCCGACAGCGAGGCATGGAGGGCTGCCTCCGGTGTGCCCGAAGCCGCAAGAATGCGCTTGATTTCTGCAAGGGAAGGATGCTGGGGAAAGACGACGCGTTCAAAGTCGTTCTCGATCCAGCTCGTAATCCCGGTGCGGACAAGCGCGGACTCCATCGGTCCGGCCAGGTTCCCCTCATCGAAAGGAACACCGGAGGAGCCTGCTCCTGGCCGACCTTCCGGAATCACTTCCGCAAAGGCGCTGGCATAGGCGCGGCTCAACTGTTCTAGTTTATCTGCACTGGCCTCCGGGGTCAAACCCTCGGCTGCGCAGAGGGCGTCCCAGTCGCGAAAGGCCTGCGGGGTGGAGACGCCCACCTGCGGCGTGGCCACCACGCACCAGACGGGCTCAAAATCCGGCAGGGGATCAACCTGCTGGCCGCGATCCCGGCCCAGAACCGCTCCGCCCACGAGAAACAACGGCACATCGGAGCCGACTTTGGCGGCAATCTCCAGACGCTTTGCGGGCCAACCTGCCGACTCGCCGGCTCGCTGGCTCTCTATCCCAAGCTCCGTCTCCAGCCCCACCAGCGCCGCCACGGCATTCGCTGACCCCGCGCCCAGCCCGCCCTGCACCGGCAGACGCTTTTCTATATGAATCTCGACCTCGGCGGTGAGGCCGAGAGCCTCCAAAGCCAGCACCACCATCTTCCAGGCGGTGTTGAGCTCGTCGGTGGGAACGCGGCTGTCGTTGGAGGTCAGCCGCAGGGTCGTCGTGGCCGCGTAACGTGCGGTAACTGTAACCAGGTCATAGAGTTCCAAAGTCTGATAGACAGTGACCAGAGCGTGGAAGCCATCAGGGCGGGGCGCGCCGATTCCGAGGCCGAGATTGATCTTCGCGTGCGAACGAACTGCGGTGGACATACCGCTTCATTGTAGAGCGGGGCCGTACTCTGACCTGTTCTTCTTGCCGCGTTGTAAGCCTTGGGACGCCTGAAATTCGGCCCTTATACTTTTGACCGCGTACTGTTCAGAATGTGGCTGCGAGGTTTACAGGACTGCTTTGCTCTGCGCAAGCGACTTACCGCCTGAAGTAGATCTGGAATGGGGCCCAGAAAAATGGTTTGTGAAATCTGCTCTGTGAATGCAATAAGTCGAGTTTTGCGTGGCGCAGCGCGACTGCCGGGGTCTGGCCGTTTTCCAGGCCCTGATAAAGAGTGTCCATCAGGCGCGGCGTTGAGTCGTCACTGACCTCCCAGAGCGCGCCGATGACGTTGTGCGCGCCGGCGCGAAGAAATGCCCAGGAGAGGCCCACTAATCCTTCTCCCGCATAGGAGCGCGTGCCGCTGCCGTAACAGGCCGAGATGGTCACCAGACGGGCATTGATGGGATGCTGCATGATGTCGCGGGCGTAGAGCTTGAAGGAAGCCTCGCCGGAGTTGCCGCCGGAGAGCGTGCTACCCGAAAGGATGATGGCCGAATCCAGCGGGTCCGTGCGGCTGGCAACCGCATGAGAGACAAAATGAATGTAGGCGTACTGCGCCGGATTGCCGGTGAGATAGGCCGCGGGAGTGGCATGTTCGCCCGCGAAGACCGTCGCACGGTGCGCGGCAAAATGGCTTTCGATCCGGGTCATCTCCGCGCCGAAAAACGGCAGGCTTGGATAGTCCGTGCTGGGCGAGACCGGGCTGCCCAGCAAAAGCAGCTTTCGACTGAATCCGTGTCCAGGCCTGGCCGCTGCCAGCAGGTCCAGCGACGGGGCCGTGAGCAGGGTTGCGTCTTCGATCCAATAATGCACGGTATAAGCGGGCTCTGTGCCGCGGCCAACCCTGGGACTGGGGCCGGGAGCCAGCAGGGTTTCAAAGTTTAGTTGGCTCAGCGCGCCGTCGGCCAGAATCATGACCGGAGTATTTGGCCGGATGAGCTTGGCGGCGGGAGCGACAAGGATTTGATATAGCCCTTGTCCGTCGTAATTGCCTGATTGCTGTGGGTCCTCCAGGTCGAGCAGAGCCTGGCGGTAGCGCTTGATGTGAGCAACAATCTCAACCTGCGAGGGTAGTTGAATCAGCGTAATCTTTCCCGGTGTGATAACCCACAGGTAGGACTGCCGGGCTCCCAACCAGTAGAAAAGCAGCGTTGCGCCGGATTGCTGGGCGATCTGGCGAGGGTTCAGAGCGGAGGGATGAAAAGAGGCTTCGCTCACGGCCACGCCCAGGCCTTGCGCCAGGGTCCGGGCGCGGCTCTGGCTGGCCACAGCCAAAGCCTCTTCGCTCCTGCCTTCTTTCACCAGCAGTTGAATGTAGTCGTCGTAGATGCCGGTGGCTCTAGCCGCGAAGGGAAGCCGCGAATTTTCGCGCTTGAGATGCGCCCGCGCCGACTCGAAGGCGGTCAACGTGGCTTTGTACATCTGTTCGGCGGCCTGGGTGTTGCCTTCCGACTCTAATAACACAGCCAACTCATTCCCGGCGGTTAATCGTGCCGTGGTTGGGCTAGCGGGGTTGTTTTGGATGGCTCGATAAAGCGATTCCGCCTGCTGGTCCTGGCGCCGCGCGGCAGCCAGCTCTCCCTTCGTCAGCATCACATGCGCACTCAGGAGATTGCCGCCTCCGCTCATCATGGGAGTTACCTGATCGAGATAGGCGCTTGCCTCGTCCAGCTTTCCTGCATCGACCGAGACCTGAGCCAGATCCTCCAGCGCGTACGCAATGTCTTCCTTGCTCTCGATCTGCCTTGCCAGATCAAGCGCCCTGCGATAGGACTGTGCGGCTCGGGTCAAATCGCCGGTGTCGTTATAGACAGCCCCAGCATTATTGATCCACTTGAGCTCGCCGCGAGTCTCGGAAATCCGCGCGGCGCGATCTCTCGCATCGAGAAACAACTCCAGCGCCCTTTCGTCATCTCCCAACTGGTAAGAAGCCCATCCAAGATTGCCTGAGGTAATCAGCGCCAAGTGCTCTGCACCCAGTTTCATAGCGTTCTGGTGGGCATTGTTCAGCCAGTCCACAGCATCGTCAAAGCGGCCGAGTTGCATCTCG
>Ga0371490_1000596_pt1 | contig 23164 bp, 19 predicted proteins | sample MB2SIPfraction_FD_207959 | JGI IMG/M metagenome (GOLD analysis project Ga0371490, IMG submission 207959) | Lab enriched peat soil microbial communities from McLean, Ithaca, NY, United States - MB28FN SIP fraction | ecosystem: Environmental > Terrestrial > Soil > Wetlands > Peat | place: USA... | reverse complement strand
GGCTTCGGGCGTGCTGTTCGGCTTTGTCATGCCTCTGCCATGCCAAAAGCTGACACACAAGTCTAGTCGGAAATTGATATTCCCAAGAGCCTCAGTCCGTTCCCCGACCCAGATGAAATGACCCCGCAAAAATCCGGCCCTGCTATGTCTCCTTGAAGAAATCAGCCCCGTTTACGCGGCTTTAGGAGCCCCTCCCCACTGTCTGAATCGCAGGCAACTTAGACATAGACAGTCCAGCACAGTGGCCCGCCCCGTTGCACCCAAGGGGGAACGCGCAGTTCAGCGGCCCGTGGAAAAGCCGGTTGAATTTACCCTGAACCAGCCGCAAGCGCGGGCGGTGGCAGTCGCGGGGAGTTTCAATGACTGGGATGGCCCCCGGACACCCCTGAGCCTGCACCACGCAGGAACCTGGAAGGCGACGGTTTGGCTGCCAGCGGGACGCTACGAGTATAGATTTGTCGTTGATGGCCAGTGGATCAGCGATCCTGGCGCCAGGGAGTCCGTTCAGAACACCTTCGGCAGCACCAACTCCGTGCTGGTAGTCTAGTCGAAAGTCGGGCGGCATCGCGGGAAGGGAGCAGGCTGTCTCAAGGTAGCTCGGCAGGCCGGGCTACATCGCCGCTCCGCCCACCGAGAAGGTAATACAGAGCGAGCCCCGGACAATCGGACCCGCCGGGTTGCCGGGGCCGGCCGAATCCGGTAAGGTGGATTAGTCGGATGCACGCTGTACTGCAATGAAGACTCCACCACTCCTGCTTGGCGCAGGGCTGCTCTTCTGGGGCTGGCAGGCGGGCCACCTGGTCGAGGGCGCGCTGATGGCAGGGTTGCTCGAGGGTGCGCAGTCCGTCAAAGCGCGCTGGGATTTCACCGACGAGGATTTCCGGCGTATATGGACCTTCTGCGCGCTATTGCTGCTCGGTGCCGCGCTCTACGCCTTTACCTCCACTGGCGGGCCGGGGGAGTTTCGCGGCTTCTTCCAAAACCCCAACCTGGCCACCGAACGCAATATGGGCAACGCCAGCGCGCGGACCGTCGCCGCGCTGATCCGTTGGCTGCCGATGATCTTCTTCCTTTTCATGGCCGCTCAGGCTTTCAGCTCCCGCGAAGGCGTCCCCGCGGAGACCATCTCAGTCATCACGCGGCTCCGATGGCAAAAGGCGCGGAAGCTCGGCCAGACTCTGCCCGGAGCACGGAGCGTGGACATCTCCTATCCGTACTTCGTGTTATGCCTGTTCGCGGCCAGTTTCCACCCCAGGGAAGATCAGAGCTTTTATTGGGGCTTGTGCGCGCTAGTCACTTGGGCGCTGTGGCCGCACCGCTCGCGTCGGTTTGGCTTGGCGGTCTGGGCCGGCGCACTCGCGGTGGCCATACTCCTGGGTTACAACGGGCAGCGGGGGGTCTGGCGGATGTACCGATTACTTGAGATTTACAATGCGCAGTGGTTCGTCCGCGGGGTCGGTGGCGGCGCGGACCCCACGCAGAGCAAGACAGCGCTGGGGCACATCGGTTGGCTCAAAGGTTCCAGTAAGATCGTCATTCGCCTGGAGCCCCGAGCCGGCAGCCGCACGCCAACGCTCCTGCGCGAAGCCAGCTACCGCACCTGGAAATCACAGGTCTGGTACTCCGAGCTTTCCTTTGATAAGTTCGAGAGCGTCTTCGAGGCCGCCGACCACACGACCTGGGTGCTGCTGCCCGGAAAGACCAACAGCGCGGCGGTGAACATTGCCTGCTATCTGCCGGGGCGCAGCGGGCTGCTGCCCTTGCCGACGGGCACCGGACGGCTGGAGAACCTGTCCGCCTACCTGTTACAGAAGAATAGTCTCGGCGCGGTGTTGGCCGAGGGGCCGGGGCTCGTGATGTTCGACGCCCTTTACGAACCGGGGACCACGATTGACTCACCGCCCGACACCAACCTCGACACCCACGTTCCCGAGAAGGAAAAACCCGCTCTCGACCAGGTGATTGAGGAGCTGCAATTAAGGCATCAAAGCCGGCGACAGGTGCTGCACACCCTCAGCGCCTTCTTCCAGGATACAAACAAGTTCAGTTACAGCACGTGGCAAGAGCCTGGCAGGTTTCGCGGCACCAATGAAACCCCGCTGAGCCGTTTCCTCCGGCGCACCCGCCGCGGTCATTGCGAATACTTCGCCACCGCCACAGTCCTGCTCTTGCGCCGGCTCGGAATCCCCGCCCGCTATGCCGTCGGCTACGCGGTGCATGAAGCCACGGGCAGTCATTACGTCGTCCGCCAGCGCGACGCCCACGCCTGGTGCCTGGTGTGGAACCCCGTCAGTGCAACTTGGCAGGACTTCGACACCACCCCAGCCTCGTGGGTGGAGGCCGAGGCCGGACGCGCCTCTCCTATGCAGTTCCTGTCGGATTGTTGGTCCCGGGTCATGTTTGAGTTCGCCAAATTGCGTTGGGGTCAAAGCCACCTGCGCCAATACATGCTGTGGGGGCTCGCGCCGGTCCTGGCGCTCTTGCTCTACCAGATCATCTTCCGCAGCCGGCGGCAGCGGCGACCTCGGAATCCGGACGAGGTTGGGGCCAGGACGCCTTGGCCGGGACGGGATTCGGAGTTCTATCAGGTTGAACGGAGGCTCCTGGAGCGGGGTGCCGCGCGCCTGCCGGGCGAACCACTTTCCGCCTGGCTCCTGCGCGTCAGCACCGACCCAGCCCTGGCGGGAGTCAGGAACCGGTTGCGCGAGTTGCTGCAACTGCATTACCGCTACCGCTTCGACCCGGAAGGCTTGAACCAAACCGACCGTGAGGCATTACGCCGCGAAACCGCCGGGTGCCTGGCGAACATGGCATGACGGGGAGACGCAAAGGGTGGCGGGAGAGTCTCCTGCGAGAGCGAAGGGCAGGGAAAGAGCGGGTTGGTGCAGCAGGTTGAATAGGCTGTCATAGCTTCCGCGGCGCACAGTAGCGGCACTGTCGAGCCAGCCGGGAGGTGCCATCGTGGCTGTGAGAATACACGCCAACACCGAGAAGGCTGGGCAGTCATCGCGTTGAGGTCACCTTTGCGGTGGAGCCGCATTCGGCGGAGTGTCTGTTTCGGCTACTCGTGAGGCGTTGGTTGATGTCCGGCAATACTCAGCAAAGGCAAGCCACGCCTCGTGCGCATACCGTTCCTCGGCTGTGGGCGCCCACCCATATCGCATTTCTACGCCGCTGGTGGCTCGGGTGCGCGCCGACTGCATTCGGGCGAGTTCCTCCAACCACTGGCTGCGCGTAAAACCGTGCATCAGCCGGAAGTAATCCGCTACGCTCACGTTGGAGGCGAAGGCGCAACCATTCCTAAGATTCAAGGATGTCCAGCGAGGTCTCCAAGTCAGCTCGAAGATGTCGAAATACCAACTCATAAACCGATCGAGCCCAGCTAGAACGCGGGGCAGCCCTGACACCCGCTCGAAGTAGATGACTTGATAGCCGATTAGTGAACCGGCTGGCACCCCTCGGTTGTGCAGGTCCGTTCGTCCACCAAAGGCTCTCATAGTGGCGAGGCAAAAAGCCAGCTAGGTAACGCTTCGCCTTCACTGAATCAGCTTAAGCTGGTGAGGAGGAACTTCCAAGACAAACAACGGTTCTGACGCCAGCCCCGGGTCCGCGGCACTCTCCCGGCAACCCTGGGGTAAGGCGTCGTGCAGGGCTATTATGTCCTTGCCCTTTCAGGGCGGCAGACAGAGCCTTCCCGCAATGCGGGAGCGGCTATGACGAGATTCAGCTACAAGACGTCCCCGAACGAACGTGCTGCGCCGGCAGCTTCACTCCGCATGACTATCTGACCACATGACTGCCAAGCTAACCCTCACACTTCTGTTCTTGCTCGCGCCGCTCCTTGCCCGGGCCGACACGCTGGAAGTTTACGGGAGCCTGACCGGCAAGACGGTCCTCATGCCCACAACCCTACCGCGTCTGCCCGACGCGATCGTGGCCGACCTGCCGACCGACAAGACCAACGCCATTGCGAGGATTGAAAAAGCGCTCTCCGAGCAGGGCCTGGAAGTCGTCCAGGATGGGCCTCATTTCGTCCGCGTCTTTCCCAAGGAAGCAAGGGATTCGCTCACCAATTCGCCCCTGCGCGGGGCTGAGCTTGCACTGCGAAGTGATAGCCTAGGGTTTGGGAGTGGGGGGATTGACTTCAAGCAGGCAGATCTTAACCAGGTCCTATCCATCTACGCCTCCATAAGCCAGCGAACGGTCCTGCGCCCGATAACCCTTCCCGCACCTACGGTCAATTTGAAAACCCAGTGTCCCCTGACCAGAGAAGAGGCCATCTATGCGTTTGCCACAGTCCTTGCGCTAAACGGCGTTTGCGTGGTGGACGATGGCCCTAAGTTCGTGCAGGTGGCGCCGATGGCGATGCGAGCACAGGTGAAGACCGGCGCCCCCAAGCCGGAGCCGGCGGCAAGGCTTTTTGATCCGAAGAAGGTGCCGTCAATGGGAGTTTCCTACTGGGCAGTGCCACCTTCCCCCCCTCCAAAGCCACTTACGGAGGCAGAACGCATTGAGCGTGAGTTTGAGCGACTCAGAAAGGCCTTCTCTGAGTTCATGCACGGGCCGGACCCGCAAAAGCATCCCACGCAGAGGTTGCTTGGCCTTTACGCCGCCCTGGCGGGCAAGACCGCGATGCCGTCCAAGGACTTCGGCGATTTGCCCATTCATTTCCATGTTGATACGCCCCTGACCAAGAGCGAGTTGCTCTATGCCATTGAGACCACCTTTACCCTGAACAACCTGGCGATTATCCCCGTGGATGACCGCACAATCCGCTTGGGCCCTATTGCAGAAGTGCTCAGGAATAACGGCGGGCGGCTGGGGCGCGTTCCACCGAAGCAGTAGGTCTGGGACAGCGCTCATCGCGTCTCTGCGGTTCAATGGGATTCCGTTTTTGGTCGCGGCTGCGGCCCGCTCAGACATATCTCGATTACTGAATGATGCCCGGATAGATTGGAACGCCATGCCCGCCAGACGATCTGAAACGCAGCATCGCCCGCGCAAGCCCGCGACCGCAGACCGTAAGAAAACCTCTGCCCTCGCCCCGCCGCCCATCGTGCGTGAGATCTTCGCCCGCACCCGATCGCCTGGCTTCCAGCGTTACCTGCGGAACCTGCTGGTCCGGCTTTGCGCGATTGATACCACACCCAGCCCGGACGTGAGGCGGATGCAGGCCGCCGAGGACGGGTGCTTTCGCCTCCTCGAACGGGAACTGGGCAGCCTGAGCTTCCCGGGCGCACGCCTCGAACGCCCGCCCGTTAACCCTGGCATCCAAGGGCACCCGAATTACTCGGTGCTGCATTTCACCAAGACGCCCCAGCGCCCGCAGGGCCTCTCGCCGGAAGAAGCATACGCCAACCGTTCCAACTTGCTCTACCTGGTCCCCGCCGCCGGCAGCAGCAACTCCGGGCAATCGGTCGCACTGAACGCTCACATTGATGTCGTAGCCCCCTACTTCCCACCGCGCTCCAAAGGCGGCACAGTGTTTGGACGCGGGGCGTGCGACGACAAGGGTCCTGTCGTCAGCATCGTCGCCGCACTCAAAGTGCTGTCTGATGCGATGCCCAAGGCCGGGCTGAAGTGGAACCAGAACGTGGTGGCCATGCTGGTTGTCGAGGAGGAAACCGGCGGCAACGGCTCCCTCTCACTGGCCATTGACCGCGACCTCAAGCAGCTCTACGACAGCATCGTCGTCTGCGAGTGCACGGGCCTGAAGGTTCACCCGGCCAACCGCGGCGCGGTGTGGTATCGTGCTGACCTGCGTCCGCCCGAGGGAGCCTCGGCGTTCGAGATGTTCGCCTTCGTCAACGAGGAAATGGAGAAGGAGGGCGCAGCCATTCGCGCCGAGAGTCGCCACCCGCTCTTTCCGCAGCGCCCGGTCCAGACCTGTCACGGCATGATCGGCCCCTACGGCGAGCATCCCAGCCGTATCTGCGGCGAGGTCAGCTTCATCGTCCGCTTCGAGCGCCTGCCCGCCGAGCAAACCGAATTGCTCCTGCGTGACTGCCTCGAAGCCGGGCTGGCGGGCTACCTCGGGCTCTATGGCGACAAGACTAAAGTGACCGACCCGGCGACCGGCAAATCAATGGTCGCGCGCCACTACGATTTCCAACGCAAAGGGGTTGGCTTCCGAGCGGATGTTCACGGCGCGGCCGGGCACATGGGCGCTATTCGCGAACGTGACGGGGCGATTACCAAGATGGCCCACCTGGTCCGTAGCCTGGTGGCTTCCAAGATAAAGCTGGAGGCCAGCGCGGGTGGGCGCGTTCATTTCGAGCTTGGTCCGCCGCCAGAAACCACTCGTCACTCGCCGCTCGCCGCTCAACCGTCCTCCACCCTCGTCCTCGAAGGCGGGCAGGGTTTCGTCCCCACGCACAGCATCGAGGAGGTCATGCACCGCCTGCGCCGTGCCGCCCAGCGCGGAGCGGAGAATTACCTGCGCCGAATTGGCTGGCCCGAGCGCGGCGAGGACGTTGTTGTCGTGGCCTACGAGAAGCTGCATAACGTGGCCTTCGACGGCGACCCGGATTCCCCTTCCGTCTACAACGCCATCGCAGCGGCTAAGACATGCGGTCTCTGGAAGAAGGAGCCGGTGCTCGGCTGGACGGTATCCTGCGATGCGCGGCTGTTCGCCGCAGAATACCCTGGAATGCAGGTGCTGACCTTCGGCCCCGGCCAGCTTGCCTTTGCGCACTCCGACCAGGAGCAGATTGCGTTGGATGAAGTCCGCGCCGCCGCCGAATTGCTGGCCGTGTTCCTCCTCAAGCAAACGGGGACAATCGGATGAAAACCAAACTTAGGCTCGGCATCATCGGTGCCGGCGCGGTCGTGCGCGAGATTTATCAGCATCTCTACTTCCACAGCCACTACTCGCACCTCTTGGACATTTGCGCGGTCGCCGACCCGAATGAGCACTGCCGCAACTGGTTTGCCGACCTCGCCAGCCTGCCGCCTGATCGCCGCTTCGCCGATTACCGGGACCTGCTCGCCAGGGTCGAATTGGACGCCGTGCAGGTCAATACCCCCGACCACTTCCATTGCGCCCCAACCGTGGACGCGCTCAAGGCCGACCTGGATGTGGTCGTGCCCAAGCCCACCGCCGCCACCGTCAAGGACGCTCACGCGATGATCCAAGCCGCCAAGGATTCCGGGCGTTTCCTCGGCATTGACTTCCACAAGCGCGAGGACCCGCGCATTAAAGAAGCTGAGGCCCGGTTTCAATCTGGCCGCTACGGCACCTTCCAGACTGCCGTCTTCTACATGCTCGACAAGCTGGCCGTGGTTGACCCCAACCGCTCCCCGCCCTTCTTCGCCTCCCCGGGCTTCGCCGAGCAGAATACGCCCGTCTCGTTCCTCACCGTGCACATGGCCGACGCCCTGATGAAGATCGTCAACCTCATCCCCGTCCAGGTGCGCGCGACCGGTTACTCACAAAAGCTGCCTTCGCTCAAACCGATCTCCGTCAAAGGCTACGACCTCGTGGATACGGAAATCCTGTTCGAGACCGGTGCCCAAGCCCACATCATCACCGGCTGGGCCCTGCCAAATACCGCGGCATCTGTGACCGTCCAATCCAGCCGGATAATCTGCTCCGATGGGCTCGTTGATCTCGGCCTCGACACCCCGGGCCTGCGCGAAGTCCATCCGGAAGGCCTGTCCGAGGTCAACCCGCTCTTCCGGAACTTCGAGAAGGACAAGACTGTCACTGGTTACGGCATTACCAGCCCAGGCCGGCTTTACCAGCAAATCCTGGCCTTTCAGAACGGCAAGCTCTCCTCTGCCGAGCGCGAAGCCGCTTTCCACCCCATAACCCTCGGCTTCTACACCACGCTCGTCCTGGAAGGCGCAGAAAAGAGCCTCGCCGAAGGCAAGAGGCTGCCGGGTGGCGTCACCCTCGGCCCTGCGGCTGATCTGTGCCAATTGGCCGTCCGCCAACTCGGCGCCAAGGCGGCCAAGGCCTACGGCATGGCTTGAGGGTGGCTTTGGGGCAGGTTGCGGCTGGATTGCATAAGCATTCGCAATACTGAGAATGGCACCTTGCACCCCCTTGCCAGCCTGGTACCACTCTGGTACCACCCTGGACCTACCCTGGTACCGTAGAGAGGTTCGCCAGTCTCCCAAACATAGCCCGCCGCCTGCCCCGACCCCTGGTTTGCCCCCCCGCAGCATCAACACTTCTAATGCCTATCCGTCGCCGATTTCCGACTCAAGCGACCTGTCGAAAACCTGCGCTTTCCTAGCCATTTTCCTGTAACAACGGACGGTGTTCCTTTCATACTGAGATAATGGCAACAGACGAAAGCGATGGCCATACGGAAGACCGGCCCCAGCCGTTGTTTGTCACTACTCATTGGTCGGTGGTGCTGGCGGCTGGGCACGGCGACACCACCCGCGCCGACGACGCCCTGGCTCACCTCTGCCAGACCTACTGGTATCCGCTTTATGCTTACGCCCGCCGTCGTGGCTGCTCGCCGCCCGATGCGCAGGACCTGACGCAGGAGTTCTTTGCCAGACTCCTGGCAGGGAACTGGGTGGCGGAGGCGGACCGGCAGCGCGGGCGGTTCCGTTCCTTTCTGCTCTCAGCCATGAAGCATTTTATGGCCAACGAATGGAACAAAGCCCAGGCGCGAAAGCGCGGCGGCGGACAGACCCTTCTGTCACTCAACGATGATTCTGCCGAAAACCGATACCGGCTTGAACCTGCGGAAAAGGCAACGCCGGAAAGCCTATTCGAGCGGGGCTGGGCGCTGACGTTGCTGGAGGGCGTGCTGGCGCGATTGGAGGAGGAGTTTCGCCGGGAAGGCAAGCAGGCCTGGATGGAGGCGATGCGGCCCGCGCTCACGACCGACCGGGGCGCCATTGACTATGCCGAGATGGCACACAAGCTGGGCATAACGGAAACCGCCGCCCGCGTGGCCGTGCATCGGCTGCGGCAGCGGTATCGGCGGCTCGTCCGGGCGGAAGTGGCTGACACGGTTGCCTCGCCGGAGGAGGTCGAGGCGGAAATGCACCACCTTTTCCAGGTGCTGACAACCGCTTGAGCGGGCGGCGAAATGATCTCCCGGCATCGGCATCCAAAGAAACCCTGTAACAGGCGCCCACGATTCTTTCAGTAAGGGGTTAAGAACATGGATAAGCTTTGCCAGAATTGCCAGGCTCCGCTGGCTGCCGACGCCCCTCGGGGCCTGTGCCCCGCTTGTTTGATGAAGGTGGCGATGGCCACCGGAACGGTGGCCGGGCCGGAGAAGCCAGGTTTCACGCCGCCGAGCACCCAGGAGTTGGGCCTGAAGTTCCCCCAGCTTGAAATCATCGAGCTCATCGGCCGCGGCGGTATGGGCGCGGTGTACAAAGCCCGGCAGAAAGAACTCGACCGTATCGTGGCGCTCAAGATTCTGCCCCCCGGGATTGGAGACGACGCCGCGTTTGCCGAGCGGTTCGCCCGCGAAGCCAAGGCGCTGGCCAGGCTCAACCACCCCGGCATCGTTACCATCCATGATTTCGGCCGGACGGATGGGCTGTATTTCTTCGTCATGGAATTCGTGGACGGGGTGAACCTGTGCCAACTGCTCGCCAGCGCCCGTGTGAGCCCGCGCGAGGCGCTGGCCATCGTGCCCCAGATTTGCGACGCTCTCCAGTTTGCGCACGACCAGGGCATCGTCCACCGCGACATCAAGCCCGAGAACATCCTGCTGGACCGCCGTGGCCGGGTGAAGGTGGCGGACTTTGGATTGGCGAAGATTGTGGAAGGTAGGGACGCCTCGCCGAGGCGTCCGAGTGACGGCGAGCGGACGGCTGGGCCGGCCGTCCCTACCAGCCTTACCGACGCAGGCAAAGTCATGGGCACGCCAGCCTACATGGCGCCCGAACAGGTTACGCACCCCGCCGACGTGGATCACCGCGCGGACATCTACGCGCTGGGCGTGGTGTTCTACCAGATGCTCACCGGCGAACTGCCCGGCAAACCCATCGCGGCGCCTTCCAGCAAGGTGCAGATTGACGTGCGGCTCGATGAAGTGGTGCTGCGCGCGTTGGAAAAGAACCCCGAGCTTCGCTACCAGCAGGTCAGCGAAGTCAAGACGATGGTGGAATCCATTTCAAGTTCCTCTGCCCCGGGCACGGGAACGGCTCCATCGCCGGCGCGCCCGGCACCTACCCTCGGCCGCCTGCGGGCCGCGTTGATTGTGGGCGTTCTGGTCTGGTTCGTCGCAGGGACCGTAACGCTCATCATGTGCCCAAGTTGGAAAGTGGTGGCTGTCATCAGTTGCCCGGAGAAATCGCAGCCCGGACGCCCGGTGGAAGAGCACTTCAAGTTCATCGCAAGCATGATTGAGCTCATCCGATCCGACGTCATCCTTGGCCGGGTCATTGATCGGCTCCAATTGGACGAGCGCTCGGGAAAACTGGACGAGCGCTGGGGAAAACGCAACCTAGGGCTGAAACTCACCAAGGCGCAAGCGATGGTCTTGTTGAAACGGCGACTCGACGTGCGGTCCGAGGGCGGCACGCTTATCCAAGTCGGCGTCTTTGGCAAGCGGCCGGAAGAGCCGGAAGAGGCGATGGACATAGCCAACACCATCGCCGAAGAGCTCCGCGCCTACCGCATCGAGCAGCACGACCCTCCGGCAGACATGCTCGAGATGACTCTTCGCGGCACACTGACCACACTGAGACTGGCCGACATCCTGCTTGGACTCGCCGCGGGTTTCGTGCCGGGGTCGCTCGCGGGCGGGTTGGTTCTGTTGTTTGCATTCTTGCGCCGGGGACCGCAGGCGAGCCAGGTCAAGAAGGGTGTGGAGACGATTGTGGGTAGCGCGGGCGAGCTGCCTGCCGAACCGGGTGTCTCGCCTGTGCCTGAAAGTGCAGAAGGACGCGCTCCGCCGCGTCCGCCGTCCGCCAGCGAAAGTGCCGACCTGGAGAACGCCCGGGCTCAGGTCAAGGGCCCGGCCATCGGCCTGCTCGTTGTGGGAATCCTGAACTGGCTGGCAACTCCCCTGGTCGTCCTCGCTTTTGTGTTCTGGAACCTCAAGTCCGCGCCGGGCCACGCCGGCGGGCCAGACGTCGAGCCGAGCATTTTGCTGTTATTATTGCTGCTTGCCGCAATCGGTCTGGTCCCCGCCGTGCTTAGCACCTTGATGATTGTCGCGGCACTGAAGATGAAGCGGCTGAGAGCGTATGGCTTGGCCATCACCGCCAGCATCCTGGCGATCATTTCGCCAGTCTGCCCGATCGGCCTGCCGATTGCCGTCTGGGCGCTGGTGGTGCTCAGCCGCCGCGAAGTCCGGGACGCTTTCGCAAGCAAGGGCAAAGGCACGATCGCCGACGTGCCGTTAACAGTGAGCCCAACGACCAACACTGCTGCGCAGGTGCGGTGATCTGCCACGATTAAGGATTTGATGTTCACCGACGATTACCGGAAGGCGCCGGTCATGCGAGTCCGCATACGGTGGTTCCTGGCAGTCCTCGCAAACTCCTCAGCTCGTCGGTCCATCAGCTTTGGCCTGAGGCTTCTGTCCCACGGCACCTCGCGATCCAGGGCTGCATCAAGCTCGGCACCAGGGCGGGCAGTCCCCCGCACGCGTTTTGCCCGGGTTAGTCCACTGCTGGCAACCAAGAGGGTGGCGTGGATGACGGCAGTTCGGGTTGTGCGGGAGACTGTCCACTTTTGGGACATGCCGCCGAGGCCTGAGTTGCACAAGGTGAACGTACTACGGGAGCCGCGGGAAATTCATGGGAGTCTCACCGGATGCTCGCCGGACACTGGTAGCCGGAGCCTCACCGTAGATAACATTTGGGCCCCCGGGGCCGCCTCCACCCTTTGCCGGACCTCGCAATAAAAGCCAAGCTTCCGGTCAGCGGGTGGAAGGCAGTCTTCCCGGGTTTGGGCCACATTGGAAATCGGGTAAGCAACCGTTAGCACTGAGCGACGGGCAGGTTACGGCCCGCCCTGCTATGCGCGAGCCGTTTCCGCGAGCTTCATGCAACCGCGGCGCGCCGAAAGTAACTGTTACCCGAGAGGGGGCGTCCCCCGGCGGCGTGTTTGCTTGCTCTCGCGGTGAAATCAGGCCACCATGCGGCCCGCTGATTTATGCTGCTGGATGAACTGGAAAGCCAAAGCATCTACATCCTGCGCGAGGCGTTCAACAAGTTTGAGCGCCTGGCCATGCTGTGGAGCATTGGCAAAGACTCGACCGTGCTGTTGTGGCTGGCGCGCAAGGCCTTTTTCGGCCATGTGCCCTTCCCGCTGGTGCACGTGGATACCAGCTACAAGATCCCCAGCATGATCGAATACCGCGACCGGCTTTGCCGCGAGTGGAAACTCCAGCTTGTCGTGGGCAGGAACAAAGAGGCGCTCCAGGCCGGCCACACCTACCCCAATGGCAAAGCCACCCGTGTCGAGTGCTGCGGCATCCTGAAGAAGGACGCCCTCCAGGCTGTGCTCCGCGAGCACCACTATAATGGCGTCATTGTCGGCGTTCGCCGGGACGAGGAACCGACTCGGGCCAAGGAACGCTACTTCAGCCCGCGCGACAAGAACATGGAGTGGAACGTCGAGGACCAGCCGCCTGAACTGTGGAACCAGTTCAAGACGGACTTCGAGCCCGGCACGCACATCCGCGTTCACCCGCTCCTGCACTGGACCGAGCTGAACATCTGGGAATACATCGAGCGCGAGAGCGTGCCCGTCATCCCCCTCTACTTCGCGAACGACAAGGGGGAACGCTATCGGAGCATCGGCTGTTACCCCTGCACGTTCCCCGTCAAGTCGCAGGCGCGGACGGTGCACGAGATCGTCGAGGAGTTGCGCCACAACCGCACGCCCGAGCGCGCCGGCCGGGCGCAGGACCAGGAAAGCGAAGACGCCTTCGAGAAGCTTCGGCGCGACGGCTACATGTGATCGGCCCATGAGCGCTACCCCCCAATCCTCCCTGCCGCCGGCGGGCGCCGAGCAGCTTAAGATCGTCATTCTCGGCCATGTGGACCACGGCAAGTCCACCCTGGTAGGCCGCCTCTTTCACGACACGGGCTCGCTGCCCGAAGGCAAGCTGGAGCAGCTCAAGCAAGTCGCCGAGCGCCGCCGCGTCCCCTTCGAGTGGGCGAACCTGATGGACGCGCTCCAGGCTGAGCGCGACCAGAACATCAGCATTGATACCGCGCAAATCTGGTTCCAGACGCGGAAACGGCGCTACGTGATCATTGACGCCCCGGGACACAAGGAGTTCATCAAGAACATGGTGACCGGCGCGGCGCAGGCCGAGGCGGCGCTGCTGGTGATTGATGCCCATGAGGGGGTGCAGGAGAACTCGCGGCGCCACGGCTACCTGCTCGACCTCCTAGGCATCCGCCAGGTCGCCGTGCTGGTCAACAAGATGGACCTGGTGGGCTACTCGCAGGAGCGGTTCAACCCCATCGAGGCTGAGTATCGCGCCTGGCTAGCACAGGTCGGCCTGGCGCCCGCTCGCTTCATCCCCATCTCGGCCCGGCAGGGCGATAATATCGCCAGCCCCAGCAAGAACATCCCTTGGTGGAAAGGGCCGACTGTGGTAGAGACGCTGGACGAGTTCAAAGCCGCCCAGGCGCTCAGCGACAAGCCCTTGCGCTTCCCGATTCAGGACGTCTATCGCTTCGACCACCGCCGCATCCTGGCCGGGCGGGTCGAAAGCGGACGTATCAAGGTCGGCGAGCGGCTCGTCTTCGCCCCTAGCAACAAGACCAGCACAGTAAAGACTATCGAGCGCTGGAACACCCCGGCGCGCGACTTCGCCGAGGCCGGTGAGAGCATCGGGATCACCCTCACCGACCAGGTCTTCGTCCAGCGGGGGGCCGTCGCCGCGCCGGAGAACGCCCCGCCCTACGCGCTCACCAGCTTCAAAGCCCGGGTCTTCTGGCTGGGCAAGCAACCCTTCATGCCGGGCCGGAAATACCGGCTCAAACTCGTGACGCAGGAAGTCGAGTGCCACATCGAGAAACTGGAACGGGTGATTGACGCTTCTACCCTCCAAACGGTTCAGCGCCCGGCAACCGAGGCCTTCGTTGGCCGCCACGAGGCGGCCGAACTCACTCTGAAGACGAAGAAGCCGGTTGCCTTTGACGCCGTGAGTGAGGTCGCGGCTTTGGGCCGGTTTGTCATCGTGGACGGCTTCGACGTTGCCGGGGGGGGCGTCATCGTCCCAGACAGCTATCCGCGGCGCACTGCCGACTCGCTGCACAAGAGCCACAACATCTTCTGGACCTCAGGCCGGGTGACGCCGGCGCAGCGGACGCTGCGCCATGGCCACGGCGGACGCGTGGTCTGGCTCACCGGCTTGTCGTGCTCGGGCAAGAGCACGATTGCCACCGAACTGGAGCGTGAACTGTTCGGGCGGGGCAAGCTGGTCTATGTGCTCGATGGCGATAACATGCGCCACGGCCTGTGCAATGACCTGGGTTTCTCGCCCAAGGACCGCCGCGAGAACATCCGCCGTATCGGCGAGGTAGCCAAGCTCTTTGCCGATGCCGGCATTATCTGCGTCACGGCGTTCATCTCCCCTTACCGCGAGGACCGTGAGGCAATCCGCCGCAGCCTGCCGCCGGGCCAGTTTGTCGAGGTCTATTTAAACCTGCCGGTCGAGGTCTGTGAGCAGCGCGATACCAAGGGACTTTATGCCAAAGCCCGCGCTGGCAAGATCCGGGAGTTCACCGGCGTGAGCGCGCCGTACGAGGCGCCAGCCAACCCCGAGATCGAACTGCCCACGGCTCAGCTCACCGTAGGCGAATGCGTGGCCAGAATCGCGGACTTTCTGACCGCCCTGGACAAATAGAGTTTGGCGAAGCCCACTGGCCGGCGCTGAGGGCGGCTTGCCGCGACTGCGGATTATTGTCGGCGTTGCAGGTCGCGTGGCCGAGGTTCAATCCTGCGGCTTTCGAGGGTCAAAGCACTCCCACATCGCGAGACCCTTATACAGGACCCCTGTATTCCTCATCTTCACCATCGTTTGGCTCTTGGTCTTCTCTACGTAGTCGTCGTACGACTTTTGGAGGTTGGCCAGATTTGTTCGAGCGCTCTTCAGGCCCTTAGCAGCCATGTCCACCTCGGCGCGTTCCACCCGGACTGCCTGACGGTAGGGGCCGTACCCCGAACTGCCTGTCGGAATGCTAGCCTTTGCCTGCTGCACGGCCTGATTTTCGTTCTTAATTTGCTGAGACAACGCGGCAATTGGGGCCGCCCGTTGGTTCCGGGCGTTCAAGATGGCCTCGACCGCCGATGGGAGGCTTTGAATCAGGATTTGCCCGTTCACGCCTTCGCCATGCACGGTGCATTTCTTGTAGCGCCCCCCAGACTCCTCCCCATCGAGCCTGAAGACCTCGACCTCCTTCCATTGTTTGGCCCGCTCAGCCGCCAGATAAGTGCGGTTGCTTGCCGTCAGGTATGCGATAGGAACTGAAAAGGTCTTCCCGTCAGCGCCCTTCAGGGTGACCGCAGTTCTCGCAAATCCAAGGACCTCACCTTGGACGGTCTTGCCGGATTCCTCGAACGTCCAGGTGCGCATCTCCGCAACGGCAACCGCTGTTGCCGTAACCAGCAGTCCAATCACGCGAAGTCCAGTGTTCATTCGGGCAAATGCCCAACAGGCCAACTGTAACCTAAAGCCGGCCCGCCGGCTAGCCCGGCCCCCTACGCCACCGCGGCTGATAAAGTCCAGGCGGGCGCGTCCATTGCAGTGGGCGCGCCCTTCAAGTCACCCTTCCTTCGGAATTCAGGGTGCCGCACCTTGCAATGCCGGTAAGCGGCAGGTGGTTGATCAGGACGTGAACGTATTCCGTCTGCTGTAAGAGCGTGACCAAACTCCCCGTTTATCCCGCTACTTCTCCAGCTTGGCGTTCTCGATCAGCTTCATCCCGTTGCGCTCGACCACCTTGCCTGTCAGCGTGACGGTCTTCCCCGCTTGGGGCGCCAAATCCGAGTTCATCGGCTCGTGATCCCCTACGACGAGGTACAACTGATCGTCCTTCGTGAGCAACCCGACCGGTCCGCCGGACTTGATGCACTTCGACGCGCAGCCCGCGTGTTTCTCCCCCTTGGCGCCGTGGTCCAGGTAGCACATCAGATCAACCACTTCTCCGGTCACGGACTTCGCATCGTCGGCCCGAGCCAGCGTGACCGACGGCCACAGGCCCGCCGCAACGGCCAGAACCGCCCCTGCTGTCAGTATGCAATATTTCTTAATTCTCATTGTTATTTCCTTTCTCCCCTCACTCTCGCTCTAAGGTCGCGATTTGGCAACCGAAGCCAAGTGATTTGTATCGCTCCCTGGTTCTCGCGCATTGAATCTCCGCCCGGTCGTGAGGCGGGCCGGCCCGACCTCCTCGGGGCGACTTGGGCCGGTCACCTGCCTTTCTGGCGTCGCAAGTGCCGCTGCAGTTTCATGGTCTGTTCGAGGAGTGGCAAGTGCGCGAGGTCTTTGGGGCGGCCGACACATTTCTTGCTCGCGTAGATGCGTTCCAAAGGCAAAACAGCAACGCGGTGGCCCATCCAATGCAATTTCCGCGCCTTGCTGTACTCCCTTCCAAAGGAGTTCAACCCAGCAACCGAGTAAACAAAGTTGATCGTAAGGTCGCCCGGCAGCACCGCGACGGTGTTGGCTACCATTTGCGCCCCGATTTTAAGGGCGAGGTTCATCACTTGAAGGTATCGGCGGGAAGGAAGGTCTATCCACAGGTCCACGTCAAATGTGGTTACGGGGGTGCCCTGCAACACCGCCGCAGTCATCCCGATGACAACAAACCGAATCTTCTCTGCGTCGAGCGTTTCGATAAGCCGAGCGAGCGGAGAAAGTTCTGGTGCAGCCGCCACCGCTCGTCCGGCGTGGCGGCCAGGCTGCGGGCGAACAAATACTTCTCGTCTACGCTCAGGCCCCGAACATGCCGAATCTTCTTGAGCGCGCGCGCGACCTTTCGTTCCATCACTGGACATTAGGCTCTAGTGGGCAGCCCGTCGAGTTGGAAATGCGCGGGGGGATTCATCCTCCTCGCAGGAATGCTTCACCAGCGACGGGGTGCTCATAGAATGATCTGAGCAAGGTTGCAGGTCCTTGACAAGCATTCTGTTTTGTCGTCTGCTACAACGCCAATAGGCCCATGAAAAGTCACCTTTTCGACGATCTCCTCCCCGCGATGGCTGCCCTGCTCTATGCTGCGAACATGTACGGCGCCGAAAATCTCGGCCTGTTTGAGAGCCAGGGCGAGGTCGGGAAACCTGGCATAGCCGGCGCAGTCGCTTTCGATCCCGCCGCTCAGACCTACGTCGTTGCCGGAGGCGGCGCCAACATGTGGGGCACCAATGATGATTTCCACTTTGTTTGGAAGCGCCTGAGTGGCGATGTCGCCTTGGCGGCGGACATCGAAGGGCTGGGCCCGACTAACGGCGACCCCCACCGCAAGACCTGCCTGCTTATCCGACAAAGTCTCAGTCCGGATTCGGCCTACGTGGATGTCGCTGTGCATGGCAGCGGTCTAACCTCGCTGCAATGGCGCGAGCAGGCGGGCGGCCTCACGCGCGAAGTGCAGTCCAATGCCAGCGCACCCGCACGGGTCGGTCTGGAACGGCAGGGCGAGGTGTTCTTTATGACACTCGCGCCAGAGGGCGGGCGCCTCGCGAATTCGGGGGCCTACACCCGCGTCAAGCTGACCGACCCGGTGTACGCGGGTCTGGCGGTGTGCGCCCACGATGACAAGGCTCTGGGGAAAGCCAGGTTCTCCAAGGTCGAGTTGGTCCGGAAGGAGAGCCCCGCTTCCGGCAAGCCGGTCCTGCACTGCACCCTGGAAACGATTCCGGTCCGCGCGCGAGACCGCCGTGCCATGTATCATACGGTCGAGCACATCGAAGCGCCCAACTGGTCGCGCGACGGCCAGTTCTTTTTCTTCAACTCCGGCGGCCGCCTTTATCGCCTGCCGGTGGGCGGGGACAGGCCAGAGCTGATAAACACCGGTTTTGCCACCGGCTGCAACAACGATCACGGCCTTTCTCCTGACGGCGCCCGCCTGGCCATCAGTGACCAGTCGCGCGGAGGCAAGTCGCTCATTTACGTGCTGCCCGCGGCCGGCGGCGCGCCGCGGCAGGTTACGACCATCGCTCCCAGCTATTGGCACGGCTGGTCGCCCGACGGCTCGACGTTGGCGTTCTGTGGTGAACGCAACGGAGAGTTCGACATCTACACCATCCCCGCCGAGGGCGGCGAAGAGAAACGACTGACGACCGCCAAAGGATTGGATGATGGCCCGGATTACACCGCAGACGGCAGGTACATCTACTTCAACTCCGAGCGGACCGGCACCATGCAGATTTGGCGCATGAAGCCGGATGGAAGCCAGCAGGAGCAAGTCACTTCGGATGAATTCAACAACTGGTTCCCGCACCCCTCACCAGACGGGAAATGGTTGGTGTTCCTTTCGTACGAGAAGGGAGTAGTGGGCCACCCGGCCAACCAAATTGTCCGCCTGCGGCTGATGCCGTTGGCAGGGGGGAGGATCGAGGAGATGGCGAAGTTCTTTGGCGGCCAGGGCACCATCAATGTCCCTTCGTGGTCGCCGGATAGCCAGAAGCTGGCTTACGTGACCTACGAACTGCTAGCCCCTTAGACTCTCAGGTCCCGCGGAAGTAGAGGTAACCTCCGAGGATGACCAACACGACGAAAATCGAGGCCATTACTTCAACCGCACCCCAACTCTTGGCGCTCTCTGCACGGTGTTCGTCGGTGACCGTGCCGAAGCTCAGATTCTGGATCTTGCTATAATCAGGTTGGCTGGTCAGGTAACTCACCACCACCATTACCAGCGCTGAAATGATCGTGATGAGGATGCTAAAGTACTGGAAGTTGATGTTGTTTACAATCCACAGGAACGAGCCTTCGGGGTAGCCATTCTTGTACGCGGCCAGGCCCAGCGTCACGGGCGTGTCCACCAGCATGCGGAACAGCCCCACGAGGAACCCAATCACCATCGCCCACAGACAACCCTGCGCATTCAGACGTTTCCAGAACACCCCAAAGAAGAACACCACGAAGATCGGCGGCGCCAGATAACCCTGGATTGACTGCAAATAGTTGTAAAGACCGGTCGCGCCTCTGACGACCGGAATCCAGGCCATGGCTATCACGACCATCGTCGTGGTCGCGATGCGGCCCATGCGAACGATCTCATGCTGCGAGGCGCCGGGACGCAGTTTCTGGTAAATGTCCACCGTGAACAGCGTCGAGCACGCATTGAAGACGCCCGCAAGCGAGCCCATCAAGGCGGAGAGCAAGCCCGCCACCACGATGCCGCGCAGACCTGGCGGCAGCAGGTATTCGACCATCAGTGGGAAAGCGGCCTGTGCTTTGCCTGTGGCCAAGCCGGTTGCCGGGTCATAGGCTTGTTCCAGTCCGGCCACCTTCCCGCTCTTGGCCAGTGCGAAGCAGATCAAACCCGGGATGATAAACAGGTAAACCGGGAACAGCTTGAGAAACGCCGCGAAGATGCTGCCGCGCCGCGCCACCTGTTCGTTGGGAGCGCCCAGCGCGCGCTGGACGATGTACTGGTCCGTGCACCAATACCAAAGACCGATCACCGGCGCGCAAATGGCCATGCCCAGCCAGGGGAAATTGGAATTGAAGTACCAGGCCTGCCGGACGATGTGTCCGTCGGCCGCCTTTTCCAGCACCGGCGTCCAAGTGGCCTGCACCCCCGGCGGCACCATGGGCTTCCAGAGGTTGAACATGTCTGAACCGCACAGGCGCTTCAGCTCGCCCCAGCCGCCGAGCTGGATCAAGCCGTAGGCGGTTAGCAGGGCCGACCCGGTAATCAGAACGACCACCTGCACCGCATCGTTGTAGGCCACAGCGCGCATTCCTCCCAGCGCAGTATAAAGCCCCGTCAGCGCAATCACCAACACCGAGCCGATCCAGAAGCTGTCAAGCGTGAGGCTCCCGATCGTCAAATGCAGCTCCGGCAACAACGTGCTGAACACTACCCCGCCCGCGAAAATGCCGACGGCGATCTTCGACACGATGAAGGTGATGAGGGAGACGATGGAGAGGACATACCGCGAATGGGTCGAGAACCGGCGCTCGAGGAATTCCGGCATGGTGAAAACCAGCGACCGCGCGTAAAACGGCACGAACACCCAGGCCAGCACGAGCAGGCACCAGGCGTGGAATTCGTAATGGGCCATGGCCACACCGTCCTTCGCGCCGGAGCCGGCGAGGCCGACAATATGCTCGGAACCGATGTTGGAAGCGAAGATCGAAGCGCCAATGATCCACCAGCTTAGGTTGCGCCCTGCCAGGAAGTAATCGGCGGCCGTATCTTTGCGCCTCTTGACCACCCACCAGGCGACAAAGAACAAAATCCCAAAGTAGAAGGCGATGGCGAGCCAGTCGAGAGTGCTAAGGGTCGTGCCGCCGGGCTGTGCGACGGCAAAGAAAAGGTTGAGGTTATTCATGAGCTTCTTCTCCGATGAGAGTTCATATACGATTGTGTGATTGCAAGTCTGGAGTTTCTGCTTTGTGCTTTTTGCTTTCTGCTTCCGCTTGGTGGTGGCTTTGGACGACTTTTCCCCGCTTTTCCGCATTCCGCACTAAGCATCCGCCCCAGGGTGTTCACCATAAGCCTTCCGAATACAACTCCCCTCCCGGGCCTCCGTCGGGGTGGTCTGGGGGCACCCTGGACATACCCTGGACATGTCCAATACCCATAGAACCCCCTCAAACCCCCGTTTTCGATCAGCCAAGCTTATCCAAGTCGCTTTTCAGCGGCATTTCCGCGGCGGAACGATTCAGGTCCGGGGCAGACCGCCGGCAGGGATCGGCCCCGCCGCCACGGCTTCCCGGTTCGTCAGGTTGCGGCTCCGTTCGAGGCACACCGATCTGCCCGGCTCCCCGGGACCTTGAACAGCAGCCTGTTGGGACTCAGTTGCGGCCCAGGCTCAAGCCGCTTCGGCTCGAACTCGTAAGCCCCACTGGTCAACGCGGGCGATGCCCTTTCTGTTGCCGTCCCGCCCGCAGAGGGCCTCTCTTTGCGTCCCTTGCTGCCTTCTGCTCCGAGCTCATAGCGCCGCTTCAGTTTCCAACGCCCACGCGGCAAAAGAACGGCCCGGCACAAGTGGCGTTGGTGTCGGCGTAGGTGGTGGTGCCAACTGAAGCGTTCGCTTGCTTAATGTTCGCTTCCAGCCTCCGTTCCTGGTCCTCAACTTATTGAGTCGGGTCGGCGTGCGGCGCGGTAGGCCGCTTGGTATTTGGCGATTGCTTCGCGGTGCGCGGCGCGGTATCTGGCGAATTTGTCTCGGTGCGCTGCGTAGTAGGCCGCTTGGTGTTTGGCGATTGCTTGGCGGTGCGCGGCGCGGTAGGCCGCTTGGTATTTGGCCATCGCTTGGCGGTGCGCGGCGCGGTAGGCCGCTTGATATTTGGCCATGGCTTGGCGGTGCGCGGCGCGGTATCTGGCGATTTTCTCTCGGTGCGTTGCATAGTAGGCCGCTTGGTATTGGGCGATTGCCTGGCGGTGCGGGGCGCGGTAAGCCCACTCGGATTTGGACAAAGGCGCTAGCGCCTTCACGATTCTGTTCCTCAACCGCGACAGGCCGTGAGGAGCGCACTTTGATACCCTAGCCATAGTCGTTCCTCGCAACGCACTCTTTGATACCCTAGCCATAGTCGTTCCTCGCAACGCACTCTGGCCGCAAAAAGTATGGACGTATTTCCCGGGGCTTGAGTTCGCCGGTTTGGGCTGCGCCAATTCCGCTTGGTTTGGAAGAGGGAATGACGGGACAAGCAATACCCGTCCGGCGGGCATTGCCGTTCGACGAGGGGCCAACTAGCGTCCATCCGGACCGAAGGCGACGGCAATGACAATCCCTGCGGACGTTTTCGCGAGGTGCTCTTCTCTCGCGCCGGTTTGAATATCGAACCCAGTTATGCCATCGAGGCCATCGCCGGGCGCCAGGTGCCTGCCTTCCGGGCAGAATGCGCGCAACGCCCGCTCCGAGCGGCTTTCGGATTCCCTTTCCCCTCATGGTAGATTATCGCGGTTCCATCTACTTAGATAAACCGCATTGGTGCCGAGAAGGACGTTCGTTTTCACACCCTCGACGTGCGTATCGGCCAGAAGCATGTTGAACACCCTCAAATGCGTCGCCATCTCGACTGTCGCATCCTCGGCCGCAAAACCGTTATAGTCGGCCGCGCCACCCAAGCTTATCGTTCCGCCCGTCCCCCATGGGCCGGTCGCGAGCGGGGCGTCGCCAAACACATACAGGTCGGCAGGAGCCTTTACGTCGTTTTCGCGAATCGGTTGCCCGATAGGCTGACCCGCGTTCATGCTAAAACCGAGCCCCCGGCCGTCCAACCAGCTCGAGCCAGGCGCAGGGTCGCCGCGGCCCGTGGCGTTGTAGGCATAACTGCCACAGGGCGCATAAACCGCTGTCAGTTGACCTCCACTATTGACCGCAGTCCCTCCTTCATAAACGATGCCTCGGTAGGCGACGCACTTGAAGACGCCGTCCCCCCATTTCCCGTTCGGGATCTCCGTGTCTAAAGCGTCAAACCAATACGAGATGCCCCTGGGATTGGCCGCATGCAGGTTCGCCACATACGGATAAACACCTGCGCAATCATCGAGGTACATTCGGAGCGCAACTCCCAACTCGCACAAGTTGCTCTTGCAGGCCATCAATTGCGATTCCCGCCGCGCCACTGACAACGCCGCTGATAGTAGCGCCGCCAGGACGGAGATGATAGCGATGACGACTAGGAGCTCGATCAATGTGAACCCTGACCCAACGCAAGGGCCTGCTGTTCTTTGACACGGAACGTCTCGTTCCCAGCCACACGCCACTACACCGCCGCTGGCATGAGCTCTTATCCTGTCCGTAATCATTTTTCTGTTCCTTTCTACTTCCGCCACCGTTCGTCGGTGGCGAAATCTGCCGGCGCCAGACAACACTTCATGCGCGAGGGAGCGACTCTCCCTTTTTCAGAAGTGAATGTTTTGGGCAACCTGAAGCGAGGCGACGAACCTCGATCCCAAATCCAAAATCAGACTGCCAGCTCTATTCCACCATGACCTCTCTCAGCTTGGGTCCAATTCGTTCATGATCGGTCAGCAACCATCGTCGTTCTACTAAAGACTACGCCAGTTCGCGCTCAAACCCGACAGG
>Ga0371490_1000595_pt1 | contig 23179 bp, 18 predicted proteins | sample MB2SIPfraction_FD_207959 | JGI IMG/M metagenome (GOLD analysis project Ga0371490, IMG submission 207959) | Lab enriched peat soil microbial communities from McLean, Ithaca, NY, United States - MB28FN SIP fraction | ecosystem: Environmental > Terrestrial > Soil > Wetlands > Peat | place: USA... | reverse complement strand
AGGCAAGGCGACCCGCTCGGTGAGCCGAGGCAAGGTGCTGATCGGTGCGGTATTAGCGATTATCCTGGCCTCGGGTCTGTATCTCATCAACCGGTATTGGATCAGCCCCGCCGTGCAGATCCAGGCCATGAGCGGCGGGGATCATCCCGAAGCGCCGACGATTTCACTGACGGACATCGAAGGAAAAAGGCTCGACTTGACAGACTACAAAGGCAAAGTGGTGGTGCTGGATTTTTGGGCGACTTGGTGCGGACCTTGCCGGGAAGAGATTCCGGGCTTTGTTGTAATGCAGGAAAAATACGCCGACCAGGGATTTTCGGTCATTGGCATCTCCATGGACGACGAGCCCGGCCCGGTCGTGCAGTTCTACAAGGAATTCAGAATGAACTACCCGGTGGCGGTCGGCAATCAACGGATAGGAGAGCTCTATGGAGGGATCTTTGGACTGCCGACGACGTTTCTGATCGGGCGCGATGGGCGCATTTACGCCAAGCACACCGGCGGAATAAATCCCGCCATAATCGAGGGCGAAGTACAGCAACTGCTGGCCATGAGCCCAACCGCCGAGAAAATGGACTTCAAGCCGGGCTTGGTGGTGGGCACTACTACCAAGATCGAACTTGGCGATCCTGCCGCCATCGATTCGGAAATTCCCGGCTTGAACCTGACCAAGCTGACTGCCGCGCAGATAGAGGCTTTGAAGAAGGTGCTCAGCGAGCAGCATTGCCCGTGCGGTTGCAATTTGACGTTGCTGAAATGCCGCCAAGTGGACCGGGCTTGCCAAGTCAGTTTGAAGTTGGCGCAGCAGCAAATGGAAAAGATTCTGAAGTCGAGACTTTGAACGACATTGATCGGATGATCGGGGCGATTGGGCGAGTAGCAGGGTCGGCCCCATCATTCTGAGTGCCTAATGTTGGCTTCCCACGAAGGGGCGGCCCTTGTGGTCGCCCTTTTCCGACAAAGAACGAGCAAGGGCAACCATCCGTCAGCCGACGGATTGCCCCGACCGAGGCAATATGAAGACTTTTCTTTGGCTTCTGTTTTCGTTGGCTCTAACCGCCGTGGCGGCTTGTGGACAGGCGCCGGGGGAGGTGGTCAAGGCGAAGGTCACGATGAGCACGCCCGAGGCACGTCCCGATTCCGTCGTCAAGGCGACGGTGGTGGTGGACGTTCTCTCCGGCTACCACATTAATGGTCATCATCCCACACTCGATTATCTGATTCCCACGGAAGTCAAAGTGGAGCCAAGCAAGGAAGTGACGGTGAGCGGGATTACTTATCCGAAGGGCGAGCTGGCGAGGTTTGCCTTCTCGGACGCGCCCCTTTCCGTTTACGAGGGGACGGTGCGGGTTGACGTGGCGTTCCAACTCGAGCACAAAGTGCCGCCCGGCGAGTACGGGGTCAAGGGGAAGTTGACGTATCAGGCCTGTAACGACCACGCCTGCCTGCCGCCAGCGAGTGTGCCGCTGTCATTCTCCTTCAAGGTGGTGCGCCGTGGCGCCTCACCGTCGAGGTCCGCGGACTAATAGCGCGGGCGTTTCCCCCGCTGCGGCAGGAGCGTCCCGTTCCCGCGCGCGGGCAGGATCCCTCTCCCGCAGGCGTGGGGGCGCTCGGAATACGTAATGCCGCTAGATACAACCAGCCCGAATGAGCCCGCGCCCACCCCGCCGCCGGACTCCTCGCGCGGGGCGGTGATTTATCTTTTGGTCACACTGGGGGCACTGGCCGCCCTTGTTTGGGCGCTGATGCCGAGCCGCCCGAACGTCCGGCCCGCTCCACTCCGCCCTCAAGACGCAGCCTGCCTCCATCTGGACGGGCAATTCACGCCGACAAATTTCACCGAATTGCCTGGCCTCGACCTTACTTCCCTCAGCAAGGAGCGCCGAAACCATGTCCTGCTGAGACTCAACATGGAGCTCTGCCCGTGCGGCTGCAATAGCAGCATTGCCTATTGCCTTGTCAGCCATGCACACTGCGGGAGCTGCAGGGAGTTGGCGCAGAAAATCATTGCGGAAGAGCGCTGAGTAGCGCCGGTATCTCGCCCGCTGTCGGGGAGCGTCTCGCGCCCGCGCGGACAGCACCCACTCTGAGTGCGCAGCGAAGGGATGCAATGCGGGTATTCTGGCTGTGAAAATCGGTGTAGTTTCGGATACGCACGGTTTCTTTGACACGCGTCTCGAGGAATTGTTGGCGGGTGTCGACCTGATCCTGCACGCAGGAGATGTGGGCAAGCAGGAAGTGTTGGACGAGCTGCAGAGAATCGCGCCCGTGCGCGCGGTGCGAGGGAACGTGGACCCCCCGCAACTCGGTCTTCCCCTCAGCATCGTCTTGAACCTTGGCGAAGTGCGATCGGCCATGGCCCCTGAACCAGGCCTATCCAAAGTGGAGCTCCTCCATGAGTTACCAGTTCCTCAGGCTGAGCTTGAAAACTGGGCAAGTCAGGCTGGGGTGGAGGGGGACGCGCCACGAAGACGGGATGCATTCCTGCGAGGTTTCGACCACAGCACGCGCGTTGTCATCTTTGGCCATAGCCACGTGCCGTGCGCGGTCGCGTTGGGTGGAAAGCTGTTCTTCAATCCCGGTAGCGCTGGTAAGCAGCGCTTTTCCCTGCCACGGTCTTGCGGCATGTTGGATGCCTCGGCTAGAGGGGTGGAGGCGACAATACTCAGCCTGCAACGGTATAATAGGAAGTTGCCCGATAGAGTGTGGTTGACCGTCGGAGGTCAGCGCCGATGTGGAAGTTCCTAAAATTCTTGAGAGATACAAGGGAAGTTCTCACCACGGTGGGGGCGGTACTCGCCGCAGCGATCGTCGCCGTTGAGACCTACCAAGCGCTGAAAAAGAAAATCAACGCGTAAGTAGGTGTCAGGTGTCGGATGCCGGGTTTCAGGTGCCGGGTGCCAGGGCGGCGCAGACGCGTGCCCAGCGCAGGCACCGGAGCTGTCTGAGACCTGATTTCAAATGGCAAAGAGCAAATGGCAGATGTAAAACCATTTGAATCTTGCCATTTGCTCTTTGCCCATTGAAACCGCGTTGTGAGCCGCCGGGTGGTGGGAGCACAGCCACCGCACCTAGTCGTCAATCGAAAATCGTCAATCGACCATCGCCAACCTTACGATCCTCCGCGCAGATAAGCCGCGGCTCGACGCAGGCGCTCCACCACGCGGCTTTGCCCCAAAGTCACCATGACCTCAAACAGGCCCGGGGCCACCGCTTGGCCCGTGAGCGCCAGACGCGCGGCATTAATCAGCAAACCTGCCTTGACGCCTTTTTCCTCCGCCAACGCGCGCAGGCATGTTTCTGTTTGCGCCAAGTCGAAGGGCTTGGCCTGAGCCAGTCGCGCTCCGAGCTCTTCCAGCAGCTCCGGTAATCTTGCATCCCGCCAATATTTTTTCTGCGCCTCGGCATCGTACTCGAACTCTTCACTGAAAAAGGCTCGCCCGGACCGGGAAAAATCTTTGATGCTTCGGGCGCGAGTCTGGAGTAGGCGGGTGGAAACTTCGAAGCGCTGCTTTTCCCCCTTGCTGAAGGCATCCTGCCAAAGCCCGGCAGACCTCAGTTCTTCTTCAGCCAATCCCAGGAGCCGGTCCGCAGGGAGGTGCCGCAGGTACTCGCCGTTCATCCAGGCGAGCTTTTCAGGGTCGAAGACGGCATTCGATTTGGAAACGGCCGAGAGCTCGAATTCGCGCACCATTTCCTCGCGGGCGACGATCTCCTTCTGACCGGGCGGCGTCCAGCCCAGAAGGGCGAGGAAATTCACCAAGGCCTCCGGCAGGATCCCCATCTCGCGATAGGCGCCCACGGAAGTCGCTCCATGGCGTTTGCTCAGCCGTTGCTTGTCCGGGCCGAGTATTAGGGGCAAATGCGCAAACCGCGGTTCCGGCGCTCCCAGCGCGCGGTACACCAGGATCTGCTTGGGCGTGTTCGAGAGGTGATCGGCGCCCCGCACCACATGGGAAATCCTCATGTCGATATCGTCGACCACGACGCCCAGGTGGTAAGTGGGATGACCGTCCGAGCGGAGTAGAACAAAATCCTCAATTTCCTGGTTCTCCAGCTCAATGTGGCCGAAGACCTGGTCGTCAAAGCTGGTTTGACCCGTGGCCGGGACACGAAACCGGAGCGCCCAGGGATGGCCTGCGCTTCGCCGCTGCTGCCGCTCAAGCACCGGAATATGGCGACAAGCGCCATCATATCTCCAGGGCCTCTTCTGTGCTTCCGCCTGCGCGCGCTTGGTCTGGAGTTCTTCCGGCGAGCAGAAACATGGATACGCTTGACCGCCCTTTTCGAGTTCCGCGGCCACCGCGCCATAACGCTCCTGACGCTGCGATTGGTAGAACGGCCCTTCGTCCCAGTTGAGGCCCAACCATTCCATGCTCCTGAGAATTGCATCGGTGAGTTCGGGTTTCGACCGGTCCGCATCCGTGTCTTCAATGCGCAGAATGAAGGCGCCGTTGTGGTGGCGCGCAAAGAGCCAGTTATAGAGCGCAGTGCGTGCTCCGCCCACGTGCAGGTATCCCGTGGGAGAGGGTGCAAAACGGACTCGGAGGTTGGACATGTTGAACGAAACCTAAGTATCGAACGGTCCCAGAACACCCGCTTACTCTGGTCATTCCCGCGGAAGCGGGAATCCAGCTCGTTCCGGCGACGTGGAGCCCCCTGCGCGGGGATGACGACGACTCATGATGTTACCACGATGCGGCAGCCCACCGGAAACGCGCAAGAAGTGAGTGAGTAGCCCTCTCCCTTGGGGAGCCCGATTTCTGGTCTGATTCGAATCGGACCATCGGACCCCAGAAATCCGGGAGGGTGTCGCTCGACGGCGCTTTCATCAGCCGGAGCGTGACGAGTGACGGGTTCGTTCGGGCTTCTTTCACACTTTCAGTGGGCGGGCGTGTGACTGGGGGCCCACTGCCTACTGCCTCGCAGAGGCGGGTGCCTTGGCGGCCAGCGGCAGTGATTGAGAGAGCCTAAGATTCCCTGTCGTTCAGCACGCTCTCCGCCAAGGTCTCAGCGTCGCAGTGGGGCGGGACGTTTTGCGTCGCTGGCGGGAACTCGTGTTTGCTACCTTTATCGGCAGGGCTCAGTTAAAACTTGAATTCCTTCTCTTAATCCCGCAGCTCTAAACGGCGATATACTGCCGGGGAGGTCTTCCCAAAGGTAGAATCGTCCGCCCTGGCTGCGTCTACGCAACCTCTGCGTAGCAAGTTCCACCTTGCAGCCTGCCCGCGCATCGGGTCTAATAGAATGGATGGACGCAAAGCAGCTAGTGGCCGTGGAAATTCTGAAAAGGCTACGCGGCGAGGGCTTTCAAGCCTTCCTGGTAGGCGGCTGTGTGCGCGACCTGGTAATGGGTCTTGTTCCCAAGGACTATGACATCTCCACTGACGCCACCCCGGAGCAGGTGACACGGCTTTTCCCGGGAAGCCTCGCTGTGGGAGCGCAATTTGGCGTGGTAATGGTGCCGCGCGAAGCAGGCAACGTGGAAGTCGCAACCTTCCGCAGTGACGGCCGCTACACCGACGGGCGGCATCCGAATGAAGTCCGCTACGCAAAGACTCCCCAGCAAGACGTGCTGCGTCGCGACTTCACTATCAACGGCCTCCTTTACGATCCGCTGGAGGAACGGGTGCTTGATTACGTGGGCGGGCAGGCCGATATTCGCGCGCGGCGGGTTCGGACCATCGGCGACCCTTACGAGCGCTTTAGTGAAGACCGCCTGCGGATGCTGCGCGCGGTGCGCCTTGCGGCGCGTCTGAAGTTCACGCTCGAGGCAGCGGCGGTGGAAGCCATACGAAAACAGGCGGCAGAGATCCGCCAGGTGAGCGCCGAGCGCGTGCGTGACGAAATCGTGAAGATACTCACCGAAGGGCAGCCCCGGCAGGGTTTCGAGCTCCTCGATGCGACAGGTTTGCTTCAAGAGGTGCTGCCGGAGATCAAGCGGATGCAAGGCGTGGCCCAACCGGCGGAGTTTCATCCCGAGGGGGATGTGTGGGTCCATACGATGATGATGCTGGAGGCTTTACGCTCCCCCACCCCGACGCTGGCTCTGGGAGTGCTCCTGCACGACGTGGGCAAGCCACCCACGTTTTCCATCCGCGAGCGAATCCGCTTCGATAACCACGTGGAGGTTGGGGCCAAAATGGCGGAGGAGATTTTGAGCCGCCTGCGGCTCTCCGCGCGCGAGACGGAACAGGTTATCGAGCTGGTGAGGCACCACCTGCGCTTCAAGGATTTTCCGCGCATGCGGCGCTCAACCCAGCTTCGCTTCCTGCGCTTGCCGGCATTTGCGGAGCACCTCGAGTTGCACCGGCTGGACTGCCTGGCGAGCCACGGCGATCTGAGCACTTATGAAATGGCCAAGCGCCTGAGGGAAGAGACCCCGGCAGAGGAAATCCGGCCGGCTCCGCTCCTGCGCGGCGACGACTTGATTGCTCGAGGATACACTCCGGGGCCGATTTTCAAGGAGATCCTTCAGGCGGTTGAGGACGCGCAATTGGAGGGAAGAGTACACACCTCCGCGGAGGCGTTGAGCATGGTGTTCGAGCGCTTTCCCTTACTGACCTCAGATCAGTGCGCAAAAGTAAACAAATAAATCACACCACCCAGGACAGCGAGCGCCACCACAAAGGCGCCGATTTTCATTAACAGCATCTTCCGGTCCCGAGGCTCTACTCTTTGCTCATTGATTGCCTCGAACATGTCGACCTCCTTACTGCGTCTCGGCACGACCGCTGCCTCGAGGCGAACCCATCGAGATTGAACAAGGCCGCACTGATCGGTCTCCGGAGGGGATCTGCAAGGTCGTCAGGTGTGAACGCGTGCCGCCGGCACCGCGTCCCGAACTGACCGACACTGCGGCGCGACCGAATCACTCGTCACACACATGTTAGCACAACTCGGAGGATTTTTCATGTCTGCCGCGCTGTGCCCGCTGTGCCAGGGAGGAGGTGAAAACCCCTTGACAAAACGTCTCGTCAGCGGTAAATTGGTCGCTGGCGAATAAAAGGCGAATATGGCCGCACCGCCCTCAAAACCCGCCGTCTTGGTTGGACCTGCCGGTTGGTCCTACACCGACTGGGAAGGAATCGTTTACCCCCACCACAAGCCGCACGGTTTTCACGAGGCCGCTTACCTTGCGCAATTCTTTGACACCATCGAAATCAACACTTCCTTTTATTCGCCCCTGCGCGCCGAGGTGGTGAAAACCTGGGCACAAAGAGTAGCCTTTAACCCCAACTTCAAGTTTAGCGCCAAGCTCTGGAAGCGCTTCACGCACGAACGCAACGCCAACCTCCAGGACGAAAAGACGTTCAAGCAGGGTCTGGCGCCGCTGATGAACCTGGGACGGTTGGGCGCGCTGCTGTTGCAGATGCCCTGGTCGTTCAGGAACACACCGGAGAACCATGACTACTTGAGCGGGCTCGTCATGCAGTTCATGGAGTTCCCGCTCGCGCTCGAAGTACGGCACGGCTCGTGGAACAAGCCGGAGGTCTTTGAATGGCTGGCCGGGCTGGGAGTGGGCTTTTGCAATATCGACCAGCCGGTGATCGGGCAGTCGATCGCTCCCAGTGCTCGCGCCACCGCCCCGGTGGGATACGTCCGCCTGCACGGGCGCAACTACGAACACTGGTTTACTTCCAATGAGCACCCGGAGGAACGCTACAACTACCTTTATAGTCTAACGGAACTGGAACCTTGGGTGGCGCGCATCCGGAATATCGCCCAGCAAACCGAAGTGACTATCGTTATTACCAATAACCATTTTCAGGGCAAAGCCATTGCCAACGCCCTCCAGTTGATCAGCCTGCTCAGAAACCAGCCCGTTCGGATGCCCGAAACCTTGCGCGAGTTCTACCCGGAACTTGAAAAAATCGCCGACACCGAAACGTCCCCCGCCCTGCCCAAGCAGTCCGACCTTCTTTTCGCCGGAAGCAACACGGAGTAGTACTCCGCCTTGAACGTGGCGCCGATCCCCCTGATGCGGGGCCATCAAGCGCTCTTGGAACGCTGTCCACGATAGAAGAGTATTAACAGGAGAATAATTGACAGTGTTCAAGCCGCACTGGTAGCATGTTGTAAGCCTAGCAGTCCGAGTGGCAGAGGGTCAGGTATCGCAATTGCTGTCTGCCTTCTGCTTTCTGCCTTCTGACTTTTGAGGTCCCCGTCGTCTAGCCCGGCCTAGGACATCGCCCTTTCACGGCGGTAACGCGGGTTCAAATCCCGCCGGGGACGCCAGCATTCCAAAAGACTTGCGGAGCCGCCCGGGGGGCGAGTAGTAGCGAGAGGCAGGAACCAAAAACAAGAACGTGGGCGAGGGCTCGAGCACAGAGCGACTCCGCAGCAAGGACGATGGACAACCAAAAGCCCATCCAAGGCGCAATCCTCGACTGGGCCTTGCTTTTGATCTCACCCTCTGGCCGTCTTGCTCCTCTACCCTAAGAGGGACCGATATCGCTCGTTCGCGAAATCCCAGTTAATGACGTTGTAGAATGCGGCGACATAGTCAGCTCGTCTATTCTGGTACTTGAGGTAGTAGGCGTGTTCCCAGACGTCGATTGCGAACACCGGCTGGTGACCCGCGGTTAAAGGCGAGTCCTGATTGGGTGTGGACTCGACGAGCAATTGCTTGTTCGCGTCCAGACTGAGCCAAGCCCAGCCGCTGCCGAAGACCCCTAAGGCGGCCTTGGTGAATTGTTCCTGGAAGGCCGAGTAACTTCCAAATCTCTGGTTGATGGCTTTGCCCAACTCGGCCCCCGGCGGGGTGCCATCGTTCTTCGCCAAGGTTTTCCAGAAGAGGCTATGATTAGCGTGACCGCCACCGTTGTTGCGCACTGCGGTGCGAATGTCTTCCGGAATTGTGGAGAGGTTCATGACCAACGTCTCCACCGGCTCTTTGCCAAGCTCAGGATGAGTGGCAATCGCCTTGTTGAGGTTGGTAACATAAGCCTGGTGATGTTTATCGTGGTGTATCTCCATTGTCCTCGCATCTATGTAGGGTTCCAGAGCGTCGAAAGCATAGGGCAAAGGGGGAAGAGTAAAGGGTCCAGCCGGGGCGGGGGGATTCTGCGCTTGGGCAGCCTCGCAAAGAGCAGCCCTGGTGACCGCCGCGCCTATAGCAATTCGATGGAAAAAGCTCCGCCGAGAAAAGTCTGATGCTCTCATAACAAGCCCTCCCTGTGAGATCCGCGCAGTTGCGGGACCCGCCGAGCAGGTTCAAATTGGTAACAATGCTTTCAGCAAGCCCGAATTACTATTATAGCGGTGCGCGATTCCAATGTCGATGGGGCATATTGTCGCACCCCCGCGCGGCTCCAATTTATCTCATTTTCCCTTTTCGGCTTTGTGTGATACTTGCAGGACGAGCCTGAGTCAGGTTTTCGACGGCGAGGTGTTCCGCACTCGCCGCCGCCGGCGCTTGCCCGCGGATTCGCGGTTGTGGGCACTGACTCCGGGCACGAGAGCGCGGTCAATGCTTTGGCTTTTCTCTGTGGTCTCTGTGGTGAGCCTATTCGGTTGTGGCTCGCGGGCCGCGCTGCAGCACGGCCGGCGCAGGAGCAAGCTTGATATCTCAAGAATGGAGATGACCATGACCAACTTTGGACGCGTAGCAACGAAAAGTCTTTTGCTGATCGCCGTGGCTCTGGCGAGCACGGCAATGGCAGCGGAGCGAGTGAAGACCCGCAGCGGGATTCTGGAAGGAACTCTCAATTCCGACTCCACGGTCCGCATCTTCAGGGGCATTCCCTTCGCGGTTGCGCCGGTGGGCGATTTGCGCTGGCGCCCGCCAGAGCCGGTGAAGTCCTGGAGCGGAGTGCGCAAGGCAGTGGAATTCGGCCCTCACTGCGTACAAGGGAAGGTGTTCGGCGACATCGTTTCCCGCGGTAAGGAGATGAGTGAAGACTGCCTTTCGCTAACCGTTTGGGCGCCTCCTCGGGCCCAGGCTAAGAAGCTTCCGGTGTATGTGTGGTTTTATGGGGGCGGGTTCGCGGCAGGCTCGGGCGACGAGCCCCGATACGATGGCGAGAGCTTTGCCAAACATGGCATTGTGGTTGTGAACGTGAATTACAGGTTGGGCATTTTTGGCTTCTTCGCTCATCCGGAACTCACACAGGAATCACCGCACCATGCCTCCGGCAACTATGGACTCCTCGATCAGGTTGCGGGGCTCGAATGGGTGCGGCGAAACATCGCCGCCTTCGGTGGGGATCCCCGTAAGGTGACCATTGGCGGCGAATCGGCGGGATCGCTGTCGGTCAGCGCGCTGATGGCCTCCCCACTCTCGCGCGATCTGTTTCAGCAAGCCATCGGCGAAAGCGGGGCTTCCTTCGGCCAGGTCGGCGGGCGGGGTCCACAATTGCTTGCGGAAGCGGAGAAGCAGGGCACGAAGTTCGCCGCGTCAGTCGGCGACAAAAGTCTGGCCGAGTTGCGCAAGATGTCATCCGAGGATCTACTCCGCGAGGCAGCGAAAGTGAATAACGGGTTCGGCTTCTGGCCTATCGTGGACGGCTATTTCCTTCCCTCCCCGGTTCCCTCCATTTATGCGCAGGGGAAGCAAAGCCACGTCCCCCTGCTGGCCGGCTGGAACGCGGACGAAATCCGCATGGCGGCGCTGATGGGGAAGGAGAAGCCTAACGCGAAGACGTTCCCCGAGCAGTTGCGTCGCCAGTTCGGGTCTCGAGCCGACGCCGCCCTGAAGGTGTATGGCGCGTCCACGGATGCGGAGGCGCTCCGGGCGGCCGGCGATCTGGCCAGTGACCAGTTCATTGTCTTCGGCACGTGGAAATGGATCGAGGCGCAGGCCAGCACCGGAGTACCGGTTTATCGGTACGAGTTCGACCGCACCGTCCCGATCCCGGAGGCGATGAAGGGCATGGGCCTGAAGACCTTGGGGTCTCCGCACGCCGCCGAGATCGAGTACGTGTTCACCATGCTCGATTCAAAGAAAGCGGACTGGCAGCCTGACGACTACCAAGTGGCGAAGACGATGAACGCCTACTGGGCAAACTTCATCAAGACCGGCGATCCCAACGGCTCCGGCCTGGCCGAGTGGCCGCAGTACGGAAAAACCCACGAGGTGATGCACCTCAATGTCGAGTGCCAGGCGAAGCCGGAGGAGCATCGCGATCGCTACGAGTTCCTGGACTCCATGCCGCCGCCGGCCAATCCCCAGTGAGCGCTTCGGAGAGCTTGCCCTGGGCCGTCCGCGCTTCGGTGATGCGGAAGCTTGCCTTCAGCAGATCGGCGGGGCGCGACGATCCTCCCACGAGAATTTCGTGCTCGACCGATTCGACTCGCCACGCGCTCGCCTCCGGGTCATAGTAGGCCAAGTCACTGGCGCGCACCGTGAACGTCACGGTTTTCTTTTCCCCCGGCCCAAGCGCCACCTTGGTGAACCCGCGCAGCAGCTTTACCGGACGATCCACTTTGGCGTGCGGGAAACCTACGTAAAGTTCCACTACCTCTTCGCCGGCGCGCGCCCCTGTGTTGCCCACGTCCACGGTGACCGCAAGCACTCCGTCCGGAGCCACCTGCGCTGCGCTCAGTCTGAGGTTTGAGTATTTGAAAGTTGTGTAGCTCAGGCCGTAGCCGAACGGGAAGGCCGGCTTGTAGCCCTTCTTGTCGGCCAGCGTGTAACCGTGATAATAACCGTACTCAATCGAATCCGCATGAGGATCGAAGGGGGGCAGGTGCGACGGGTCGCTGGGGATGGTCACGGTCAACTTGCCGCTGGGAGTCACGTCGCCAAACAGGATGCGCGCCAAAGCAGTCCCTCCCTCCATGCCCGAGTACCAGGCCATGAGGATGCCGCCCACCTTATCCTTCCACTCTTCCATCATGATGGCGCTGCCACCCACCAGCACCACGATGCTGCGCGAATTCTCAGGGGCTACAGCGCGGATGAGTTCCACCTCCTCGGGATGGAGCATCAGGCTCGTGCGGTCGCCTCCACGCTCGGGAACCGGCGCCTGCGGAATGTATTCGCCCTCGTCCCTGTAGTCGTAACCGGCCACGATCACCACGGCATCGGCGGCCTTTGCCGCCTGTTTAGCGCGCGCCAAGTCAGCCCCATTCTCGTAAACCACGTTGGCGCTCGCACCCAGATAGCGCCGCAGGCCCTCCAGGGGCGTCACCACATAAGGAGGAAAGACGCGGCTCGAGCCGTGATCGCCCGTGTCCGCAACGTCGGCCAGGCGGCCAATAACGGCCAGGGTTTTGAGCTTCGACTTGTCGAGGGGCAGCAAGCCGCCCTCATTCTTGAGCAGCACCATGCCCTGTTCGGCAGCTTCACGCGCCAGTTCCGTGTGCTCCCTCGAGACGACCAAGTTGGCGTCGTAGCGCATAGGGTCGGGGCGCGTCAGGTATTCGATCTTGCGCCGCAGAATGCGCCGCACGGCCTCGTCGATCACCTCGCGGGGTACCTCGCCTCGCTCGACAGCCGCCAGGAACGGCCTGCCGAACTGAAGCGCCGCCGGCATTTCCACGTCAAGGCCCGCCTTGGCGGCCTTCACGCCGTCATACACCCCGTAGAAGAAATCGGACATCACGAAGCCCCGAAAGCCCCAATCCTCTTTCAGCACCTTGCGCAGTAGGTAGGCGTTTTCACCACAGTAGTCACCCCGCACCTTGTTGTAGGAGCTCATCACCGCCGCCACACCCGCCTCCACTAGACGCTTGAAGTGTGGCAGGTAGACCTCACGTAGCGTGCGCTCATCCACCCGAACGTCCACCTTGAAGCGCGCGGTCTCGATTGAATTCAATGCGTAGTGCTTGGCGCAACCCATTACATTGTGGCGCTGCACCCCTTGCATCAGTGGGACGGCCATCTCGCCCAGCAGGTACGGGTCTTCGCCGTAAGTCTCCTGGGCGCGTCCCCAGGCGGGATGCCGCAGCAGGTTAATGCAGAGGCCGCCATAGAAGTTGCCACCTTGAGCACGAATCTCCTGGCCGATGGCGTCGCCGACGCGACGCTGCAGGTCCCGGTCCCAGCTCGCGCCACGCGCCATGGCCACCGGGAAGCACGTCGAGTGGTTCATTCCTACGCCTCGCGGACCATCGGAGAACGCCAGGGGCGGGATTTCGAGCCGCCGGTTGTTCCCGGCCAGGACGGCGATGTCGTTGTACTTGTTCCTATCAATGGTCAAGAGGCGGACCAGATCCCCGAGCCAGGCGTCGCCCGACATCTGGTGGACTTTTTCCTTGAGCGTCATTTCCCCGAGCAGCTTCTCGGCGTACTGGTCGATTTGCTGCGGCGTCAGCTCCTGCCCGCGCGGTATGTCCGCGAACGTGAAGACGCCGTGCCCCGCCGGCCGGGTAAAGACGCTGTCCGTTGATAGCTTGGGGTAGCTGAGCCAGATGTAAAGCGCTAGGCCCGCAATAAGCACAACAATCAGCGCGCCAAGTATCGTAACGAACCAACGCAGGACTTTTTTGAAGGTCATGGCTGACTCCGTGACTGAAGGAAAGTCTGTGGGCGGCTCGAGCAGCGCTTCCCGGTGCGCAAAAGTCAGCGCCGCCAAGAGTACGTCGAGTTCCCTCGGGTTCTAGCCGGAATCCCGATTCTGGCATTCCGAGCAACAGCAGTATACTCCCCCGCAGTTGGTATCGGACGCCCATTCTGCAATCAGCACACCAGCGAGCTGTCCGGCAGCGGGCGGCACGCGAATGAATTGGGGCAAGAACGAACAAGGGCCCCGGGACAATCCGTATAAGCCCAAGCACAACCCCGATTGGCCTTGACTCGCCTCGACAAATAGGCTTGTATGGCAGCATGCGACACCTAAAACTTTGCTCGAGTGCCTTATTCCTGGTTCTGTGCCTGTGGTGCCCAGCGACTCAGGCTCAGGAAGACAATGATATCTGGCGGCAATTCGTTGCCCAGCTCAAGAGCGGGCAGTTCTCACCCGATCAGATTCGGCCTTATTACCCTATATCAAAGAGCACGATGTTCGAGTTTCTCTCTCGCATGCGGCAAGGAGCGATATGGTCAGAGTGGGAGACTTCACCAGAAACACATCGGGTGGGAAACCAGGTGCATTACTTGATTCCCCTGACGATTGACGGCCTCCGGAATACGTACTGCTTCACCTTCTTGACGGAGGCCGGAAAGTGGTACTTCCAACACTTCGAGTCAATTACGGTGCGGCTCGACAAAACCGGGCCGCCCCCGGTTTCTACTTTTCCGGACATCCCCGAAGGGCAAAAGGCCTGGATGCGCGATGAGATCCTCGCGCATGAGCAAGTGCGCCTTTTCAACATGCTGGCAAAGGAAAAAGGCCGCGAATTCGCTTTCGATTGGTTTAAGGACGGCTTCGGCTACTTTATGGAGGCTCGCACCTGGGTCCCCTTCGTGCCGGTATCCCGCGCCTTCATTCTCTATCTTTGCTGGGAGCAGGCCAATCTGCGCGGCAACCGCGTCACGCTGGAGAAGGTGGATGACCGCGAGGCCACAATCACTCTCGAGCCGAACTACCTCAGGTTCTACTCGCAGACTGACGTGCGGGACCAAATTCCCGCTGAGGATTATCGACGCCTTTTCGAGACTATCTGGCAGGATAGGGCGGAAAAAGCGGGCTGGAAGCTGCAAATCACTTACAAGGGAGACACCTGCGTATTTCACCTGACGCGAGAGATGTAGGCCCGCCGCGGCGGGCCCGCGGCTTCAATTGGGGTTAGCACCGTGCAAAAAGAAATATGAACCTCGCTCGGTAACGCCAAGTCTTGGCTCAGCAAGTGCCCGCCTCGAGACCACCGCCAATCAGACGCACGAGCGAACAGCTTCCTTCAAGCATCGCAGTATAGGCAGGCATCGTTCCCTGGATGTGAATTCATTTTAAAATTTCCGTAACTCACAAGGAGGAGACTCAGAAGAGAGAATTTAAATGTGGTAACATTTGCGCGAGGAGGAAACCGCGTGTCCTATAAGAAAGTCGTAATCCTTGATGGCTGTGGGCTTGCCGACGGCGACTTGGCCCCTGTTCTCAATGAGCTATCGGAAGTGCTCAGACACGACGGCTCTCTGATCGAGACCTTCCCTTTGCACGCCATGAAATTGGCCCACTGCCTCGGCTGCTTTGGCTGCTGGCTGAAGACGCCAGGCATGTGCGTTGAGGATGATGAAGGTCGCCGAGTGGCCAGAGCGGTCATTCAGAGCGATGCGACGGTGTTCTTCACACCTGTAACCTTCGGGGGATATTCGCCGGATTTGAAGAAGATGATGGATCGCTTCATTCAGCTCATTTCTCCTTATTTTCAGGTGGAACACGGTGAAGTTCACCACCCACCCCGCTACGCACACCGGCCCCGGCTCGTAATGGTCGGCGTACAGAGGCATCCCAACCCTCATGAAGCCCATATCTTCAAGACCTTCGCCGGACGCAATGCCATCAATTTCCATCCCCCCAGCTATGCCGCAGAGGTGGTTGTTGCTGCTGATCCTGCCGACGCACTCCGCCGGCGCTTTGAAGCGTTGCTGGCCAGGTCCGATGCTCTGCCCTTCGGCGAGGCCGCCGCTTCGTTGATGCCGACGCCAGTGGTCTTTGGTGCGGCTGCCGACCCGAACAGCGCAAGACGGGCTTTACTTATTGTCGGTAGCCCCAAGACCAATTCGCCCAGCACCTCGAGCGTCCTGGGAAACTACCTTCTGAAACGGCTTGGCGACTGCGGCTGGGAAACCGAATCGCTCACACTCCGAGCCAACCTGAGCCGTGAAGAGGGTGAGGCCGAGCTGCTGGCCTCAGTCGATTGCGCCGGACTAGTCCTTTTGGTTTTTCCGCTGTATGCCGATGCTTTGCCTCATCTGGTGACTAAGGCTCTCACCGTTATTGCAGCTCATCGACGAGCGGCCGCTCATCCGCCCCCGCAGCGCCTCGCGGCAATTGTGAACAGCGGCTTTCCCGAAACCCACCAGAACGCCGTGGCGCTGGCCATATGCCAGGAGTTCGCAGCCCAGAGCGGCATAGTGTGGAGTGGCGGTCTGGCCTTAGGCGCAGGAGGAATGGTCGGGCAGCAGCCTCTGGGCGCGGCGAAGCGCTCGGGGCCGCCGGTTAAGCATGTAATCCAAGCGCTGGATTTGAGCGCGGCTGCTCTGTCGGAGGGACGCCCGGTGCCAGCCCAAGCCATGAAGTTGATGGCGCAGAATCCTGTTCCTTTTCTCCCCTTTGCTCTCTGGCGCTGGCTCTATGTTCGATTTGGGGGCAAGGGATTTGAGCGCGAAGCGGCCAGAAACGGCATCAGCAAAGACAGGTTGCTCGATCAGCCTTATGCAGCTTAACCCCTGACTCTCTAAACCAAATTCCTGCTTCGTTTTTTTGTTACTCCAATCCTGCTAGTTACGAAGCGAGCACGGAATCGGTGGCTGGAGTTGCGGGGTGACGTTCGAGCACATAAAAGAATCCAGCCGCCAACGCCCGCTGGTGTTTCAATGCGAAGGCCAAGCCAATGGAGGCCGCATAATAGATCGCGAACCCGATGATTAACGACCCGGGAGCTCTGCAACGCCTGCGGGGCGTGTTCCCAAGTTTGCCCGATGGAGATTGATGTGAGGCAGTTTGCTGCGCTCGGCCGTCGCATTGCCTCGGGGGACTGCATGCTATGCCAGCAATGCGCTCATGCTTGCCCAACGGGAGCCCTGCGTCTCACCGTGAGGTTGGATATGGCGCGCGAGACCCCTTTCATTCTCCACCCCTGACGAGCGGTGATCAACCTTGTCCGGTTGTCCCTTCCTGCCCTGCGCAGTTTAACCTAATCTTCATTATTCCATGAATCGCCCTTAATGTTCAGAAGGCATACTAACCGCCTTCACACGGGTTTCAAGGGAGGGCGAATCAACCATGGGCTTAAAGGAGAATATCAAGGCCTTGCTGGTCCAGACACGGCCCGATCCATCTGACGCTCTCCGGCTCGCACTGGAAGAGCAGTTGATCGAGGTATGCACGGCCCACAATTGCTTCGAGGCGGCTTTGACCCTGTGTTCCCATTGTCCCCCGCACCTCGTGTTCACGGAAACCCAGCTTCCCGATGGCAACTGGGATGACGTGTTGAGCTTTGCGGCCAGAGCCAATGCGCCAGTGAACGTTATCGTCGTTTCTCCTCACGTGGATGTGGCCTTGTATATCCAGACTATGGAGCGCGGCGCTTTCGATTTCATCGTTACCCCTCCTAGCGCCCCGGAGCTTTTGCACGTTGTACGGGTTGCCGCGGCGAACGCCTTTGCCCGTCGATGCTAGGCGCCTGCCGTCACCCCGACCGACTCCCTCATTGTTGCGTCCAAGACCGAGAATCCGTAAACGCACCCGCCGCCGAAGACGAATGGCACAGGCAAGACTCCGCTCCGACCCGCGATGCAATCCGCCACTGCACTCAGATTTCGGCTACACGTAGGCAGGGTTATCACACAGTGCCAGTTGTGGTCCATCCCCGTGCCACAGTTCGTCCCTGTCTGCGGGCCTTCCGTCGGGAATTGTTGCCTTTCGTCGCAAAGGAGATGCTACCATTCTCCCGCCTGTGGCAGACTCCACGCTAGGAGGTATTACCCAATGCTAACCAGAACTGAATCAAATCTCGTTGTCAGAACTCTTATCTTAGGGTCAGTGTTTGGTCTGATTGGCCAATCCCTGCGGGCGCAATCCTCGACTGCGCAAACATGGAATCTGCCACAGGGAATGGCCGTGAAGGACAATGGCCCCCGCACTTACCGGTTTACCGTGGACTACAACTCTGCAAACACCAAGGGCGAGATGGTCTTACGCCAGCGCGTTGTGGGGGAGTATACTCGCGGCTTGGCGGGTGGAGAGGTCGAGTGGAAGAACGTCACCCAGGCGGAGGCGGTCGGCCCCACGGCTCCATTCGCAGCGGCGCAGAAGCACGACTTCATGGAGGGATTCCGCTATCATAACAATCTCGGTGACACTTTCAAGCCGGACTTCTTCAAAGGATTCCCTCCCACGGCGGTCTTTGAGCGTAATCTGGTTTGGGACACGGGGATGATCGAGATGCTCGGCCAGAACCATTTCGAGCACCTGAAACTGAACGAACCCTACCAAATCGCCAACAATCAAGATGTGATTATGCCGGACGTGGGCACCTTTCATAACCGTAACCTCGTGCTGGAGTGGGTCGGACGTTCGCAAAGAAATGGTCAGGACTGCGCCCTGATTACCTACAAGGCATTCTTCAATCCGCTGGAGATCGCGAATGGCGGCATGACATTGAAAGGACGCAGCGACTACTGGGGAGAGATTTGGGTGTCGCTGGAGACCAAGCAAATCGAATACGCCACACTCCAGGAAGTTGTGGTCGGAGAGATGAAGCTGGCCGGTCAGGACACGACGCAGATCATCAACATCTTCCGCATCGCCAGTTTCGAACCCGTGAGCGCGAAGTAGAGGATACCCAATGAGCAAAGGCAGGCAAGTGAACCCGACGAGGGGCAATTGGGCGTTCGCCTTCCTCTGGACCATTTTCGCCGTGGCTGTGGTGGTGCTGGTCCAGGTCGCGGGGGGTCAAATCTTGAGTGTTCGGGATCTGCTGCATCTACTGGCCTATGTGCTAGTTTATGCACTCCTGGCGGGCGTCATGGGCGTTTTGGTACTGGGCAGGCTTGCGGAGAGAGTGGCTCTCCGCAAGTTTCCGCTGCTGCCGTTCATGGCCGTGGGCCTCATGGTGGTTATTCCTTTGGTTTGCTTGCTGGCACAGGCACTGTTGATGGAAATAGGCTTCGTGATTCCAACGCACTTCTGGCGCCAATACTTCCACACGCTACGCGTCGTCACGCCGCTGGCCATCGTGTTCGGCTTGGGCGGCATGGTTTACGGATCGTTGCGGGCGCGCGTACAACAGATGGAGGCGAGGCTCCTGGAAAAAGAAATAGCGGAAGAGCGGACGCGAAAATTGGCCGCGGAAGCGCGTCTGCGTTCGCTGGAATCGCGGATTCATCCGCATTTCCTCTTTAATACTTTGAACGCCATCAGCTCGCTTATCGCGGTGAATCCTGCCCGCGCGGAACAGATTGTAGGCCGGCTCGCGACGTTGTTGCGGACGTCGTTGGACGCCGGCAATCAGCCGCTCATTCCCCTGCGAGATGAGTTGACGATGGTGGAAAGCTATGTGGATATCGAAAGCGCGCGCTTCGGCGACAAACTGCGCGGCGCGGTGGAAGTGCCCGCCGAACTGCTCGACGCCCAGGTACCGCCTCTGTCGGTGCAGTCACTGGTCGAGAATGCCGTGAAGCACGGCATAACTCCCCAGAGGGGCGGCGGGGAGGTTCGGGTCACAGCCTCCGCCGATACCGGCAACTTGCGGATCGAGGTCCAGGACACGGGGCCCGGCTTCGACCTGGCGGCCATTCGCGCCGGCCATGGCCTGGACAACTTGGTGGGACGCCTCAACGCATTGTTCGGCGAGAAGGCGCGCCTGAACGTTCTTCGGCGCGACGGCAAATCTGTAGTGGAGATGGTTTTACCTCGCGTATGAAACTGCGTGCATATCTGGTAGATGATGAACCGTTGGCCCTGGAGCGCCTACAGCGACTGCTGGAGCGTACGGGGCGCGTCGAGGTGACCGGCAGCACGACCGAGCCCGAGAAAGCGGTGGCCGCGCTGAAGGCGAATCCTCCCGACGTATGCTTTTTGGATATTCAAATGCCGCGCCTGGATGGCTTCGAGGTTTTGGCGCGCCTGCCCAGGCAGCCTATCGTGATTTTCACCACCGCCTACGATCAGTATGCGCTGAAGGCCTTCGGCGTGAACTCCGTGGACTATTTGCTGAAGCCCGTGGAGCCGGAGGCCCTGGAACGTGCTCTTAACAAAGTTGAACGATTATGTGGCGCGGGCCGGGCTGGGCAACCGGACTTACAGGCTCTGCTTAAACAGCTCACGGATTCGCTGCGGGAGACCAAGCCCGACTATCCCGACCGCATCGCCTCGCGGCTAGGAGAACGGCTTTGGTTCATCGACTTGGCGCGGGTGACGCATTTCTATGCCGAGGACAAGCTGACCTATGCGGTGTCGGAGGGCAAGGCGTACTGCATCGACTACACGATCGCAGAGCTCGAAAGGAAACTGGACCCCAAGAAGTTCCTGCGCATCCACCGGAGCACCGTGGTGAACGTGGCCTGGATCAAGGAGGTGGCGTCGCTCCCGGGGGGAGCATTGAATGTGCGCCTCAAGGATGACCGGCAAACCGACTTGACGGTCGCCCGCCACCGCGCCCGCCAGTTCAAGGCCCGCCTGGGTTGCTAGGAGGGGCAAGAGCGGTGTTTGCAAAGGCCAGTTTCAGGATGACGCCGCTCTCCTGGTGATAGCCGTGAATTAGAGCACAGATAGGACCGTGGCGGACATCGGGTTCGGGAAAGGAGACATGTTATGACTGCGAGAAAAAGTATTGAAGTTGGGCTCAAGACGATTGTGGTCGCCATCGGGTTGACGATCATCTTCATGATTGCGGTGATGGTCTCCGGAATGGCGCGGTCCGCATCGGCCGCGCCGGCGACGTCAGCCGCGACGGCGGGGCAGCCGGCAAATATCCTGTTGCTGCTCTTCCTGGCATCGCTCGTTCAGGCGATTGTCGTCGCCTACGTGGTGCTGGAAGCAAAGTGGAGCGGTTGGAAGATCGCAAGCGCGCTTTTCCTGCTGGTTCTGAACCTTTGGGCACAGGCTGCCATTGAACCCCTGTTCTACCTCCGCAGTCGCCTCTCCCCGCACTACAGCACTCAAGCTTTGGTCGCCGGCCTGGTGACCGCGGCGCTCTTTGCCCCGTTTGCGGTTTGGATTCTGGGAGGCTTCCGGCGAGCCGCGCGGGAAGGGCCCAGCGAGCACGCCCACTGGTCCGCCGCTCGCTGGATCGGCACCCTCGCTGCCACCACTGTCGCCTTCGTGGCGCTTTACTACCTTTGCGGCTACTACATCGCCTGGCAGAACCCGGCGCTGCGCCAATTCTATTCCGGCACGACTGAGATCAGGAGCTTCTGGGGGCAGATCGCCTGGACTTGGTCTTCAACTCCGTGGATGTTCCCGGTTCAGGCCGGGCGGGGACTGCTGTTTGTGGCGCTGACGCTGCCTGCGGTGCGGATGCTCCGTGGCGGGGCCGCGCGTGTGGCTTTCGGAACTGCGCTCATGTATGCCGTGTGGGACGGGAGCGCGGGGCTGATCCTGCCCAACCCCTTCTTTCCCCCCTCCGTAGCGCACACGCACCTGGTTGAGCTGGCAGTCTGGGGCCTGGTGTTCGGGGCGTTGGTGGGCTGGCTAGCCGGCAGGAGCAGTCCTGCCGCACCTGCGGAGTTGCAGGTCCTTAAAGCCGCCTGAATTACCGCCTATTAGCAGCGCGTTCTGATCCGGATGAGCACGAGCGTGCGGACCGTTCGTCGCCCAGGACGGGGAGCATGTCGAGGGGAGCAACTTCGATCCCGTCCCTTCGATTCGCCGCAAGTCACTGGAACTGGGCTTGTCGCGGCCTTTCAGCACCTCGACATGACCTGGTACATGAGCGCCCTTCCCTTGACTTCGCTGCGCCCCTCTGGTAGAAGTGTTCGCAATCAGCCCGATGAACGCTGATTAGCAGCGGCTTACCAACGCCCTGCATTAAGATTATAGTCAATACTATCAGGAAAGCGCAGTGGAGGTGAGAAGTGGCGGTCGATCGAAGGAGTTTTCTCAGTATAGGCGGCTTGGCATTGTCCGCGGCCGCGCTCAGCGAAAAAGCTGAAGTTCCGGCCCTGTTGGCGGGCGGGCCTGGTTTCTCCTCGGCGCCTGGGGGTAGTGACGTCGGAGGGAAAGCGTACGGTTCGGGCGACTTTGGAGAATGGATCGAAGACGAATTCGGCCTGCCCGCGTTTCACTACACCTGCGACCAGATTAACGATGCCAGGGCCGTCACGCCGGTGAATCCAGGCATTCTCTCGTCTACTGAGCACATCCATCAAGTCGGCAACGATCGAATCGTAGCGATTGCCTCAAACTATGGCCATGTGCGAGTGCGCCAAGACGAAGGGGCGCCGAAGCTTCTAAACGACTATGCGCCCGACCGGGGTTGTTTCGGGGGCGGAATCGGCTACCTCACGGACGGCGAAGCGATGCTGAGCACCCTCTATCCGGGAGGCGGCGATCGCTTCGATCGCACCTTCGGCGTCGGATATCTGCGCAAAAGGGTTTCCGGAAACCACTACCATGTTGATCATGTGATTTTCGCTCCATTCGGCGACGATCCTGTTCTGATCTCTCAAGTCACGATCGCGAACCGCAGCGAATCCGAAGCAAAATTGCGCTGGATTGAGTACTGGGGATGCCAGGTCTATCAGTTCTCTTTCCGTTCCTTCATGGAGTCATTTGCGGGTAAGACCATGACTGAATTGCGGCGCGACTTTGGGACCCGATTCGTGCATCACTTTCGCGCTCTCGAAGACAATTCGGGTTTGCTCGAGAGCAAGGAATTCACAGGTCGCTTGCCGGCGGAAGAGGAGATATGGCGTGGCGTGACCGCCTTCCTCGAGAAAGTCCCTAATCCCTTCCTGACGGCGCCGGACAAGAATGCGCCCCAGGAGGCATCTTTCGACGACCTCAAGCCCCTGCCGACGTTTCTCATCTCTCTGGATGCGCCTGCGGATGGAATGTCGACCAATGGGAAAGATTTCTTCGGCTCTGGGGGAGTTGACCATCCCAGTGGTTTGGGCCGGCAACTCGATGGCAACCTTACGGCAGCGGGACCCGAGAGCGCTCTATTGTTGGAACGCAGAATGAACCTCAAACCCGGTGAGAGTCGCACGCTCACGTTCCTTTACGGCTATCTGCCGGAAAGCGCTAAATTGGATTCACTGGCTGGCCGCTACCGTACAAGCGTAGGGAGCGCATGGCGCGACTCGAGCAAGCAGTGGAAACAGAAAGGATTGCGGTTCGGGACCGAGAGTGAGCCTTGGGTGGAGCGCGAAACCATCTGGAACCATTATTATCTCCGAAGCGGTCTCACCTTCGACAGTTTCTTTGGCCAGCATATTCTTTCTCAAGGCGCTATTTATCAATACGTGATGGGATTTCAGGGGGCTGCCCGCGATCCACTACAGCACGTCCTTCCGTTTGTGTTCAGCGACCCCGACAACGTGAAAGAAATCCTGCGCTACACGTTGAAGGAGGTTCGGCCGGATGGATCTATTCCCTACGGCATCGTCGGCTACGGCATGCCCATGCCG
>Ga0371490_1000588_pt1 | contig 23396 bp, 18 predicted proteins | sample MB2SIPfraction_FD_207959 | JGI IMG/M metagenome (GOLD analysis project Ga0371490, IMG submission 207959) | Lab enriched peat soil microbial communities from McLean, Ithaca, NY, United States - MB28FN SIP fraction | ecosystem: Environmental > Terrestrial > Soil > Wetlands > Peat | place: USA... | reverse complement strand
ACCGCCACAAGGAAGGCCGGACAACCGTGCCCAGCCTCAGCTTCCAGGGACAATCAACCTGCCACGGGAACGCCGTTTCACTCAGGACACAACAATTAAGTATCGCCGAAATCAGCCTCCGGAGCAAGCTCTGGCTGGCTTTCCGTATCGCTTCGGGCAGCTTTGGGGCTTTGGATTCCGAATCTTGCCCCGTTTGGCTGCCTCACCGCCCTCCATCCCGTCTTTCCCCCTCCCGTCCTGCCTGCTAGAGTAGCTGCAAGCAAAATTCCTGGAATTCTTCATCCTTCCCCGAAAGGACTGCTGCCGGGATGAGACGCGATTATTCCAAATGGCACTCCGGTTCGCTGGGCCGGGAGATGGAACTGCTGGTCTTCGGAGACTCCGGAACCCCAGCGGTTGTCTTCCCTACCTCCGGCGGACGTTTTTATGAATTTGAAGACCACGGCATGGTTGCCGCCCTCACCGATCGCATTGAAGCCGGCCAGCTCCAGCTCTTCTGCCTGGATTCGGTTGACCGCGAAAGCTGGTACAGCCGCCAGAGCGGCGGCCGCCCCCGCATCGAGCGCCAGCTGGCCTTTGAGCGCTATGTCGTCGATGAGGTGCTGCCCGTCCTCCAGGCCGGCGATACCAGCCGCCATCCCATGGCCGTGGGCTGCAGCTTTGGCGCTTACCACGCCGCCAATCTCACCCTCCGCCATCCGGAGATGTTCTCGGGATTCGTTGCCCTCTCCGGCATCTTCGATCTGGCTGAGTTCCTGGACGGCTACTACGACACCGACTGCTACCTGAACCTGCCCACCCACTACCTGCCCAACCTCACCGACCGTCGCTACCTGGACGCTTACGCCCAGGGCCGCTACATCCTGGCTACCGGCTGGGATGACCAGTGCCTCAGCGACAACCAGCACCTGGACCGCGTGTTGACCGAGCAGGGCATCGGCCACGAGTTCCACATCTGGAACGGCCTGCGCACCCACGACTGGCCCACCTGGCAGCGCATGGTGCGCGAGTACCTGTGAGCAGCGGGAGGGCAAGTCCGCAAGTTTGCGGGGTTGGCACGTAGGCGATTCCGCCGCTTCGCGCTTTTCGCGTTGCCTGGGGCGGGTGGAAGTGGCAGAATGCTGGCTATGAATGGAAACCCGAAGGTTATCGAACAGCTGAATCGTGCGCTTCGCGAGGAGTTGACAGCGATCAACCAATACTTTATCCACGCGGAGATGTGTGAGAACTGGGGCTATGAGAAGCTCTCCAAGTTCATCAAGAAGCAGTCTATCGATGAGATGAAGCATGCGGAAAAGCTGGTCGAGCGCATCCTGTTTCTCGACGGCAGCCCCCATATGGAGCCGCTGGCCCTGAATGTGGGCAAGAATGTCCGCGAGATGATGAAGTCGGATTTCGAGCTGGAAGCCGGCGCGATCGTCCTGTACAACGAAGCCATCAAAATTGCTACGGAAAGCGCCGACAACGGCTCACGCGATCTGTTCCTCCGTTTACTCAAGGACGAAGAGGAGCATGCGGACTGGCTGGAAACCCAGCTGCATATGATCGAAGAGATAGGCTACGAACGCTACCTGTTGGCGCAAACCGGGGAAGAGTAGCGCGGAACTGCATGGTTGCCGCTAACCCCGCCAACGCCGCTAACTCCGCTTCAAGAAACTGACCGCTCTCCAAGTCCTTCTGGCCCGGGAGAGCGGTCGTATCAAGAAAAATCGTGTTTATCCGAGGATTGCAGTCAGATCGTTGTCCACCGTCGTAATCGGCATCAGGTTGTAGGCTTCGCCCAGCAACTTGAGCACCGTGGGCGACAGGAAGGCGGGCAGCGTGGGTCCGATGCGGATGTTCTTCACGCCCAGCCACAACAGGGTCAGCAGAATCGAAACCGCCTTCTGCTCATACCAGCTCAGCACCAGCGAGAGAGGCAGGTCGTTGACCCCGCACTCAAAGGCCGCGGCCAGAGCCTGAGCAATCTTCAAGGCCGAGTAGGCGTCGTTGCACTGGCCCAGGTCCAGCAGCCGCGGCAACCCGCCCAGGGTTCCGAACTCGTCCTTGTTGAAGCGGTACTTGCCGCAGGCCAGGGTCAGAATGATGCAGTCTTGCGGGACCTTGTGGGCCAGCTCGGTGTAGTAGTTGCGCCCCGAGCGCGCGCCGTCGCAGCCGCCGATCAGGAAGAACCGCCGCAAGGCGCCCGACTTCACCGCGTTGATCACCGTCTCCGCGTGGCCCAGCACCGCCTGGTGGCCAAAGCCCACCAGGATGGTCTGCTCCGGCCCGTCTTCCGCAAAGCCCGGCGCGGCCTGTGCCGCCGCAATCACAGCTGAAAAGTCGCTCGCGTCCACGTGCTGCACGCCCGGCCACTGGACCGCGTTGTTGGTAAAGATGCGGTCCTTGTAGCTCTCCTTGGGCTGCTGAATGCAGTTCGACGTCATCAGGATCGCGCCTGGGAATTCGGCGAATTCCTTGGCCTGATCCTGCCACGCGCCGCCGTAGTTGCCCACCAGGTGCCGGAAGGCCTTCAGCTTCGGGTAGCCATGCGCGGGCAGCATCTCGCCGTGGGTGTAGATGTTGATGCCCTTGCCCTCGGTCTGCAGCAGCAGCTGATAGAGGTCGTGCAGGTCGTGGCCGCTGACCAGAATCGCCTTGCCCTTGACCGGATGCACGCGCACCTGGGCCGGGGTGGGAGCGCCAAAGGTCTCGGTGTGGGCCTTGTCCAGTTGCTCCAGGACGGCGTAGTTCAGCTCGCCTACCTGCAGGGCCAGGCCCAGCAACTCCTCCATGGTGTGCTGCTCGGTCAGCGCCGCCAGCAGCTCGTAGACCTTGGCATAGGCCGCCGGAGCCGCCGAGCCCAGCATCATGGCGTGGTAGGCATACGCCGCCACGCCCTTCAGCCCGTAGATCACCAGCTCTTCCAGGTTCTTGATCTCTTTGGCGTCCTGGTTGATGCTGTTGCCTGCCAGATACACCAGCGGAATAGCCTGCTCGCGGGCCTGTTTGAGCAGGACCAGGCGGTCGGTGGCGGGCACAAACTGCGCTGGTCCGGCTAGCGTCTCGATGGCTGCTCCGGCCTTCTGCGCGGCCGCTTCATAGAGAGCGCGCGCCTTGTCGCGGGTAGTGGCGGCCTTCGCGACCAGCCCGGCCACCGAGTCTTCGTCGAAGTTCACATTGGTGAGAGTGGCGAAGATGGCCTCGATGGTGAAGGCGTCGATCTCCGGGTCGGCCGCACCCAGCTGGTGCGCGCGGTGGGCGTACTGGCTCACGCCCTTCAGCAGGTACATCAGCAGATCCTGCAGCGCAGCGGTGTTCTCATCCTTGCCGCAGACGCCAATCGTCTGGCAGCCCTGGCCTTGCGAAGTCTGTTCACATTGATAACAAAACATGGCGGATACGTCCTCCGGAATTACGATCTAAGAGGACAGTAAATCGGTCCAAAAGCCCAGGAAGCGACTTAAGTCACTGGGCGGGGCTCTGTTTTGTTGCGAAGAGCCAGGGAACAGGGCTCGGGACTGGGGACTCGGGAGAGAAAACAACTCCCTCGATCGGGAACTCAGCTTATCGTCGGTCGGTTCCCTGGCCCAGCTCGGTCTGTGCGGTGTGGATGTGGCAGATGGCAATGGCCAGGGCGTCGGCCGCGTCGGCCGGCTGCGGTAGCTCCGCCAGGTTCAAGAGCCGCTGCACCATGAACTGCACCTGCTCCTTCTTGGCCAGTCCATAGCCCACCACGCTCTGCTTGATCCGGAGCGGCGCATACTCCACCACCGGCAGCTTCAGGCAGGCAGCGGCCAACAGCGCCACACCCCGCACCTGGCCCAGCTTCAGCGCCGACTTGGCATTCACCGAATAGAAGACCTCTTCAATGGCCACCGCATCCGGTTGCCACTGCGCCATCTGCTCGGTTAGTTCGCGGAAGACCTGTTCCAGCCGCTCCGGCAGCTTCTTCTGCTTGGGCAGCACGATGGCGCCCAGTGTGCGGCACAGCAGTTTCGGGTTGCGGCTCTCCTCATCGGTCTCCACCACCCCGAAGCCGGTCACTTCCGTTCCACAATCCACGCCGAAGATCCGCATCGGGTCCAAGTGTATCGCACCCGGTGCGCGCGCCAGGCTGCGCGGGGGTCGTCCCCCGGCTCGCGCTCGCGCGTCCTCTGCCGGATCTTACCTTGTGCACCGGCGGCTTTTTCCTGGAGCTGCGGATTCCGCTTGCAGAATTGACCTGCGCGTAAAGCGGCTGCGACAAATTCCGGAGATAATGGATATATCTGCTATGACACGAGCATCCATCCGCCAGCAACTCGTCGAGTGGCTCAGCCAGGGGATTACCCCCCGCCGGCTGGCGCTCACGCTGGCCCTGGGATGCGCCATCGGCTGCATTCCGGTGGTGGGGGTACCCACGCTGCTCTGTGCCGGCCTGGCGCTGGCGCTGCGGCTGAACCAGCCTGCCATCCAGGCCGCCAACTACGCGGTCATGCCGGCCCAGATCGGTCTCATCGTTCCCTTTGTGCGCTTGGGCGGATGGCTCTTCAGCTCCCCGAACCAACCCCAGCTCTCGGCTGCCCAGCTGCTGCACACCCCGCCCCTGCACCTGGCCGGCGGGCTGGGCGTTCTGGCTGCCGAAGCCCTGGCTGCGTGGGTGGTGGTGGCCATTCCTGTAGTCGCCCTCATGACCCTCGCGCTCACCCTGGTTCTGCGCCGCATTCCCGCCATCGCCGCCTTCGAAGTGGCCGACTAGCCGCGCCCCATTTCCGTCTGCCCCAGCGGGACGGCGCGCAGCGCGTCTGCTGCATGTCATGCGCCTCCGTTTTGAAGACTGTGGCCAGCTCGGGAAGCCGCGCCCCTATCCGCGGTACAGAAAACATCCTGGTATTTTTCCCAACCCCGACCGTTTGGCTTATACTGACCAGCACTAACCCGAAGTTTCGCGCCGGTCAGCTCATCCGGCCTTCGGGCGAGTGAACAGGGCGGAGCGCTCGCAAGCAGCGCGTTCCGTAAACCAGAGTGCAGGTAAAAGGTCCGGCTCCTCGTGAGCTGCCAGCACTGGGAGACGGAGAGCGGAGGCTGACCATGGAAGTGGAGTTCACCGCCAGGCAAGGTAAGATCACCAAGGCTCTGCGCACGCAGGCTGAGGAAGGAATGGAAAAGATCGGCAAGCTGCTGGGCAAGACGGCAACCGCCAGCGTCATCTTCAGCGTGGAACGCCACCTGCAGGTGGTGGAGCTGAAGATCCAGGCGCGCTCGCAGAAGATTGCCGCCACCGGCAAAGGACCCAAGCAGGACGCGGCGCTCCGGCAGGCTATCGACCACGCCGAGAATCAGGCCCGCCGCTACCGCGACCGCCGCATGGGCTCCAAGCGCCTTCCCAAGCAAGAGCAGGTGCCGGTGGCGCCACCGGTTTCACGCACCAAGTCCCGAGCCGCTCAGCCCATGGAGCCGCCTGAGGCAAAGCCCGCCAAAAGCAAATCCCGCGCCTCCATTCCCGTGCACACGTTCCCGTCTCCTCCCGCCGTGCTGGAACCGCATATTCTCAAAACCGCTGAAGCCATCGCCCTCAAGCCCCTCACCGTGGAGGAGGGGGTCAAGGAGCTGGAGTTCCGCGATCGCGATCTACTCATCTTCCACACCCCGGCTGGAGTGACGATCATCCTCCACCGCCGCCGCGACGGCCAGGTGGAGTTGGTGGAAATGCCCTGACCGCTCCGCGCCATCCACGGACTGACTCACCCGGGGGACGGAGCTCAGCTCCGTCCCTCTTCCTTTCCGGTACCAACGATGCGTCGATTGTCCGCCTTTGGGCCAATCACTGTCCCATTCGCTAACGGATTGTCCTGAAATGGACTTGAGGCGACTTTGGTCTGGAAATGTAACCGTTTTAGGGGATTCATGACCCTTGGCTCTCCGCATACATTCAGGCTATGGCAGCGCCCATTCAGCCGGCTGAAGCTGTGTCCGGCACGCATCCAAACCGGAGGACCCACGCTGCCCCGCTGAGGGAGACACCCGCTTTGAACCTTCCGGAAAATGCCGATTCCAGCCAGCAGCGCGCGATCCTCGACGCGCTGCCGGTGCTGGTCTTTCTGGAGCGCAGCGGACGGATTGTGTACGCCAACGCCGAGGCTCGCCGCATCCTGGGCCTGGGCGAAGCGCCCTGGACCGAGCGGCCTGTCGAAGATGTGCTCTGGGGCCTCTATCCCGGCACCGCCGAGCCCCAGACCGAGCTGGCCGGAACCGGGAAGGGAAGTCCCTTCCATGCCACCCTGCCGGCCGCCGATGGCCAGCTGATCGCCGTGGAAGGCACCTACAGCATCCTTGGCCCTGAAGGCCGCGAGGCCGTGGTCGTTGCCCATCCTGTGGGCCGCGAGCGCGCTCCCAAATCGCGCATGATGGAAGACGTGCTCTCCAGCCTGCCGGAGGCTGTGGCCATTGAGCACGACAATCACGTTCTCTACACCAACCCCGCTTTTACCCGCATCTTCGGCTATACCGCCGAGGAAGTTTCGGGCGCCAGCCTCCGCCAGCTCATCGTGCCGGAAACCCGCTGGATCGAGCTGGCCAGCCTGGAAAAAGCCGTCGATCTGCAGGGCTGTGCCACAGTGGAGACGGTGCGCTGCACCCGCTCCGGCGAACTGCTGGACGTCAGCCTGCAATGCGCTCCGCTGCGTGTAGACGGCGAGCGCGTGGGCTACGTCTTCACCTTCCGCGACATTGCCGAGCGCAAGATGACCGAGGGCCGGCTGCAGCATGATGCCATGCATGACGTGCTTACCGGTCTGCCCAATCGCGCCCTGTTCATCGATCGCCTGGCGCAGGCCCTCAGCCGCCGCCAGCGCCGTCCCGACCTCAGTTGCGGGGTGCTCTTCCTGGACCTCGACCACTTCAAGCAGATCAACGATGCCCTGGGTCACGCCGCCGGCGACGCGTTGCTGGTGGGGGTTGCCGAGCGGCTCTCCGGCCTGCTTCGCCCCCACGACTCGGCTGCCCGGCTCAGCGGCGACGAGTTTGCGGTGCTGGTGGAAAACATCGCCTCCATCTCCGATCTGGAGATTGTTGCCCGCCGCATCGTCGCTGCCATGGAAGGTCCCTTTGACATCTTCGGCCATGCCGTGGGCGCCACGGCCAGCGTGGGCGCTGCCATGGCCGGTCCCGCGCACATCAGCGGCGACCTGCTGCTGCGCGATGCCGATTACGCCATGTACCGCGCCAAGCAGGCCGGCCCCGGCCAATTCGAGATCTTCGACAAGCATCTGGAGATCCGCGTAACTCGCCAGCAGGAGCGCGAGAACGATCTGCGCGCCGCCCTGGAGCGTCGCGAGTTCGAGTTCCGCTATCAACCCGTCTATTGCCTCCAGTCCGGCCGGGTGGAGTGCCTGGAGTCGGTGCTCAGCTGGCTGCGTCCCGGGGGCCTGGCCGATAGCACCGGCGACATGATGGACATCGCCGAGGTCACCGGCCTGTCGGTGGCCGTGGGCAGCGAGGGCATTGCCGCGGCCTGCGAGCAACTGCGCGCCGGCGCTGACCGCATGCGCGGCCGTGGCTGCGCCGTCAGCGTCAACCTCACGGCCCGCCAGTTTTTCCATCCCGAACTGGCCGCGCATCTGCGGCAGGCCATCGCCGCGGCCGCCGTCGATCCCACCCGTCTGCTGGTTGAGGTGCCGGAGAGCGCCCTGAACGAGCGCGCCGATGCCGCCCTGGCCGTTCTCCAGCGTCTGGCCGAAACCCAGGTTCGCATTGTGCTGGACAACTTCGGCTCCTCGCTGGCCCCGCTCCACCATCTGGTCTGCCTGCCCATCGCCCAGGTCAAGCTCGACGCTCGCCTGGTGGAATCCGCGCCCACCTCCAACCGCCAGCAGGCGATGATCGACGCGCTGGTGCGTCTGGCACACTCGCTCGGCATCCGTGTCGGCGCCAATGGCATTGCCACCCAGGAACAGCTGCAGACCGTCATCCGCCTGGGTTGCGATCTTGGCCAGGGGCCCTTGCTTTGTCCCCCGCTGGCCCCCGCGCTCTCTCTCAGCCTGGTCTCCCAAACCTACGGCGATTGAGTCGGAAATCCTCCAGATTTGCGTACATTTCAGATTCTTTACGGCGTTCCGTTGTAGGATGGGCCCATGACGCCTGCAAAGAAAGCGGCCCGTCCACGGCGGACGCGCGCCTCCGCCCAAAAGAACCAGCCCGCCGCACCCAAGGGCAAGGAACTGGTCATTGTCACCGGAATCTCCGGCGCCGGCAAGGCCTCGGCCCTGAAAGCCTTTGAAGATCTGGGCTTTCACTGTGTCGATAACCTTCCTCTGGAACTGCTCCTGGATTTTGCCACTCTGGTGGTCAACTCGCCTGAAGTGGAGCGGGCGGCCATCGTTATCGATGTGCGCGAAGGTACCACCCTCGATCGCCTGCCGCAGATTCTCAAAGACGTCCGTCAACTGCTGGAAACCCGCGTGGTTTTCCTGGACGCGCAGGATGCGGTGCTGGTCCGCCGCTACTCGGAGACCCGCCGTCCCCACCCCCTGGGCCGCCGCGAGACCGTCTCCCGCTCCATCGTGGAAGAGCGCCAGGTGCTGGACCCCATCCGCAACGTTGCCGACACTCTCATCGACAGCTCCAACTTCAACGTCCACGAGCTGCGCCGCGACATCCAGAACCGCTTCAATCACGAAGACCAGACCAAGCACCTGCTGGTTAGCTGTCTCAGCTTCGGCTTCAAGAACGGTGTGCCCCTGGATGCCGACATCGTCTTCGATGTCCGCTTCCTGCCCAATCCCCACTTTGTCCCCGAGTTCCGCAAGAAGACCGGCCTGGACCCGGCGGTGGCCGGCTACGTGCGCAAATTCGCGCAAACCCGCGAGTTCCTCAAACGCGTCAGCGACCTGATGCTCTACCTACTGCCCCATTACGTGGGCGAGGGCAAAAGCTACCTGACCATCGGCTTTGGCTGCACCGGCGGCCAGCATCGCAGTGTGATGATGGCCGAGGATATGGCCAAACGGCTCAAGCGGGCCGGCTACACCGTCAAAGCCATCCATCGCGACATACCCCGCTCCAGTTGAGCGCGCGGATCGCCCTATCTCCCAGTTGACTATGCTCCCGAGCGACCGGAGCACGCCGTGCGCAGGGAGCCAATGGATCTGCGGCTTTCTCACAAAGGTCTTTGTCCAAACCATGCGTCGGGACGGCCATCGGTCGCCCCCCGTCCGGGCTTTCTCCGCACCCCCCCATCCGTCGCTAAGTAAATTAGATTCAAGCACTCCTGAATAAATGAGTGTTGATTCGCTTTTTCAACTTTTTCCAACCCTCTCCCCCTGAAAAACTTCCTGGATCGGCCGATAACTCTCTTGTACGTTTCCCGATCTCCGGGAAACCCGTGCGTGGATCGTTCCCGGTACGATGCGGAACGGAACCAGGAGCCTGTTGTGCCGATCGATATCGAGCAAAGCGAAAAGTTGAACAGCATTCGCCTGGAAGGCGCCGTCGACATCCATTCCGCAGCGCAGCTGAAAGCGGCTCTGGTGGAGGCCATCGAGCACGGAGGAACCCTGCACCTCTCGCTCGGGAGCGTCACCGCGCTGGACGTCACTGCCGTGCAGTTGCTCTGGGCGGCTGCACGCGCCGCGCGCCTGGCAGGCGTTGACATCCAGCTCGACAGCCCTTTGTCCGATACCCTCGCTCACCAGCTTGGCTCTGCCGGCTTCACTGGTTTTCCCCTTTCCTGACTTCATCTGAGCTAAAGGACCACGGGCGATGCAGCCGACCAACCTGGGCAATGCCGAAGAGTTCAAGCAGAGCTTCCGCGAAGAGGTCCGCGAGATCGTCGCCGATCTTGAGGCTGCCCTGCTGGAGCTGAACCGCGCTCCCGCCGACGCCGAACTGGTGGGCCGCGTCTTCCGCGGCCTGCACACCATCATGGGCTCCAGTTCCATGTTCGGCTTTAAGTCGTTGGCCGTCTTCACCCACAATCTCGAATCCGCCTTTAACGCGGCCCGTAACGGCCGGCTCGTCGTCGACTCTTCACTCATCGATCTCACCCTGGGCGCACTGGACCAGATGCGTACCCTGCTGGAGGATGACCTGGAGGGTAACGATGCCGCCGGCAGCGCCGTTGCCCGCATTGCGATTCTGGAGCGGCTGGCCGAGTTGACCGGGCAGGCGGCGCCCGTTCCCAAACTGCCAGCCGCTGCCGAATCCTCTGCCGACGCTGAGGCGGATATCTCCGTTTCCGGCCCTGTCCAACTCTGGAAAATCAGCTTCCAACCCGGTCCGGAGTTCCTGCTCAACGGCGTCGGTCCGCTCTTGCTCATCGGCGAGCTCTCCGGGCTGGGCAAGCTGCAGACCATCGCTTCCATGGATAAGGTGGCCCCGCTCACCGGGCTTCACCCGGAGCGTCGCTATGTTTCCTGGGAGATCAAGCTGGAGACGGCGGCTTCGCGGGACGCCATCCGCAGCGTCTTCCTCTTGGTCGAAGATGTTTGCGCGCTGGAGATCGAGCCGGTCGGGCCTATTGCTGCCGTCCCGTCAGCCAGCTCGGAACGCAACTCCGATGCGGTCGTGCGCGGCTTGCTGGCCCGCGTTGCTGGCTGCTACTTCGTGCTCCCCTTGGCCGCCACGCTGGAGTGCATCGAGGTGGAAGCGGCCGAAGCCCAGGAGGACAGCGGCCGCGGCATCGTCAATGTCCGCGGCCAGAGGTTGCCCTACATCCGCCTGCGCGAGTACTTTGGCATCGATGCTCCCCAGCTGGCCATGGAGCGGATCATGATCCTCACAACCGAAACGGGCCGCTGTGGCTTTGCGGTCGACGAGGTGCTGAGCGATTGCCATATCGTTATCAGGAGCCTGGGCCGCTTCCACGGCGATGTACAGCTGGTCTCCAGTGCCGCCATTCTCGGCGATGGCACCGTGGCTCTGGTTCTCGATCCCCAGCAGATCGTGCAGGAGGTCCTGAAAGGCACTCCGCCGCGCGCATAACCGGATTCAGCCGGCAAACACCACCGGCGCGCGCACGATTGCGCGGAACGAAGTGACCTGTGTTGTCTTGGGAATGCTCGCGCGAAGCCATCCGGCTGGGCGGCGGAAATCAGGGATGCTGTGGGAGGCGATTCCGGCGGCGATCCTCAGAAGAGTGGGGAAGGTCTCTCCAGGATCGCGCCGTGGAATCGTCAGTGCGGGGAAGCGCGTATTAAATAGATGTGTCTCGGTCCGAAAAGATTCCAAGATTCCGGTACATCGGCTTCACGATTCGCTGCACTGCAGCTAAGCGGCTGAAAAACCATAGAGATCCAAGCATCACCACGCCTCCGTTTACCATCACCGTCAGAGGCGCTCCAATGCGGTGCGCCATGGCCCCGGCCAGCAGGCTGCCGAAGGGCGCCATGCCCACAAATGCCACCGTGTAGTAGCTCATCACCCGGCCCCGCATCTCTTCGCTCACCAGCGTCTGGATCACCGTGTTGCTGGCCGCCATTCCCTGCATCATGCCCATGCCGGCCAGAAAGACCATGCCCAGCGAGAGCCAGAAGTTGTGCGAGAACCCAAAGCCGATCAGCCCCAGCCCGAAGACCATGGCTGCTACGGGAATGATCCCCACCAGCCCGCGGACCGACTTGCGCGCCGCCAGGCTCAGCGCCGACACCAGCGCCCCCACGCCCATTGCGCCCATCAGGAAACCCAGCGTGTGTGGCCCGCCATGCAGCACCCGGGCGGCAAAGATGGGCATCAGCACCACGTACGGCATGCCCATCAGGCTGACCACTGCAAACAGCAGCAGAATGGTGCGGATGGGCAGAGAGCCGCTCACGTAGCTCCAGCCCTCGCCCAGCTCGGCCAGTGCGCCGGCGTTCTTTGCCCGCGGCTTTTGCGCGCCGAGGCGCATGGCAACCAGCGAGGCAATGACCGCGATGTAGCTGATGCCGTCGATCAGAAAGCACCAGCCCTCGCTGCTGGCCGCAATGATGAGCCCGGCCAGCGACGGCCCCACCAGCCGCGCCATGTTCACCATCGACGAGTTGATGGCGATGGCATTCGACAGATCGGCGCGGTTGTTCACCATCTGGATCATGAACGACTGCCGTCCCGGCATGTCGAAGGCGTTTACCACTCCCTGCACCACGCTGAGGCACAGAATCCAGGGGATGGTGATGTGCCCGCTGAGCGTGAGCGCGGCCAGCAGCAACGACTGCACCATGCTGACGGCCTGGGTCCATACCAGCACCTGGCGGCGGTTGAGCCGGTCAACAAGAACCCCGGCAAAGGGCGCCAGCAAAAACGTGGGAATCTGCCCGCAGAAGCTCACCGTGCCCAGCAAAAGCGCAGAACCTGTCAGCCGGTAGACCAGCCACGAAGTGGCCACCCGCGTCATCCATGTGCCCACCAGCGAGATCGTCTGCCCGGCAAAAAACAGCCGGAAGTTGGGATGCCGGAGCGCCCGCCACGCATGCGAGATGCCGCTGACGGCGCCTTCAGCGCTCTGCTGCGTAGTGGAACGCAGATTCCGCGCGGGGTTCGCTTGCGGGTCGTTCTCCATACTGGAAGGGGAAGAGGTCAAAGAAAAAACCTGTCGTCGGGACTCGCACCGGCTGCCGGTGCTGTCTCTATTCTAAAGAACCTGCGATGAGCCCATCTTGACCAATCTCTCATCCCGAGCGACCAACAGGAGGCGAGGAACCTGCGCTTGTTGTTCCGCCGCCGGCTTTCTGGAAAACTTTGGGTGCCCCAGGTCTCGATTCTGAGACCTGGGAAAGAAGCCGACTCACCAACCCAGCTGCATGTAATGCCGGGTCTCTTGCATTTGCATACCGAGGGAGGAGGAACTCTACACCAGCTGCAATCCCCTGCGCCGAAGGCGCGACTGGCCCCACCGCAGGTGGCCTCACCAGGGCTTGCGCGGGCTCACGCGGCCGCCGTGGGTTACTTCCCAGGCCTGGCGCATCAGCTTCCGCATCAGCGCGGCCTCATCGGCCCGTTCCTGCCGCCACTTGAGCTTGCTCAGCCGGTTGCGCCAGCCGCGCACGGTGTAGAACACGTCTTCCAGCATCCGCGCCAGCCGCGCCTGCCAGCCGTGGTGCTTGCGGTAGTAGATCAGCGTGGAACGCATCCGCCACTCCACCACTGTGGCCGCGGTCTTGGAGAAGGTGCGGTGGGTCACCGTCTTGCCCGACTCGCCGCCCAGGTGCGTTACCACGATCTGCGGCCAGTACCAGACCTCGAATCCGGCCTGCTTCATCCGCTTGCACAGATCCACTTCCTCGCAGTAGAGGAAGAAGACCGGATCGAAGAGCCCCACCACGGCCAGCGCCTCGCGGCGCAGAATCATGAACGCGCCCGTCACCCAGTCCACCTGTGCCGGCTCGTTCACATCGGCCCAGGTGCGGTCCGGCGCGCCAAAGATCTTCGAGCCCGGAAACCGCGCCGACAGTCCCGTCAGCACCAGGGCATCGCGCCAGATGGAGTGGAAGCTGCGCGCCGCCGGCTGCCAGCTGCCGTCTTCAAAGACCAGCCGCGCCCCGCCCACACCCGCCTTGCGATGGGCTTCCATCTGCTGGATGGCAGCTTCCAGCGCCCCTTCGTGGAAGAATGCATCGGAGTTCAACAGCACAATGTAGCGGCCATCAGCGGCCTCGATGGCCAGATTGTTCGCTGCGCCAAATCCCAGGTTTACATGGCTGGCATAGAGCTTCACGGGCGTGGCCGACGCGGTATACATCTGCTCCACCATCTCCGCCGAGCCGTCGCGGCTGGCGTTGTCCACCACCAGAATCTCCGCCGAAAGCCCTTCGCTCATCCGCCCGCACTCGGCCAGCAGCGCATCCAGGCAGCGCTGCAGCAGCGCGCGCGTGTTGTACGAGACAATCACGATCGACACCGTGTACGCGTAGCTGGGGCGCATCATCATGGCGTGTTCTCTTCCGGTCCGGGGGTGCCTCAAGTATAGTGCCCCATGGCATTTGCTGGCCCACCGCAGCTGACCCCATCGGGCTGCGGGCAGTGATGCTTTTGGGTCATGACCATTCCGGTACGCAGCGTCCGGCACCACAGCCCGCGCGCTATCCTTGGGGTGCAACCGAACAAGACACACAACCCCGCTCCCGGGAGAAGCGGGTGCCCCAGATCTCGCTGTTGAGACCTGGGAAAGTTCGAACCCAAGCGCGTACGGTGCGAGCGGTCCAGCCCAGCCGAGGCAGTCCAACAAGGAGACCTGCGATGAACAATCACATTGCCTATCGACGTATCCTTCTGGCCGCCCTGGCTCTGGTCTGCGCGCTTCTTTCCGGCGCCTGCTCGCGCGCCCAGAACAACTCCGGCCTCACCCATCTGCGCGTCACGGGCGAGGTGCTGTTGCCCTCCGTCACCCGGCTGGGCATCAACCTGGGCGAGCAGAATTTTTACGACTCCGGTCAGATGAACCGCAATCTCATCTTCCGCAACCCTGGCTTCGAGGGCCTGGCCTACCGCTCCATCTTCCACTGCGTCCAGAGCGACGCGCGCTCCTGTACCGACACCCGCGGCGGCATCCAGTTTCCTCCCAACTTCTGGAACGGCGCCTATGTTGAAGTGATCGACGGCGCTGCCGTGGGCAGCCACGGCGTGGTCACTGCAGCCGACGGCGGCTCCGTTGCCTATACCTTCAGCCTCAGCGGTCTGCAGGTGCATGCCGGCGACTGGATCTCGGTCTACAAAGGCTTCTACGGCGAACCCACTGCCGGCTGGTGGCCCAAGAGCGGCGGCAACGCCAGCTTTACCGCGGAGCGCTCCGATCTGCCCCCCGGCTCCCCGGGCCGCCAGTCGCTGCGCATGACCGCGCTGGAGCGTGGCTCCTGGGCGCAGATCACTTCCTACTTCGACACCTTCGAAGGCATGACCTTTCTGCGTCTGCGCGGTCATTACCGGCTCAGCTTTTGCGCCAAATCGGTGGCTGGCGGGCGCATGCTGCACGTGCATGTAGGCCGTCTGGTGCCCGGCCTGCCGCGCTACCTCAATCGCGAGATCCCTCTCACCACCACCTGGGCCACCTACAGCGAAGAATTTGACGCGAACGAAGGGCAACTGCCCCCGGCCTCGGTGGAAGTGGCTCTGGCCGTCTCCGGCGGCGCGGTGCTGCTGGACAATGTCGCGCTCGAAAAGACCGACGGCGACCCGGCCAATCACACCGTCTTCCGCGACGAAGTGCTGGAAACCCTGCGCCAGCTGCATCCCGGCGTCCTGCGCATGATGGGCAGCGGCGAAGAGCTGGGGTCCACCATCGACAACCTGCTTGCCCCGGTCAGCGCTCGCGTGCGCTCCGGCTACTTTGCCTACTACGCACCTGCCGAAGACATCTCCATCTCCATTCCCGAGTTTTTGGAGCTCTGCCGCGAGGTCGGCGCCGAGCCCTGGATCACGCTGCCGGCCGCCGTCAGCCCTGCTGAGTCCCGCAAGCTGGCTGAGTATCTGGCAGGAGCGCCCAACACCGATGGCGGCGCACTGCGCGCCGCGGCCGGCCATCCCGAGCCCTGGACGCACAGCTTTCACACGCTCCATATCGAGCTGGGCAACGAGACCTGGAACGCCGTCTATCGCGGCGAAACCATCGAGGATTCGGCCGCCTTCGGCCGCCGCGCCCATCTCATCTTCTCCGCCTTCCGCGCTGCTGCCGGCAGCTCCGCGCCGGACTTCGACCTGATTGTTGGCACCTTCGTCACCATCCCGGATCGCAATCACGCGCTGCTCAGCGCCGCCCTCGAAGCCAACACCCTGGCCATCGCGCCCTACCTGATGATGAACGTCAACCGCTGGAATACGGACGACGATCTCTTCGCCCCGCTGCTGGCCCAGCCCGAGCAGATGGAGCGCGCGGGCGCGGTGCGCGCCTCCCAACTCTCCGCCGGCGGCCGCCAACTGGCCGTCTACGAGGTCAACCTGCACTCTACGCTGGGCACGGCCAATGCCGCCGTGCTCGATCGCCTGACGCCTTCGGCCGCCGCCGGCATTGCTGTGGTCAGCCACATGCTGCGCATGATGCGCGAGGAAGGGGTCCGCACCCAGGCTCTCTTCGCTCTGCCGCAGTACATGTTCAAGCGCTCCGACGGCACTCCCGTCCGGCTCTGGGGTGCAGTGGTGGAGATGGGCAACGACGGCCGCCAGCGCCCCCAGTTTCTGGCCGAGTCCATGGCCAACCGCGTCCTCCATGGCAACCTTGTGCGCGTCGCGCTCACCGGCGCCGACCCTACTCGCAATCAGCCTCCGGCCAACGATGGCGTCCAGCTCCGCGACCAGCACCTGCTGGATGCGTACGGCTTCCGCGATGGCCATCAGGTGGGCTTGATTGTCTTCAATTACGACCTTCACCAGAGCCACCGCATGGCGCTTGAGCGCGCCGCCGCAGCAATCTCCGGTGGCATGACTGTAACAAGATTGAACAGTTCCTCGCCTTCCTCCAATAACGAAGGGGTCACGCAGGTAACGGTTCAAAGCTATGCATCTGTGGAAAACGAATTTACCCTTCCGCCTTGCTCCATGACCGTCTTTGAATGGCAGGAGTAAGTTTTGCGCGTTTTTCTGCTGTGGTAAAGTAAGAAGTTCTAACTTGATTCATCTTTGACTGACTTTCAGCCACTTTCATCTTTTAAGTCAGTTACTCTTTTGCGTTACTTTTTGTTAGTAACTCAAAGTGGTTACGAATTCTTTCTCCGCAGTGGTGCCTTATCTGGGATGCGGACGCTCTTTTTATTCCACCTTCGCGTCATTGTTCCTGCAGGTGTCTGACGGTAGTTTCGGAATCATAAGAGCCGCCTCATCAAGGTTAGTCCTCTGACCGGACGAATTCGTACTTTGGCATCTCAGCTTCCGAGGTTTCAAAATCGAGACCTGAGGCAGCCAAGAATGGTTGGGCAGCAAACGGTCAGAGACCAGTCTTACCTCGATCCCCACTCTCCTGCCTTGCTTTGCTCCTGCAGGAGCTGGTTACCGAGATCAGCATCGTAACCATGCGGTGCGCTTCAACATTCGGTTCGTAAGCTACTCCCTTACCGCCGCCCCCTCGGCCGCTGCGGGAGCTGGCAAACGCAAGGCAAGATGCCAGGCAAGGGACGGTAGCGTGAGATGAAAAACAACCGCAAGCATCCAATCGCGATCCTGGGGCTGCCTCTGCACAGCCTCACCGTCGATCAGGCCGTCGATGCCATCGACGAGCTGTTGATCGCCGGTGGAACCCACCAGGTTTGCCCCGTCAATCTCGATGTGTGGTTGAATGCGCTTGCCGATCCGCATCTGCATCGCATCATGTCCGGCTGCAGCCTGGTGGTTCCCGACGGGATGCCCCTGGTCTGGGCCTCCAAGCTGATGGGCTGCCCGCTCTCCGCGCGCGTTACCGGCGTCGATCTGGTCCCTGGACTGGCTGCGCTCTCGGCCCGCAAGGGCTATAAGATCTTCCTGCTCGGCGGCAAGCCCGGGGTGGCCGATCGCTGCGCTGATCTGCTCCGCCAGAGCTTTCCCGGGGCCAACATCGTCGGCGCCTATGCGCCGCCTGAGGCCAATCTGATCCGCATGGATCACACCGAGATTCTCAACCGCATCCACGCCGTGCAACCCGACATTCTGCTGGTGGCTTTCGGCAATCCCAAGCAAGAAAAGTGGATCTGGATGCATCGCAAGAAGCTGGGCGTCGGCGTTGCCATGGGCGTGGGCGGCAGCTTTGACATGATCGTGGGCGATACCTGCCGTGCGCCCGGCTGGATTCAGCGTTCGGGTCTGGAATGGGCCATGCGCTTTCTCCAGGAGCCGGACCGTCTCGGCCCCCGTTATCTGCGCGACTTCCTCGGCCTCGGCCGGCATCTGCCCTTTGCTCTTCTTGCAGCCTGGATGCAGCGGCCGTACTTAGGCCCCTCGCGCATCACCACCGCCATCACTCCGCAGGTCATGCACATCTACGTGCATGGCAAGCTCTCCGGCAATGTGGCGGAGGCCGTGGAGCAGGCCGCCACCGCCAGCATGGCCAATGGCCTGGTCATGGTCGTGCATCTCCAGAACGCCCGCCAGATCACGGCTGCCGGCCTGGGCGTGCTCATGGAAGCCCGTCGCCAGTTGCTCGAGGCTGGCCTCTCGCTTTCCCTGGCGGGCTTCACCCTCAAGACCCGTTTCCTGCTCTACGCCTGGTGTTTGCAACCCCTGTTCGACGAGTGGCAGCCGGCCATCAATCGCGGCAAACCCATCGCCAGTGCCGAGTCGCTGGCCCATCTGGACCGCGGACTCAGCGCCGAGCCGAAAGGCCTTCCCGTGCAGACCCGCTCCAACGGTTGATGGGGATGGAGATGCACGACCCAATCGGCGGCGAAGTGGATTTTGCGCGCCTCCCGGGCTTCTTCCCGGTCTTGCAGAGCCGGGGTGCGCTGGCCGCGCCGCAGCAGGGTTCAGCTTTTGCTCTCCGGCCATTGCTGTCCGGCCCATGCAGTTGATGAGGTCCACATGAATCTTCGCGAACTGGCTTCTCTCGGTTGGATGCACACGGTCAGCGCCCTGGCCGAGTCCGTCTACTTGAAAACCGGCATCGACTCCACCCGCCCCGTCACCTTCTACGGGCTGGTCAACGAGCGCTGCAACGTCAAGTGTCGCTACTGCGAGTACTGGCGCTTCGACAAGTACAACGAAGAGATGTCCATCGCCGAGTGGCAGCGCGCTCTGTTGAGCGTCAAGCAGTTTGTGGGCAACTTCTCCATCAACTTCTCCGGAGGCGAGCCCCTCATCAAGCCGGGCTTCATCGATCTACTTGGCTGGTGCTACGACAACGGCATCAAGGCCGGCGTCACCACCAACGGCTCCGCGCTCACCCAGGCCAACGCCAAACGCATTGTCGCCTCCCATCCGTTCAACGTGAACATCTCCGTCGACGCGCCCACGGCCGAGGTGCACGACTACCTGCGCGGCGTGCCTGGCCTCTTCGACAAACTCTCCAGCGGCATCAAGTTCCTGCTGGAAGAGCGCAAGGCGCAGAACGTGGAGTTTCCCATCACCGTCAAGCCCACCATCACCGCGCGCAACTTCCGCCTGCTGCCCCAGTTGGTGGATTGGGCCCAGGAGATGGGCGATCTGCTGGTCAGCCCTCAGCCGTTGAACCGCTGGTCGCCGGAAACCTACAACGAGCTGTGGATCGAAGAGGCGGAGATGGCCGAGTTCGAAGAGGTGATCGAGACCCTGATCGCCATGCAGAAGGCAGGTGCGCCGATCCTTACCCCCGAGAACGTGCTGCGCCTGATGCCGGGCAGCTATCGCGAGGAGAAGGCGCCGTGCTCCACCATGCCCTGTCGCGTGGGTATGCGCAACTTCTTCATCCGCACCAACGGCGATGTGGAGGTCTGCGTGCTTGGCTTTCCCACCATCGGCAACATCAAAGAGCAGTCCGCGCGCCAGATCTGGTACAGCCCCGCGGCCAAAAAAGTCCGCGCCGATACCATCCAATGCGAAAAGCTCTGCCTGATCACCTGCGTCAGCCAGAAGACGCTCGGCAACAAGGTGGGCATGGCCCTGCGCATGCTCAAAGGTACTCGCTAGGTCTCTGCGCGCGGAGATTCTTGCTTTCGCATCTCAGCTTCCCAGGTTTCAAAATCGAGACCTGGGGCACCCGAAGTTCTTGGCCTGGAATGGTTCGGAATCAAGCGGCGGAGACTTAGACGGAGGAATGCAGGTAGCTCGATGGCGTTGATCATTCTTTTACCGGCGGTCTTCTCCTGGGCCTATATGGCCTGGGGATCGGTGCGCCGGGCGCTGCTCGCTGTCTATTTGCCTAGCCTGCTGCTGTTGCCCGACTACTACAACATCCGCCTCACCCACCTGCCGGCCATCACCTTTGCCGACGCCGCCATTCTCCCCATCGCCTTCGCGCTGCTGCTTACCGAGATCAAGTACTGGCGTCCGCAGTGGATGGATCTGTGGGTCTTTGTCTATTGCTTCTCGGTGGTGATATCGCAGGGCATGGGCACGGAGATGGCCAACGGCCGCTGGATCGACTTTTTCTCCGCCGAGCTCACCTTCGATCGCCGCTTCGGCACCAACATCGCCGACTCCGGCATGATGGCCTTTGCCCGCATGATGGAGATGATCGTGCCGTACATGATCGGCAAGCTGCTCATTGAGCGCGCCGGCCGCGATGGCATGGTGTTGCGCCGTCCTCTGGTGGCGCGCATTTCCATGCTGCTGGCCTTGGTTGGCTACGTCTCCATCGTCGATTTCGTCAAGGGCGGCAGCCTCTGGCAGGCGGTTGGCAGCAAGCTCTTCCCCGGCCAGTTTGTCGACTGGCCCGCGCAGATGCGCTGGGGCTTCGGCCGCATTGCCGGCCCCTTTGGTCACGCCATTCTGGCCGGCATGATCTTCCTCATGGGGCTGATCTATTGCCTCTGGCTGCGCCGCGTGGACCCCACCTGGGGCCAGCGCCGCCTCGTCGCCAGTGTGCCCGTCAACCTGCGCAACATCGTGACCTTCGGACTGGCGCTCGGCCTGCTCATGACCCAGTCCCGCGGCCCCTGGCTCGGCGTGCTGCTGGCTCTGGTTTTTGCCGGACTCACCCGCATCCTGTCGGTGCCCAAGGCCGCCATCACCTTCCTGGTGCTGATGGCCGTCTTCTTCACCGGCCTGTATTACATCGGGCAAAAGTACACCAGCGTGGACATGAACCTGGCCAAGACCGAGGACCAGCGCAGCGCCGTCTATCGCCGTCAGCTGCTGACCGCCTATGCGCCCATCGTGGCCGAGCGCAAGGCCTTCGGCTGGGGCATTACCAACTACCCCGCCGTCCCCGGTCAGAAATCCATCGACAACGAATATCTGCTGCTGGCCGTCACCCAGGGCTTCTTTGGCCTGGGTATGTTTCTCCTCATTGCCGGCAGCAACGCTCTGCGCCTGCTGCGTTTTGTGGCCATGCCCCTCAGCTATGAAGACCGCCTGCTGGTCTTCGCGCACCTGGCCGTACTCATTGGATTACTGACCACAGTTGCGACGGTTTATATGGGCGAGCAGGTTACGCCGATGTACTTCCTGATGACCGGCTGGATCGCCGGCATGCATCCCCGTCCGGTGGAAGGACAAATCGCAGGCCTGCCCGGCTTTCGCCGCGTCATCGCTTAGCAACCGGCGGGGCATTTGCTGCCCGTCCGAGGACTTTGAATTATCGTGATGCTGTATTGGACAACCCGGATCCTGGCCCTGGCGATGGCGGCGTTGCTCGCGCCGTTGTTCATAGACATCGCCGTGGCCCTGGTCGGCAATCTCCGCCGCCCGCGCCGCTGGCCGGCTGCCGCGGCGTGCCCTGTTTGCCTGGCCGTGGTGGTCCCCGCCCACAACGAAGAGCCCTGCGTTGCCCGGACCGTGCACTCGCTGATAGCCGCCGGATGCCTGCCTTCGGCTCTGGCAGCGCCCCCCGGCGTCTTGGTGCCCCGCGTCTTTGTCGTGGCCCACAACTGCACCGACGCCACCGCGCAGCTAGCTGCCGAGGCTGGCGCCATCGTGGGTGAAATTCACGATCTCTCTCTCCAGGGCAAGGGCGCGGCCCTGCGCTTCGGCTTCCAGCAGGCCGCGGCCTGCGGCGCCAACGCCTTCCTGGTGGTCGACGCCGACTCCGTGGCCACGCCCAACCTCATCGCTGCCGTCACGGACGCGCTGGCCGCTGGTGTGGAGGCTTTGCAGTGCCGCTATGAGCTGGAGCTGCCCGCTTCCACTCCGGCCTTCTCGCGCGACCGGCTGCGGGCTCTCGCCTTCCGCGGCATCAATGTGCTGCGTGCCCGCGGCCGCGCCGGCATGGGGCTCTCCGCCGGCATTTTCGGCAACGGATTTGCCCTTACCGCCGCGGCGCTGGACCGCGTGCCCTTCGCTGCCGACAGCATCTGCGAGGACATGGAGTATCACGGCAAGCTGGTTGCCGCCGGCATCTCGGTGCAATGGATAGAAGACGCCGGCGTCTGGACCGAGGTCTCGCCCTCCGGCGCGGTCCAGGCCCAACAGGAAGCCCGTTGGGAGGGCGGCCGTCTGCGCGTCGCCGTTCTCTCCACGCCCTCACTGCTGGCGGCTGCGTGGCGCGGCAACCTGCGCGCTCTGGGCGCGCTGTTTGAGTTTTGGAGCCTGCCCACGGCGCGCGCGGTGCTCGGCCTCCTGCTGGCCGCTCTGCTGCCGGTGTTCTGGTTGCGCGCCTTTATCGCTGTGTACGTGCTGTTGCTGGTCCTGTACGTGGTCCAGGCCGCGCGGCTTGGACAGGATCCAGGCCGCGATCTGGCTGCGCTTTGCCTGGCCCCGCTGCACATCCTCTGGAAGGTCGCCATGATTCCCATGGTGTTGCTCCACACTCGCCGCCACACTCCCTGGGCCCGCACCGGGCGCGAGGTGCCGCGCCCATGACGGAATCCATGCCCAACGCCCGGCTCACCCCGCAACCCGTCGCGGCGCCAGCTCCCGCCGCTTCCGGTTCCATGCACGAGGTGCATCGCCGCTTCAGCCGCAACGTGGCCGCCACCATCTTTGCGCGCGTCGTCAACATGGCCCGCGGGGTGCTGGTAGTGCCTTTCCTGCTGCGCCACCTGGGCCTGGAAGCCTACGGCATCTGGACCACCATCTTCATTCTTGTTTCCTACGTGGGCCTCACCACCCTCGGCCTCTCCAACGTCTACATCAAGTACATTGCCGAGTTCCACGCCCGCAAGGAGTACGATCGCGCCAACTCCTTGCTCTCCACCGGCCTGTGCATCACCGTGCCGCTCTGCGCGGCGCTCTTTGCCGGCTTCTTCTTCGGCTGGGAGTGGTACGCGCCCTGGCTGCATCTGCCCCCGCAGCACGCCGCCGACGGCAAGGAAGCTGTGCTCATCGTGCTCGGCATCTTCCTCTCCTCCATCGCCCTGAGCGCCTTTGGCGACATCCTCGCGGGGGTGCAGGAGATTGCTTCCACGCAGATGTTCCTGGCCTTCAGCATCCTGGTGGAGTTTGGCCTGATTCTCTGGTTTGTCGGTTCCGGTCGCGGCATTCGCGGCCTGGCCGAGGCCTATCTGGTCCGCATCCTCATCAACGACGGCCTCACCATCTGGTGGAGCTGGCGCAAGCTCAAGTGGATGCGCATCTCGCCCCGTCTGGTCCGCCGCGAAGCCATCGGCCATGTCATCCACTTTGGCGGCGTCGTCCAGGTCCAGACCATCCTGGACATCGTCCTCGCCTCCGTCGAAAAGCTACTCGGCTTGTGCCTGATCGGAGCGGCGGCGGCGGGCTTGATGGATGTGGCCAGAAAATGGCAAATCGCCTATTCCTCGGTGCCCATGGCGTTCTTTGGCGCGTTGCTGCCAGCGGTTTCCCATGTCGATGCCGCCAGCCACGCATCCCAGCGCATGGACAATCTGCGTGTCCTGTATCTGAACAGTGCGCGCTTTTCTAATCTTTGTACCGCCGCTTTTGTCGCTCTAACCGTTTTTTGGTCACACGCC
>Ga0371490_1000586_pt1 | contig 23408 bp, 19 predicted proteins | sample MB2SIPfraction_FD_207959 | JGI IMG/M metagenome (GOLD analysis project Ga0371490, IMG submission 207959) | Lab enriched peat soil microbial communities from McLean, Ithaca, NY, United States - MB28FN SIP fraction | ecosystem: Environmental > Terrestrial > Soil > Wetlands > Peat | place: USA... | reverse complement strand
GTGTGCAAAACAGCCTTGCCCCGCAGTTCTTCTCCGCCCATTCGCGCGAGCTCATCCGCCACGCTGGCGATCACGTCGTCCGGCACGCTCACCAGAATCGTGGTGCTGCCGAAAATCTGCCGGGTAAGTCCTGCCTGTGCCTGCCCCGCCCCGATAAAGCGCACCGCCTTGCGCGCGCTGGCTTCGGTCCTTGCTGCCACCACCCCAATTCTCCAGCCCAGCTCACGCAGTCGCTGCCCCAACGCGCGCCCCACGCGTCCTGCTCCCACGATGGCAATGCTCTTTGGCATCCGTGTTAGCATAACCTGAGGTTGGCTCTCGACTCCAATCAGCATGCATCTTTTCTGGCTGCTCCTCTTCGGACTCATCGCTTTCGTCTGGGTCACCTACGGTTTGCGCGTGGCCTATGGCGCTGTGCGCTTGCCCTGGCTCAAGAGCTACGCCCCCGCAAAAGACGCCGATTGCCCACGGATTTCGCTGATCTTCGCGGCTCGCGATGAACAGGAGAAGCTGCCCGACGCCCTTGCCACCCTCATCGAAATCGATTATCCCCGCCTGGAAATCATTGCCGTGGACGACCGTTCCCGCGATGCCACGCCCCGCATCCTCGACGACTTCGCCGCCACGCACGACCGCCTCCGCGTCGTCCACATCACCGAACTACCCACAGGTTGGCTCGGCAAACCTCATGCTCTTCAAGAGGCCTACGAAGTCTCCTCCGGTGATTGGCTGCTCTTTACCGACGCCGATGTGCGCTTCCGGCCGGACACGCTTCGCCGCTCCGTGGCCCTCGCACGCGATCGCCAACTCGACCATCTCACGCTCTTCGGTGATATCGTCATGGTCGGTTTCTGGGAAAAAGTGTTCCTCACCTTCTTCGGCCTCTCTTTTATTATGGCCATCGACCCGCGCCAGGTGAGCAATCCGCGTTCACGCGCCTATGTCGGTGTGGGCGCTTTTCAAATGGTCAAACGCACTGCCTACGAGGCCTGCGGCACCCACCGCCGCTTGGCCATGGAAGTGATCGACGACGTTATGCTTGGCAAAATTGTCAAGCTGGGCGGTTTCCGTTCCGGCGTGGCCGTCGCCCAGGACGCGGTTTCCGTGCGTTGGCACGTCGGCATTGGCAACTTGATTCGCGGCGTGGAGAAAAATTTCTTTGCCAACGCTCAATTCAGCGGGCCGCTGGTCGCCGCTCAGTGCTTGAGCGTGCTCGTCCTCAACGTACTTCCCTTCGCTGGTGTGTTCTTCGGCCACGGCTGGGTTCGCATCTTCGCCGGCATCGCCGTTCTGATCGCCCTATGCTTTCACATTGGCGTGGACATCGTCATGCGCGTTTCCCCGCTCTATTGCCTCACGCTGCCCCTTGGCGCGCTCCTCTTCACCTACATGCTTCTGCGCTCCACCTTCATCACCTTGCGTCAGGGCGGCATCACCTGGCGCGGCACCTTCTATTCCCTCGACGCGCTCCGCCGTCGCAGCCGTTGATCCAGCTAATTTGGAGTGCGGCCTGCCCTGAGCGCAGTGAAGGGCGGGTCGCCGCCGCTTTTGCGATGCCTATTACACCCACAAATTGTCATCCCGAGCGAAGCGGCCCGATTTCTTCTTTTGCGCCGTTTTCTGGCGCGCCGGGCCGCGCAGTCGAGGGATCTCTCTTCAAAGGGTGCAACGCCCGGACTTCAGGTCGGCTCTAGTGAACTTCCCCTCTCACGTCGCCCAACCCTCAATCGCCGGCACCGCCCGCTCCTTCGCTCGTCTCCTTCCCAAACATTCCCGTCAAATCCTGCTGCTTCAACGACCGTATACGGTCCCGCAACTGCGCCGCCTTCTCAAACTCGAACTTCTTCGCCGCCTCCCTCATCTGCGCTTCCAGTTTTCCCAGGATTTCGGCGAGTTGTTCCTCGGAGCGAATGTTCGCCGTCGCCGCGTCCAATTCCCCGGCATCCAGCGGCACCGTCACGTAATCCGCCTCCACGATGTGTGCCAGCTCCATGTCCACGCCCTTCACAATCGATTGCGGCGTGATGTTGTTTTCCTTGTTGTACGCAAGCTGCTTCGCGCGCCGCCGGTACGTTTCGCCGATCGCCTCGTTCATGGATTTGGTCCGCCTGTCCGCATACAAAATCGCTTTTCCCGAAATATGCCGCGCGCAACGCCCCATGGTCTGGATCAGCGAAGTCGTGCTCCGCAAATAGCCTTCCTTGTCCGCATCCAGAATCGCCACCAGCGACACTTCCGGCAGGTCCAGGCCCTCGCGCAACAAATTGATGCCGATCAGCGCATCAAACTCGCCCTTCCGCAAATCCCGCAGAATCTTAATCCGGTCCAGCGTTTCCACTTCCGAGTGCAGATACCGGCAGCGCACGCCAATCTCCGAAAAATATTCGCTCAAGTCTTCCGCCATGCGCTTCGTCAGCGTCGTCACCAGCACTCGCTCGTTCTTCTCCGCGCGCAGCCGTATCTCCTCCAGTAGGTCGTCCACCTGGCCCTTCACCGGACGCACTTCCACCTCCGGATCGATCAATCCCGTCGGCCGGATCACCTGCTCCACCACTACACCTCCGGACCGCGTCAATTCATACGGACCCGGCGTCGCCGACACATAGATCACCTGATTCATGCGGTGCTCGAACTCCTCGAATGTCAGTGGCCGGTTATCCAGCGCCGAGGGCATGCGAAAGCCATAATCCACCAGCGTCTGTTTCCGCGACCTGTCGCCGTGGGACATTCCTCCCACCTGCGGGATCGTCGCATGCGCTTCATCCACAAACAGCAGGTAATCCTGCGGCACATAATCCAGCAGCGTTGGCGGCGCTTCGCCCGGCAAACGTCCGCTCAAGTGCCGCGAGTAATTCTCCACGCCGTGGCAGTAGCCGATCGTGCGCATCATCTCGATGTCAAACATCGTGCGCTGCACCACCCGCTGCGCCTCCACAAACTTGTTCTGTTTCTCCAGCTCTTTCTTCCACCATTCCAGCTCTTCCTGTATGCCCACGATGGCGCGGTCGCGCTGCTCCTGCGGCATAACGTAATGCGTTTTTGGATAAATGGGCACGCGCGAAAGATCTTCCTGTCCCGCGCGGATTTCGCCGGTCAGCGGGTCAATCTGCCGCAGCGTATCTATCTGGTCGCCCCACATTTCGATGCGGTAGCCCTGGTCTTCGTACGTGGGATAAATTTCGATGATGTCGCCGCGCACGCGAAATGTGCCGCGCCTCAGGTCTTCGCTGCGCTCGTATTGGATATCCACGAACCGGTGCAGCAGCGCTTCCCGCGAAGTCTGCTGCCCCTTTTCCACCATCACCAGCATCCCGTAATACGCTTCCGGCGAGCCGATGCCGTAGATGCACGATACCGACGCGACAATCACCACGTCCCGCCGCTCAAACAGCGAACGCGTCGCGCTCATGCGCAGCTTGTCCAGCTCGTCGTTAATCGTCGCTTCTTTGTCAATGTAGATGTCCGCGGAGGGCACGTACGCCTCCGGCTGGTAAAAATCGTAGTAGCTCACGAAATATTCCACCGCGTTTTCCGGAAAGAAGTGCTTGAACTCGTGATAGAGCTGCGCCGCCAGCGTTTTGTTGTGCGCCAGCACCAGCGCCGGCCGGTTGGCCTCCTCGATCACCTTCGCCATCGTGAACGTCTTGCCCGAACCCGTCACGCCCAGCAGCACCTGGTGCTTCTCTCCCGCCTTCAGGCCGCGCGTAAGCTGCTCGATCGCGGCAGGCTGGTCCCCGCGCGGCTGGTACGTGCTGTGCAGCTTGAAATTCATCCTGAGCGTCTCCTGCTAGCCCGCCAGCGCCAGCCGAAACCACTATTATACCAAGTCTCGTAGATGTGACGCGTTGGACTCGCCGTCACCCAATCTGTCAAGGCGGGTGGCACGGAGTGAGATTCACCATGCTCCAGCAGGGCGCAAGCCGACCGGATGGCGCGGTGCTACCCCTGGCTCGTCGTGAATAACGCGGAGGGTGCCCCGGGTTCCGGTGTTTGGTACCCGGGTCTTGGGGTTGCTTCTTCTCACTACACGCTTCAGAAACTGGGTAGTGGTTCAGTTTGAAAAACAAGGGTGAGAGAATGGCATGGGAAGTGCTGAGGTGTTTTCATGCCAAACGACGAAGACAAAATCTGCATAAAATGCGAGCATCCAAAATCGGAGCACGTTGGGAAAGGCTGTAATCACCTTACTGATATGGGACCACAGCCGCATGGTAATCCAGAATTAAAGATGTGTTGGTGTGATGGATTCGTGGAAGACAAACGCGGAAAATAAAAGCCCCGACCGGCATCGGGACGGTCCTTTTAGGAACGACTTTTCTTAATCCATTGCCACACTCGATCTGCAAGCCAGCCATACCGCTTGTCGGAATCCAAGCTGATTTCACAAAGAAGAAAGCTCGTATCCTCTTCCATTCCGGGAATTGCTTTAATGCGCTTCCCCCATGTTTCAGCATCTTTGCCGGTATAAATTAACCAACAATTCGGCGCATATCTATACCAGTCCTTTGCTCCGTTCAGAACTCGCTCAATGTCTTTTCTTGATGGAGTATCCGAATCTCCAAAGCGGACTCCCAGGTGAAGAAATGGCATTGTGCTTATTCCCCCTCTGCCGAGCCGGTCTCGCGTTTCTCTGGCGGCTCCAAATCCACCCCGGGCAATCCCTTTACTCTCCCCAACAGCATTTTGATTGGTCGGTAGAATAACGGAATCATAAGAATCAAGAGCAACTTCCAATCTGCCGGAAGAATCTGTAGGGCGTCTTTCAGAGATTGGGCGATGGGGGGATGCAAGATATGCCAGCCAACATAAAAAACGAGGTAGGCAATGGCGAGCGCCATGAGTCTTTCGGTTAGGCTGACTACCCAATCCAGGAAGGACAGAATCCACTTGGGAATTGATTGAATCCACAGCAGCATTGGTTTTATGTCCTGTGACTTGCATTCGACAAACTCCTGCGCTACTGTTGTATTGCGCGCAAGAGTTTCGAGCGGCCCGACCGTAAATCGGGCCGTTTCCATTTAACAGCCGACTTTATCAAGCATTTCTTCAATTGTCCAAACATGATCTGCGATTTCCGCTTCCATCGCTGGGGTGACGCGGAGAGTTTTGTGAACGCGGCAAAAATTGTAGTGCATGAAATGGATTGCGACCGCTGCGCTGAGTCAACGCGGACAATGGATTTGTCGGTTTTGCACAGGTGGAAAATCGAGAACCTATTTCGCACACGTGGGAAATCGGCCCCTCGATTTTCCACCACCTCGGGTCAGGCTTTGGGTTTCTTACGGCGGGTTTTCAGGTAGGACTCAATCTTTTCCAAGCTGAAATACTGCCCCTCAGACTCAAAAATCACCTTCATCTGCGGGGCAGTTTTACCTTCGGCTTTCAGCCTCCATATACGCATAGCCAAGGCAGTTTCTTCTTTCCTACCGCGTTTAGGTTTGGCTAGTTCAATAAGTGAATCCTCAAGACCGCGCAGTCCCAATCCTCGGATGAGTGCTCGGTAAAGGTATTCTGGCGGGTGGCACACCCTTCGCACGGAAGTAAAACGTGGGTGCCGCACCCTTTGCGTTTGGTTTATAAAGGGTGCGGGTGTTGACGTTTCCGGGCCGGCGGCCCAGGCTCAAACTGCGAGACGAAACGGGGTGCCCCTCGGTTTGTGAGGGTCTTGGGGTGCTTTTCTCCCTCACCTGGTACCAGTTTCGAAACTAGTACCCACTAAATAATAGTTGACATACGGTAAATAGTGTGCTATGCTTCCCTGTTATGCTGAAGGGACGCAGTTCTTGTGCTATCTCGGATCGTCCCGCAACTCCATCCGGGAAGCAATTAACGCGCCCCACTCCCTCGCCCTCTCTCACTGCTCGCCACCCGCTTGCCCGCCGCAGCGACGGCGGAGGAGGGTCACCAACCACTCGACACTTCCCCCTAACCCCTTTGTTTCCCCATTTTCCATTTTCACTTCCCCATTTTCGCCTTCCGGTTTTATCTCTTCCACTCTTATACTGTTTTACCCTTACACTCTTGCACAGCCTTGCCGTACATTTCCGTATTCTCCGTACACCCTTCCTCCCATCTCCTTTCCTTTCTGTCGCTTCCGCAATTCGTACCGAAAAAACCCCGGGGGGCACCCCTCTCAATCCTCCCCCGGTGCCCCACCCTCGCTTTTTGAGGCGTGTTGTTTGCGCCCCGGATGGGGTTACGGGGGTGGGCCTTGGGTCTGCTTTTTCTTTTCGTCGGGTCTTTGCTTCTTTACTTCTCCGCGGATTCACTCCCCGTCACCAGGAGCGTCTCAAACCGGCTGCTTGCTTCAATCGTATAGTGCACGCCGTTCGAGCCATCCGCTTTCGCGATGGTCACGTCCATGGACTGCTGTGTCTCTTCCGTCGCCCGCACCACCAGCCCGCTCTTCAGCGAGATATACGTGACGATCTCATCCGTGCCTTTTGCCGTGCCCGATGTTCGCAATTCGTGCAGCCGGTAATCGTCCGGCGTGGCATCCTTCGTGGACGATTTCTGCTTCAGCGTCGCCCGCGTCAGAAAACTCGCGCACGTTTCCGCGGGAATCAGCGGGCACTTATCGTTTCCCACGTAAGTCGTTTCCTTCTCCCATTCCAGCCCGGCGATGGGCGAAGGCGATGTCTCCGCTTCCTCGGTTTTCCATTTGTCTCCGGGCCTCGCGCCTTCCGCCGGCAGCGTCCACCCAAACGCAAAGCGCGACAGCCAGAATTGCCATGCCAGCCGCATTTCCGGCGCAACATCGTCCAGCCCCTCGGCCTTGGTGACGTGCCCGTCTCCCGCGATCGTGAATTCGACCTTTGCGCGCGCGGGCGCATCCTTGTCGGAAGCATCGGCCTCTCCAGCATCGAACTCCGCGTGCGCCACTACCACCGGCCGCCCCTTCTCCAAATGGACTTCCTTCGCGGTGAATATCAGCGGCATCGCAATATCGCGCTGCACATCACCCGGATGCAGCATCGTCGCGACCCGGCTCTCTGTTTTGACGTGGCGTTTCACGTTCCCGTGCACGTCGTACTTCACGACCTGTCCCGCGTGCAGCTGCGGCAGCAGCACGACGCGCTGGTCACCACCCGCCGCGCAAACGCCTGCGCCCAGCAGCGCGACGCAAACCAACACCCGTTTCATCGCAGTCTCCCGAATCGCCCGTTGTCCCGGGACCTTGTTCCCTCAGGGCTTCTTCTCCGCAACAGCCGCCGCCGGCTCGATGCGGATTCGCGGCGCATCCACGGGTCCGCTCATCTCAAAACTCCGCGCCGCCGCGCCTCCCTTGGCTCTGCGCTCCCGCAAATCGCTCTCCGCTATCGTGATTTTCGCCTCCTGGCCAAAGCTGAGCGTCCCCGCAAGCTCCATTTCCCCCTTCGGGCTCTCCAGGCGAATCCCCTCGAAATTCACGGCCCGGTCCTTCACCGCAAATTCTCCTTCTCCACTCGTCCATCGCGACACGCCCATGCGCGGCGTTCCCGCTTCCATGCTGCTGGCCACGTCCCAACCGCGAAATTCCACGCCCTTCAACTTGATTTCTCCGCGTCCCTCAAGTCCTTGCAGCAACTCCTCTCGGCCCACTCCCTTCGTTGTCAGTTGCAGCGTTCCCTTCGCCGTGCCCGCCCAGCGTTCTGTCCAGTGCGCAGCCCAAGGCACCTGCGCCAGATTCACCCCGTCAAATCCCGCGGCAATCTCATATTTTGGCGACGCCGAAAACACCGCCATCATCCCGCCGCGCACCGTGCCGCCGGCCCATTGCGCCTCTACCTCGCTCACCTCCAAATGCAGGTCGTGAAACGCCAGCTTTGCATTCACCTTCCCCAATTTCACTTTTTCGATTGTCGCGCTGTCCACGCTCATCTCGCCCTCCGCCGAGATTCGCCGCAACAGCTCGCTGGGTTTCGCTCCGGTGTTGTTGTTCCCCAGCAGCGACGGCAGCAGACGCTGCAGCCAGTTCGGCCGCGCCCTCGGTCCAAACCAGCGATCCAGTTCCGTGGCGTCCAGGTGGTCCGCGTGCAACCGGAATCCCCAGTCGCTCCCGCCCGAAGCGTTCAACGCCGCCGCTTCCTTGATTCCGCCGGACCAGGTCGCGCCAAACCCCTCGGCGCGCGAGATCGTCGCCCCTCGCTGCCCGTCTTTCCACTCCAGCGACACCTCCTCCAATTTCAGCGGCTGGTTCAATCCCGCCGCCTGCAGCTCCGCTTTCTTCAACTCCACTGTGCCGTTCCATTGCCTCCTCAGAAATCCATGCTCCCAATTCAAGTCCATCGCCGTGGCGACGCCGCCGCTCAGTTCCCAGCCGTGATTCAACGTGTGCCCCATGGCCGCGGCTGCCTTGAAAAAATCCTGCAGTTTGTCGAGCCTTCCCTCGATCCACAGATCACCATGGCCCGCGGCGAAATCGTGCGCAAATCGCAGCTCGACCGAATTTGCCGGCTCCCCCGCGGTTCGTCCCTTCGCTGCAAGCTTCTCCGTTTTTGCCGGTGGCGCGGCTTCCTTCGCTGCCGGCCCCAGCGTCACGCGCACTGGCTCAACGCTGAATTTTTCACCGCGCATCTCCCCGCGCACTTCTCCAATCCGCACAGGTTGTTGGAATTCAGGCAGCCGCAAGCTCCCGCCGTCGCTGGCGATCCGCGTCCCTTCCCATTGCAACGGCCATCCCTGTACCGTGCCTTCCCCGCTGAAGAATTGCTCCGCCGTCACTTCTTCCGCCACGCCTGGTTGAAACGCGCGGTACCACGCCAGCAAATCCGAAGCCTGCACGCCCGCCCGGTCAATTCGCGCGCTCCATTCCAGCGGCCCGGCAATTTGCAGATCAGCGGACCCATGCAAGCTCGAACCCGGCAACTCGACGCTCATCTCGTCCGCGTGCCCCGTTCCCGCCACCAGATTCCACTTCCCTTTCAAGCTCAGGTTGACGCGCGGATTGTCGTTGCGCTCCGTCAAGTCCCACCGGTGAATTTGGGTTGTGCGCGCTTGCAGCTCAAATTGCCATTCCCCCGCTGCCGCACCGCCCGGATTTTCCTTGCCCACGCTGGTATTTCCGTCCACCGCGAATTCCCCGCGCACGCCGGGATCGTTCCCCGTGGCCAGCCGGAACAAATCCGCAATCGAGGCTCGGCCCCAGTGCAGTTGAATCTGCGCCGGCTGCAGCCGCGCCGAAGTGCCCGCCACGTCTCCGCGCACTTGCAAGATCCCCGTGGATTGCAGTGTCACCCCGCTTCGCCAGGGTTGCGCCTCCAGCCGCAGTTCCCAGCGCCCTGGCGAGACTTGCTCCACGCTCCCGGAAACGCCCGTGAACGCAAACGGCCTCTTCTCTTCGCCCTCCTTGAAATTCACGCGGCCTTCGTCGAATTCGATTCGTTGCAGATGATGTGTGGGTTCGACCGGCTGGTGTGGCCCGTAAAACGTCCCGGCATCCCCCGGCTTCGCCTTCACCGGCGGCAGCCAGTCTTCCAGGTTCCACCGTCCTTGCGCATTCCGCACCAGGATCAGGCTCGGCCTCGTCAGCGACATCGTTCCAAATTCAAGGTGGCCCCGCAGCAGCCCCATCCAGCGCAAGCTCGCCGCCATGTTTTCCGCCCGCAGGAAGTACTCGTGGCCGAACGCAGGATCCTCTCCAATCGTGACCCCGATCGCGTCCACTTCCGGAATCGGCAGAATCTGCACCGAAAATCGCCTGACCTCCACCGGCCTCCCGAACGCCCTCTCCAGACGCGCGATCAGGTAGCCGTGCATGCGGTGCGTGCTCGCCAGGAGAGACACACCCACCTGCGCCGCAACCAGCAGCACTACCGCTACTGCCGCGGTTCTTCCGTATCTCCGGATTCGACTCATGCCGATGGGAGTTTCTCAGACCACCACGAAAAAGTGTACCGCCGCCGAAACAACTAAGAGGTTGCGGAAGGGGCCGTTTTCTTTAGGAGGCACGGGCTTTAGCCCCTGAAGAAAATCTTTCCCGGGTTTTTCCTCAGCCCGCCTAGGCCGAAAGTCAGAATTCCCCGCGTTCAATGCACGGTGTGCAGCATCCGGCTCCAACGCGTTCGCGCCGGCAGGTGCACCAGGGTATCCAGAATCCCGATTATTCTCTGCCCAAACGACGTTTCGCTGTAATCGCTGCTGTTAGCCTCCACCGACCAGTAAATCAGGAACGGCCGCCCCATGATCGCATCGCGATCCACAAATCCCCAGTACCGGCTGTCCAGGCTGTGATCCCGATTGTCCCCCATCGCAAAATACCGCCCCGGCGGCACGACGAGCTCGTCCCCCTGGATGTATTTGCGGATTTCGTGCGCCCATTCCGGCTGCACCGCGGAAACAAAAATCTGATTGCCTGTCGGCGGGAACGAATAGTTCAGCGGATCGTACCCCACCCCCGGATCGTGCAACACGTACGGCTCATACAGCGGCTTCCCGTTGATGTACACCTGCTGGTCCGCCACTTTCAGGTGATCTCCCGGCAGCCCGATCACGCGCTTCACAAAGTGCGGATGGTCCAGGTAAGGATATTTGAAAACGATGATGTCCCCGCGCTGCAGCGGCCGGTACGGCAGAAATTTGTCGTACCACTGCCCCCGCCCTCCGAAGATGAACTTGTTCACCAGCAGGTGATCGCCCACCAAAAGCGTCCGTTCCATCGATTGGGAAGGAATCTTGAAGGCTTGCACCACGAAACTCGTGCCAAATAACGCCAGGATGACCGTTACCAGGAGGGATTCCAGGTATTCTGAAATCGTCGTCCGATTCGCCGGCGCTTCGGGCGTCTTTTCCGGTTCCGTTTCCCCGGCGATCACCGGAGCCGCGTTCTCCGGCGGGAGCGTTTCATCCGGCATGCGGTTCCACCCCTTCGCTGGCATTTGCTTCCACTTGCTGCAGCCTCTCCAGCGCGCTGCGTGCCGCCCGCTGTTCCGCTTCCTTCTTCGTGTTGCCTTCCGCGTTGGCCAGGCATTCGCCCTTGACCCACACCTCCACCTGGAACGTCTTCTGGTGATCCGGCCCTGTTTCTCCGGCCAACCGGTATTCCGCGGGCGGCTCGCCTTTGCCCTGCAGATATTCCTGCAGCGCGCTCTTCCGGTCGGATTCGGAAATGCGTTCCCCGCTCTCCAGCGCCAACTGGAACACCGTCCTCTTCAGCAATTCCCGCACCGGTTCCAGCCCGCCGTCCAGGTACATCGCCGCCACCACCGCCTCCAACGCGTCCGCCAGCAGCGCCGGCTTATCCCGCCCTCCAGTTTTTTCCTCGCCGCGTCCCAGTCGCAGGTGCTCTCCTATTCCCAGGCTCCGCGCCGCCGCTTCCAGCGAGTGCGCATTTACGATCCGCGCCCGGCTTTTGGAGAGCTGCCCCTCCGACCATTCCGGAAAATTCGCCAGCAGGTATTCGCTCGTCAACAGTTCCAGCACCGCGTCTCCTAGGAACTCCAGCCGCTCGTTGTCCTGCACCGCCGACCCGCTGAAAGATATTTCCTCCCCTCGGGCGCTGCGCAGCTCCGGCACCGCTGAACTGTGCGTCAACGCGCGGTCCAGCACCTCAGGATCACGAAACGCGTAGCCCAGCCGTTCCTCTAACTGTTCATCATCCCCGCGGTTCATCACCTTGGCTCCCGACGTGCCGCGGCGGGGGCGCTCTTACCTCGGCACGTTTAGTTCTGTCTTTGAAAGCTTCTTCACTTCCTCAATCCCGGCCTTGCACGTCGGCTGCAGCCCTCCCGGGAAACTGGCGCATTTCGTAAACGCCGCAATCGCATCGTCGAAATGCGAACCTTTCTCGTTCGCGACCCCAAGCAGGTAGTAGTTCACCGGATCCGGGCTCGGATCAAGCTTCACGGCCTGTTCCAGGTTCGGTATCGCATCCTCAAATTTCCCCCGGCGATACGCCACCAGCCCCAGCCCGCTGTACGCCATCGCGCTCGTTTGGTTCTTCGCCGCGGTGAACTGTTCATCGGTGAGGCTTGCGGGCTTTTGCAGCGTCGGGACCAACTCCAACGCCTTCTTCGAGTATTGTTCCGCCTTCGCCAGCCGCTTCATGGGGTCCGGCGTGCTCGCATTCATCGCGCGCGGGAGAATCGAGCCCATGATCGCCAGCGTCGTGGCGTCCTCCGGCTGGATCGCCAGTTCCTTTTCCCCTGCGGCTTCCATCTTGTCAATTTGCCCTACCCCGTAGTAGCCCTTCACCAGCCAGCTATATACCTCCACCCGGTAGCGGCTCTGCGGATACTTCTGCACGAAATCCTCGCCCATCTGGTTTTTCTTCGGCACGTCGGTTAGGGGCGCATCGCGAAACGCTTTCATCGCCGCTTCCTCTTCCGCGGTTACCGGGGGCGGCGCTGCATTCAGCGTCAACGGTGCCGTCGTTGTCGGCGTTGGCGTCTTCTCCGCCTGCCCGGGCGGTTGCTGCATACCCGGCGCCTGCGCAAGCGCATCCTTTCCTCCGAACAGCAGAATTCCCAGTATCATCGCTCCTGCCAACTCCATCTTCATGCGTTTCATACTCCGCTCTCCTTCTTTCTTTTTAGCTTTCTTTTCAGGGCCGCTCGCCCGGTTTTCTCAGATCCAGTTCGCCCAGCCCTTTTTGGGCCGCCTGCTGCGCCTTGGACGGAGCCCCTTGCACCGCGAGTGCCGCCTGGTATTCCGTCTTCGACTTCTCCAACTGCCCTTCATCTTCGTAAATCTGGCCAAGATACACGTGCGACCATGCCAGCACCATGGGGTCTTGCGTCGCCGCATGCTCTCCGGACGTCAGCCTTCCGAAAATGTCTTTCGCTTGCGGAACATTTTGGTCCAGCATCAGCGCCACTAAAGCCAGTCCGTACCACGCACGCGGCTGATCCGGATATTTGGCCAGCACGCTCTTGAATGCACTCTCCGCTGCCCGGGCATTCCGCTCCGCGATCCGCCGCTCCCCCTCCGTCAGTTGCGCCAGCGCTTCCTGGTCATCCGGAATCGTCGTGACTCTCGCCCGCCGCTTGCGCGCCACTTCTTCGCCGCTCAGGGCCGCCGCTTCCGCCTGCGTTTCCGCCGGGGCAAACTTGATCCCCGCCACTCTCTGCTCTTCCGCCTTCTCATCGATGCCGCGCACCAGATCCGGAAAATAGATCCGTATCGACGGCTCGGACTTTTCAAATCCCGTCAGCGCCTGGAAAATCGGACGCACCAGCACGTACCCGCTGGTGTCGTTTGCCGTTAACGCCCCCTCTCGTTCCCCCGGCGACATCCGCTTCACTTTCAACTCCGCCGCGCGCACCAGGCATTCGCTAAACCACGAGAAAAAATCATCCTTCAGGTCCGGCGCCAGGCGCGGCGCCTTCGCCGCTATCTCAAACACCGGCCGCTTTAGCACCACTACGTGCGGGTACATCAGCGGCAGCGGGTCCAGCAGAAAATGCAGAAACGCGTGGCGCACCACGTCCACCGGTATCTCTTCGCTCCCGCTTAGGACGACGGCGTAGTCGTCGCCATAATTTCGCACGTTGGTGATCCGGCCCACCAGCGGCTCCACGATGATCGTAAACGTTCCCGGCTTGCTTGGATCCAGTATCTCTCGAAGATAAGACGTCGACACCAGCACGACCTGCGACACCGGGTCGTGCAGCCGCTCGATTTCCCGGTCGTACTCCGGCTGGACCTGCTTCCACATCTCCCCAATGTTCTGTTCCGTATAGTAGTTGGAAAGAATCTCGCTGAAGCCCTCCAGTGCGAGCATATCCGGCGGCAATTCCTCGCGTTTCAGCACCGGCTCGAATTTTGGCGCGGTTCCGGCAACCAGTCCGAACCACACGTACCGCGAGAGCATCGCCCCGGGATCCCGCAATTGATGCAGCTTGTAAAACTCGCGCAACGCTTCCACCGCCGGTCCCTGCTGCTGGCGCACCCGCTCCCGGATCCGCGTGCGGAACGTCGACCAGTTGTCCTCGTTCACTTCCCCTTCGTAGCCCGCCGCGTACAGCGCGCACATCGTCGTGAACATCGCCTCGCTGCCGTCCACCCGCACATTCGAGCTTGGCGCGGCCACCCTCGTTTTCTGCGGTGTTCCCTGCGCCTCCGCTGCTCCCAGAGACACTCCGAGCACCAACAGCCCGGCGCAAATTCTTGCGGCAATTCCCTTAATCATCTGATTAGGCAAGGCGCGGCAGTTCGGAACTCTAGCGGGCGCGTCCTGGCCGACTCATGAGGCATTTATGGCGGTATCTCTTACGGATACGGACATTCACGAATCGCACTGCCACCGCCTTCTGTCAATGTACAGGCCCCCCTCCCATGAGTCAAGGAATCGTCCTCGTTTTTATTTGCTTCACAACGGAATCCCTCCGGTAGATGGCTTCTGCCCGCGCGTCCGTTGCTCGGGTCTTCCCCGAACTCGCAGCAGAAGCTTGCGTCTTCCTTCCCTCTTTTGTTACTTATGAAGATAGCTGTCGCCACGCTAGGAGTTCGCCTTGCTCGTGCATGTGAGCCGTGCTTCATTGTCTTCCTTTGTGTTTTTCGCTCTAACCCTGGCTCCGCCGCCTCGCCTTTCCGCGCAGCAGCCCGCGGCCCAGACCGGCGCTTCCACCACCACTCCCGCCGCGAAGCAGCTTCTCTCCAAGGAATTCACTCTCGATGGCGCCAAAATCTGGACCGACACCGGCATCACTCTTCAGGCCGGCCAGCGCGTCATCGTCACGGCCGATGGCCATCTGCGCTATTCCGACGCCAAGGCCGATAACGGTCCCGATGGTCTTGCCCGCGGCTTCAAAGACCTCATTCGCATCCTTCCTTATAATGACGCAGGCCGCGGCGCACTCATCGGCAGAGTCGGTGATGCCGATGTCGCGCAACCCTTCCTGATCGGCGCGCGCAAAGACGTCGTCTCCCCCATCTCCGGCAAATTGTCTCTGGGAATCAATCAAGCCGACAGCGATACCGGCACGGGCTCCTACAACGTGCAGGTCGAAGTCTATGCCGCGGACGTTTCGGCGCCCCGCGAAGTCGCTCGCTTGGTCCGATCCATCCCCGGCATTGATAACCATCTCTTCGCCAAAATCCCCCGCCGCATCGCGGATAAGCAAGGCAATCCCGGCGATATGGTCAACTTCCTGATTATCGGCAACGAAGACGCCATGAAAAAAGTCTTCACCACCGCCGGCTGGGTCAAAGTGGATGCCGACGTGAAGTCCACGATCCTCCTCGGCGCCATCGCCAGTATTTCAAAAGAGTCCTATCTCACCATGCCCATGAGCCAACTTTATCTCTTCGGCCGCCCGCAGGACTATGGCTGGGCCCACGCCGAACCCATCTCCGTCGTGGCTTCTCGCAATCACTTGCGCATCTGGAAAGCGCCCTTCACCGTCAATGGCCAGATGCTCTGGGTCGGCGCCGCCACGCACGATATCGGCTTCGAGAAGGATCAGCGCAATAACGGCCTGACGCACAAAATCGATCCCGATATCGATCTCGAGCGCGACTACCTCGAGAAAACCCTCTCTTCCACCGGCCTCGTTTCCGAACTCACCCATTTCCTCCCCAAAGATCCCATGCAGGAAGCCAAGACCGCCACTGGCGGCTCCTTCTATTCCAATGGCCAAGTCCTCGTCCTCAAACTCGCCCCCTCCGCTGCCGCCTCCGCCACGTCCGCCTCCAAGTAACCCCGCATTTCCCTGCTGGTTCTGCCGTGGAATCGTCAGTTAGAAAAAGGGAACATTGGGCCATTCTTTGCGTATTGTTCAGCTAGGGGGGACCTATGAATAACGTGTTCCGGTTTCTTGCTATTTATCTGTTGTTTGCGTCGGTGGCGCTCTGCCAGACCGCGCAGAAGATCACTACTCTCCAACATGGAGATTTCGAGGCGGTCCTGGCTAGCGGTGCGAACCTTCGTTTGCATCTGCACGATGGCGACTTTCGCGTCGTAGGCAGCGACTCAGAGAAGATTTCCGTTCACGTCGAGGGCAAGAACATGGAGCTGGCAAGGAATATCAAGATTCAATTGAAGCGTACGGACGGCGCCGTGGAACTCAAGCTCTCGCATGTGCCGAAGAATGAACTTCAGGTCACGATCGCAATCCCCAGATCTACAAACTTGTACGCGCGGATGCGCGGCGGAGACCTCTCGGTGCAGGGCGTTACAGGAGACAAGGATCTTGAGCTTACCGGGGGCGATCTGACCATTCAGGTCGGAAGCCCGGAAGACTACTCGCACGTTGATCTCTCCGTGAGGTTCGGAGACGTTAGCGGTACGCAGTTCGGTGACCCCAAGGGCTGGATTGGGAATTCTGTGCGGAAGGACGGCAATGGAAAATACAGGCTTCACGCCCATGTCATGGCTGGCGATCTGGTGCTCAAGTCCTGAACTATTCCCTGTTAGTGAACCCGGTCCGCCAGCAAAAGCCGTTACCCCCAAACCCGATGGCGAAGCTCGAATCGCAGTGATCCTAAATAACGCTCGCGGCCCCACAGGGGGGAGTCCCGGTTTTTCTCAGTTGTCGCCAAGTTCTCGGGTTACCTCACGCCAAGCCAATTCTGAGCTTTCACCGTAACACGCTCTCACGCCGGGACACTGCTGGCCAATGGCTCCCCACCCTCACTTCCCTTTCCTCTTCCTCTCCTCAACCAACATCTTCCGCGCCACCAGCGCCGCCTTCCCGTAATGCTCCCCTTCCAGAATCCTCACCTCGCACCAACCCGCTCCGCCCTTCACCGACAGCAGTCGCACCGCGCTCCCCGCCTCCAGCAATAGCAGCTTCTTCTCGGTGATCATCATCGCAACGCCCACATCATCCCCAAGTTCCCTCAGCCGCTGCCATTCCTCAAAGCACTTCTCATCCGTCGGCGCGACCATGCACTCCCCGCCCTCTTCCGCCGCCAACACAAACGTCTTTCCCGCCGGGGAACCCCCGCTCTTCGCCACCGCCCGCGGCGCTTCCTCGACTGCCTCCACTTCCCCCAGAAACCGGTATCCCCGGCGCGGCAACGTCTCGATGTACTTCGGCCGGTTCGCATTGTCTCCCAGCGCCTTCCGCAACTTCTTGATCGCCGTATTCAAGCTGTGCTCGAAATCCACAAATGTGTCCGCAGGCCAGATCCCCGCGCGCAATTCCTCCCGTGTCACCACTCCTCCGGCCTTCTCCAGTAGCGCCGCCAACACCTGCATCGGCTGTTGCTGCACCTTGTTCTTTTTCCCGCGCTTGTACAGTTCGCCCGCGCGAACGTCTGCCACATAGGGCCCAAATCGATACACGGGTTTCGCTTTATCAGCCGAACTCATCGTTTTCTCCCGGGTCTCGGCAATATAGCAAACTCCCCGTCCCTCGCGTACCAGTTTCCTTTTTGCTAACTGTGCAGACTTTCCCTGGCAAGCTTTCTGAATGACATCTAAACTCAACAATTTCAATATGTTAGCGCCACGCCCCCGGTTCACCTTCAGTTCACCCGAACTTCACCCGCTGTGCATTGCCCGTTTTGCCCGCTTCGGGCAAAGTGCTCCCTGTCAAGAGCAGCCGTAGCTAACGAATTTGCGCCACGCGCTTGAATCGCTTCGCTGTTCGCAGGAGAGTTTTATGAAAAATGCACTGGAAAACGTCCTGGCCTTCCCGAGAGCCATCCCTTCCCCTTCCATGCGTGTCCCGGTCAGTTCGCGTCCTCTACTTACCCTGAAGGTTCCGTTCGCCTTCACTGTAGGACGCCAGGTTCTGCCCCCGGGCCATTACCACCTGGAGCCTCAGATGGGCTGGGAGTCCAATCGAAACGTCGTCGTGGTCTGCAGCACCGATGGCGAAATCTACCACGCTTCTTGCGCCACCAACATCCCACTCGCTTCCCCCAGCCATGCGGGCCGCGCCGTCTTTCAGGGAGTTGGCGGGCAGATGTACCTCTCCGAAATCCAAGCCGCTCATCAACGCGTCCTGATCCGTTTGGACTCTGGCGCTGCCTCGCAAGACCAACAACCGAAAAGCGTCGCTTCGCGCGCCAGCCAACGCCTGGAACTCGAACTCACCAGCGCGACCTTAACGACCTCTCCTGTACCACTCCCCGTTACATCCCTCCGTATTCCTCAGCAATGACTCCTGCCACCGGAGCCGGCGTGCTATCCCTGGCGCCGTCTTTCGGACCCTGACCCAGACGAAGCCCGGGCATCTCACCCGGGCTTCGCTCTTCTTCCTCAACTTCATCGGAAACCCGTCCTACAACTGGTTCCCGAGAGGGGACGGCTTCCTACCCAAAGCGCAGCGAAGCGCACAGCTCGCGGAAAAAGTCCGCAGTTCAGGGGGTCGGGGCTTTAGCTCCGACATTAGGTGCTTGCCTATCGTTGGGCTTCAGCCCCTGAGGAAACTCCTTCCTGCCTGCTGAATCCATTTATGAGACAAGCTCCGGGGCCAGTTGCTCGCACCCTCCTGACATCATTGCGCTGCAATTCGCCCCATCAACAATCGAAAAAATGCTCCTTCGTCCGACTTCAGGCACACTTGCGCATTCGGCTCCCCGGCTTCTCTCCTCGTAAATCCCTTGTCGTCCACCTGGATGTGCATGGGTTCCACGGGGCAAATTTTCGGGTTCACGATGAACGCGATGGTTACCGGATCGAATAGTGTGGGCGTTTGTTGTCCCCACTCGTGATACAGCAGCGTCAGCGCGTCCGTCAGCGGGGTGCCCTGCCGGAATAAATACGCCCGCTTCGTCTCGTCGAATTTTAATTGCGTCGCATCCAGCGGCATCACGTACAGCGCCACGCCCGACTGAAACAACTTCTTCGCCGAATCAATGTCGTTGACGATGTTCCACTCCGCGTCTGGGCCGCGCTCCGGGCAAAACCACAGCTCTCCATAGCCGCATTCGATTGATCCGCCCATAATCACCACGCGCTTCAGCTTCCGGAATGTGGCTGCATCCTTGTCAATCAGCGCCCCTACATTTATCAGCGGCCCGATCCCCACCAGCGTAATCTGCCCGGGATATTTGCGAATCTCCTCGAGAATGAAATCCACGGCGCTTCCGTGGGAAGCCTTGCTAAAAGAACCGCTCTGCCCGTAGCGTCGCTGCGACATCACATTGCTGGTCTTTGTCGGCGCGCCGGACAGCACCGGTATCTCCGCCCGCCCCGCCTCTCCCAGCAGGCGATCGGCAATCTTGGCGCGCGCCTCGGTATCTCCAAACGTCGTCGTCACCCCAAGAATCTCCAACTCGGGGCTCCGCGCAGCCAAAGCGATGGCGAACGCATCGTCAATGTCATCCCCAATATCCGTGTCAATGATCACTTTCTCCGCTGTATGCGCAGGCGGCGCGGCCTTCTGCGCCTGCGCCATCACGCTCGTCCCCATCATTACTGCAACGCCGAACGCCAACATCGCAGCCCGCATGCGGCCTCCTTTTCCACCAGATCGCATAATTCTCGCCACTCCTCTTTCTTCCCGGGATTCTATCCAACTTCCCCTCCGCGCACTCTCAAAAACCCGCTCCGCCTCGCCCAAGGACCCACTCGCCGGCGTCCCTCGCCGCGATTTCTTTTTCTTGCCCGCGCTGATATGCTTCGCATTTTGCAGTACACTGTAACTTCGCTCCTAGGCCTTCGCATGTAGTGGCCGATCTTTAGATCGGCCACTGTAGCGCGGACCGTACAGTTTTCTGGCATAAGCCAGGCGGCTCTTCCCCGGATTTTTCTTCCGGAATTTAACCATGTTTCATACACCATCCATCGGAGTTCAACATGCGCCTTGATTGTTCCCGTTTTGCTTTGTTGTTCGCTCTGCTCTTTCCCGTTCTCGCTCTCGCGCAAACCTCGCTTCAAAAGCAGATTGTTCCCCTCAATTCCGGCTGGGAATTCCGCCAACTCCCCGGCGCCACCGCTACTGAAAACTCTGTTTGGCGTCCCGCGCAGGTTCCCGGCAGCGTCCACCTGGATCTGCTTCACAACAAACTGATCCCCGATCCCTACTTTCGCGACAACGAAGCCAAGCTCCAGTGGATCGAGGATGCCGACTGGGAGTATCGCACCACGCTCCAGGCCCCGCCCGATTTGCTCGCCCGCAAAAACATTGATCTCGTTTTCGAGGGCCTCGACGCCTATGCCGAAGTCTATTTGAACGACAAGCTCGTCCTCACCGCCGACAATATGTTCCGCGAGTGGCGCGTCCCCGTGAAGTCGCTCTTGCTGCCGGGCGCCAACCAGCTTCGCATCGTCTTTCCTTCTCCCATCAAAGCGGCCGCCAAAATCGCCGCCGCGGACAAATGGCGAGAGCAGACCCACACCGAAGAAAAAACCTATATCCGCAAGGCCGCCTTCGAATATGGTTGGGATTGGGGACCCCGCTTCGTCACCAGCGGCATCTGGCGCCCCGCTCGCCTGGAAGCCTGGGACGCCGCGCGCATTTCCAACCTCCACATCGCGCAACTCGACGTCACCGCTAAGGTTGCCCACCTCGCGGCTCAAGTCGAAGTCACCGCCGCCGAAGACGCTACCGCCAAGGTCACTCTCGACTACACCCACGCCGGCAAAAAAGTGGAACTCTCACGCTCTGTCGAGCTCCACGCCGGCATCAATCACGTCGACCTTCCGCTGGAAATCGCTTCCCCGCAGCTCTGGTTCCCTGCCGGCTATGGCGCGCAACCTCTCTATCAATTCAATGCCCAACTCCAAATCGGCAATCGTGCGGAAGATCAGGCTTCCGCGCGCACGGGCCTTCGCTCCATCGTTCTTCGCCGCGATCTCGATCAGTGGGGCCGCTCCTTCGAGTTCATCGTCAACGGCATCCCCGTCTTCGCCAAAGGCGCTGATGTCATCCCCTTCGACAGCTTCCCCACGCGCGTCACCTCCGAACAATACCGCCGCATCTTGCAATCCGCCCGCGATGCCAACATGAACATGATCCGCCACTGGGGCGGCGGCTATTACGAGACGGATGAGTTCTACAGCATCTGTGATGAGCTCGGCATTATGATCTGGGAAGATTTCATGTTCGGCAACGATTGGCAGCCCGGCACCTACGCCTTCAAGCAAAATGTTGAACTCGAAGCAGAATTCCAGGTCCGCCGCCTGCGCGAACATCCCAGCATCATCATCTGGTGCGGCAACAATGAAACCGAAGAGGCCATGCACTGGGGTGGCCGCGAACAGTTGCCCCCCGCCGTTCGCTATCAGATGTGGCAGGACTATCTCACCGTCTTCAGCGGCATTCTCGCGCGCACCGTCAATCGCCTCGCTCCCGAAACGCCCTACTGGCCCAGTTCTCCCAGCGCCGATTACGAGGAAACTTCCCCCAGCTTCCAATCCGGCGATTTCCATGATTGGAGCGTCTGGCACGGCCGCGTTCCCTTCTCCGAATACGAGCAGCACTTCCCCCGCTTCATGACCGAGTACGGTTTTCAGTCCTTCCCCGAAATGCGCACCGTTGAAGCCTTCACTCAGCCCGAGGATCGCGCCAGCATCTTCACTCCCGTCATGCTCGCCCATCAGAAAAACACCGAAGGCAATTCCATCATTCACGATTACATGCTCAAGTATTATTCCGAGCCGCGCGATTTCCCTTCGTTCCTCTATGCCAGCCAGGTTCTGCAGGCCGAAGGCATCAAGGTCGGCGCGGAACATCTGCGCCGCATTCGCCCGCGCTCCATGGGCTCCATCTTTTGGCAGCTCAACGATTGTTGGCCGGTAGCTTCGTGGTCCAGCATCGACTATTTCGGCCGCTGGAAGGCCCTGCAGTATTACGCGCGCCGCTTCTATAGCCCGCTGCTCGTCTCTCCCCACGTCGAGGACGGCAACTTCAACGTCTATGTGATCTCCGATAAGACCGTGCCCACCGCCGCGCGTTTGCGCCTGCGCCTCTTCACCCTTGCAGGGAAATCGCTCTCGGACTCCACGCAGGAGATCCAGGTTCCCGAGCTCTCCAGCAAAATCTATATCCAGCGGCCTCTGGCGGAATTTGTGAATGCCAATGGCGCCGACGCCGCCAACATTTTCGCCGTTGCCGATCTCCTCGTTGACGGCAAATCCGTTTCCAGCAATGTTCTCTACTTCGTCCCCGCCAAACTCGTCACGCTGCCCCAGCCGCAAATCTCCGCGGATCTTGCCAAATCCGGCGACGCTTATCGCTTGCGGCTCTCGTCCCCCGTTCTCGCCCGCAGCGTTTACATTTCTTTCGGCGCTCTCGACGCCTCGCCCTCAGACAATTATTTCGATCTGATTCCCGGCCAGCCCGTCGAGCTCACCATTACCTCCGCCGCGCCGCTCGATCAATTGCGCGCCCAACTTAAACTCGTCACTCTGGCGGACGCCTTCGCCCCAGCAAGCGCCGCCGCCCAACCAAAATAGCTGCTGCACTCGCCGCAGACTAAACGTACAGATTCACGCTTCCGCGGGCTGATTTTCGGATCGGTCCGCTGTCATTCTCCCGTCTCTGCCGGGTGCCGGGTGCCCCAGGCTCGGATTTTGCGCCTGGGTCTTGGGGTTCTCTTCTCTTCTCTTCTCTTCTCTTCTCTTCTCCTCTCCGAAAACTCAATACTCACAACTGATTACTAAAAACTTCCCTCGCGGGCGTGGCGCACATTTCTCTTCTGTTTTCTGTTCTGCTCTTCTCCGAAAACTTACACCTGATTACCGATAACTTTTCCCCCACTCTCGCTAACCTTAAAGAGAAACAGCAACAACGGTGAGAGCGACAGATTGTCCACTACCCCATTACTGAGAACCAGGTCCCGCAACTCCGTTCGATGGAACCACCGAATACTTATGACTTCCGCGGGATCGAATCCCTGCTCGGTCTCGACCGCATCGCTCGTCCAGAAGATCTCAAAGCGCTGGTTGCTGCAACCATACGAGGCGTAGCAATTCATCCAGGGAACCAGTGACGTTGCCCGGAAGCCCGTTTCTTCCTCCAATTCTCTCGCTGCTGCTTCCGCCGGCGTCTCTTCCGGGCTTACGGCACCAGAGGGAATCGCCCACACGTATTCATCCACAATGGGCCGGTACTGTCGTATCAGCAGCACGTCTGTGCCTCGCGTGACGAGCACGCCTACGGCGGGCCGTGGAAACTCCACGATGTAGTATTCTTTGCTTGAGCCGTCGTGCGAATTCAATTGCTTCTTCACCAACGAAAAATACGGGTTCTGGGACATGATCTCCATGGCAATCACGTGCGGACTCGAACGTCCCGGCCGGCACAATCCTCCTGAATGAGTTCCTGCACTCCGTCTTCAGAATGTCATCACTCTGGCAGCCTCAGCAAGCGTCACTAACCTTTTTTCGCGTGCCGGGACCTGAATGAGCAGCCGCCCTTCCTCGGCGCGCGGGATTCTCTTCTCCGAAAACTTAAAACTGATAACCTAAAACTCAGCTCTCTCCGGTTCTGCCTCACCCGCTGCCAGCGAACTAGCGTTATGCAAACCAGTGGATTCCGGGTAATGTAAATACCGTATTGTCCCCAGCTTTTGCTCCACGCGACGACGCGGGA
>Ga0371490_1000583_pt1 | contig 23445 bp, 17 predicted proteins | sample MB2SIPfraction_FD_207959 | JGI IMG/M metagenome (GOLD analysis project Ga0371490, IMG submission 207959) | Lab enriched peat soil microbial communities from McLean, Ithaca, NY, United States - MB28FN SIP fraction | ecosystem: Environmental > Terrestrial > Soil > Wetlands > Peat | place: USA... | reverse complement strand
ATAACCGCTTGCATTTGGCTGCCAGATCGCTACAATTCTGCGCAAAGAGCATCCTCAGCTCCGAATAACAGCGATGGCAACTGCCTGCAGACATCCCAAAGTACGCATCGTCTCCCGCCACGAGGACACCGAGTTCGTTGAGTGCCTGGAGTGTGGCGAAGTCTTTGACTCGGAAGAGTTTCGCGACATGGAAATCGAAGATACGGCAGAAGTTGAACTGCCGCAAGACGACTCCTGAAGCAGCACTCGACCCTGGAAAACCTGGCCCGCTGCCTGCTCGTGCCCGGCAGTCAGGAGTTCGTGTGCCCGTTCCCGTTGCCCGGTCCAGCCCCGGCCACGTGCACTCCGTTGCCGTTCCCGTTCCGGTGTGAGGCCTGCCACGCGTAATGGATGCCGGAAACCACGGTAAACACTGTGGTTGCCCGCAGAGCCCATTTGCATGCCACCGCCACCCAGAAGAGCGGCTCAACCTTGCTGAACAGCACCGCCGCCACCGCCCCCACCTGCGCCAGGGTATTCAGCTTGCCAAAGATGCTCGGCCGGAACTCCCGCCGGCCGGCCGCTGCATACAGAATCGCGGCCACCAGCAGAATCCCCAGATCGCGTCCGAAGACCAGCACCGTCACCGTCACCGGAATCAGGTTCTTGTGCATCAGCACCAGAAACAGCGCGCTCAACAACAGCTTGTCGGCCACCGGGTCCAGGTAGCTGCCGAGCATCGAACGCTGATGCAGCACCCGGGCCAGCGTACCATCCAGCGCATCGGTCAGCCCGGCCACCACAAACAGCGCAAAGCCCAGCCAGTAGGCGTCGTTCAGCACCGCGGCTACCAGTACCGGAACCAGACAGATCCGCATCAGCGTTAACAGATTGGGAGCCGTACGGAGCGGATTGGAGGGCAAAGGCAATTTGTCGTGCATAGGAAAAAGAAAAAAATTCCGATCGCATCTTCCCCGGCAGTTGGTCGTTCCGACCCCTCAGCCGGCAAGCCCGGCCCGCGAGAACCGGCAGCGCACTTTGCCTGCCCGATTCCCCCGCCCCAAGCTCGTCAACGATACTACCGCAAGCCCTCCCAGGCAGGGAACTTTGCCAGGCAGCTTAATCCTGTTAAAATATTTTTGGTAGACACAGGCGCGTAGCTCAGCCCGGTTAGAGCGCTTCCTTGACACGGAAGAGGTCGTTGGTTCGAATCCAATCGTGCCTACCATGCATTTCTACAGAATTTAGAGTTTCCTCGCTCCATTTTCCTTTCCATCTGGCGTTTCCCCCCTTTTGTTTCGCTCTGCCGGTCGAACGCACACGTGCGCATGTGCGCTTTTACGGGGAAAAACCGCTTTCTTCTCCCTGCGCCTCGCAATGTGCCGCCTTTTCATGCAAATTTTATGCACTTGTCAATAAAATGAAACTACGTACGTTTCTCACCTGAAGCGTATGCCTCTCATCAATCTGCTGTCCTGACGCAACACGTTTTCTGAATCCCATCACTTTCGCCCCACCCAGTGGCTGGGGAGATTTTTTGTTGGAGGCTGCCCTTTCCATGACGCGGTGTTCCCGTACTTTGCGCTGTCTTGCTCTCATCGTCTTGATTCCAATGATGTTTTCCATTGCCCGTGCCCAGCAGACCCTGGGCGGTATCACCGGTGAAGTTGCCGACGCTTCCGGTGGCGTCATTCCCAACGTCTCGGTAACCGTCAGCGAGCACCACACCTCGCTTACCCGCTCGACCAGATCCAACGCTGCCGGCGTGTACCAGTTCGTCAACCTGCCCATCGGCGAGTACTCGCTCACCTTCACGGCCGATGGCTACCAGGTCCAGAAGACGCCCAGCGTGACCGTACAGGCCGACCGTACGGCCACCGTGAACGCCTCACTCAAGGTGGGCGCGGCAACGGAAACCGTGGAAGTGGAAGCCGTTCCGCTGATGAACGCCGTGGATACCACCAACGGCTACGTCATGGAGACCGCACAGATTACTGCCACGCCGCTGCCCACCGGCAGCTTTACCGGTTTGGCCATTCAGTCCACCGGCGTCAACGCCGAGCTGCCCGGCGGCACCGGTGCCAACTCCGGCCTGGGCAACGCTCCCATCTGGGCCAACGGCCAGCGCGACACCTCCAATGCCTTCCTGATCAACGGCGTCGACGCCAGCAACCTATTCAATGGCAAGAGCACCAGCCAGGTGGAAAGCTTCCGCGTGGTGAACAACACCGGCCAAGCCAACAACGCCGGCGGCGGCGTGGTTCCTTCCAGCGCCTCGGTCTATCTGTCCATCGGCAACGCCATTCCCACCCCGGCCCCGGAGACCATCCAGGAAGTCCGCGTGAACGCCTCCATGTACGATGCGCAGCAGGGCACCAGCTCCGGCGCGCACATCGACATGAGCACCAAGTCGGGCAGCAACGACCTGCACGGCGGCGCCTACATGCATCGCGGCACCAACTGGATCAACGCCGCCCCGTTCTTCTTCAAGAAGGACAGCAACATTCCCGCTGCCGACAAGAATCCCCAGCTGCACCGTTACACGGCCGGCTTTGATCTGGGCGGACCCCTCGTCAAGGACAAGCTCTTCGGCTTTGTCGGTTACCAGCACCTGCACGTCTCCGATCAGGAGACCGGCGACGAGCTGTTGGTGGTTCCTCCGGGCCTGGCTACCAGCAACCGCGGGGCGGCCAACCTGGCCTCGTCGGCGGCAAACAATTGGACCACCAATATCGGCATCGAGAATGCCAACGGCTTCAGCGTAGCGCCCACCTCGTCCACTGTCGCGGCGAATCCCGTGGCGCTCTCTCTGTTCACCCTGCCGTCGCTGCCGGGTGAGCCGGGCAACTACCTGGTTCCCAGCCCGCTGCCCAACGCCAACCCCAATGTCTTTTCGCCCTACAACGCCTTCCTGCCCGGCACCGCGACCTTCATCTCCGATCAGTCGGTGGCCGATCTGGACTGGAATGCCAGCGCCAGGGACATTGTGGCCATCAAGTACTACTACCAGCACGATCCCAGCACGTCGCCCTACGCCTACTCCAACGTGCCCGGCTTCACCGAGCACATGGACACTGGTTCGCAGGTCTTCTCCATCAACAACGCGCAGACCATCGGAAACTCCCTGAACCTCCAGGAGACGGTCGCCTTCCTGCGCGAGAAGACCTACAGCACCAACGATCAGCCCTTCGGTCCCACCAGCGTGGGCATGAGCGGCGCCTTCGGCAGCTACTTCCCGGGCTTCACCATCAACGACGCCATCGGCGACGCCTACGACTCCTCTACCGGACCGCTAGCCGGACTCACCACTCCCTCGTTGGCCATTGGCCCCAATGCGGCCTCGCAAGGCTCCAACACCGGCCTCTTCCAGAACCGCATCATGCCTTCGGCCACGGCCATCTGGGTCAAGGGCCGGCACTCGGTCAGCTTTGGCGGCAGCTGGGCTTACACCCAGTTGAATATCCGCGACCGCCGCACCGGCAAGGGCACCGTCGCGTCGCCGGACTTTGTCAGCTTCCTTGACAACTGGGTCACGCCCTATTCCACGCAGAACTTTACCGCTACCACCTTCCTGCAGGGCAACGCCGACCGCTACTATCGCGCCAACCAGACCGGATTGTTCGCGCAGGACAAGTTCCAGGCCATGCCCAATCTCTCCATCACCCTGGGCCTGCGCTACGACTGGAACGGCGGCCTAACGGAAAAGCACGGCGACATCTACAACTTCGATCCCTCGCAGTACGCCTATAACGCTGCCAACGACACCATCACCAACTCCGGCTTCCTCATTGCCGGCAACAATGCCAACGGCACCCAGGGCGTCAGCAGCACCACGCTCACCGGACGGCAATGGGGTATTGCGCCGCGCCTGGGCCTGGCCTGGCAGCCCCGGAAGTTCAACGACAAGGTGGTCGTGCGCGCCGGCAGCGGCTTCTACTACGATCGCGGCGAATTGTTCACCTACCTCTCGCCCGGCTACGCGGCTGGCGAGGTCACCGGTGGCCCCTTCGGCGTGGTGCAGTCGCCGCCCTTCGTCACCCAGCAGCACTGCCCTTATTCCTCATCGTTCGAAGCCAACGACCCCACCTTCCTGTATTTGAACTACATCCCGATCTGCGGCGGCGACAACTTCACGCCTCCCTCGGGTGGTGCTTACACCCTGGCCACTCCGTGGGGCACCACGCTCTCGGCCGGCCCCTCCAACCCCAAGGCCTCTGACGTTGCCAACTATCTGCCCACGGCCGCCGACCTGATCGACGGCACGGTGAAAGGCACCAACGGCCTGCAACCCTATGTGCTGGGCGTCTACAACCGCGCCAACAAGCTGCCCTACAGCATGAACTTCACGCTCAACGTGCAGTACCAGCCGCGCAACGATCTGATGATCGAACTCGGCTACGTGGGCAACCTGGCCCGCCACCAGATCATTCCTGTGCCCTTCAATCAGGCGCAGATCGCCACCCCGTCCAGTCCCACCCACCCCGGTGGCCTGGCCACGCAGTACTACAGCTACGGCTACACGGTCTACAACGCCAGCACCTACAGCCCGATCTGCGTCAACCTGGATGCCAACTGCACCTACGGCCCCATGCTGAACAACTACGAGGGCGGCAACGTCGACCTCCGCGTGCCGTATCTGGGCTACTCGTCGGAGTCGGAGTCCTACACGGCGGCCGGCATCGCGGCCTATCATGCGCTGGAAGCGCACGTGGAAAAGAAGCTCAGCCGCGGCCTGCAGGCGGCACTCTCTTACACCTTCTCGCACGCCACCGATGAGCAGAGCGGTCTGGGCCTGTTCTACAACGGCAACAACCCCAACAACCTGCGCAGCGGCTACGGCTCGGCCGACTTCGACCGCACCCACGTCTTCAACCTCACCTACAGCTACTCGCTGCCCGACCTGATCAGCAAGAGCACTCTGGCCGGCAAGGCCATCGATAGCTGGTCGATCCACGGCATGGGCGTGCTGCAGAGCGGCCAGCCCTACAGCATCATCGACTACTCGGGCGCAGTGGGCAGCATCTTCTACAGCACCTTCAACGGCATCACCAACCCCATTGTGCCTTTGAACACTGCCGCCGGCTGCACCCGCAAGAACGCGCTCACCGGCCAGAACGGTGCCTTCTACAACCCCAATACCGGAACCGGCGCGGCGCTCAAGTCCAGTTGCTTTACTATTCCGCTCATTGCCCCGGGCCAGATGGGTGTTCCGCAGGGCGACCTGTACGAGACCAACTTCAGCAGCGGCCAGCGCAACATCTTCCGCCAGTCCTGGCAGAAGCGCGCCGATGCCTCGCTGGTCAAGATCCTGCCCATCGCCAGCCGCTACACCCTGCAGTACACCTTCGATGTCTACAACGTGACCAACACGTCCAGCTTCGACATCCCGATGGACAACGTGAACCAGAACCAGGCCTTCAACAACGTACCCACCTACGGCACTCCGGCTCTGCCCTCCAACAACTGCCAGACCAATCCCTATGGCACCAACACCGGCTTCTTCAACTGCCCCAGCGGCCTGGGCATTGTGAAGCACACCATCGGCAGCCCGCGCCAGATTCAGATGTCGCTCCATCTGCAGTTCTAGACCAGCGTCCACACCAGCCGGGCCATGCGAGCATCCTGCTTGCATGGCCCTTTTCTTTGTCCTTCGCGCCGCCGTATCCTTGGCGCGCAAACTGCACCGTGCTAGTGTGATTCTGATGAAACCTCTCGACCTTCGCCTGCTGCCCAAAGTCGAACTGCACTTGCATCTGGATTGCTCGCTCAGCTATCAGGCCGTGGCTGCGCTCGACCCGCGCGTGACCCGCGCAGAGTACGAGCGCGACTACATTGCCCCGCTCAAATGCACCAACCTGGCTGAATTCCTGAGCCGCGCGCCCAAAGGCTTTCAGTTGATGCAGACCCGGGACGCACTGCGTCTGGTCACCGAAGACCTCTTCGCGCAACTGGCCGCCGATGGCGTGCTCTACGCCGAGATCCGCTTTGCTCCGCTGCTGCACACCGCGCTGGGCCTGACGCCGGCCGAGGTGGTGGAGACGGTCGACCGTGTGGCCGAAGAGATGATCCGCGCCACCTCCGTCCAGGCGCGCCTCATCCTCTGCACCCTGCGCCACTTCAACGACCCGCAAAGCATGGAGACTGTGAAACTAGTAGAACAATTCCGCGGCAGCCGCGTGACCGCGCTCGATCTGGCCGCCGATGAGGCCGGATTTCCGCTGGATGCCCACATCGCCGCTTATCGCTACGCGCGCGAGCACGGCCTCCATCGCACTGCCCACGCCGGCGAGGCCCGCGGCCCGGAGAGCGTGTGGGAGACCTTGCGCCTGCTCGAGCCCACACGCATCGGCCACGGCACGCGCAGCATCGAGGACCCCGCACTGGTTGAGCATCTCAAGCGCGAGCGCATCCATCTGGAACTCTGCCCTACTTCCAATGTGCAGATCATTCCCTCGCTTGCTACGCTCCACGACCACCCCATCGACCGGCTCTATCGCGCCGGCGTCCCACTGAACATCAATACCGATTCGCGCATGCTCACGCCCACCACGCTGGAGGCGGAGTATCGCAGCCTGGAGCAGACCTTCGCCTGGGGTAGAGAAGAGTTTCTGACTACCAACCTGATGGGTATTGACGCGGCCTTTATCGACGCCGCAACCAAAGAGCGCCTGCAGCAAACCCTGCGCGCAGCCTACGCGCCCACTGCGGAGTGAGAGCTGGGTGCCCCACCCTCGCCGCGTTCTTGTTTTTGCGGCTAGGGTGGGATCGAGAAGATTCCCGCTAGATGCTGGGTGCCCCAGGTCTCGATTTTGAGACCTGGGAAACCAGGATGCCCAAGCACAATCTCATCCGGCCAGAGGCCTAGTTCGCCTCGCGCGCTTCGTCAAGGATCAGCTTGAACGTAATCTGCTTGTGTCCGCGCAGAACCGTCACGGCTATGGTGTCGCCGGCCTGATGCCGGTCCATCAAGGCGTTGATGTCCTGCGGATCGGTCACCCCCTGGCCGTCGATAGCTACAATCAGGTCGCCGCCCAGCATGATCGGCATGTTGCCCACGTAGGCCTGGCGTGTGCCGCCGTGCAGCCCCGCACGCTCCGCCGCTCCGCCCGGCAGCACCTTCTGGATCAGCACCCCGTAATCGGCGTCCAGCCCCATCTGCTCGGCCAGATCCGGCCCGATGGCGTAGGAGACAATGCCCAGCGAAGGCCGCTTCACGCGTCCGTAGCGCGTCAAGTCGGCCAGCACCGCCTTGGCCGTGTTGATGGGAATCGCAAAGCCGATGCCCGAGCTCTGATCCGCGCCATTCGATGCAATCATGGTGTTGATGCCGATCACTTCGCCGCGCGAATTCAGCAGCGGGCCGCCGGAGTTGCCGGGGTTGATAGCGGCATCGGTCTGGATGGCATCCTCAATCGGTGCGCCTTCGCTATTTCTAATCGACCGGATGGAGCTGATGATACCCCGCGTCATGGTGCCGGCCAGCCCAAAGGGATTGCCGATGGCATACACCTTCTGGCCCACGGCCAGGTCACCGGAATCGGCCAGCGTCACCGGCTCCAGATTCGGCGCTTCAATCTGCAATAGCGCCAAGTCGTGCGCGCGGTCGGTGCCCACCACCTTGGCCGGGTAGCGATGCTTGTTCGAAAGCTGCACCTCGATGCCGCGGTTGGCGCCTTCCACTACGTGATAGTTGGTGAGCACGTGGCCGGCCTTGTCCAGAATGAAGCCCGATCCCTGGCCCTGCTGCGGCACCGCGCCATAGAAAAAGTTGAAAACCAGTTGGGTGGCGGTAATGTTCACCACCGAGGGCAGCACCTTCTTGTAAACGGCAATGTTGTTCAGCTCTTCGGCGTCGTAGCTGGGTGCGGCAAGCGCCTCGGTCAGCTCCAGCGAGGAGCCCGAGCCGTAACCCCACAGACCGGCCGGGAAGAAGTGCGACCAGGGAAAGTGCGCGGCCAGTAGAACGAATCCGCAAGCCAGCACGGCAATCAGTGCAATTCGGCGTAGTTTCATGGGCGTTGGTGTTGTACCTTCCTCCAGAAAGATACGGCGGAAACCTGCGCCGGTTCCATCAGGCCCCGCGCAGCCGTACTCCAATTCTAAAGACGGTCTCTGGAAAATTTAGTTGCTGTGCGCTTTCAGGCGCTGCCAAACGGTGGTTACCTTCTCCCGCAGCTCGTCCAGATCGCCTGTATTTTCAATCACTTCATCGGCCAGCGCGGATTTTTCCGCATCGGAAATCTGGTACGCCAGCCGCCGCCGGGCATCGGCCTCCACAGCCTCGCGTCCCACACCCGTGGGACAAACCCGGGCCACATAACGGGCAATGCGCATCTCCTCCGGCGCCGTCACCACGATGACGCGGTCCATCCGCTCCCGCCAGTTGGCCAGAACGCCTTCGCGCTCACCCCGGGCCTGGGCATCGCGCACCACCTCAAAGATCAGCGCCGACTCCACGACCGCAATGGCCTGCGGATTTTTTTGGAAGACCTGCTGCATCCAGTCTTGTTGGGCGGCAATCACCGCCGGATGCACAATGGCGTTCAGCTCTTGCAGACGGCCTTGGCCAAAGGCGATTTCAGCCAGGCGGCGACGGTCCAAATGGCCATCCGGCAGCACCACCTCGGGGCCAAAGTGCGCCACAATCCCCTGGTAGGCCACCTGCCCAGGCTCCATCAGCGCGCGGCCCAGCTCGTCGGCTTCAATCAGCTCCGCGCCCAGCTCGCGCAAGAGAGCCGCAACGGTGCTCTTGCCGCTGGCCAGCCCTCCGGTGAGTCCCACGCGTAGCATCTGTGCTTTGCCTCCAACAGATCAAATCGCCGGAAGACGGCGGAGTGGCTGCATCAAGTATAGGATGCCAAGCAATTGTGCCGTAGAATGAGACCAACGCTGGAAGGGAGGCAGGCCCATGGCAGGACTGAATTCGCGAATCACGGTTGAAGCCGGCAAGATGGGGGGCAAGCCCTGCATCCGCGGCCTGCGCTTCACGGTCTACGACCTAGCCTCGTATCTGGCCTCTGGAATGACCGAAGACGAGATCCTACGCGACTTCCCTGACCTTGAAAAAGACGACTTCCAGGCCGTCTACGAGTTCTTCGCCAGCATTCCGGAAAGGCTTTCGGTCCTTGAAGCTTCTCGTTGACGAGAATCTTCCCGCGCGGCTCGTCGAAGAGCTGGCTGAGCTGTTTCCTGCCTCTGCTCACGTGGCCTCGCTTGGGCTCGAAAGCACACCGGATGAACGGATATGGGCGCACGCCAAGGCCCACGGATTCGCCTTCCTCACCAAGGATAAAGACTTTGCCAACCTGAGCTTTGCCTGGGGCGCGCCGCCTAAAGTCATCCTGCTACAAACCGGCAACTGTTCGACTGCGCGGCTGATCCAGATCGTGCGCGACAACGCCATCCGCTTTACGGATTTCGATGCCGATCCAAAGCGTAGCCTGCTGGTGCTGCGCTGAGGATAAGTAGGATCATCCCATCGCAGGTGGCCATTCATCAGCCCCAAAGAATCATCCTGGCCACGAGAAGCTGTGCCCCGTTCATCGCGGCCCTATCGCGATGAACGGGCGGGTGGTCGTTACAGCCCCCGCCGCATCTTGGCCGCGCGCACGGTGTTGGCCATCAGCATGGCGACCGTCAAGAGGCCCACGCCTCCGGGTACCGGGGTGTAGGCGCTGGAGATCTCGAACGCCGTCGGATGGATGTCGCCCACAAGCACCGAGCCGCGCTTGGCAAAGGCGGCTTCGCGCTTCGGGTTGCCTTTGAAGAAGCGGTCGAACTCGTCCTGCGTTGCAATGCGGTTGATGCCCACATCGATCAACACCGCTCCGGGCTTGACCATCTCCTGCGTAATAAAGCCGGGCTTGCCGATGGCTGCAACCAGAATGTCGGCCTGGCGAGTCATCGCGCCTAGATCGGCGGTCTTCGAATGACAAATGGTGACCGTAGCATTCTCATGCAGCAGCAGCATGGCGGCCGGCTTGCCCACAATGTCGCTGCGGCCCACCACCACGGCATGCCTGCCGGCAATCTGGATCTTGGCCCGCTTCAGGATCTCGATCACCCCTGCCGGCGTGCAGGGCGCCAATGCCGGGCGGCCTGCCTGCAACCGGCCCGCATTCACCGGATGGAAGCCGTCGGCATCCTTCTCCGGCGCGATGGCATCGAGCAGAGCTTTGGAGTCGATGTGCTTGGGCAGCGGCAGCTGCACCAGAATGCCGTCGATATCCTCGCGGGCATTCAGCCCGGCAATCAGCTGCAGCATCTCCGCAGTGGTCACGGTGGCGGGCGGGGTCATCACCTCGCCGTGGATGCCGACCTCCTCGCAGGCCTGGGCCTTGTTGCGCACGTAAATCTCCGAGGCCGCCACATGGCCCACCAGAATCACGGCCAGCCCGGGCTTGACGCCCTTCGCGGCCAAAGCCTCCACTTCCTGCTTTACGTCCTGCTTGATGGCTGCGGCAATCGCCGTTCCGTCCAGAATCTCGGGCATCGTTCTCTCCAGCTTCTATCGTACCGTTTCATGTTCTGGCGGAGGAGAGAAGATCGGCAGCCGGGCACTGCCTGCTGGCGGCGGACAGGCCCGGCTCCTCTCTACGCCCGAAAAGTCTCATCACATGGGACTGTGATATGCAACACATATTGTTATTTGTTGGCACGGGCATTATTGCGCACGGTGAGGCGTGTTGTAGATCACATAAATCTACACCACAACCACCTCTCCGCGTGAGGACAAGCTGCATGAGCGTGTTCAAGGATGCAGGGCATCTCTTCCGATTTGCCGGGCTCTTCGTACTGGTCTTTTTGATCTTTCTCGGAGTGCGCGGTTTCGTTGTCCCCAAGACCTTTGGCCAGTACGGACATTACCGTGCGGCGGCCATCGGGGACGTAGCCGCCCACCCCATGAAGTATGCAGGCCATGACGCCTGCGAAGCCTGCCACACCGACCAGGCCGACGCCAAAAAGGCTGGCAAGCACGCCCACGTCAACTGCGAGGCCTGCCACGGCGCACTGGCCAACCACGCAGCCGATCCAGCCTCCGTGGTCCCGGTCAAGCCGGACACTTCCGTGCTCTGCGCCCGCTGCCACACGGCCACTGCAGCCAAGCCCAAGAGCTTCCCCCAGGTGAATCCTGAGGAACACTCCAGCGGCGTTCCCTGCCAAACCTGCCACAATCCGCACAGTCCCGGCCTGGACGCCGCGGCCGGAGGTGCGAAATGACGATCTCCCGACGTCAGATGCTGATTCTGCTGCCCGCCGCCGCTGTGGCCTGGAAGGCCGTGCTGGCCGGCACTCCGGAAGACGCGCCCAACTACCGCACCTCCGAGCATTGGTGGGGGATGCTGATCGATATTCCCAAGTGCATTGGCTGCGGCAACTGCGTCCGTGCCTGCCAGACGGAGAACGATGTGCCCGATGGCCTCTTCCGCACCTGGGTGGAGCGCTATCACGTCACAGATGAGGATATGATCAGCCCCGAAGTCATCTCGCCGGACGGCGGCAAAGAGGGCTTTCCGATGGTAAAGGAGGACGCGGGCAAGTACTTCTTCGTCCCCAAGCTCTGCAACCACTGTGCCGACTCGCCCTGTACCCAGGTCTGTCCGGTGGGCGCCACCTTCATCTCTCCCGACGGCGTGGTGCTGGTGGACCAAAGCTACTGCCTAGGCTGCGCCTACTGCGTGCAGGCCTGCCCCTACGGCTGCCGCTATCTGCATCCGCAAAAGCACGTGGCGGACAAGTGCACCCTCTGCTACCACCGCATCACCAAGGGGCTGACCACCGCGTGCTGCGAGAGCTGCCCGACCGGCGCTCGCCAACTGGTGGATTTGAAGAACCCCAACGACCCCATCCACGAGTTCCTGAAGACCCACAACGTACAGGTGCTCAAGCCGCAGATGGCCACCGGGTCCAAGGCCTTTTACAACGGCCTGGACGGATCGGTGCGGTAGAAGAACAGCTAGGAGCTAAGGTTATGAATGGCGTGGAAGGATTCATGTATCCCAACGAAATCGGCCTGCAGTGGAGCATTCTCATCGTGCTCTACCCGTTCATCACCGGCCTGGTGGCCGGCGCATTCATTCTGGCGTCGCTGGAGCGCGTCTTCCGCGTGGAAGCCGTCAAACCTACGTACCGGCTGGCTCTGCTCACGGCGCTGGCCTTCCTGCTGGATGCACCGTTGCCGCTGCAGCTGCATCTGGGCCATCCGGAGCGCTCGCCGGAGATGTACTTTACTCCCCACAGCACCTCCGCCATGGCCATGTTCGGCTATGTCTATCTCTGGTATCTGATGGCCGTGCTGGTCTTTGAAATCTGGCTCGATTACCGTCGCGACATCGTGCTGATGTACCAGAAATCCCATGGCCCGCTGCGGCTCGTCTACGGCCTGATGACGCTTGGTTCCACCAACATCAGCGAGCGCGCCCTGGCCATCGACGATAAGGTGGGCTGGATCGTCACCCTCGTCGGCATCCCGTCGGCCTTCATGCTGCACGGCTATGTGGGTTTCATCTTCGGCTCCATCAAGGCCAATCCCTGGTGGTCCTCGCCGCTGATGCCGGTGGTCTTCATCTTCTCGGCCATGGTCTCCGGCATCGCCGCCGTCTTGTTGCTCTATATGGCGGTAACCAAACTGCGCAAACAGGTCATCGACGTTCGCTGCGTCGATGCCATCGCCAAATACCTGTTCTACATCTTCATCATCGACTTCTCGCTGGAGATGCTGGACCTGGTGCACCGCATCTACGAGGCCGACGAGTCCTTCCGCAGCCTCAACTTCATGGTGCACACGCAGCTCTACATCCCGCACATCGTTATCCAGATCCTGCTGGGCACACTCACTCCCCTCTTTTTGCTCTTCCTCACGCAAATCATTCACTTCCCGGATGTGGTCCGCAAGCGGCTGTACACCATCTCCGGGACTCTGGCGCTCGTCGGCGTCTTCGCCATGCGCTGGAATGTGGTCATTGGCGGGCAGCTGTTCTCCAAAAGCTTCCTGGGCTACACCACCTACAAGATGGAGCTGATTACCCGTGAGGGCTTGCTCGTGGCCATCGCGCTTACCTTGCTACCGTTCCTGTTCCTGTGGGTGCTGGTCAAGCTGCTACCGCCCTGGAGCGGAACTCACGACCACGCGGCCGCAGCAGCCGACTGATCGAAGCTATCTCAACCCGCGCTGGAGCGATCCGCATGGACGATCTCTCCCCGAAACTCGACATGCTGGCCAGGCAGCTGGAAGCGCTTGAAGCGCGTGTTCAGCTGCTTGAGCACCCTGCGGCAGCCGCTGCTCCGGCTGCCGCCCCCATCCCCCAGGCTGCGCTGCACCAGCTGCCTTCCCTCCGTACCACCACCGACACGGTTGGCGTCTTCTCCCTGCTGGGCCGCGCCCTGCTCGGCATTGCCGGAGCCTATCTGCTCCGCGCCGTCGCTGAATCCGATCCGCAGGCCATGAATCTGGCCGCGCCGCTCTCGGTTGCCTACGCGTTTGCCTGGCTGGTTGTGGCCGCGCGCATCAGGGCTGCCACCTGGCTGGCGCCCACCATCTACGCCACCACCTCCGCCGTCATTCTTGCGCCCCTGCTTTGGGAGCTCACCCTGCGCTTCCACCTGTTGCCGGCGGCCATCACTGCGGCCATCCTGGCGGTGTACGCGGCCGTGGCGCTGCTGCCCCTTGTAAGCCTCAACCAGCCGGCCATTGCCTGGGTGGCTGGCGGGGCTGGCGCGGCTCTGGCTCTGGCGCTACTGGCCAGCACGCACGCCGTGCTGCCCTTCACCTGTGCGCTGTTGGTCCTGGTGGCGCTGGCGGAGTTTGCCGCGCTCCAGGGCACTGTCACCGGCCTGCGCACGCTGGCAGCAATGGCCGCCGATCTGGCCTGCTGGATCGGGCTCTATGTGTACGCCAGCCCGGTTGCCACGCACCCGGAATATCCGCCGTTGGCTGCCGCCGTGCTCATGGCGCTGCCCGCTGCGCTCTTTCTGCTCTACGCTGCGCCGGTTCTCTATCTGGCTTTTTTCCGCCGCCAGCCGATCTCCGGTTTACTGGCCGTTCAAACGCCCATGGCGCTGCTGCTGGCCTGCTCCGCGCTGCTCTGCTTCGGTTCCCCCGCTGCGATTGCCGTCTTCGGCATCGCATCCATCGGGCTGGCTACCGGCGGCTTTGTTGCGGCACTCACCTGCTTTGCCGCGGAGCCGCAACAGCGCAATCGCCGCATCTTCACCGCCTGGAGTACGCTGCTCCTGCTGGCGGGTGCGCAGTTGGCCATCTCCCAGCTTGGCGCGGCTTTGCTCCTGGCCCTTGTGGCGATGGTGGCCACAGCGATCGATACACGTTTGAAGCAGGCAGCCCTCACCATCAGCGCCGCCTTCTGGATAGTGGCTGCGGCATTCCTGGGTGGTATCTTCCCCTTCCTCTTTGCCACGCTAGCCGGCACACTGCCCGTCGCTGCCGGTTGGAGGCTCTGGACGCTCGGCTTGGCGCTTATTGCCTGCCCTGCGCTCCTGCGCCCGGCCAGGACCACCGGACGCTTGATCATGAGTGCCCGCGCAGTCTGCGCTTCGGTGGGCGCGCTCACTGCTGCGGCTCTGCTGGTGCATATGCTGGTGGCCGTCGCGCCCGCGCTCTCCATGCTGGAACTGGCTTTGCTGCGCACGCTGGCGCTGTGCCTTGTCTCCGTCGCCCTGGCCTTTGCGGGGGCACGCAGCAACCGCCATGAGCTCACTGGTACCGCTTACGGCATCCTGGTCATGGTAGCCGTCAAGCTGGTGGCCGAGGATCTGCGCCAGGGCAAGTTGCTGCCCAGCGCGGCTTCCATCGTCGTCTTCGCGCTGGCGCTCATCGCTACACCGCGCCTGGCCCGCTCACGTATGCACACCTGAACAACTCTGCTGCTTTCCCGCCCAATACAGCTCCCGAAGCGCCGGCTTCGGGAGTTGCTGCGTTTCAGACCACGCTAACGGTAGATCGGGAACGGCACCGGATGTGGCTTGCGTATCTCGACATCTTTCATGCGCAGGCGGCTGATGTGCACTTCGTAGTTGGCGCCGGGTAGCAACGACTGCAACACAAACGACTCGGTGCGCCCGCTGCGCAATTCAAGATAGCGATACACGCCCACCACGCCCTCGCTCGACTCCGTACCGGTTGCCGGCGCATCCAGAAAATGCTGCGCCTGGGCCACGGTTGCCTTGCCCTCGCCCTCGTCCGTGGTCAGGCTCTCCGCCGCATAGGAGCGCACCAGCTTGGTCCAGTAGCGGGAGAGCAGATCGGTGGTGGCAAACAGATCGGCCCACACAATCTGCCCATGAATGGCCACCACCACGCCCACCGCGTGTTCGGCGCGCAGCTTGTCCAGAACCTTTTCGCCGCCCTTCACCACCGGCGCAGCCTCCTCCACGCGCTCGCTCACCGCCGTCTCCTGCATCACCTGCGCATAGCTGGTGGTGCCGAAGGCACGCCCCTCGTTGGACTCATACGTTGCAGCCGGCGCAGCCGCCCTTCCTACTGACGCAATCACCCCATGCACGGAGTTCCACACCTGCTGCTGGTCTTTTTCCACCATCGCCCGTTCGCGCACCGTGGGCTGCACCATGAAGCTGCGCCCCGCCTGCTTGTTCGAGGCGCCAAACACGGCGCTGCGCTCCGTCCAGCGACCCGGCTCAATGCAGAACACGCCCAGATCGATCGGTTCGCTTCCGGCCGGAACAATGCGATCCTTGGCGATCACGCGATCCTGCTTGCCCCCGGTCACAATCTCGCCCGCCAGCAGCAATAACGGCTTCTTGGAGTGGTTGACGAGCACCAGCGTGTTCACCTGATCGCCGCGCTCCGGGAACTCCTCCGGGAAGACCCGGTCATCCTGGCCGCGCTGTTCCACTGTGCCGACGCGCGGCCGCGGCCGCACCAGCCCGCGCACGCGTCCCGCCTCGGTCGCCTCCACCTCGCCGGTGCGAATGCCCTCATCGAGGGTCAGAAACGGCGTTTCAGCCGGTTGTGCGCCGTTGGCCCGCACCACGGGAAACAGCAGCAGATCGCCGCTCTCGATCGGCTCCAGCACGCGGTACTCGCCTGCCGGTTGCTCCGCCGGTCCCGCGGCCGCTTGCACACACTGATGAACGTTGCAGGCCGCCAGCCCGGCCAGAATGCCTGCCGACCATCCCAGAATGCTCAGGATCTTCATTGGATACCTCCGCCGGCCGCCTGTGCCGGTCTACAGATTGAGAACGAATCCCGCAGAAACTCTTGCAGACACTTTTTTCGCCCCCTCTCCCAGGCGTATCGTGATGGCGTGGGATCTGCGCCAACCCAATCCGCTGCTGCCGTCCTCCCCATCGATGGCGCACTCGCCGATGAGCTGTGGCAGCTGAGCGAAGCTGGGGCCTGCGGTCTGGAACGCGAAGCGTTTCTTGCGCTCCTTCGTCAGGAAGCCGCCCACCTCAACCCCGCGGAGCCCGCTCCCTCCCGCAGCGCGCTGGCCGAACACTTCCACTCCCTGCGCCTGGCGGACCTGGTGCTGGCCCGTGCCTGCGCACAGGGCTGCGAGCGCGCCTGGGAGCGCTTTCTGACGCTGTACCGCCAGCCGCTGATCCGCGCCGCCATCTCCATCACCGGTTCCGAATCGCTGGGCCGCGATCTGGCCGATCAGCTCTACGCCGAGCTCTACGGGCTCGTGGAACGCGACGGCGAGCGGCGTTGTCCGCTACTCAGCTATCGCGGCCGCGGATCGCTGCTCGGCTGGCTGCGCACCACGCTCGCCCAGCGCCATGTGGACCACCATCGCCGCACCCACCGTGAGCAACCGCTCGACAACGGCGAGCAAACCTTCGATCCGCCCGCTGCCGAGCCGGACCCTCCGCCTGCCCAGCTGGCCGTGCTGCGCAGCGCCATCGGCGCGTCGCTGGCCGCAGCCAGTCCTGAAGACCGCTTCCTGCTTGCCGCCTACTATCTGGACGGCCGCAAGCTGCATCAGATCGCAGCTACGCTCGGCGTGCATGAGGCCACCATCAGCCGCAAACTCAAACGCGCCGCCGAAACCGTGCACAAACAGGTTCTGCAGCGTCTCCAGACTGCAGGCCTGAGCCGGCGCGCTGCCGAAGAAGCCCTCGGCGCCGACCCGCGCGATCTGGAGATGAATGTGAAAAGTTGGATGCAAGCCGACAACACCCAATCGTTCCAAGGAGAGGCGGCAGGATGACAGGCGTCTCCCAATTCGAATCCCACCCCGACGCGGAGCTGCTCGCAGCCTTTGCCGAGCAGGCGCTTGGCGGGCAGGAACACGCTGACGTGCTGGCACATCTGGGCCTCTGCGACCGTTGCCGCCAGATCGTCTTTCTGGCCACCGATGCGGCCCTGGCAGAAGCCGCACTCGACTCGACCGCCGAGCCCGCGGCTCCGGCATCTGCCGCTCCCGTCAAGCTTCCGCGCCGGCGCTTTGCCTGGCTCTCCGACTGGCGTCTGGCATGGATGCCGGCCACCGCACTGGCTCTGGTGGTGCTTACCGCCGTGTTGATTCGCATCCATCGCGGCAACCCCTCTGATACCGCGCGAATTGAAACACCGCCGGCGCCTGCCGTCGTGGTATCGAACACCGCCTCCAGCACAGCGCAAAATCCGCCGGCCGCCACGCCCAAGACCCCGGTACAACAAACCGCAAAGATCAGCCCGCCGGGAGCCCGCTCTCCTGAAGCTGCGCCGCCCACCGCGCCGGTCGTTGAAACCAAATCCATCCCTCCGTATCTGGCTCCAGCGGGGCAACCGGCAACGGCCAACCAACCGGCCCAGTTCCCCACCCGTTCCATGTGGATGGAACCCGCACCACAACCCCGCGCCGCAGCTGCAGTCGACAAAGGCGCCGTGCCTCCCGCCCAGGCCGCCACCAACAGTAGCCTATTGCCGGCAGCAGATTCATCGAGCCCAGCAGCGTATGCGGCTTACGCCACGCGCATCGGCTCTGGCGTTACCTTCGACCGCGACGCTTCCGCGGGGCTGCAGAACCATAGCCCGGAGCTGGCCGCCGCCCGACGTGCTTCTGCTACCCGTCTTGAAGCACGGAAATTCACTCTAGCCTCGGTCAACCCGGAAAGTCTCCCCAATGGTGCAGCACCTATATCCCTGGCTCGCGGCGCAACACGCACCTTGGCGCTGGACAAGACTGGCTCCTTGTACCTGAGCCTCGATCAAGGCGTAAGTTGGAAGACGGTCCCTGCGCAGTGGACTGGACGGGCCATCGCCGTGCGCCTGCGCGGCAACTTGTTGTCAGGCAGCTCCACCGCGTCTCCCAACACAATGAAGGCGGCGCGTGCGCAAGCTGCAACCGAAGCGCAACCTAACTCCGCAATTGCCAGTGAGTTATTTGAAATCTCAAATGACCAAGGTCAATCCTGGACCAGCACCGATGGATTCAACTGGACAGCCCTACAGTAATAACGCCCCTTTCTATCGCCACATCGTGAGATGAACTACCCTTTGGTTTCTGGAACAGAGACCAAAAGAGACCCATTCCCACACTGGAAATTTCTCCCCGTAACTCATCCCGGTAACTCTGGAAGACCAACCCTGTTTTGTTAAGCTTCAGCAAGCTATTGAAGTTTTCGTTTTTGCCGAAGAGGAAGATAGCAGGTTAGGTGAAGTACGCGGGAATCCTGCGGAAATCACCATAAGTTCATTAGACGTTTCTAATGCAAAATGACGGATCGGAATCCATGAGGGGGAGTAACAACTATGAGTGACTGGAGCGACAGCGCCGGAAAAATGGCCAACCTGCCGTGGGCGCACCTGCGTTTGCCCCCTTTCCCTCAAGTCGCAACGCGGGTTTTGCAACTGGTCAATCGCGAAAACGTGCAGCTGAACCAGTTATCCGAACTGATTTCTACGGATCCTGCCTTTGCCAGCGAAGTGCTCACAGTGGCCAATTCGCCGCTCTATGCACTGCGCTATCACGCCAGCAGCATCCTGCAGGCGGTGGCCATTCTGGGCGGCAATGCCCTGCAGGGCATGTGCATCACGGTAGGCGTGCGCGCCTATCTAGGCAAAGGCATGAACCAGCCGGCGATGAGGGCATTCTGGCGTCATAATCTGGCCTGCGCCGTGGTGGCGCAGCTGATTGCCACCGGCAGCGAATTCGACAAGGACACCGCCTACACGGCCGGCATTCTGCACGACATCGGCCGCGCGGCGCTGGCCCTGGTCATGCCCAAGGAGTACTCGCAATTGCTCTCCCAGCACAAGGGCAACAATCGGAGCCTGCTGGAAGGCGAGCGCAATCTGTTTGGCGTCGACCATTGCGAGGCCGGACTGCAGCTGATTCAGGACTGGAAGCTGCCGGCGGAGTTCGAGGCCGTGGTCGCTGCCCATCATGAGCCCATCAAGCCCGGCACCACATGGAATCTGTCTGAACTGGTGAAGGTCAGTTGCGCCATTGCCGACGCTGCCGGCTACCCGTCGTTTGCCGGTTGCGAGGCGGCGGCCTACGACGAACTCCGCGCCAAAGTTCCCGAGTTCGCCCGGACGCAGCTCAGCGAAGATCGGGCGGAACTCGCGGAAAAGATCTTCGACTCCATTCGCCATATTGAATCTGTCTGAGTCTTGACCGGCCGTTCAGGAAACGGCAATTCCTCCCCCGCCGGCCGCCCGGTCGCGTCGCGTCTGCGTCAGCAGGCGATACAGTGCCTGGGTCTCTGGCGAGGGGTCCATCTCCAGGCCGGCGCGCAGATTCTGTTCGCAGCGCAGGTAGGTGCGCACCGCGGCGGTGTGATTGCCCTGCTGGCGCTGGCACACCATCAGCCGCAAATAACACTCTTCGCCCAGTGGATCAATAGCAATCGCTTGCTGATAGTGGTCGGCTGCGCGGCCCCAATCGCCGGCCGATTCGGCGCTGCGTCCCAGCCGCAACAGGACCGACTCCAGCTCCTCCCGCAGATGTTCCTGATAGCTGGCAAAGCACTCCGCGGTATGGTCACCGCCCAGAAACCTTCCCTGGTAGAGCGCAATCGCCTGATCGGCCAGCGCTGCCGCCTGGCTGGAAGGGAGCGTCTTCAGCCGGGCCAGCATCTGCTCCAGCGCCAGACAGTCCACCCAGCACTCGGCGGGATTCAGCGTCAGACGTCGGCTTCGGTACAAGATGCTCGATTCGCTGCCCAGAAGCTTGCGCAGCCGACTCAGTGTGGTTTCCAGCGATTTGTGGGCCAGATCCCCCTCGGCCTCCGGCCACAACTCATCGGACAGCAGATCCTCGTCCACATCCACCGCGCCCAGCGCAATCAGCACCTTCAGCATCTCCAGCAGTTTCTTCTTCTCCTTGCCGGTAAACGAGAGCGGCTCGTCCTGAATCCGGATCTCAAAGCGACCCATGGCGTACACCCGCACCCGGAAGGGCCAGTGCGCCAGGACTGCCAGGGACAGGCCGTGGTCCTCGTTCGCCAACGGCGGCATCAGCTTCACCGCCCGGATCATCCCGCGCACGTACTCCGGCTCAATCTCCGCTTCCAGCGCCCGGGTCAGCAGGAAGCGCATCACCTGGGGCAGATACAGCTCCAGATGGATATAGCCATGGCGGCGTCCGATCGCCAGCGAGCCGCGCAACGCCTGCAACCCTTCGGCGCGCTTCCCCTGCTTCAGCAGAATCCACGCTTCCACCCCCAGGGCATACCACTGGACCACCGAACTGTCCATCCTTTGGCCCAGTCCGCGCGCTATCTGCGCATGCTCCATGGCCTTGGCGGGCCGGTCGAGCAGAAGCTCGGTCTGCGCCATGCCCAGATGCCACAACGCCAGGTAGTAGAGGTTACCGATCCGCTCCACCTTGCGCGCCACGCTCTGCAAATGCTCCTCCGCCAGCGCCGGGTTGTCCACCAGCAACGCATGCCAGGCAGCATTGATGTGGTAGAAGTACACATCCAACGTGCGCTCCTGCCCCAGCAATGCGGCCAGTTGCTGCGCAACGGCCTCTGCGCCCTGCTCCAGCTCTCCCTGGGCCAGATGGGCAGCCGCCTTGAAGCTCCATAGCAGCGAATCGAAGACGTGAATGCCGCTTTCAGCTGCGATCGCAAAGCCCTCGTCCACTGCCTGGTAGGCGGCACCGTACCGCGTCGAAATCCAGCAATGCACCGCCTCCATGATCTTGATGCGAATGGCGGTAAACGGCGCGGTCCTGCGCATCCGCAGCTCCGCCTCCGCCCTTTCCAGCAACACCGCGTTCTTTTCGTAGGCGCCGCGCCACAGATAGTAGACGCTGACAACAAAGACCGTCTCATTGCGGATGTCAGCCGGAGCTGGCAACTCCAGCAGCACGTTCATCCGCTCGATCCAGTGCTCCACCAGAGACGGATCGTCCATCCGCACCGCCGTCAGAGCCGCCAGCAGACGCGAAATGACCATCAACTCCGTAGCCCGGTCCGGAAACTCAGGATCGGCCGCCTGCAGCTTATCGAAGATCGCAAGGCAGTGTTCCAGCGGCCTCCAGTCATCCATCCCAAAGCTGTAGGTATCCACCAGTCCGGCCCAGGCCAGATACTCTCCTTGCCGGTTCCCCGCCGCCTGGAAGCTGGCCATCGCCGCCTGCAGCGCTTCCCGCGACCGCGCCAGATCCATCGGAAACCAGCACATCCCGCGCCAGTACCGGATCCATGGATCGTTGGCCGCAGCGCCGGCGATCGTCGTCAGCCAACCCTCCAGCGTCTGGTTGCGGCCCTGCGCCAGCAGATCCTGGGCATGCTCTTTCACCATGTGGGCCAGCCCTTCGCTGTCGCCAGCCTCGGCGAAGAGGCGCGCCGCATCGTCCACCTGATGAGCCTCTTCCAGCAGCCTGGCAGCCCGCGTCCGCACCGCGTTCCACTGCGCAGCGGAATAGAGGGTCTTGGCCTTGGCGCGCAAAAACTCTCGCCACAGCGGATGGTACTGATATTGATTTCCTTCCCCATCCAGCCGCTTTGTAAACAAATGCCCCCGGCACAGTTCACCCAGAATCTGCGCAGCAGCCTCGGTTTCCGTCAGGCGGTTGGCCAGCTCCGGATTCACCGTCGGCAGCAGCGCCGTCTCCAGAAGAAAGCGCCGGTATTCCGCATTCAATTGCCCAAAGATCTCCTCGGCAAAATAGTTCATCAGGCTTTCAAAGCCGTCTTCAAAGGGGGCCCGGGCAGCCAACTCCTCATGGCTGTGGCCGGCCAGAATCAACGTGATGCCCGCCACCCAGCCCTGCGTCAACTCATAAACGCGCAGGAGTGCCTCGGAACGCACCTGCGGATGCCGCATCCCCACCAGTGCACGCGTCTCCTCCTCGGTGAAGCGCAGATCGTTGAAATCCAGCTGCGCCACCTGCCCCCCGGCCTGCGCCCGTGCCAGGACCGCCGGCGGCTCCGCGCGGCTGATGACGATCGCACGCACTCCCTCGCAAAGTCCCTCCGGCCCTCCGGCCAGAATCGCTTGCACGGCATCGGACAAGGGAACATCCTGAAAATTGTCGAAGACCAGAATCGCCTGCACTGCCCCGGACGCGCGGGTGACCAACTGCTGGCTCAGGCCCTCAAAAAAAAGCCGCGAGAACGTCTCGACATCGGTCACGTACTCGGGCCGCAGCAGCGGCAGAGAATCCGCATCCTGCCCAATCACACGCCGCGCGGCCTCCCGCATGTAATAAAAAAACGACGCCGGATCTGCGTCCCCTTCGTCGCAGTTGTACCACAGTGCTGCGATCCCGCAGCTCCGCAGGTAGTCGGCCACCAGGGTCGTCTTGCCCGATCCGGCAGGCGCGGTTACCCAGGTCAGCCGCCGCTCAGACACACCGTCCAATTGCGCAATCAGCCGCGGGCGCGGCATCGCATCCGCGGCCTTGGGCGGCGTCACCTTGGCAGGAAACAGCGCCGCGGGCGGCCTCATTTCTTCCAGCTTTCCTGCATCTTCGACTACCTCAGGGCAAACTGTCTCGGTCTCTCTCTCGTCCGCATGAACCCGTGCGCTCTTCTAAATTTTGCTGCAATATTTAGGGCTATATATTCTTGAATGCAGGTATACCGCACGCGAACCGCTGCGTACAGGTGACTCTAAAGATTCCTATGTGACTTTGGACAGTGTCTTTGCGTTATCAAGCGTGCGCAATATCGTAACGTTCAAGTGGAAACTCGGCAGAAAATTCCAGCCAATTCATCCTCTTGTTTGATACCAAAGGGCGGAAGTAAACTTCCGCCGCTCTGGCATTGGGCTGGTTTGTAGATATTTTTTATTTTATATATGGGGGGAGCTAACAGAAGAGCAGTTTCTTTCTATCGCGAGCGTTGCAAGCCAGATCAAATGAGTGGACTGCACTCCAATAAGCAGTCGACTCACATAACTCGTGGCGTCGAAACCTCTCCACTTAGCTGCAGAGTTCTTCAGCTTAGAAACAGAAATGGGTATGGTTCCTTGGCATCCAACATAACAAAAATATTTTTCTTCCACCCCACAAATCACCCACAGATGCCCTATATATGTTAACGATTTCA
>Ga0371490_1000580_pt1 | contig 23542 bp, 17 predicted proteins | sample MB2SIPfraction_FD_207959 | JGI IMG/M metagenome (GOLD analysis project Ga0371490, IMG submission 207959) | Lab enriched peat soil microbial communities from McLean, Ithaca, NY, United States - MB28FN SIP fraction | ecosystem: Environmental > Terrestrial > Soil > Wetlands > Peat | place: USA... | reverse complement strand
GGAGTTTGAAGCCGAGCTCCGAAACAGACTTTTGCTGGACAAGATCCGCAGCGTGGTGACGGATGGAGTTCAGGTCTCGCCCCAGGAGGTACGCGAGGAGTTTGTGCAGCGCAATACCAAGGCCAAGATTGAATATGTCGTGTTTGATTCCAGCCAGTTCATCAAAGCCGTTCAGGTATCGCCAAACGCATTGGACGCCTTCTTCGAAAAGAACCCGAACCGCTACAAGGTTCCTGAGCAACGGAAAGTGAACTACGTGTTGATTACTCCGGACAGCGTCAAAGGGCGGGTTAAGGTGACAGATGGGGAGGCTCGCCTGTATTATACCCAGCACCTCTCCGACTATAGGATTCCTAATCGGGTGAAAGTGGCGCAAATCCTCTTCAAAACCGCAGGTAAGACGCCCGCCGAAGTTGCGGCCATTGAAAAAAAGAGCCAGGACGTCCTTAACCAGATCAGGGGAGGAGCGGATTTTGCGGAGACGGCCAAGAAGTACTCGGAAGACGCTACGGCCGCAAACGGAGGAGAGCTGGGTTGGCTGGTGCGGGGGCAGGCGGATTTTGAGAATACCGCATTTTCGCTGCAGCCCGGCCAGGTCAGCGACGTTGTCAGGACGGATTCCGGAATCCATATCATCAAGGTCGAGGACAAACAGACAGCGCACCTTCAGACGTTTGATGAGGTGAAGGGCAGCATAATTGCCGACCTCGAAAAGCAGAAAATCGCCGACATGCAGGAGAAGCTGGCGAACGATCTCGTGAGCGAACTCAAGCTGCTCAAGCCTGCCGCCTTTGACAAGCTGGTGCGCCAACAAGCCGGCCTGGAACCTGAAGTGTCTCCCCTATTTCGCTATGGGCAGGCAGTTCCCGATTTAGGAAATGGAGACACGTTCGAAAATTTGGCCTTCCAGCTTCGCAAGGGTGAGGTAGGCACGCCCATCAGCGTTCCCAAGGGCCAAGCCATTATTCAACTGGCAGACATTGATCCGGAGCACGTGCCCACACTGGAAGAGGTGCGCGCGCGCGTCGAAGACGACTACCGCGCGGCGCAGTCAGGAGTGCTGGCGGCGGAAAAAGCCAAGCAGTTTGCGGCCCGGACCAAGTCGGGCGATTTCGCCAAGATAGCTAAGGCCGATGGCCTGACGGTGAAAGAGAGCAAGGATTTCACACAACAGGATTTCGTCGAGGGCGTGGGTCAAGGCTCGCAGCTTTCGTCAGCCTTCACCTTGAATGCAGGCCAGACCAGCGATGTCATCCCCCTGGGTGGGAAAAGCGTGGTGTTCCGTGTGGTTTCGCACACGCCGCCGAATGAAGCCGACTTCGCCCAGCAGAAGGATCAAATCACCGAAGAACTGGTGGACCGCAAGCGCAGCTTGGCCTTCGAACTGTACCGCCAGAATCTTAAGCTCCAGCTCATCCGAACCGGGGCGCTGAAGCTGAACATTACAGCCCTCAAGCAGTTCATCGCACTGTATCAGAACCAGTAGGAGTCAGAAGCGACTAGTTAGGCGAGGAGTCACGAACCCATTTTCATGGTCTCTGGGCGCCCGTCAGCCGACGGGCATGGGCGACTGCACTGAAAAGCCGCGCGATCATCCGCCGGCAGCTTTACGGTAGCGGGCCATGTGCTCTTGGAACTCAGGATCCTGCGGGTCGAGTTGCAAGGCCAGCAGCTGGATCCTGACCGCCTCTTGATAACTTCCGCTGGCGTAATTGGCTTCCGCCAGCGTGTCGATGAATCCAGCCTCTTTCCATTGGGTCAGCTCCACCGCCTGACGAGCGTGCTCGAGCGCGGCATGCGGATCACGCCATTTGGGGTCCTCGCAGGTGGCATAAAGCCATGCCAGGTTATTATGCGACTCGGCGCTTTTGGGCTCGATCTGCAAGGCTTGTTTGTAATGCTGGATGGCTTCCGCAAAGAGCTTCTGCTCGGCATAGAGGTCCGCGAGCAAGCGCTGCCCCTCCGCCGTGGTGGGGTTTTTGCCTAGGGCGGACTCGAACGCCTGCTGCGCTTTCCCCAGCTCACCCTTCATCCGATAGGCCACGCCCAGCGCAAGCTGTGCTTCCGGCGCGCCCGGGCTTAACCGCACCGCCTCGCTGTATTCCTGGATGGCTCTGTCGAACTTTTGCTCGTGCAAATAGAGCGCGCCCATCATCATGTGGGGCCGCTCGTCACGCGGCGCCCGCTGCGCGGCGGCTTGGAAACGTTCCAGCGCCTTGGAATCCTGGTGGGCGAAACGGAGCCGCACGCCTTCCTGGAGCAGCCGGGTAGCATCGCGTGAGCTGGTGTAATGCTGTGCCGTGGAAGCCATCGCCAGGGCTACAATAATGACCGGCAGAGCGATAATCGCTTGCGAAGGCTTCTCCTCGCCGAACCCAGGAGGCAGGTTGTACGCGGGCGGAGGGATAAGGGCTGCCAACACCATGCCGCTCAGTAACCCACCCACATGTCCCCAGTTGTCGATTCCTCTCTCCGAAAAGCCGAGGATCAGAATGAGCACAATGAAAGGAATAATCCCTCTGCCGAAGGCGCGGCCCCAACGAGGTGGGATGACGTCGCGGTGCATGTAGCCCGCCACCAGCATGGCACCGGCGATTCCGAAAATGGCGCCAGAGGCCCCCCCCGCCACGTTCCTCGAAAGGCTCATGGACAGGGCCGAACTCCCCATGCCGGCGGCAACGTACAGCAGTGTGAAACGCCCATAGCCGTAAACTCGCTCCAGGATGGGGCCCAGGATGAAAAGCGCGTAACTGTTGCCGAGCAGGTGCAGCCAACCCACATGGAGAAACATCGGCATGACCAGCCGCCAGTATTCCCCGCGTCGAAAGTAGGGACTGAACGATGCCCCAAAATCCAAAAGCACGTCTGTGTTCGTCGAGCCCCCCGCGTAAGTCATCATTAAGAAAACAACAGCATTGATCCCTAAGATCACGAGAGTGACCACGGGCCAATATCGCCGCTGCTGGCGCAGTAAGGGTAGCTGGCCGTCGGGAATCGGGATGGGGGTGCTCGACATAGGGGGCTAGGGACTTGGGGCTGGGGGCTAGGGAAGAACAAATCCCTAAGACATCTTCTCCGGTCCCTCCTTATGGCCTGAGTCCTGAATCCTGAATCCTGAATCCTCCACGCCACTCGCTACTACTTCGTAATACCGTTCCCCCGCGCAACTTCGGCACAGGACGCGGTCCCCCAAGCGGAGCTCTCGACCGTCGTTAACGCCTTCGCTGCATTGCGCGCAGGTGACGCGAGAGCGGGGGCGCCCCGGCAGGTCCTCCGGTTTCAGGTTCACGCGCACAGCACGGAGGTCAAATAGGTCCTCATTCTCCATCACCCTATACGCTTCAAGCTGCGCCTGAGAGGCGTCGCTCATGGCCGGGAACATCGCCTTGGCTTTGGCGCGCGCGTCTTCACGAGCCGCCACCCGCACCGCCCGGCCCGTCTCGAGGTCCACGAAGGTCGCCGCCACCTTTCCATAGTCGAGAAACTTGAGTGACCGCTTGCCCAAGCGGCATCCGGTGACCAGGCTCACAGCGTCCGTGGCGCAGCGGTCGATTTCAACAAAAGTCAACAGGCGCTTGCGAGCTTTGACCGGATCATCAATCCCGATCGAGCGCAGCCCAAGCATCGCCATGCGGATGCCCAGAATCTGGCCCGGGCACATGTGCCCGTGGCTCTGACCCGCCAAGGAGATGTATTCTTCTAGAGTTTTCATCTGCGCGCCATTCGAGCAGGCACCCTCGCCTGAACCTGCGCGTGGCGTTCATATCCCACGTCGCCTGTTTTTGCACCTATGCTTCATTATACCATCCCAAATTCTCCGGACCTTCGGGGAGCCTTTGCTTGGCAGTGGGTCATCTTGTTGTCTGCCTTATCGAAGGCGGCGGCAAGCTCGCAGTATGGGGGAGCATCGGCTCGTGCGAAAACATCAACAACGTGCAGGCCGCAGGAATGCCATGCGAGGTAGAATGTGACTGCATTCCGCCGAAGGAGTGGGCCATACGGTACGGCCACGCCTATTGGGTTCCACAAGGTAACAAGCTTCGCGTGCTGCCAAAGTAGGGGAAGTAGCAGTGTCTCAGTTTGACGTAGAGGCGGCTTTACGCCGCGACGTGGCGAGCTGAACTCAGGCTTGTCCAAATTACCGTCAGTCTGGCCGGCGCCGAACTGCGGCTCCGCCGCCTGTCTTGCGGAAAGGCTTCGCCTTTCCGAAGGACGGGCATCCTGAGTAACCTCCTCCACGCAGGCTGGAAGGCTGAGCCTTCCAGCCTGCGTGGAGGAGGGCCACGGCTCCAGCATTGGCGGAAAGCCAGAGGCTTTCCGCAAGTCAGGGCGGCAGAGCCGAGCTGAGCAATGCAGCAACGTGCCCCTTCAGGCCAGCGGGTACTTTCCGCACTCGCGCACAGTCTCGTACATCGCTAGCACATTCTCGATGGGCACGCGCGCCTGCACGTTGTGGATGGTATTGAAGACAAAGCCTCCGCCGGGGCCAAATATTCGTAAGCGCTCACCGACTTCCTTTCGAACCTCGTCCGGGGTCCCAAAGGGCAAAGTGTGTTGGGTATCCACGCCGCCGCCCCAGAAGGTGACGCGCGTTCCGAATCCCTGCTTGAGTTCGCCAGGAGCCATTCCTGCCGCCGAACATTGCACCGGGTTCAGGATGTCGAAACCGGCCTCGATGAAGTCCGGAAGCAGCGCTCTGACCGACCCGCAGGAGTGGATGAAGGACTTCCACATGGTGTGCTGATGAATCCAGTTGTTGACTTGGAGATGGAAGGGTTTGTACAGGTCGCGATAGGCTTTGGGGGAAATGAAGGGACCGTGCTGGGAGCCAAAGTCGGTGCCGGTTACGAAAACCGCGGTGACCTTGTTGCCGACAACTTGGCGAATCTTTTCCAAATTCTCGAGACCGATCTCGCACTGGCGTTCGAAGATCTTATACACGTAATCGCGTCGCATCGCCGTGCTGACGTACCATTCCTCGACGTCGCGAATTCCTTTGGGGTGCTTCATCCACGGTCCGGGGACCAAGGCAATGTCCCCGAACGCCGTGCCGCCGAAGTTCGCCAGGATGGCCTTATCCGTCAGAGAATAAAGCTTCCCCGCCTCAACCCGGAGGTATTCCAAATCCTCATCGGAGATGGGCCCGAACTCCTCGAGGTTATCTTCCACGTTCAGGCTTCCCTCGTCGATGGGTTCCTGCCGAGGAATGCTATCGAAGTAGAACCCGCCCTTGGGCAGCCGGCCACTGGGTGGCACAGACTTGTCACCTTCCGGGTACATCAGAATGTCGCCGTTAGAGTCGGGTTCGGTATTGAAACCTCCGGGAACCAGGACCGGCGTGCCCGCAAAGGTGGTCCACGATTTCCAGCCCTCATTCTTGAATCCGAACATGTTGGTGGGCTTGCCCAAGCCTACCACGTCCACTCCCAGCGCTTCCCTCAGGTCCGGGCCGATCTCTCCCAACATCTGGTAAGGTTCGATCACTTTGACGGGTGTGCCGGGGCTGTCCAAACCCAGCGCCTGGCGCAGGCCGTAAACCGTGTCCACTTGCATCCCGGTCACGGCGCTGGCCCCCAGATCGAGTGGAACTCGGTCGGGCTCCTGGTGCTGAAGAGCAAGACTCACTCGCTCTCGAGAGGTCATAATAGCCGAACTCCCCCTTCTGATCGTCTCCCAAGTCGGCGCGGCCCTGGGTAGCATCTGAAAAGTGCGTTAAAGCGGTGCCGCCGACGGACGCCGGGCCTGCGACAGGCGGGCAGTTATGCGTCGAGGCCCTGCTGCCTGCTGATGCCCGGCGCCGGCCAAATGCCTAGTCGAGTGAGCAACTGGCGTCTCCCAAGAATCTCGACGAATGTTGCCCTATCTCGCTTGGCTTGGAGGCCGAAGCAACATCTGAACTCCCGGCTTCCGCCGCAGAAATCGTAAATTCGCCAAGTCCTCCCGTTCGTGACCACCCCGCACACGGTCGGTCGGCCTCGTAACATAACGACCCAGTCATGATTGGGAAGGTTGCTGAGCCGTCGGTGGGCATAACCGCGAAGCTGCTCGTAGGCGTTCTGCCGGAGATACGGGTCCCTGATCTCGAGGCCCTTCACTTCTATAACAGCCGCCCTCTTGACTGTAGCGTCGCCGTCCTTCCCTCGGCCATACAGTTCGAACTCTGGATAATTCCCCCCAGGTGCTCGGTCCACCTGATTATGATCAAGTGTCTCCCAACCGAGCCCTCTCAACAGCGGCTCCACAAATATGGCAGTGGTATCTAACTCAAACGCACCCTCACCTACAAGGCGATCGGCTATATTTGCAAGATCGCTGAGATGGGTGTCAGCCATTTCCTCTTCCAACCATCCCAACCGAAAAAACACTTCTTTGCTATGGTCGTAATGGTGGTTCATCTAAGCCAGCACCTTACCTCGTGCGGACCCCGCGGCGCGGGGCCAGCGCTAAAGCGGCGATTCGAGCAAGCTCGAGACGCAAAAGTGGCAACCCGCCGCGCCGGGCCGCACTGCAAAGCGTGCGTCAGGCTGACGCGGGCACTAACCTCCGGGCCAGTTCGACGGCGCCGGGAGCATCTTTACCATAGCCATCCGCCCCGATCGAATGCGCCCAAGCATCGGTGAGAGGAGCTCCGCCCACAAGCACCTTCACTTTGTCCCGAAGGCCTGCCGCCACCAGGGCTTCAATCACCGCTTTCATGTTGACCATCGTCGTCGTCAGGAGGGCCGACAAAGCCACGAAATTCGCCTGGTGCTGCTTTACGGCCTCCACCATCTTCTCCGGGGGAACGTCCACGCCCAGGTCCACAATCCGGAACCCCGCGCTCTCCAGCATCATGGCCACAATGTTTTTGCCGATATCGTGCAAGTCACCCTTAACCGTTCCGATGACCACCGTGCCCACAGGCTTGACGGCTTCGTCACCTTGCAGCAGCGGCCTCAGGATGTCCGTGGCACCTCTTGCCGCCCGCGCGGCGATCAGCACTTCCGGGATGAAGAATTCACAATCCCTCATGCGACGCCCAACTTCATCCATGGCAGGAATGATGGCCTTGGGGAAGAACTCATGGGGCTTGATTCCCTCCTTCAGCCCTCGCTCGGTCAATTCCTTGGCGGCTGGGGCTTTTCCGTCGATTATTGCTTGTTGCAGCTCCTCAAAGATGCTCATTTCGGTCTCCTTAGTTTGTTACGGAAATGCCAGTTCCTCTACAAATACATCCTGGAAACTTGGATCGGCGTTGAGCGCCACGTGCTCGATGCGGCGGCGAACCTCGGTGTATGAACCGCCTTCGGAATCGAGGCTGAACAGGGCCAGCTTTGCTCCCAGGAGCGCTGTATTCCCTGCCGCTTCGACTCGTTCGGGCGGAAAATCGATCAGGCCAATACGCTGCGCGCTGGCGCGATCGATGTAATTGCCAAAAGCCCCTGCCAGGTAAAGGCGAGAAAGCTCCTTCGCGCCTTTCCTCTGCATCAGGAGCTTTATTCCCGCAGCCACGGCCGCCTTGGCGAGCTGAAGTTCGCGAATGTCATTCTGGGTGAGGGCGACCGGCGGGGCCAGCATCCAACTGGCTTCGCCCTTCGAGAATCGCCCGGACGTTGCAATCACTCCTAGTTCCAGTCCCGCCGCCACCGCGTCCACCAATCCGCTCCCGCACAAGCCGCGTGGAGTGCCGTCGCCAATGACCCGGCAGAACACCCTGGTGTGGTTGCACCGCTCGTTCGTCCCCTCCTCAATGGGGAAAGGATTGACCTTAGTTCCCTCCTCGAGGGGGAGGGGACTTGCCTTGCTCCCCTCCTCGGTGAGGAGGGGATCGAGGGGTGGTGACAGCGTCACTTGAGAGATTGCTCCAGTGGAAGCTCGCATGCCCATAGAAATCTTCGCGCCCTCAAAAGCCGGACCCGCTGCTGTCGACGCGCAGAGCAATCCCTCCTTATTTCCAATCACAATCTCTCCATTGGTTCCCAAATCAACAAGTCCAACCATGTCATCGTGCTCGAGGAGCTTCGCGGCCAGAATGCCGGCCAGCGTATCACTCCCCACAAACCCGCCCAGGCAGGGCAGAAAGCGCACCAGAGGATCGCCCGCAAGCTTCCAACCGAGCGCGCTGGAGCGGAAAGTTTTTAGCCCTCCTTCCACAGGCTCAAACGGATAATGAGCGAGCGGCTCGGCAGCGATCCCGCAAAAGAAGTGGTGCATGACCGTGTTTCCCACCACCACGATGTCGGCGATTTCCGCGCCCAGCCTTCCCGCCGAAAAAAGCAACTGTTCAATCAGCGCGCCAATTTGCTGGCGAATCAAAATCTCGAGTTGGTGCTGCCCGCGCTCCAGTACCGCGAAGTGCAGCCGGCTCATCACGTCGGCGCCGTAACGCGCCTGGGCGTTCAACGCCGTGCTCACCGCCATGACCTTTCCAGTGCTCAGGTCCAGCAACTGGGCCACCAGCGTGGTCGTGCCCAAATCCACCGCCACTCCCAACCCTTGACGTGGCCGGAAGGCGAAGGGCGTATCATCCACCAGGATGGCGGAATCCCACTGCCGCAACTCAATCTCGAGGTCGCCCTCGACTACACACTGGCAGGCAAGTCGCCAACCCTCCTCTATCTCCTCCGGCGAAAGCCGCTCCCGCTGCGCCCGGTTTACTTCCGCCTTGCCTTCCAACACACGAATGCGGCAGCCTCGGCACCTCCCCTGACCGCCACAGGGAAACTCAACTCCCTGCTCGAACAACAAGTCGCGCAGAGGGGTTCCCACACTCGCCCTCAACTCGACCCGTGTGGGCCAAAGAATAATCCGCTGGGATGGATTTGCAGTCAAGGGGTTTCTCTCACTCTCGGCGTGTGGCGCGGACAGACATCCGCGTGCGGCGTAATGCCGCCACTACGATGCCGTGTGCTCACGCGCGTAACGCACCATGGCTTGCAGGTTGGCCGGCGGCGTCTCGCGCGGAACCTCGCAGCCCGGTCCGACAATGAAGCATTCTCCGGCCTGTCGATGGCACTCTGCAACCGCCTCGTAAACGGATTCGGGCGTTCCTTCCTTCAAAACTCGCACGGGGTCGAGATTGCCCAAGAGAACCTGTCGCGCTCCCATTTTTCCACGTGCCTCGGACATGGGCGAAAGCGAATCCAGGTCAACCATGGAACACTGCAGCCTTCCCATCGCCTCGAGGATTTTCCGCGTATTGCCGCAGATGTGCAAACGGGTCCTTATCCCCTCAGCATGCAGCGCCCCAACCAGCTTCTGCTCGAAAGGCCAAACAAACTCGGCGTAGAACTTCGGCCCCACCAATGAGGCGGCAGCGTCTCCCACCCCCATGAGATCCGCGCCCGACTCCGCCTGAAACCTCGCGAATCGCCATTCCATCTCGACGATAAAATCAAACAGCTCGCGCACAAAAGCCGGAGCATCGTAGAAGTCCAGCATCAAATTGTTAATCCCTCGCAGGTCAGCCGCCTCCGCGCAGGGACCCTCGATCCAACCCTCCACTACTTTATCATTCCCCACTCGCTCCTTCATCAGCCTTACGGCCTGGGCCCGGTTGCGCATCCTTTCGGAGCGGGTGGGGTCAGGGATCGCGAGACCGGTAAGCTTGGTCCGATCTTTCAGCAGGGCGTTTTCTTCGTCAACGGCGGGAGGCTGGTCGGGGAAGAATTTGAGCGGGGCGCCCAGAGCCGACGCCTCACAACCCGGATCCGAGATTACACTGACGTGGTCAATATCAAATTGCTCCGCCACACGGACCTGACCTTCCGCTTGGACGCGATAGTCTGTGGCGTAGTCAAAATACTTCGCCCCAATCTGGTCGGCCGCAAACATCATGGTGATGGGCATGACGGGAAGGGAGTCCACGGGCCGGCCCTCCAACATCGCCAGCACACGCTCGCGACTATTCATAAGCTTCCTCCTCACGCCTCCGGACCTTTAATCGAAATGATCCCCCCTTCGTAATCGGCCGCCACCTGCTTTCCCGGCGGCACCACCAGGAATTCCTTTTCGTCCCAGACTCCATCCACCATTCGCTGCAACAGGCCGAGGTCACCGACGAGTTTCTCAAACCGCCAGCCGCGCCGGGCGGCTTCTTCTCGAGCCTGGCGCTCGAAGCTTTCCTCCGGCCCCACCCCCATTTCAATGTAGGTGAACTGGCTGTAATTCTTTGTCAGGTCGCCCAACTCGCTCCAGAGATATTTAGCATTGTCCTCGCCGTAGCGTGCAACAAGGTCTTCGTAACTTTGGCCAACACCCAGCACCTTGCCCACGGAAAGCTGACTGAGTTCGCCGTCCGCTTTACCGCGCTCCATCCATCCCGTCGTCTGGAAGTAGACCCCAGGATGGCTGTTGAAGTAATCCAGGTAACGCTCGGAGCTGCCGAGGAAAAGTGTGATGCAGTCGTGGGCGCGAGGAATAACCAGGGGGTATCTGCCAGCAGTCAACCCCACCACTCCGTTATTGCAGAGGCCGTAGCCCAGCAGCACAGCCTCATAGCGCGGGTCGTCTACACGCTCGAGTGCGGCTTGAAGGCGCTGGCGCATGCCCTCGCTGCCAATGTCGTGCAGACCCTTAGGAAGAAACTCCACGTCCACAGTGTTCGGCGAACGCGCCACGACCCAGCAGAATTCCCGGCAAAAGATTTCGCAAGTGATCAGCTTCAACCGCATAGACTTATTTGCAAATCGCGCTGCAGGGGCGGCCCTTGTGGCCGCCCTGGGCAACCACAAGGGTCGGCCGTACAACTAGGTGCGGGCTCCCCACAAAAAGTAATTGATTTTCGTACCGAGAGTCGGTTTATCATAGGACCGGCGGCGCCAAGAAGGGCAAGATACCACGCCTGGGTCTAGATTGCAGCTATGACATTGTGTCCTGGCTGGCTCTGCTTATAACTTGCATAAAATCAATTGTTCGCGCGATTTTGGAGAACCGTGTATATTCTCTTGCGTCGCGCATGCTAGAAAAAGGAATTCAAATCTATGAGCCTCAGTCAACTCGCTAGAACCATCAAAGAGTCAGTAACTTTGAAACTGAATGAGACCGCGGCGCTGCTTCGGGAAAAGGGCGAGCCGGTGATTCACCTGGGCGGCGGCGAGCCCAAAAGCAAGGCGCCCATCGACGCCGTCATCAACTGCACCTCCGTCCTGCACACCGGTGAAATCCGTTATACGCCGCCGGATGGCATTCCGGCGCTCAAGAAGGCCATTATTCGCTACACCGAGGAGCGCTACAAGAAAATCATCACGGCGGACAATGTCATCGTCTCGGGCGGAGCCAAGCAGGCGATCATGGTCCTACTCCACGCCATCCTCGATCCCAAGGATGAAGTCATCTTCCCTGCCCCTTATTGGGTGAGCTACCCGGAGATGATAAAACTGGCGGGCGGCTGCCCGGTGGCCATCACGCCCGAAGATGGCACCTTCCACCCCACCGTGCGAGAGATTGCCGATGCCGTCGGCTCTTATACCAAGGCGATCATTATTAATAGTCCGAATAATCCTTCAGGTGCAATGTTTTCGAAAGATTTCATTGCTGAAATAGTCGAGTTCTGCGAAAAGAAAAGCCTCTACCTGATTATGGATGACATTTACAACCGGCTGGTCTTTGAGGGCAAGAGTGCTCCCGTCTGCTACGACTACATGGAGGCGCCCTTCGAGCAGTCCAAGCTGGTGGTCATCAACGGCGTGTCGAAGATGTACGCCATGACCGGCTTCCGCATTGGCTGGGCGATTGCCAACAAGGAATTGGTAGAAGCGATGGCGACCGTGCAATCGCAGCAGACCTCCGGCCCCTCGGCTCCCTCACAGTGGGCCGCCGTGGGAGCGTTGAATGGCGTGCAATCCTCCGTCGAGAACTTGCGCATGACGCTCGAGAACAACCGCAACGTGATGATCGACCGCCTGCGCGCCATCGACGGCGTCCAGGTGACCAAACCGGATGGCACTTTCTATTGCTTCCCCGACTTCAGCGCCTACATGAAAGATTCGAACAAGCTGGCGAATTTCCTTCTCGACAAAGTCCGCGTGGTGACCGTTCCCGGCAAGGAATTCGGCTTCGAAGGTCATCTGAGGCTGAGCTACTGCGGCGCCATCCGGGAAATCACGGAAGGGCTGGAGCGCATCCAGTGGGCGCTTGACCCAACCTCCGCAAACGAACTCTACCTCGGCGACCGCAAGCTGGTGAGGGATTGGCTATGAATATTTATCTCGACGTGCAATCTCCGGCAGTGCAGGAAGCTGACAAGCTCGCCAGCGATTACGGCCTCCAAAATCACGGCCTCACGAACCTGCGCCGGGTCTATTGGAACCTGCCCACTCCGGCTCTTTACGAAGAGAGCGTGTTCCGCTCCGAAGGCCGCCTCACTCACCTCGGTCCGCTTTTGGTGAGCACCGGCAAGCACACGGCGCGGGCAGCGGCGGACAAGTTCGTGGTCCGCGAACAGACCACCGAGGACAGGGTCTGGTGGGGTCAATACAACCGCCCCTTCACCGGCGAAAACTTCAGCGGCCTCCTCACTCGCTTGCAGGGCTATTTGCAAGGCCGGGACGTATTCGTTCAGGATTGTCATGCCGGGGCTGACCCGGAATACAGCCTGCCCATCCGCATCATCACGCAAAAGGCTTGGCACAGCCTCTTCGCGCGCTGCATGTTCCTGAAGATTCGCAACCAGGACGCGCTGAAGAAACACGTCCCGGAGTTCACCGTCATCGCCGTGCCCGGCTTTCTTGCCTCCCCGATGGTTGACGGCACGCGCACCGAAACATTCATCGTGCTCAATTTCCGCGAACGCCTCGCGGTCATCGGAGGCACGAGCTACGCCGGCGAAATCAAGAAGACCATCTTCACCGTGCTCAATTTCCTGTTGCCGCTGGACGGCGTGCTCTCCATGCACTGCTCGGCCAACGTCGGCCCAGACGGCGACGTGGCCATCTTCTTCGGCCTCTCGGGCACTGGCAAGACCACTCTTTCCGCCGACCCCAGGCGCCGACTGATCGGCGACGACGAGCACGGCTGGAGCGACAACGGCGTGTTCAACTTCGAAGACGGCTGCTACGCCAAGGTCATCCGCCTCTCACCCGAAGCCGAGCCGCAGATCTACGCCTGCACGCGCCGCTTTGGCACCATCCTCGAAAATGTCACCTTCGACCCCGTGTCGCGACGCCTCGATTTGGACGACTACCGCGTCACCGAGAACACCCGCGCCGCTTATCCTCTCGAGTACATTGAGAATTATCTGCCGCAAAAGCGGGCCGGCCACCCCAAGAACGTCATCTTCCTAACTTGCGACGCCTCCGGCGTGATGCCGCCCATCGCCCGCCTCAGCCCCGACCAGGCCATCTATCACTTCATTTCCGGCTACACCAGCAAGATTGCGGGCACCGAAATCGGCCTCGGCATCGAGCCGGAGATTACCTTCAGCACCTGCTTCGGCGGCCCCTTCATGGTCCATCACCCCTATGCTTATGCGGAGTTGCTGAAGAGGAAGGTCCTCAAGCACGGCGCGAACGTCTGGCTGGTGAATACCGGCTGGACCGGCGGGTCTTTCGGGGTCGGCAAACGCATCAGCATCCACCACACGCGCGACCTGCTCAACGCTGCTCTGAACGGAAAACTCGCCCGCGTCGAGTACAAGAAAGATCCCGTCTTCGGCTTCGAGGTTCCCACTACTTGTGAGGGCGTGCCCTCCGACATTCTCGATCCCGCCAGCACCTGGCCCAGCCGCGACGAGTATTTCAAGAAGTACGACGCTCTCGCCGCGCGCTTCATCGAGAACTTCAAGCTGATGATGGCGGAGTGCCCGGAACACATCCTCGAAGCTGGGCCCAAGCGCCTCACGCTTGTCCCAGCCCATTAACCCCTTGACGTATGGTATATAGTCAGAGGTGCTCGGTCAACCGAAGTCGAGCAGCCGGTCAGGGCTGGGATTCAAAACCCCTGGCTGGTATCCGAACCGGTGCGCTGGGTGGACGGCAAGCACAAGACAGGTTGGTGGCAAAGTTGTCGAGAGCTTTTCTGATTCTGCTCGGCGTGAATCTTCTTGCGCCCTACGCGGCGCGCGCGGATGAAAACATGTTGCGGCTTCCCCAGGAGGTTCAAGGCTGGAAAGCTGACGGCCAGGACAAGGTGTTCACGCGGCAGACCATCTTCGATTACATGGACGGTGGCGGTGAGATCTACCTCGCTTACGACTTCCAGCGGCTACTGGCGCGCGAGTACGCGAGGCCGGACGCGCCGCGCATCGTCGCGGAAGTTTACCAGATGGCTTCTTCCAGGGACGCCTACGGCGTCTTCACCCACGACACTGATGGCCAACCTGTCACCGTCGGTCAAGCGGGGCTTTACTCCGCCGGGCTGCTGCGCTTTTGGAAAAATCGCTTCTTCGTGCGCTTGCAGGCGGAGGACGAGACGCCGGAAGTGAAGACGGCCCTGATGGCGCTGGGGATCCAGGTTGCCTCCGGAATTCCGCAAGAGGGCAGGAAGCCTTCGCTGCTCGCGGCCTTGCCGCCGCAAGGCCTGATCGAGTCGAGTGTTCATTATTTTCATACGTCTGTCTCACTGAATATTCATTATTTCCTGGCTGACTCGAATCTGCTCGGTATGAACTCAAGCACGGAAGCGGTTCTGGCTCGATACCAGCAGGGCAGTGAAAAGCCGTATTTACTTATCGTCCGCTACCCGAGGCCCGGCGACGCCAAGGCGGCTTTCGAGCAGTTCAGCAAGGTCTATCTCCGGGAATCCCCAGCAGGGGAGGCGGTCTTCGCCAAACTGGAGAAAGGACAGTTCGCGGGAGGTCGCCGGGAGGATCGCGCCCTCCTGCTTGTATTCGAGGCCGGCTCGCGCGAGAGCGCAGAGAAACTGGCCGACCTTGCGGCCTCGCAAATGAAGGGAGTCACACCATGAGCAGTCATGACGAATCAAATACGGTCACTCGCCGGGACTTCTTGCGCGGTGCGGCTTACGGCACGCTGGGTCTGGCGATGGGTCTCGAGGGCTTGGGCCAGGGTCGCGCCTTTGCGGACGAGAATCCGCTCAGCGAAGTGGTGCTGGTCCGTCATGAGGCGGCCGTAGATGCCGGCCACCAGGTCAACTCGGTGGTGGTGGCGGAGATGCTCGACACGGCGATGAAGACCTTCACTGGCGAAGGCGATATTGCCAAGGCATGGCAACGCTACTTCCACCCGCAAGACAAGGTGGGGATCAAATACACGCGCTGCTCTTGGCAACGAATCCACGTGAATCAGGCGGTGCTCGACGCCATCACGGATCGTCTGATCGCGAGCGGCGTCCCCAGGAGCCGGGTCGTGGCCAACGACTTCGGACTTCCAGTAAAAGACTGCACGGCGCTCATCAATGTGCCCACCGTGAAAGTCCACACGCTCGCCGGCATCGCCGTCTCCATCAAAAACTACATCAACTTCACCGGGAGCCGAAGTTCCTATCATTTCGACGGCAGTTCGAAGCTCGCGGAAACTTGGTTGTTACCCGAGGTGAAAGGCAAGACCCGCCTGATTGTGGTTGATATGCTGCGGCCTTATTTTGGCCCCGGACCGCAGATTAATCCTCTGCACCAGTGGGACTATAAAGGCATTCTGGTGGGCACCGATCCCGTGGCCGTCGATACGGTCTGCCTGAGCATCTGCCAGAAGAAGCGCAATCTCTTCAAGGGCGAGGAGTGGCTTATCAGCCCGCCGCCCCGCAGCATCGCCGCTGCGGACTCCGTCTACCACCTCGGCACCAGCGACCCGACCAAAATCAAACTCACGCGTTTGGGGTGGGAGAAAGATTCACTGGTTTGATATTTAGTGGACGATGCCACCCGCTAACTCCCCTCATCTTTGAGGAGGGGCCCACGGGGTGGTTTGGGCGCGTAGCCTTTGAAAGATTGAATGGAACACGCCCTCAGCGCGTTACCCAGTCGAGGGCGTAGACTTCCTGGATGCTGGCGTCGCGCACGAACAGCGGAGAATCGTCCGGGGCGATGCCGCTCCAGTTTCCGAAGGGTCCTACAGCCGCCTGAAAGCCTTTCAAGCCGAGGATGCGCTCCACTTTGTGGTCGCTGATTTGCACGCGGAAGTAGTCCTCATCCTTGTCGAGAATTCCGTGAAAATACACATAGCGTCCGTCTCGGGACCAATTCGGATAGCCGGCGAAGCCCTGGGCTCTGACGAGCTCCGCCCATTGCCGAGTGGTGAAATCAAAGAGCATGAAGCGGAGAGAATCCAAAGTTATGGCGACGACGTAGCGTCCGTTTGGAGACCAGCGGGGAGAAAAGAGGCCATCGGACCCTGGCAGTTTCGAGACGTTTCGCGTCTTCATGTCCAGCACGTAGACCGCCGAGCCCTGATTGCTCAGCGCGTTCTCTCCGAAGATCAGCGACTTGCCGTCGGGCGACCAGTTCGGGTCCGCCAGGTTAGTTTCTCGGCCACAGACCAGTTCCGGTACACCTCCAGCGGCGGGTATGACGTAGAGGTGGGAGGGTTCGCCGGGGGGGTGACCAAAGAAGGCGAGCTGCTTGCCATCCGGAGACCAGCGCGGCAGGAAGGTCTGCATGGGCGGGAAAGTAAGTTGCAGCTTTTGGGTTCCGTCCACCTTGCTTCGCCACACGGTGCCTTGGGTGTAGTCATTGTAGGCCACCCACTGTTCATCACGCGAGAAGTCTAGTCCCATAGCCGAGATTCCGGAAAGGTAAGGCGCGAACTGTCCTGATTTCGCGTCGTAGCGCACCAATTCCGCTCGCGGCTCCCAGCCTTCCACAAAGAGCCTCTTGCCATCTCGGCTGGGGACGGGGTCGCCGATGTTGATCGGCCCGGTGGTCAACTGCACGGGCTCAGGGCGGGTGGAGCGGAAAAGGCCGGCGTTTTCGCGCAAGGCCCAGACGTTTGCGGTCCCGTCGCGCACCGCCTGAAAAACGAAATACTTTTCGTCCGGGGTCCAGTTGCCACAGCACTCGTTGGGCGGATTGTTCCAACCGGGAAGCAGGGGATGAAGATGGGAGCCATCCGCGAAAGCTTGCCACAGGGAGCGGTTATTGGTTTGGGGATCGCTCAGGGTAAAGCGCAGCATCGTTCCGTCGGGGGACCAGCGGAGGTCGCTGGCGGCTCCCGGCGTTGTCAAGAGGGAACGTGGTTCGCTGCCATCGCTCTTGGCCTCGACTATCTCGTTCCCCTTGGAGAAAGCAATCCTCTTCCCGTCCGGTGACCAGGTGGCGCCGTGACCTTCGAGGTTGCCCAATCGGCGTGGCGGACCACCCAGCACGGAGAGAGTCCAGAGGGGCGCCTCGGGAGTTGATTCATTCAGGAAAGTCGGCAGCAGGAGTTCCGATCCGTCCGGTGAGATATCGTACAAGTAGCGCCAGCCAAGGTCGCCCAATATTAACGAGGTTGGTATGGGAACCGTCTCACCACCCGTCGCGGAGGTTTGGGCAGGCCCCAACTGGTTGTCCAGGAAATAGAGCCGCGTGCCGTCGGTGACTACAGGGCTTTTGGGCCGGTTGGTGCTGGTGAGCTGGACGGTTCGCAGCACGCGCGGTGGGGGCAGGGGGCGCGTTAGAAGATACCCGAGCACGGCCGCAAGGACGATGAAGATCCCGCCGCCGATTGCGGCCCAGGTGCGCCAGCGAGGAAGTGGGCGCGTTGCGCGAATCTCCTCCACTGCACCCCGCCGGGCCGCAAGCGCTACCGTGCGGCCGGAATCCGTATCCCGCTTCAGACGCTTGAGATCGGCGCGCAATTCCGCGGCGGTCTGGTAGCGCAACTCGCGGTCCTTCTCCAGAGCTTTGTTGATAATCTCTTCGAATTTGGCGGGCAGCTCCGCATTCAATTGCACGGGCGAGGTGGGGGCGCCGCGGAGAATCCCGTCGAAGATGGCCGCGGCGGTGCTGCCCGAGAAGGCTTGCCGCCCGGTAGCCATCTCGTAGAGCACCACCCCCAGACTGAAGAGGTCCGTGCGCGCGTCGAGCTCCTTGCCTAAGGCCTGTTCCGGCGACATGTAGGCTGCGGTCCCCATCGCCATCCCCGGGCTGGTCAGGTTTTCTTCGGCAGCCTCCGCCGGGGGGAAGGTGGTGGCCTCAGGGACGTTCATCGCGGGCCTGTGTCGTGGGGAGAGCTTGGCCAAACCGAAATCCACAATCTTGGCCTGTCCACGCTGGGTGACAAAGATGTTCGCCGGCTTGATGTCACGATGGATGATGCCCTTGGTGTGCGCCGCATCCAGCGCGTCGGCGAGCTGGATGCTAAATTCCAGTAGCTCGTCGAGCTTGAAGGGCTGGGTGGAAATGCGGTGCTTCAGTGTTTCCCCTTCGAGCAACTGCATTACAATGAAGGGTTGGTTGCCCTCCTCGCCCACCTCGTAGATGGCGCAGATGTTAGGGTGGTCCAGGGCAGACGCCGCCAGGGCTTCCCGCTGGAAGCGCCCCAGGGCCTGTTGATCTTTCGCTTGCCCTTCGGACAGCACCTTGAGCGCTACGAACCGATGCAGCTTGGTGTCCTGAGCCTTATAGACAACACCCATCCCGCCGCCCCCAAGCTTCTCCAGAATACGGTAGTGCCCTATCATCTCATCCGACATGTCAGGTTGTGGTCTGTCCCGAGCTGTGTATTCTAGGATTTGGCTGAAGCCAAGTCAATTGGTAGCCGCGTACTCGTGACTCTAAAATTCAACGAAGGAAGCGCGAACGTCTATGAAAATAAAGAGACCCTGTGGAAGACAAGCGAGTGAAGCCGGAATGTCATTGATAACAAAAGACACAAGAGAAATGCGGGAATATTACGGAAAACAAATGACTTAGTGTGTACGTCAGAGACCTACCTCGAGCCTGCTGAAACGGATCCTGCCAGCGCCCCTCGCACCTTCTTTTCCACCGTATCGGCAAAGGTGGAGACTACCAAGCCCTCCTCGCGAAAGACCACGTGACCGTTGCGGTCGAAGATCATCAGGGTGGGGAGCGATAGCACGCCCAGGAGCCGGTCCAGTCCCTGCGCGTAAGCAACTTCAGTAGTCCACTGTTCTTCCTTAAGGAACGCCGGCACGCTTGCCCGGTTCTCATCCACGTTCACCGCCAGGAACACCGCGGCGGGCTCGTTGCGGAAGTCCTGGGTGACGCGGTCGAGCAGCTTCCCCGCTAAGCGGCAGGGGCCGCACCAAGTGGCCCAGAACTCCAGCACCAAAACTTTGCCGCGGTAATCGGAAAGGGGCAGCGGCGAGCCGTCGGTGCGCTTCAGCACATATGCCAGCGGGTCGCGAACATTGGCGTTGGGCTGGCTGGAATCCTGGAAGCGTGGAGCGAGGGTGCGGGCAAGCTCGTCGTAGCGGGCCAGAACCAAATCACCCAAGCCCTTTTCGGTGGGGTGCAGCACCAGATAGCAACTGCCCAGCTTGCGGCGGATTTCCTCACGCCTCGCAGGGTCGAGGCTGGGGCCGGGGAAGGCGAACGCCGTGGCATACTCATCGACGGCTTGCTTCACGTCGCTCCTCCTCACGGCCAGGTCGCCCAAGCGCTCCGCAAGCTGCTGCGATGGATAGGCCGCATAGCTCTTCTCGTAATCCGCTGCGGCTTTCTCCAAGTCGCCGGACTCGGCGTAAAGCTTCCCCCGTATCACGTAGGCCTGGGCCAGCATGATGGCGGGCGAGTCGGGGGCCCTCTCCTTTCCTGCCGTTGACTGGGCTGATTTCTGGAATTCCATATCCTCGAGCTCGACGAGCCTGGTGGCGTGTTGAAGCGCCTTGGCGCGGCTGGAGGCGTCGTCCTGCCGCTCGAGCACGTCCACCAGCGAACCAAGCAGCACTGCGTCATCCGGCCTCAGTCCCAGCAGTTCTTCCCCGTATTCGATTGCGGTTTGAGGATCGTTGGAGCGAAAGGCGGACTTGTAAATCGCCTCGAGAACCTGCTCGCGGCGCGTGGTCGCGGGAAAGCGCTCGAGAAAACCTTCCAGGTTCTTGATCAGCGCCTGGGGATTGTCTTCAGCGGATCGGACCGCATCCTGAAGCGCCTGCGATTCCTGCATCTCCTGCGAGGGCTGCGCGGCAGCCTGCGGCGGCGGCGTGGGGTGGGTTGCCGGCTCTTGGGCCGCTTGTGCCCCAAGCAGCAAAACAGGGCTCAACAACAAAAAGCACTGACCAGTGATGAGTGACGAGTGACGAGTCATCCTCCTAAATCTAAGGGGAAGCGGAGAGGAGGTCAAGGCAAATGGAATATAATGGTTGTTCCCCCAGGAGCTGACATGCCGCCCGGACGAATGCGCGCCGTCTTCATGGATGCAGGCAACACACTGGTTTTCCCGCGACTCGAGGTCATCATCACAGAGTTGAAGGAACATGGCCAAGCGGCCACGCCGGAGGACTTTTACGCTGCGGAGCGTGCTGCCAAACAAAAGCTGGATGATTGGCTGTGGCCGCAGATCCGAGCCGGCGAGGTCCCAAAGCAGATTGACTTTTACTATTGGTCGGAGTATCTGCGCGCGCTCATGGACAGGCTGGGCCCCCCGGAGAGCAAGCGGGGCGAGCTTACCCACCGCTTGATCGAAAGCTTCCAGAACATCCGGGTCTGGTCTCGCGTAATGCCCGATACGCCCGCATTCCTCGAGGGGCTGTTAGCCCAGGGCTACCTCCTGGGAGTGATTTCAAATTCCACCGGAACCCTGGAAGACCAACTCGTCCGTTTGGGCCTGGCACGCTATTTCCGGGTCATCTTGGATTCGGCTATCGTCGGCATTCAGAAACCACACCCGGGGATCTTCAGGCTGGCGCTTGAGCGCACGGCCGTGGAGGGTTCGGAAGCTGTATTTGTGGGTGACACCTACGCGACGGATGTGGGCGGGGCGCAGCTTGCCGGGTTGACCGGTGTGCTTATGGACAGTGTAGGCGCTTACCCTGAAGCCGAGTGCCCGAAAATCTCATCGCTTCCGGAACTCGGGAGAATCCTTCCAAGCCTGTAATTCGAGGGACGGAACTAACCCCTCACCCGTCACGCTCCGGCTGAGGAAACCGCCGGAGCGCGACACGCTCTCCCCAATCGAGAGGGCTGTCTGTTCACTTCGGAGAGGGTTGTCTGTTCACTTTTGCTCAGGCGTGCTACCATTTTCGCGACGTGAAAGGACACGTCATGGGGGTGTGTTATGGAGGTTCGAAAACATCATCGTAAGAAAGAGGATTACAGCCTGCGTACCCACATGATCCACGGGGCCTTCGACAGCAAGAAGTGGGATTTCAACCACCACGTTGTCCCGCCGGTTTCCCATTCCACGGCTTTCCGCCTGACTTCTCTTGAGCGCGGCGCCAAGGGGTTCGTGCAATTTGCCTCCGCCGACGAAGCGTTGAGCGGCCACATTCCGATCTACATCTACGACCGGCTGGACGAACCCACACGGGCCATGTTGGAGGAAAACCTGGCCTACGCCGAGGGCGGTGACATCTGCGTGACCTTTGCCACCGGCATGGCGGCGATCAGCGGGGTTCTGGGTTCGGCGCTTCGCCAGGGGCAGGAAGTTCTGGCGCATCAAGTTTTATACGGCTGCACGTACAGTCTGATGACCAACTGGCTGCCCAGGTTCGGCATGCAGGCACGGTTTACCGACTTCCTGAAGATCGAATCCCTTCAGGAGCAGATAACACCTGCCACCCGCGTCCTCTACTTTGAGACCCCGACCAATCCCACCATGGAATTGATTGACATCCCAGCGTTACGCCGCATCGCCGACCAGGTGAATGCAAGCCGCGAGGAGCGTGAGCGACTCCTGGTGATCGTGGACAACACCTTCGCCACGCCGCACTGCCAGCGGCCTTTGAAACTCGGGGCCGACATCGTGGTGGAAAGCCTGACCAAGGGAGTAGGAGGGTTTGGAACGGACATGGGGGGAGCCGTGATCGCCTCGGCGGAGTGGTACAACCACCTCATGCTCTTCCGTAAGGATTTCGGCGGAGTGCTTTCCCCGAGCAGCGCCTGGGGCATCCTGGTTTACGGCCTGCCCACGCTGGCCACCCGCATGTCCAACATGCAGAAGACGGCGCAGCGCGTGGCGGAGTTCCTGGGCAAACACCCCAAAGTGGCCTGCGTCAGGTATCCCGGCGCGGAGTGCTTTCCGCAGAAGGCGCTGGCTCATCGGCAAATGATCAGCCCGGATGGAAACTTTGCTCCCGGCAGCCTGATCTATTTCGTTCTCAAGGAAGGCGATTCCAAGCCAAGCCGGGCCGAAAAGCTGGTGGATTACCTTGCCGAGCATGCTTATTCCATCACCCTGGCCGTCAGCCTCGGTCAAATCAAGACTCTGATCGAGCATCCCTTCTCCATGACGCACTCAGCGCTGCCCGACGAGCAGAAGCGCGCTTTCGGCATGCATCCCGAGGGCATCCGAATTTCCGTTGGCCTCGAGGATTGGCACGACATCATTCGCGATTTGGAGATTGCCCTGGAGAAGGTGTAAGGCAGTGGGCAGCACGCGGGACGCAGAGGAGATAAAAACCGCTGACCTGAGAAGCGGATGCCCGCGCTTGCTTAGTTCTGTGGCGTTACACTAGCTTGCGTGGCGATGTGGTCTTTGCGGAAGACTTCGCGGTAGAAGCGCCCGGCGATTTCTGCGGCGTGGGGGCCGAACACCATCCATCCACCGCGCAGGAGGACGACGGCCACATACTTTGCTTGTTGGCCCTGGGCGTCGTAGGAAACGAACCAGCCCAAGCGCGCCCCATCTTCACTGCACGTTCCGGTTTTTCCGTAAATCTGCATCTCGGGGTCGTAAGCCAAGTGGGCAGTTCCATAAAGGACTGCGGCCTCGAGGCCTGCCTTGATTTCGGGCAAGTATTCGGCCAGATCGTCCAAGCTGCGCCGAATTTTGGGCTCGAATTCGGAGACGTCTTCGGCGGTGCGCGGATACTGCAATTCGTAGAGGGTGCCACCATTGGCGATGGCTGAAATCATGGCGGCCATTTGAAGCGGGGTGACTTCAACATCCTCACCGTAATAAGCTAGATAACCTACACCGCCTTGCTTGGGAGCAGTGGCGGGAAATCGCCCGGGAGATTCGCCCGGGATGTCATCGCCGGCCTTTTCACCCAGCCCGAACTCGTGCGCATATTGGGCCAGCCGCTGGAATCCCAGCATTTCACCCAGGTTGTGGAAAAACACGTTGTTGGACCGTGCCAGAGCTTCGGTGAGGTCCATGCGCTGGCGTCCCCCGACGTAAAGCTTCGTGGTCGGGGTGATGATGCCTTCCCGCAGGCCAGCCAGCGCCACCACGGGCTTGAAGGTCGAGCAAGGCGTAAAGCCGCTGGAAAGTGCCAGTTTTTGATTCACGATGGAAAGGATCCGGCCATTGTTCGGATTCACCACCACGATGCTGCCGTTCCAGTTTCCCAATGCCTCAAGGGCAGCTTGGCGCACGGCGGGATCGTCGCCGACCGGGTTGTCCTCTGCCGCCGGGTCGCCGAACGAGCTGACGCGGTAAGACCCGTAGCCGCGCATCCGGCGCCGGCTGCGTCTGCGGATGGCGCTTATTCTCCTTAGCGAGCTACGCTTTTCCGCAGCCTGGGGCTTCGAGGTTGAGGATGTTTTAGGAGTGGAAAGCGC
>Ga0371490_1000571_pt1 | contig 23939 bp, 17 predicted proteins | sample MB2SIPfraction_FD_207959 | JGI IMG/M metagenome (GOLD analysis project Ga0371490, IMG submission 207959) | Lab enriched peat soil microbial communities from McLean, Ithaca, NY, United States - MB28FN SIP fraction | ecosystem: Environmental > Terrestrial > Soil > Wetlands > Peat | place: USA... | reverse complement strand
GCGCGCGTCAGCACCATGAAGCTGTCGTTGACCAACGGAAAGCCGATCGCGTCCACTTCGTCGCCCACCTGCAGCGGCGTCTGGTCGGCGGTGTGCACCAGCAGGCTCTGCGGTCCATCCTCCAGCACCACGGTCTGGCCGGGCTCCACGTAAGTTACCGAGCCATGCACCCGGATGCGCCGGGTCCGGTTGTCCACCGCGTAGGCTGACATGCCGGTGTCCATCGCTGTTGGCGGCAGATTCCACGGGTCGGCTGCGGCGCGCTTCAGAATGCGGACATTGGCCAGCGAGTCGGCGTAAAGCACCACCCCGATGCGCTCGAGCTTGCCGTCCTGGCGCGCCACCGCAATGCCGGTCACTTCCACCTCGGCATCCAGAAACGGCTCCAGCGACGCCGCGGTGCTCCCATGCACCTCTATATCCACCGGCCCGCCCTCGGTCGTGGTCCGCAGAGTCACGGTGCCCGGCAGGGTTGAATCCGAGTGGGGTGCTGCGTCGGCACTGCGCACCAGCACGCGCATGCTCACCAGCAGGGTGTCGTCCTTGCCCTGCATCAGTTGCGTGAAGGTCACAGGGATGGGGGCCGGCAGCGCAGCGTGCCCCATCTTCTCAATCGCGGCGGCGTGGAGCGAGGGATGCAGCCCGCAGTTGACCGAGCCCTCCACCCGCACCCGGTCGCCGGCCTCGACCACGGTCCGGGTGGGATTCTCCACGTACATCCCGGCGTTGTTCTGCTGCATAAAAAAGTTGCCGGGCGAAGTCTGTACGTATGTGACCACGCCCTCAACGCTCACCAGAGGCCGCTGGCAATCTGTACTCGGGGTTGCGACAAGGGCGCGCAGGGTCGTGGAGGTAGGCGTTTCAGAGACGCAAAAAGGCGCACCGCCAGCCAGCATCATGGCCACAGCGGAAAGCAAAGCCTGTTTCGCGATCGAAAGGCGCAATCGACTTCCTCATCCCTCCGCCGTCTTAATTGGCAAACAAATTGTCTTCTGTGCGGCGGGGAGTGGAGAATTGGTTAAAGCCCCCTGGAAAAAGGACCTTCCGGGTTGCCAATATCATACTCCGCTGCAAACCTGTTCTGATAGCCGGTTTGCAGCGGAAATGTTCTCTCTTGAGTTGCATAGCGGAGGTAAGTGGTGACGGACGAGCGTCGCAGTACAGACAGAATCCAGCCGGTGCCGGGGAGCCGGATTCAGGTGGAACATCCCCGCAAGATTCGGGTGCTGGGTGTGCCCCTGGACCTGGGCGCCAGCCGCCGCGGGGTCGACATGGGGCCCTCGGCGCTGCGCGTTGCAGGCCTGGAGGCCCGGCTCCGGAGCCTGGGCCATACCGTGACCGATGGCGGCAATATTCCGGTGGAGATTGCCGAGACCCGGCCCTCGGGCGAGACCAACGCCCGCTATCTGGCCGAGATTGCCGGAACCTGCACCCGTACCGCCGAGGCTGTGGTGGAGGCCATGGAAGAGGGTCTGACCCCGCTGCTGGTGGGGGGCGACCATTCCCTGGCTGCGGGCTCGGTGGCGGGCGTGGCTGAGTTCTATCGCCGCCGTCAGCAACGCATCGGCCTGCTCTGGTTCGACGCCCACTCCGACATCAACACCCCTGAAACCTCGCCTTCCGGCAACGTCCATGGCATGCCCCTGGCCGCCCTGGTCGGCCTGGGCCCGGAGGCGCTGGGCTCCATCTTCGGCCCCTGGGTCAAGGTGGACCCGGCCAACGTGGTGCTGATCGGGCAGCGGGAGATTGATGGCGGCGAGCGGGAAAACATCCGCCGCGCCGGCATCGGCCACGTGTACACCATGCGCGAGATCGACGAGCGCGGCATGCGCGCGGTGATGGAAGAGGCTCTGGCCATCGCCAGCCGCGGCACTGCCGGCCTGCACATCTCGCTCGACATGGACGGCATCGATCCGGAGGTCGCGCCCGGCGTCGGTACCCCGGTCCGCGGCGGCGCAACCTACCGCGAAGCCCACCTGGCCATGGAGATTGTGGCCGACCACGGCAGCCTGGTCTCGTTTGAAGTGGTCGAAGTCAATCCTGTCATCGATGAGCGCAATCGCACCGCAGATCTGGCCGTGGAACTGGCCTGCTCGGTCTTTGGCAAGAAGATTCTGTAGGGAGCTGTCTCTCAAGTTCGCAATAAAACAGCCGCAGAACGCAGCAAAAAGCCGTTGCCATCCTGTGCGAAGCGCGTCTGCCGCACGCAGTGCCGCGAAGCGGGTCTGCTGCATGCAATGCTGAAGCGGAGCTGCCGCACGCAGTGCCCGTCAGCGGTGTTCGACCAGGGTGCGCAGTTCGGCGGCAAGGGAAACGAGCTGGGGGCCGAGCTCCGGACCGGGGTGGTCATCGCCAGAGTACAGCACTTCCAGTTCGCGGGCCAAGATTGAACCGCGCGCTAAGTTAAAGCTGCCCAGCGAGCCCGCCAGCTTGTGCGCGGCGGCCTGTGCGCTGCGGGCCTGCTCCGCATCTCCCGTGCCGGCTGAGCAGGCTGCGGCCGCGGCCTCCAGCGATGCCACGCGCTCCAGGGTCTCGGGCAGAAAGCGTTGCCACAGCAGCTCCAGTGCGGCAGCCAGTTCGGGTTTGGGGTCGGAGTCCATCTCTCTTTTGGCTTCTAGCTCCAGCCCAGCACTGCAGCGATCTGCGCCGAGAGCTCCATGGGATCGAAGGGTTTGAACAGTACCGCCTTCACCCCCAGATCGGCAAAAGCGCGCTGATCGCTGGCCTGTACCTTGGCGGTGAGCAGCAGCACCGGAATCCCGGCCAGTTTTGGGTTGGCCTGCATCTGGCGGAAGGTGGTGGGACCGTCCGTGCCGGGCATCATCACGTCCAGCAGAATCGCGTCCGGCTTTTCTTCCAGCGCGCGCACAATCCCCTGCGCGCCAGACCTGGCGGTTACCACCTGCCAGCCGGCCACGCTTTCCAGACTCAGTGCGGCTACTTCGCGGATGTCGTCTTCGTCGTCGATGATCAGAACTTTGTGAGACACAGCGGATGGAGCCTCCCAGCAATTATTGTCAGCGCTCCAGGCGCGCTTGTCGATGGGACAAAGGTTGGCACTCGGATACCCCATGCCCCGCGCCTGCGTTTGGAGTGGGCCCGCGCAATCCCGCTCGATGAGCCTCGGCAGGAAATTGTTTCTCCTTCGGGACAGTTGTCGCAGACAGAGGCGGCAATCCGGCCATACAATGGGACACGAACTGTGGTAGCCGCTGGGAAATCGGCTGCCGCTGGCCCCTGCGGAGGTGGCCAGCAAATCCTGAACTGGGGAAAAATAAAAAAATGAAGGCAATGGTGCTGAGCGCCTACGGCCGGCTGGAACTGGCCCAGATGCCTGTTCCCGTGGCGGGGCCGGGTGAAGTGCTGGTGCGCGTGGAGGCCTGCGGGATCTGCGGCAGCGACGTGCATGGATTCGATGGCTCGACCGGGCGCCGGATTCCGCCCATCGTGATGGGTCACGAGGCCGCGGGCACGGTGGCTGCCGTGGGGGAAGGCATTACTGCGTATGCCGTGGGCGACCGCGTCACCTTCGACTCGACCATCTACTGCGGCCGATGCGAGTTCTGCCAGCGCGGTGAAATCAACCTCTGCGCCAACCGCGAGATCATTGGCGTCAGCTGCGATGAGTTCCGTCGCCACGGCGCCTTTGCCGAGTTTCTGGCCGTCCCCGAGCGCGTTCTGTATAAGCTGCCGGAGAACTTTGCCTTCGCCGATGCCGCCATGCTGGAGGCCGCCTCGGTGGCGCTGCACGGCGTCCGCGTGCTGGAACTGGCGGGTGAGGAAACCGTTCTGGTCATTGGCGCGGGCATGATCGGCCTGCTCATTGTGCAGGTCGCCAAAGCGCTGGGCGCAAAGCGCGTCTTCTGCGCCGATGTCGACGCCACGCGGCTGGAACTGGCCAGGCAGGTTGGCGCCGACGAAACCATCTGCGCTTCCGGCGATGAGCTGGTGGCCGCCGTCCTCCAACTGACCGCCGGCCACGGCGTGGACGCTGCCATTGAGGCCGTGGGCCACAAGCAGACGATTCTGGCCGCCATCGATGTGGTGCGCAAGGGCGGGCGCGTCTCCCTGGTGGGCAATCTGGCGCAGGAAGTCCCGCTGCCCTTGCAGAAGGTGGTCACGCGCCAGATTCGTTTGCAGGGCTCCTGCGCCTCGGCCGGCGAGTATCCGCTGGCTATCGAGCTGATTGCCGCAGGCAAGATTCAGGTGCGTCCGATGATCAGTGCCATCGCCCCGCTGGAAGAAGGTCCGCGCTGGTTTGAACGGCTCTACAACCACGAACCGAATCTGATGAAGGTGATTCTTACCCCGGGGACAAAATGAGCGAGAACTTTTTTGATTTGACCGGCCAGGTGGCCATTGTGACCGGCGCCAGCCGCGGCTTGGGCCAGTATTTTGCCCGTGCGCTGGCCCGCGCCGGAGCCGATCTGGTGCTGACCGCGCGCGATGCCTCCACCGTTGCGCCCTTTGCGCAGGAGATGGAAGCGCTCGGCCGCCATGCCGTTTGTCTGCCGCTCGATGTGCGCGATCACGCCAGCATTCAGCAGATGGCTGAGGCCGCGCGCGAGGCGTACGGGCAGATTCACATTCTGGTGAACAACGCCGGCTGCAACATCCGCAAGCCTGCGCTGGAGGTGAGCTGGGACGACTGGAACACGGTCGTTGACACCAACCTGCGCGGCACATTTTTTGTGGCACAGGCCGTGGCGCGCGGCATGATCCAGCACGGCTACGGCCGCATCATCAACATCGGCTCGGTCACCTGCGTGGCGGGCTATGCGGGCTTGGCTGCGTATGGCGCCAGCCGCGGCGGCGTCAAGCAACTTACCATGAGCCTGGCTGACGACTGGGGCATGCACGGGGTCACCGTGAACTGCCTGGCTCCGGGCTGGTTCAAGACCAATCAGAACAAGGTGCTTTACGAGAATCAGGAGTGGGTGGATTATCTGGTCGATCGCATTCCGCTCAAGCGTCCCGGCGCACCCAACGATCTGGATGGCGCGGTGGTCTTTCTGGCTTCCGAGGCCAGCCGTTACATCACCGGGCAAACCTTGCTCATCGATGGCGGCATCTCCACGGGAGCCACGCGGGCTACGGTGGCAAAGTAACATGGCCGCCGAGTTAGCGGTGCGGGCGGAGTTAGCGAGTCAGCAAGTCGGCAGCGCCTTTGGCGTGTGAAGCAATGTCGGAAAGGATAAGAACCATGCGGTTTGGATCTGGTTTGTGTGCTGCGGTTTGCCTTGGTGGTGTGTTGAGTGTTTTTTTAGCGCAGGCGCAAACGCCCGCAGCTCAAGTGCAGGTTGCGCCCTCCGGTGAGGCGCTGCTCTCCGGCTTCCAGACGCCGCCCAACGGCGCGCGTCCGCGCGTCTGGTGGCACTGGATGAACGGCAACATCAGCGAGGAAGGCGTCAAGCTCGATCTGGAGTGGATGCATCGTGTGGGCATTGGCGGCGTCACCATCTTCGAAGGCGCCATCAACACCCCGCAGGTGGTGCCCCAGCGGCTCATCTACATGACGCCGGAGTGGAAGCACGCCTTCAAATACGCGGTGGAGACAGCACGCAGCATGGGCATGGAAGTGGCCATCGCCAGCTCGCCCGGTTGGAGCGAAACCGGCGGCCCGTGGGTGCCGGCGTCGCAGGGCATCAAGAAGCTGGTGTGGTCGGCAACGCGTGTGGAAGGCGGCAAGCCCTTCAACGGCGTGCTCGCCCATCCGCCCACCACCGACGGCACCTTCCAGAACTACGCCGCGCCCGGCCGCCGCATGCTCGACGGCACCGTGCTCAAGCGTCCCGAGTTCTATGCGGAAACCGCGGTCATCGCCTATCGCATTCCTGACGCGGACAAGCCGCAGTCCGAGTTGAATCCCACCGTGACTACCAGCAAGGGCGAGGCCAATGTGCCCGCGCTCAGCGATGGCGATGTGAATACCGTGGCCCTTACCCTCGATCCCGCGCCGGGCGCAATCAACTCCTGGGTGCTCTTCGATTACGGCAAGCCGCAGACCATCCAGGCCATGACGCTGGCCACACTCGATGATTTCCTCAGCGTCTTCGGCCATGATTACCGCGGCACCCTCGCTGAGGTGGAGTGGAGCAACGATGGGGTGAAGTTTACGCGTGTGGCCAAGGCACGGCCTTCGAGCGTCCTCCAGCGCACCACCGCGTTCGATGCGGTCTCGGCGCGTTACTGGCGGGTGGTCTTTCCGCCGCCCGAAGGCAAGACGGCGATGCCCACCGAGCACATCACCGAACTGGTGCTCAGCTCCGGCGCGCGCGTGAACGAGTTCGAAAAGCGCGCCGGCTTTGCCAACGAACCCAACTTCTACTCAATTCCCGATCCCAAGCTCAAGCTCGAAGATGCGGTGAAGAAGCAGGACGTGATCGACCTGACCGCGCAGATGAAGGCCGATGGCACGCTGCAGTGGACGCCGCCCGCAGGCAACTGGATGGTGCTGCGTTTTGGCTACTCGCTCACCGGTCATGAGAACGGACCGGCTCCTGCCGAGGCTACCGGCCTTGAAGTCGACAAGCTCGACCGCGGCTTTGTGTCCAACTACATGGAAGGCTATCTGAAGATGTACGCCGACACCGTGGGCGCCGATCAGATGGGCGAAAAAGGCATCTCGCACTTGCTCACCGACAGCATTGAAGTGGGCCCCCAGAACTGGACCGACAAGATGCTCGACGAGTTCAAGGCGCGGCGCGGCTACGATGCGCGTCCCTGGCTGCCGGCCATGACCGGCATCGTCATCGGCAGTCCCGCAGAGACCGATCGCTTCCTGTGGGATGTGCGCCGCACTATCAGCGAGCTCATGGCCGAGAGCCACTACGGGGCCATCTCCGACGTGCTCCACAAGCACGGCATGAAGTACTACGGCGAAGCGTTGGAGTCGCATCGGCCTTCGCTCGGCGACGACATGGAGATGCGCAGCCGCACCGACATTCCCATGGGAGCCATGTGGACCTGGACCGCCGGCAAGGGCCCCGAGCCTTCCTATCTGGCCGATCTGCGCGGCGCTGCTTCTGTCGCGCACATCTACGGGCAGAACCTTGTGGGCGCGGAGTCGATGACCTCGCGCGGACCGGCCTGGGGCTGGTCGCCCAACTCGCTCAAGACCGTCTACGATCTGGAGTTTGCGCTGGGCGTCAACCGGTTTGAGATTCATGAGTCCTCGCATCAGCCGGTGCCCGACATGGCGCCGGGCCTGACCCTCGGGCCCTACGGTCTGTGGTTCAACCGCAACGATACCTGGGCCGAGCAGGCCGGGCCGTGGGTCAACTATCTGGCCCGCTGCTCCTACCTGCTGCAGCAGGGCCGCTTCGTGGCCGACGTGGCCTACTTCTACGGCGAAGAAGGTCCGCTCACCGGTCTCTACGGCTGGGAAGGCCCCCAGGATCTGCCTGCGGGCTACGCCTTCGACTACATGAACTCCGATGTACTTCTGCACAAGCTCAGCGTCAAGGATGGTCGCATTGTGAGCCCTGCGGGCAGCAGCTACCGCATCCTTTATCTGGGGGGAAGAAGCCAGCGGATGACCTTGGCTGTGGCCAGGAAGCTGGCCGAACTGGTCCGGCAGGGCGCCGTCGTGGTTGGCAATCGTCCCACCGACTCGCCTACGCTGGGTGACGATCAGAAGCAGTTGCAGGCCGTCTTCGACGCGCTGTGGGGCAAGGGCACACCCCAGCCTGGCACGGTGCACAAGCTGGGCAAAGGCAAGGTGATCGCTGGCCTGGGCATCAACGACGCCTTGCAGCAGTTGGGCGAGGCGCGCGACTTTGAGCCCGCCAGCGCCGCAGCCGACCTGATGTTTGTTCATCGCAAGTTGGATGACAGTGAGCTCTACTTTGTCGACAATCGCAAACCCACTTCCGAGCAAGTGGACGTCACCTTCCGCGTGGCCGGCAAAACGCCGGAGCTGTGGGATGCGGCTACCGGCGAGACCCGCGCGGTCAGCTACAAGACCGTGGCCGGACGCACCACCGTGCCACTCTCTCTCGATTCCGATGGCACCGTCTTTGTGGTCTTCCGCAAGGCGGCAACGGCAGCCGAAGCCACGGTTGCCACGCCCCAGCCCCAACCCATCCAAAGCCTCCATCCCGCGCTCAACTCCGGATGGACGGTGAGCTTTGAGGCTGGTCGCGGCGCACCGGAAAAGATCCAGCTAGAGAAGTTGGCCAGCTGGACGGAGACTGAGCGCAATGGCGTCAAGTATTTCTCCGGCACAGCAACGTATACCAAGACGGTCGACGTTCCGGCCGAGGCCCTGAAGCCCGGTGCACACATCTATCTCCAGCTGGGCGAGGTTGCGGAACTGGCGGAGGTGGCTGTCAACGGCAAGTATCTGGGCATTGCCTGGAAGACGCCCTATCGCATCGAGGTGACCGACGCGCTCAAATCCGGCGCCAACACCTTTGCGATTGCCGTTACCAATCTGTGGGTCAACCGGCTCATCGGCGATCAACAGAGTTGGACCGCTCGCAAGTATGCCTTTACCGACATCGCGCCCTACCACGCCGATTCCCCACTGCTGAAGTCGGGACTCATCGGTCCGGTGGATCTGGTGGTCGAGTAATGGCCCAGTGGTTGCCGGCAGGGTGATCATGCACTGCAAGAGAAGGGGAGAGAGCGCACGCAATGCATGTAGACTGCTTGTAGCCGGACAGCGCAGCAGTTCCAGCGCGATTGGCTACGGCGCTCTGTGCGCTGTTGGGTGCGTACAATGGATATTCAGCAGGTAGCCAAGCGGGCCAATGTTTCCACGGCCACCGTGTCGCGGGTTCTGAACGGATTTCCCGGCGTGCGGGAGAAGACAGTGGCCCGGGTGCGCCGGGCTATCGCGGAGATGAACTACGTGCCCAATCCCAGTGCGCGCAGCTTGCGCGTGGGCCGCTCGCGGATGTTCGGGCTCATCGTCTCCGATGTGAACAATCCCTTTTTCCCCGAGTTGATCGATGCCTTTGAGGCGCTGGCCTCGGCGCAGGGCATTGAGGTCATCTTTACCCACACCAACTACGATCCCCAGCGGCTGCACAGTTGTGTGCGGCGCATGGTCGAGCGCAGTGTGGACGCCATTGCGGTGATGACCTCGGAGGTGGAGCAGGAAGCGCTGCAGCAGGCCACTCAGGCGGGCGTGCCTGTGGTGCTGATGAATCAGCACAAACTGGCCAGCCAGTATCCGAATATCGCCGTGGAGTACGCCACCGGCTTCCGGGAGGCGCTGGAACATCTGCTCGCGCTCGGTCACCGCGACATTGGCTTCATCGCCGGTCCCCAGAATCTCAGCTCCGCCGTTGCCCGCAAGGAGGCCTTCAAAGCCGTGCTGCGTGCCCACAAACTCACGGTGCGCAGCGAGTGGATTGCGGTGGGCGATATGCGCGTGGAAGGGGGCAGGGCGGCCACGGCCAGCCTGCTGGCGCTCAACGAGCGGCCGACGGCCATCATCGCCTCCAACGATCTGATGGCCGTCGGCGCCCTGCAGGCGGCGCACGAGGCCCGGATTCGCGTGCCCAAAGAGCTTTCCGTGGTTGGATTTGACGACCTGCCCATCGTCGAGATGGTGCATCCGCCGTTGAGCACCATCCGCCATCCCCGTCGCGATGTAGCGGCCCGGGCCTTTGAGTGCCTGTGCAAGGCCGTCAAAGGCGAGGAGCCCACCACCGGCGAACCGCTGCATCCCCATCTGGTGGTGCGTTCTTCAACGGCTCCGGCGCCGGAGGCCAGGCCGTGGGGTTAGAGCGGAAAACGTAAAACGTCTCCACAACGGAGTCCGGGTGGGCGGGTGTGCCCTCGGATCGCTCAGACTACTTCTTCGCGTGCGGGGTCTTGTACTCCACTTCGCCCTGCAGCCAGTCGGAGAGCATCTTCTGGCTGATCTCGTCATTGCTGGCCGAGCGGTTCAGCGAAGAACGCGTCAGCGCCACTCTGATCTTCACCTTGCCGGTCACCTTGTACATGTCCAGCATCTGCGCCAGGTCCTTGCTGGCGGCCGCCATGTAATCGGCAGACAGCGCGCCGTCGGTGCCGGCGATGTCGGTGGGTGGCTCAATCACCTGGTCGATGATCAGCTTGTCGGTCTTCACGCCGGAGGAGTCAAAACGCACCACCAGGATGGCGCGCTTCTCCACTGCGTCCGGGTTGGCCGTGAACTTGACCGTGGGCAGCAGCACGCCCGGCTTGGGAGCCTGGGTGTCAAACACAATGCGATAGGGCGCGCCCTTCCAGGCGGCCGGAATGGTGTTGTCGGCTTTGTTGCCCGAATCCTTGCAGCCGGCCAGAACGGCCAGTCCGGCCAGCGCCAGTACCAGAACTTTTCTCACGTCTTTCCTCCTTGATGATGGGAGACGCGCACCAGAATATCACTGCAACCGTAGCCCGGAACAGGGCCGCGTGGAGAGGCCGAACCGCCTCCCGGGAGATTGCGTAGATATTTGCGCAAACACAAACGGCATCTGCTTTCTGCAGACGCCGTCTGTGTTTGTGGTTGCGGATTCTACGCCGATTGGCGGTGCTGCACGTTGCCGCCCAGCTTGACGCTTATCACGCGGCTCACGCCCGGCTCCTGCATGGTGACGCCGTAGATCAGGTCCGCAGCGGCCATCATGCGCTTGGAGTGGGTCACAATCAGGAACTGCGTGTCGGTGCCCAGCGACTTCAGCAGGTCGGCCAACCGGCCCACGTTGGTCTCGTCCAGTGCGGCATCCACTTCGTCCAGCACGCAGAATGGGCTGGGCTGGAACTGGAAGATACCCACCAGCAGCGCCAGCGCCGTCAGCGCCTTCTCGCCGCCCGAGAGCAGCAGTACGTTCTGCAGCTTCTTGCCCGGAGGCGAAGCCACAATGTCCAGTCCGCTCTCGGCGGAGTTCTCAATGTCGGTCAGCCGCAGGAAGGCCTGGCCGCCGTGGAAGAGCCGCGTAAACACCTGGCCAAAGTTCTCGTTGATCCGCGCAAAGGCCTCGTCGAACTTGGTGCGCGAGATGCGATCGATCTCCTTGATCGTATCCTGCGTGTTCTCGATGGACTCGATCAGGTCCTTGCGCTGCGTCTCCAGGAAGCCATGGCGCTCGGCGGTCTCCTTGTACTCATCTAGCGCCATCATGTTCACCGGCCCCATCTGCTCAATGCGCTGGCGCAGCGTGCGGCAGGTTTCTTCCTCGGCCGTCAGTGCCTCGCCCTCCATGCGCTCGATGGTCTCATCCTCGCGCAGAACCTGCGCTTCCACGTTCACCTCGGCCAGGCAACTGGCCTCCAGGTACTCCAGGTCGCTGCGCAGCTTGGCCAGCTCGGAAGAACGCACGGCGCGATCGTCGCGCAACTGATCCAGAGCCGTGCGGCCTGACTTCAGTTGCGCTTCCAGCTCTGCCAGTTGCTGGCGCAAGGCCTGCGACTGCGCGGCAATGGCCTGCGTTTGCGCCAAGGCTTCGGCACGCTGTGCGGTCAGTTCTTCCTGGCGTGCAGCCAGCGACGAGCTCTCGGCAATGCGCTGGGTGCGTTCGGCCTCCGCTGCGGTGCGCTGCTGCTCGATGGTCTCCACACGGCGTACGAGATCGATGTGCAACCGGTCGATGCGCTCAAAAGCCGCCTGTGCGCCGCGCCGCCGCTCTTCCAGGCCTGCCAGCTCGGCCGTCATCTGCGCGGCCTGCTGCTGCACCTGTTCGCGTTGCGCGCGCAGAAGATTCAGCTGCGCCTGTTGCTCGTCGAGCCCGGACTCCGCCTGCTTGTGCTCCGCCTCCAGACGCATCATCTCTTCGCGCTTCTGCTCAATGGAGTTTCGCTTGATCTCCACGGCTTCCGTGTTGCGCGCGGCCTGGGCGGTCCAGTCCTGCAGCCGCCGCGCCACACGCTGGGTCTCGGTTTCCATCTGCCGTAGTTGCGCGCCCAGATTGGCGGCTTCGCTCTCTGCCGCGCGGCGCTGCTCGCTGGCAGCTTCCAACTCGGCATTCAGCTCCTCAATCGTGCGCACCAGCTCGGCAGCCTTCTCGTCGCTTGTACGCAGCTCGTCGGTCACGGCAACCAAACGGATCTCCGCATCGCGCAGCTCGCGCTTCAGCGCCAGCGGACCTTCGCTGGCCGGCTTGCCGCCGGTAACCGTGGCGTTGTGGAAGCACTCGCCCTCAGGCGTCAGGAAGTAAGCATGCGGATAGCGCACCGCCAGGGTCTGCGCCTGCGCCGAGCCGTCCACCAGATAGCTGTGGCGCAGCTTGGGCAGGATGCCTTCGAGCGAGCGCCCAAAGCCGTTCAGCACCTTGATGGCATCGCGCAAGGCCACCACGCCGGGCTCGTTCACCGCGCCGGCATTCTCATCCCATAGCACGCCCTGCGCGTCCGAATGGATCAGGAAGGTGGCACGGCCGTCGCTAGTCTTCAGCAGCCGCACGCCCTTTTCGGCAGCGCCCCAGTTCTCTACGACAACATAATTGAGCTCTTCGCGCAGGAACTCGTCCACCACTGCTTCATGCGCGCCGCTGACTTCCAGAAAGTCGGCCAGCGTACCCACGGGCGCCATGCCGTCGCCCAGCGAGCCTGGCTTGAGCAGCTTGCGCACGCTGTCGGTCGAATAGCTATGATTGCGGATCAGCGCCTGCAGTGAGTCGCGGCGGCCGATGACCGCGGCCTGATCGCCGCGCAGCTTGTTCGATTGCGCCCGCTGCGCACCCTCCTCGGCGCGGCGCGCCTGCAGCGTTTCGCGCAGATTGTTGATCCGCGCACCCAGCTCGCGCAGCACTTCCTGCGCGCTCTCATGCCGTGCGCGCGCCTGCGCGGTTTCCACCGCGAGGTTCTCCTGCTCGTTCTGCGCCTGGCCCAGCTCGGCGTGCAGACGCTCGGCTTCGCGCTCCAGCGCGGCCAGCGACTCCTCGCCCTGCGTCGTGTGGTTGCGTGCGTTGCCGGCCAGCGTCAATAGATGCATCGCCTGACGCCGTGCCGCTTCCAGCTCGCGTTCCAGCGCAAAGACCTCTTCTGCCGACTGCCGCGCCTCCGTCTGGCGCGTCTCCACCTGACGGCGGAAGTCGGCTGCTTCCGTCGCGGCCGAATCCAGGAAGCTGCGCTGCTGGCCGCGTTCTTCGGCAATGCCGGCCAACTGCACGCGGGTCTGTTCCAGTTCGGTGCCGGCGGCTTCAATGCGGGTGACCAGCTCCGCTACCCGCTCCGTGTTCGCGCGCTCGCGGGCAATGGCGCGTTCCAGTTCCAGCGCGGCCTGGTTGGCTGCCGTCTGCGCCTCGCGGCCCTGCTTGTCCAGCTCGTATCCCTGCTCGGTCAGCGCGTGCTGGCTGGCCTCCGACGACGAAATCTCCGCCGTTCCCGCATCGATCTGCGCGGTCTGCGCGGCAATCTGTTGGTCTAGCGTTGCCTGGGCGGCATCCATCAGCGCCATGCGGCTGCTGAGGACGATGCGCAGCCTGCCGCGCAACTCGTCGCGCACGGCGGCAAAGCGCTCGGCCTTAGCTGCCTGGCGCTTCAGGCTGTTCATGGTGCGCGTCACTTCTTCATAAATGTCGTTGACGCGGTCCAGATTCTGCTTGGCGCTTTCCAGTCGCAATTCCGCCAACCGCTTCTTGGTCTTGAAGCGCGTAATGCCGGCGGCCTCCTCGATAATCGAGCGGCGGTCGTGGGGCTTGGAGCTCAACAACTGCCCGATGCGCTCCTGGCCGATGATGGCGTAGCTCTCCGGTCCCAGACCGGTGCCCATGAAGATGTCCTGAATGTCGCGCAACCGGCAGAGCTTGCCGTTCAGCAGGTACTCGCTTTCACCGGTGCGGAACAGACGGCGGGTGATCACCACCTCGCCCTTCTGCGGCGTGGACTGGAACTTGCGCCTGCGGATCTTGAGCACCACCGGCTGCGGACCGTTTTCGGTTGCGGCCTGGCTGCCATCGGCGGCTTCTTCGTCCGGTGCCTGGCCGGGCTGCGCGCTGGCCACCGCGTCTTCGGCGTCGGCGGCCAGCTCGCGGCGAAATGCGTTCTCATCCCAATCCGGATTCGCGGGCAGATCGTTCTCCACCACCATCTCCGGTTCCACCGGGATCGGTCCCTCGTAGGCCGCCGGGTCCACCATAGTGATGGTCACCTCGGCCATGCCCAGCGCCTTGCGGTCGCGGGTGCCGGCAAAGATCACATCCTGCATGTGGGTTCCGCGCAGGGTCTTGGCGCTCTGCTCGCCCAGCACCCAGGTCACGCCGTCTAGGATGTTGGACTTGCCGCAACCGTTCGGACCCACAACCGCGGCAATGCCCGAACCGCCCACGGCCAAGTCCGTGCGGTCGCAGAAGCTTTTAAAGCCGAGCAGGTGGATCTTCTTGAGTTTGAGCATCTTTACTCCGGTTTCGAGGGGTTTTGCACTATATTTTGTGCAATTTACGCGCAGTCCAGCCGCGCGGACCAGGGTCCATTTACAGGTTGTGGGAGGCCGCTGGGCAGGGTCAACAAGGGAAAAATGGGTTTTTGTGGATAAGCCAGTACAGAATCTGAAGTATTTTCGGCCACCACTTCCAGTTGCACTACAAATAGTTCAAGTAGAGATTTCAACCCTGTTTTCCACAGCTTGGCCCGTCCAGAACCTGGGAGATCCTGCCGGGATCGAGCTTGAAGAAATCTTGCGACGGAACAGAAAATGAAAGGCTTAGCCCAAGCGTTATGGTTGAGGGGTTTTCAATCCGCCTTCCCGCCTGTGGATTCCTAACCCGCCGCAACCCTGCGGGCACTAGAAGATGTTTTCGTAAACAGAAGAAAGAAGACTATTTAATCTTGGTGCGCCGGCCCAGCGGGCGGTTTCCTCCAAACCGCGCCTGTGGAAGAGAAAATCTTCACCTATGCTAACTAGTATTTTAGTTGATCGTCAGATAGAGTGTTCTACCGACGAGGCCACTCCAAAGCGAGGGAAAGCATGCCGCCCAAAAAGTCCAGCACGTTGACCGAAGCCGAGCTCAGGCTCATGAAGATCCTGTGGCAGCGCGGCGAGAGCGCCGTGGGCGATCTGGTGGCCGCTTTGCCCGAAGACGAGGCGCTGGCCTACAACTCCGTGCTCACCACCATCCGCATCCTGGAGCAGAAGGGCTACGTCGCCCATCGCCAGGAGGGCCGCGCCTTTGTCTACCGGCCGGTGGTGGCCGAGGCCGAGGCCGGCCGTTCGGAGATTCGCCACCTGATGGGCCGCTTCTTCGGCAACTCCCGTGAACAACTGGTGTTAAGCCTGTTGGGAGACGATGGGATGACGGCCGAAGAACTTACCCGGCTGAAAGAGGCGATTGCCGCAGCCGCTCCGGATGAGGAGGCCGAAGCCTGATGTTTTTTTTTATTTCGGAGGAGTGGATGCGCATGGGGACGATGGCCGCTGCGGCTCTGGTGAGCCAGCTTTGGCAGGGAACAGCCGTGGCTGTGGGCCTCGCAGTCTGTCTGCGCCTGGCTCCCCGCACCCGCGCCTCGCACCGCTTTGCGCTGTGGATGGCGGCCTTTGTTCTGGTCGCCGCTCTGCCCCTGGCGCCCGCGCTGGCCGGGCTCTTCGTCCAGCCCCAGCCGCAGCCCCTGCACAGCGCGGCACAGGCCGCTGCCCCGTGGTTCCGGCTGGATGAGCGTTGGGGACTGGCTGTCGCCGCCCTTTGGGCTCTGCTGGCAGCGGTCCGGCTTGGCCTGCTGGCTGCCGGAGCCCTTCGCGCGCACAAAATCTGGAAAGACGCTCTGCCGTTTCCCGCGGCTTCCCACCTGCTCTCCGGGCATCTGCCCGGCCGCGCCCGCGTGGAGATTTGCACCAGTATTCAACTTGATCGGCCCAGCGTGATCGGCTTTCTCCGTCCCCGCATCCTGCTGCCCGAGTGGCTGGCAGGCAAGCTCTGCGAAGCTGAACTGCGGCCAATCCTCCTGCATGAGTTTGAGCACCTGCGCCGCATGGACGATTGGACCAACCTGGCCTTGAAGCTGGTGACGGCGCTGCTCCCGCTCAACCCTGCGCTCTGGTGGATGGAGCGCAATCTGGAGCGCGAGCGCGAGATGGCCACCGACGAGGCTGTTGTCCGCCGTACCCGCGCCCCCCGCGCCTACGCGGCCTGCCTGGCCACGGTGGCCGAGCGCCGCCTGCAGATGCGGCTGGGCCAGCGCGAGCTGCTGGAACTCGGCATCTGGCGGCGTCGTCCGGAGCTGGCCGAGCGCATCCTGAGCCTGTTGCGCACCCCGGAGACCATCGGCCCCGTCGGCCGCACGGCGCTGGCCGCATCGCTGGCCGCGGCTTTGCTGGGTGCCGTGGTTCTATTGGCGCACGCTCCGCAACTGGTGGCCTTTGCGCCCGCCTCGCAGCCTGCGCCGTCCACCATCCTCCAGCCCACGCTGGCAGCGGTCAAGCCCGCGCCCGTGGCGTTGAGCCTGAAGCCGAAGCCTTCTGCGCAGCGGCCGGCATTGCATGCAGCAGCTCCGGCTGCATCTCCGGTTGAGCCGCGTGCCACCGACCCGGCGGAAGGTTTTGTCCCGGTGGTAGCCCGCATGGAGCAGCCTGCAGCCGCGCCCGCGCCGGACCAGAGCGGCTGGGTGGTGCTGGCCATCTTTGAGCAGCGCGTCCTGGTGACTCACCCGGCTCAGCTCGATGCCGATTACGGCACCGGCGATGCGATGGCAGCAGAGAAGAAAACTGCTCCGTCCACCCTGCACTCTCAGACCGTCTGGAAGCTGCTGCCGGTGGTTCCGATGCAGGATGGTTGGGTGGTATTGGAGTTGTAGGGCTACGGCGTTGCTCCAGCCGGCAGGGCAAACGCATCTAAATTCATTTCTACCAGATAGAAAACACACCACCGGATGCTGAATTCATAGGCTTTGTAACAGGGCACGACTGAAGTCGTGCCCTGTTACAAGACGGATCGCGGGAAGCGCTAGACGAAGATTAAGATGCGTTTGCCCTGCTCCAGCCGCTTGGCAAGTGGCTATAGCATTCCGGAAATGCTCCAACCGCTTACTGTACCGTCACCTTGAAGCTGACGGTGTGGGCTAGGTTGCCGCTGCTGGCCGTGAGCGTCACTGTCGATCCCTGTGGCGTCTGTGTAAAGCTGCAGGCCGTCAGTCCGGCAGCCAGCGCCAGCGCGGCTATCGCAATGGCCACCACCCCCTGCCAGCGCCGTGCCGTGCGCCGGATGCGACGGCTGAAGGGCAACAGCAGCAGCCCCCATGCCAGCGGCAGAGCGCGGGGCATGCCGCGGGGCGCCGCGGGAGCGTGGGCGTAGGTGTTGGACATCTGCACCTGCACGTAATCCACAATCGCGCTCGAACCGGCCGGCAACGAAGTGGGCGAGAAGCTGGCCGCGGTCTCCGCCGGCAATCCGGTTACCGTGAAGCTGATAGCTCCGGGCAGAACGGTGCCCACCACCGGCGCAATCGTCAGCGGGAAGGTGGCGCTCTGGCCCAGCCCCAGCGTGGCCGCGCCCGATCCGCTCAGCGTCAGCGAGAAGTCCTCAATCAGCTGCGGCAGGGACGTGCTCGAGGCTGCGTTGTAGGTGCTGTCGCCAGAGTAGGAAGCAACCATGTTGTGGTGCCCGGTGGCCAGCGAGGAGGTGGTGAAGGTGGCTACCCCCGACGCACTGAGCGAGCCGGTGCCGATCTGCGTGGCTCCATCGTAGAAGATCACCGTGCCGGTCGGTGTCACCCCCAGCGAACTCACCGTGGCCGTGAAGGTGACCGGGTTCGACAGGAAGACGTCGGGCGCGTTGGTGCCAAGGCTGACCGTCGGCGTGGCCGTCAGCACGGTGATGGAATTGGTGGCCGTGGCCGCGGTGTAATCCACCGCGTCGGTTGGCGCAAAGCTCACATGGAGAGTGTTCGGGCCCACCGGCAGCACCGTGCCCGCGGCCGGCGTGTAGGTAAAGGTGCCTGGCACACTCACTCCGTTTACCGTGGCTGTCGCGTTCAACTGGGTCGCGCTCAGCGCGGTGCCGTAGACGATCGAGGCCGGGACGGGCCAGGTGATCACAGGAGTCTGCTGGAAGATCACATTGTCGGAGCCGATCACATTGGAGCTGAAGGTGGGGCTGGAGACCGAGGCGTTGATCTGCGCCGTGTAGCTGGTGATGCCGCTCGTGGAGTAAGACGGCACGCTCACGGTCACCAGCACCGCGTCCGCTGTGCTGGAGGGAATCGACGAGGTGCGCGTGCAGGTGAGCGTGGCCAGGGTGCAGTTCCAGCCGCCGGTGCTGGAGGTGTCGGCAATGGCTGTGGCGGTCAGTCCGGTGGGCAGCACCACGGTCAGCACTGCGGAGGGATCGATGGCCACCGAGGAGCTGGTGTTGGTGGCGGTGATGGTCACCTGATCGGCCGTGTCGCCCTGGTTCACCACCAGGGGGATGGGATTGAAGGTGAGTGTCAGCGTAGGCACCACCACCGGCTGCACAAAGGCGGAGAGATCGAAGAGCGCATACTCCAGCATCATCTCCTGCGCGCTCATGGTGGTCTCGGTACACTCTTTGGGATACGTCGTGGTGCTGGAGCCGTTGATCACGTGGTACTCGTTGAAGAGCACGCGCCCGCACTGGCTGGCAGCAGGCGCACCAACGGGCGTGTTGAAAGTCAGCTGCATCACTGCGCCCGGCGTGGAGGAGCTGCTGTTCATCGTTAACTAGGACTGTGTGGGAGCGATGATACTGGTCAGGTCGCGGCGCAGGGTGCTAATTTGGATCTCGTCCTGAAGTCCTTTGTAAGTTGCACCTGCGTTGAAGAGCCACTGCGCTACAGTGGCGGCGTCGGTAAACGAAGTTGTCACGTTGGCGATGCCGGGGTCGGGGCTGGGGTTCGGCAGAGGGGAGTTGTTGGTTATAGAAGTGGCGGCCCAGTTGGCAACACCTGTAAACGGCGAACCGAAGGCGGGGTTGGTGTTGAGCCAGTCGTAACTGTAATGAGTGGCAAATATACGTCCGCCCGAATTAGCGAAACTCAGCATGTTGGCAAGTTCGGTCGAACTCTTGACCTTCGGGCCCCCCTGGCAGGGGAACATGGCAACGTCGTAGCTGTTCAGCAGCGTACTGTTGTCGATCAGAGTGGATTCCGAGGGGGTGGAGGGGCTGATGTCGGCCCCTGCCGCAGAATTCCCTTTGTACAGATGAATGCGATCGGTAAACGTGGGGTCTGCCACGTCGTCGGAGACCTCGGCCACGTCGATGCCCATATCGCGGAAGACACACTCGAAGCCGTCCACGTTCCCGGTAGCGATGGCAATCAGCGGAATGTCGCCCTGGGAGTGATTGGCGGGCATGGAAAGAATCTGGCCGGTCAGCGGCGTGGTATCCACCACCACATTGGGATAAATCCGCCGCCATTTGCCAGCCTGGATCACCAGATAATATGTGGCCGAAACCGGAACCCCGGAAATGGTGAAGTTGCCGTTGACGTCGGTGGTGGTGTACGCAATGGCTCCGGAGGGAATGCTGGCGGTGGTCAGGCACTGCACCCCGGCCGGCAACGGGTCAGGCGCATTGGTGGCAACGTAGACCAGAATGTTGGGCAGCGGCAGGCCGCTCGCGCCGCGCGGATCGTAGACCGTGCCGGAGATGGTGGTGGTGGCCGTTTGCGCCGCGGCCAGCGCCGCTAGCAGCGCCGCGAAGGCAAAAGCGGCCAGCAACCGGGCAGGCAGCAGGACAAAACAACGACGGCAAACGGCAGCGGCTGAGCAGAGTCCTGATCTCATGGCGATGTGTGCCCTTATTCACGCAAATTTATCTTCGAACGAATGGAATGAAGGAAGTATGGCCTCTCAAGGGGGGCTCTGGCAATGCTTCCCATGAGTCTGGTAGCGCTGCAGTCATGAAGAAACGATAAAAAGGGCAGATTCCGTACGGAACCTGCCCTTTTTATCGTTCGACGGTCCTGAAAAAACGGGAAAAATCAGCCGCGCAGCCAGAAAGGCCGGGGCGCAACGGCATTCAGCGTGGCAAACTCCTCGTCGCTGAGCGCAAACCCGGCCGCGCCCACGTTCTCCTCCAGATGCGCCACCTTGCCGGTTCCGGGGATCGGCAGCACCACCGGCGAGCGCCGCAAGAGCCACGCCAGCGAGACCACCGCGGTGGAGACGCCGCGCGCCTGCGCAATCTGCTCGACGGCGTCGGCCGCCTTGCGCTGCTGCGCCATCGGCCCCCAGGGCAGAAACGCGATGCCCTTTGCCGTGCAATGGTCCAGCACAAAATCCCACTCCCGGTCGCTGAAGCTGTAGCGGTTCTGCACCGAAACAATGGGGGTGATCTTCTCGGCGCGGTGGATGTGTTCGAGGGTGACGTTGGAGAGCCCGATGTGCCGCACCTTGCCCTGTTCTTTGAGCCTGACTATGGCTTCCATCGAAGCGTCGAAGCTTACCGCCGGGTCCGGCACGTGCAGCTGATAGAGGTCGATGCGCTCCAGGCGCAGCCTCTTCAGGCTGCCCTCAACGGCCTCGGCAATATGCGCGGGCGAGGCGTTATGCTGCCACACGCCGGCTCCGTGCCGGGTCCAGCCCACCTTGGTGGCAATCACCAGATCGGCGGGATAGGGAGCCAGCGCCTCGGCAATCAGCTCCTCGCTGACGTCAGGCCCGTAGGAGTCGGCGGTGTCGATGAAGTTGACGCCCAGCTCCACCGCGCGGCGCAGCGTGGCCAGGCAGGCCGGTTTGTCGGCCGGCTCGCCCCAGATGCCGGCGCCGCAGATGCGCATGGCTCCATAGCCAAGCCGGTTCACGGTCAAGTCGCCGCCCAGCGTGAGGGTGCCGGCCGCTGCGGCGGGACGTGCGGAAGATGTGGACATGAAGCAGACTCCTTGTTAGGGAATAGGGAACAAGGGGACAAGGGAACGAGAGAACACGGAGTTCCGTGTACCGAGCAGGCGTCAACCCGGCCCTGGTTCCCTTGTTCCCTTGGTCCCTGCCTTTCTTACACCGTCGGCTCCCAGCCCTTTTCGTACTTGCGGCCCCACTGCTGCATGGCTTCGGGGTCGTTCTGGATGTGGCCGGTGGCCGGGTCCAGATGCAGGGTGCGGCCCGTGAAGTAGCTGATGTTGGCCAGCAGCAGCATAATCACCGAGACATTCGCGATGGAGATGGGCGAGTGCAGTTCGGCGCCGTGCTGGATGCCGTCAATGAAGTTGGCAAAGTGGGCGTCGGTCATGGAGTCGATGCCCAACGTGTCGGTGGAGCTGGTGGCCTTGCCGGTGCGGTACTGGTCAATCTGCTTGCCGCGCCAGTCGTAGACATCGTAACCGTCGCGATCGACCACCACCGAGCCCTTGGTGCCCAGGATCGCCGAGCCGCGGTCCCGGCCCCAGAAGTGCAGGCCCTGGCGGCTGTCGCCGTCCCAGGTGAGGGAGGCGTTCTTATAGCCGAAGCCCACGTTGAGCGTGTCGTAGAACTCCCACTCGTCCTGATGCTGGAACTTGCCGCCAATGGCCGAGACCGTGTCCGGGAAGCCCAGCCCCAGCGCCCAGCGGCAGACGTCCACTTCGTGAGTGCCGTTGTTCAGCGTCTCGCCGGTGCCGTAGCGGCGCAGCCAGTGCCAGTTGTAGGGATGGATGTTGTCCCGGTACTCGGAGCGTGGCGCTGGGCCCTGCCACAACTCCCAGTCCAGCTCGGCCGGTATCGGAACCGCCTTGCCCGCGGGCATGGCGGGGCGCACATTGGCATAGAAGGCCTTGCCCAGATAGGGCGTGCCGATCAGCCCGTCCTGAATCTTCTTGATCAGTTCGATGGTGTAGGCCGAGGAGCGCTGCTGGTCGCCCACCTGCACGCACTTGCCATATTTTTTTTGTGCGGCCACCAGCAACTCGCCTTCGCGGCAGTTGTGGCTGCTGGGCTTTTCCACATAGACGTGCTTGTTGGCCTTCAGGCCCAGGATGGCCATGGGCGCATGCCAATGCTCGGGCGTGGCAATGGTGATGGCGTCCACGTCCTTGGATTGCAGCATGACGCGGAAGTCCTGTTCGGTCTTGGGAGCGTAGCCGAGGGACTTTTCCGCACGGTCGGCATAGCGCTTGAGCACGCGGGTGTCCACGTCGCACACGTACGCCAGGTGGGCCTTGTCGGCGTTGGAGTGCAGGGCGGAAAGGTGGGCGTAGGCGCGGCCATTCAGCCCCACTACCGCAAAGTTGACCTTGTTGTTGGCGCCCAGAATCTGCGCATAGCTTTTGGCCGTGGAAGCGAAGGCCGAACCGGCAACGCCGGCGGCCAGACCATTGACGAAATCTCGTCGTGAAATCATTCTGAGTCTCCCCAAAACTCTGCTGGTGCAAACGCATCTGCGGCCTGCGGGCGGCAACCAAGGAAACAGCCCGGCATTGCCGGAAAGTAAAGCTGGAAAACGTCTTGCGGCCGCAGCCAGAGCTTAGAGCGTGCTCTCGGTAACGGTCCCATGACGGGCAGGAGACACTCCGCAGGATAGTGCGGTGCGGGAGGGCATTTCCTTGCCGGATCAAATTATATCCCTGCCACGAAAGCTCTGGCACCGTCCTGGCCGGCAGTGGCGCAGCCGGCCGGGACCGGCTATCGTGGAGGGAACTGGAAACCGAACCGTCGTTGCGGACGCAAAGAATACCGCGGTTTTGTAAACCCGGCGGCACAGCGAGCGTCTACCTGAGTGATGGCGGCCGGGATACTGACCATACCGATTGAAGCGGCGGGAACGGAGGCGTTTTCCGTACCGGCGCGGGGGGCTGCCACGGACGATTTTGCGGAGATAGTGCGTCGGCACCGGCCGCAGGTGCTCAGGTTTCTGCTGGCTTCCACGCGCGACATGGATCTGGCTGAAACTCTGACCCAGGAGTGTTTTTTGAAGGCGCACCGCAACTGGGCCGGCTTTCGCGGCGAGTCCAGTGCCGTGACCTGGCTGATGCGCATTGCCATCAACCTGGAAAAGGATCACTGGCGCAACCGCCGCATGCAGTTCTGGCGGCAGACGCGGACCAATGCGGTAGATCTGGACGAGGCCAGTGACTGGCTGCCCTCCGGCGAGCGGACCGCCGAGCAGAAGCTTCTGGCCCGCGAGCAGGTGAAGGCCGTCTGGCGGGTGGTGGAGAAGTTGAGCGCACGCCAGCGCACCGTGTTTTTGCTCCGGTTTGTGGATGAGATGGAGCTCAGCGAGATTGCCCACGCAACCGGGCTGAGCGAGGGAACCGTAAAGGCGCATCTGTCGCGGGCATTGAGCCGGGTGCGCGAGGAGATGAAGGGTAAGCGATGAAGCAGATCAGGATCGAGAGCGTGGAGTTGGAGCCGGAAGTGCGCGAAGCGCTGGCGCACTTTCGCCAGAATGTGGACGCTTGGAGCCAGGCCGCAGTCTCCCGTCCGCGGACGGTGACCCCGGCAGCCCGGGTGCTGGGCTGGCGGCTGGCCGTGAGCGCGGCCTTCGGATGCCTGCTGGTGGCCGGCAGCCTGACCGTAGTGGTTACTCACCATAGGGGATCGCAGCAGGCCCGGCAGCCGGTTGCGCCGCCGGTCCAGATGCAGACAACGGCTCATCAGGCCACTGCTCCGGTGGTGGACAACGAACAGGCGGAAGCCGCGGCCCGCGACGTGGCTGCCGTCGAAGAGATGCTCTCCAGCCGGGACAATTCCAGCCCGGACAATCAGGATGAGCAGGCCGACGCCAGCCTGACCGGCGACGAGCAGCTGCTGGCGGCCGTGGACAAGGATTTGAAGCGCCCGGTGCCCAGGGTCATGGAGCCCCTGGCGCAGCTGGCAGAGGATGATTCAACCGAGTAACCACCCAACAACTGTTCGCATGGATTGGATAGCAGCGAGATCTGCACCAAAGAGAGAGGAGCACGGGGAAATGAAGAATTCGATTGCAGCAGGTTTGGTTTTGGCAGGGATGATGTGTGTGGGATTGCAGATGGCTTCGGCGCAGGGGATGCCGGGACCCGGAGCGATGGGAGCCGGCAACCAAGCGCAGATGGAGAGGCCGCGGCCGGCGCTGGAGCGGGCTCTGACTCTGCCGGGCATGGAAGGCCGCTGGTGGGTCAATCCC